>OCZT010004581.1_pt1 | contig 13901 bp, 13 predicted proteins | sample 1539031 | NCBI WGS metagenome assembly OCZT01 (sample SAMEA3539308, study PRJEB22396) | soil metagenome | biome: tundra; feature: field; material: soil | place: USA | collected 2010-05 | depth 0.15 m
CTACACGACGCTCTTCCGATCTGTGGTGTCGGTGCGGCGGATGGCGGTGCGCTCGACGACGGCGCGGGCGCCGGCGCCGGTCCTCGTCCACTTTCGAGTTGATTGATCCGCTCGGCGGCCTGGCGAAGTTGTTGGCGCTGCTGTTGGAGTTGATCCTTCAGCTGTCGCGTCTCGACCGAAAGGCGCTCGAGGAACTCATCGACCTCGTCGACGTTGTACCCCTTGAGACCGACCTTGAAGGCCACGGTGTCAATGGCGTCGAGGGCCGAAAGTGCGTTGTCCGAACTATCCATGCAGCCACCCTACCGCCCCACTTCGACCCAAAAGTGAATTCGCCACTAGATGAAGTTGTTGATGATACCGAGCAGAAGTATCGCGACGATCGGCGAGAAGTCGACGCTCACGCCGCCCATGTTCGGTCGCGGCACGATCTGGCGCAGTGGACGCAACACCGGCTCGGTGATGGTGCGCAGCACGCGTTGGGTCGTGGCGAGTCCACTCGAGCTCGTGGTGGCCGGGATCCAACTCAACAGGGCACTGGCGACGATCACCAAGATGTACAGCTGAATCAAGGTGTGCAGCAGGTTCATGCGTTATCGAGCGAACGAAAATTCGACGCCCGAAGTCGATCCTTCGTTTCGGATCCAACGTGGGTGCCCTGGGGCAGCACCAGATAGACGCCCTGGGCCAAACGCTCGATCTTCGCGTTGAGCGCGTAGATCGTACCCGACGCGAAGTCGACGACCCGACGCCCTATTTCGGCGTCGAGGTCGCTCACGTTGAGTACGACCGCTCTATTGCTGCGCAGCAGGTCGGTCAGGCGTCGCGATTCGTTGTACTCGGTGGGAAAGAACAGGGCGACCTCCTGATCGTGCGACTGCGGCGCGAGGGTGCGGATCCGGTTGCTCGGCATCGGGCGCATCCGCGCCGGCTGGTTCTGGCCGTCGATCACCGAAATCGGCGCGGGCCGCTGAGGCAGGGGCGCCGAGGGTCGGACCGGTCCGGTCGCCGAGGTCGTCGTCGGGAACGGGCGCGCGCCGCTGCTCGTGGGCGGAGGCGACCACTCGGGCTCGTCGTCGTACTCGGGCTGGTCCGTGAACGGACGGGTCGGCACGCTGGTGGCGTACTCTCCGTACTCGTCCTCGATGAGGCCCAGGAATCCGAGTGCCTTGCGCATTCGTTCTTTCATCAAAGTCTCCTCGCGGCTCTAGCGCTCTGGACCATGTTACTCAGGCCCGTCATCGGGCTTCCCGGGGTCCGAACAGCGCGCGGCCGAGGCGAATTTCGGTCGACCCGCACTCGAGTGCGGCCTCGAGGTCGTCGCTCATGCCCATCGAGCGCTCGAGGAGCCCCAAATCATCCGCGAGGGCCGTCGTCGCGGCAAAGGCGCGTCGGGCGGCACCGGGATCGGTGGGCGCCACCGTCATCAGGCCGCGCACGTCCAGCTCGAGTTCGCGACCTCGACGTACGAGTGCCTCGACCTCTCGGGGCGCGGCGCCGTTCCTCTGCGTCTCGCCGGTGTGGTCGACTTCGACGTAGATCGCCATGCCCGGGCGGTGCGCAGCGATCCGCTCGAGTTCCTTCTGCCTCGACACGCCACAGACCACGTCACTGGCCGCGACGATCCTGACGATCTTGTTGGTCTGTAGGGCGCCGAGGTAGTGCCAGCGAAGAGCGAGGTCCTGCGTCGCGCGGCGTTTCTCTTCGAGTTCGTCGACGTAGTTCTCCCCCACGGTGTTCAGTCCCACCGCCGCCGCCGCGCGCACGACCGACGAAGGGAAGGTCTTGGTCACCGCGACGAGGCGCACGCTCTCGAGCACTCGCCCGGTGGCCGTTACGCGACGTCGAGCCTCGGCCAGATTCGCCGCGACGCGCTGGACCAGTTCGTCGCTAGCGAAGGAAGCTGGGCAGGTCGTCATCGCCACCGACGTCAAAGAAGTCGTCGTTGGTGGGGCTGGCAAATATGTCGCTGCGCGGTCCTTCGGTCATCACCGGTGTCGCGACGGTCGTCGGCGCGTTCTTCGGTCGTGGGTCGCTGCTGAAGCCCGCCGCGATGACGGTGACGCGTACCGCATCGCCAATCGAGTCGTCGATGACGCTGCCGAAGATGATGTTGGCGTCGGGATGGGCGACCGAGTGGATGATGTTGGCGGCGTCGGTGACCTCGGTGAGGGTCACGCCGGACCCGCCGACGATGTTCATCAGGATCCCTCGAGCCCCGTCGATGGACGCCTCGAGCAGCGGCGACGTGATCGCGGCTCGCGCGGCGTTCACTGCTCGTCCCTCACCCGTCGACTGGCCGACTCCCATGATGGCGGTGCCGGCGTTGCGCATGATGGTGTTCACGTCGGCGAAGTCGGTGTTGATGAGACCGGGCACCGTGATGAGGTCGGTCACGCCGCGAACCGCCGAGAGCAGGACGTCGTCGGCGATCTTGAACGCCTCGAGCATCGACGTGTCGGCCGCGGTCACCGAGAGCAGGCGGTCGTTGGGAATCACGATGAGCGTGTCGACCTTGCCGCGCAGTGCCTCGATGCCCTTTTCGGCTTGGGTCGCGCGACGCTTGCCCTCGAAGGAAAACGGGCGCGTGACGACGCCGATGGTGAGTATGCCCATGGACCGGGCGATATCGGCGACGACCGGTGCGGCGCCGGTGCCCGTACCGCCGCCCTCACCCGCGGTGATGAAGACCATGTCGGTGTCCTTCAACGCCTCTTCGATTTCCGCGCGGTGATCCTCCGCCGCCTGACGGCCGATCTCGGGGTCGCTGCCCGCGCCCAGACCGCGCGTCAATTGGCGACCGATGTCGAGTTTAAGGTCCGCTTCGCTCAAAAGTAACGCCTGGGCGTCGGTGTTGGCCGCAATGAATTCGATATTGCGAAGACCCGAGGTGATCATCCGGTTCACCGCGTTGACACCGCCACCACCCACACCGATAACTTTTATAACGGCGTGATAGTTACCTTGGCTCAGACTCATGAACTCCCCTTGGGTTGACTCTTCTATTGTGTCCCACCGCCAGCGGGGGTCACGATTCTTGCGATCAAAATGTCACTGAAGGCTAGTCACCCCCTAGTTAATGGTCAAATGGCACGGCTCACTTGAGGGCGGGACCCGTCACCGCCAGCGCGCCGGGCACCGAAACATCCACGACGTCACCGGCCTGCAACGTGCTGTGGGCGATCACCGACGCGATTGAGACGAACTTGGCCCGAAGATCGGTCGGCGGGCCGAGAACGAAGTTGACCGGCGTCGTGAGGCGCAGTGACACGACGCCCGCGGCGTTCTCACTGATCACGCTGACCTGGGAGGAAAAGGCCCGCGGCAGTTGGCTCGCGACGAAGGCGGTGGAGCGTCCCGCGCGCAGGAAGGGCCACGACTTGTTGGTCGCGCTCGCGTAGACGAGCGTGGGAAGATTCGCGCCGAGCGGCGCCACGCCGAGGTCGTGACCCGTCACGTCGACGTAGTGCAGTTGGTGCTTCGCGTCAAAGGCGACCGCCACCGGCGTTCGCTCGCGCACCGTCAGCACGACCGAGCTGGGCCAGTGTTTGGTGACGGTGACGCTCTTGATCCACACGAACGACGACAGTCTTTGCTCAATCAACGCGGTGTTCAGATCGAACATCGCGGGGTGACTCGCGAGCTCCGACGCCGCGAGCACGCTCGGCGCGTTCTCGTGACGCAGCCCCATCACCTGAACGTGTTGGACCGAGAGGAACGGCTGGTGCAGCGCCCACTCACCCGCGAGTCCGACCGTGGTCACCAGTATCCCCCCGACCACGACGACCTTGGCGAACGGGCCGAGCAGGCGCTGCCTCGAACGGGCCTTCGCCGGCGGCGCCGGATGGTCGCGTTTCGAAGGCACGGACGTCGCTCGAGCGCTCGGCGCCGGTCGCGTCGTCGTCGCACGGGCTCTCGTCGACGCGTCGTTCACCGGACGGCGGCGACTCACGGATCGACTCCGAAACCAATGAGATGGTGCTCGAGCACCAACTCGACCCCCGAGAACGTCAACACCCGTTCTCGAACGGTCCGCAGTAAGTCGTACACGTCCTGGGCGCGACCACCGGGGTCGGCGATGATGAAGTTCGCGTGCTTCTCGGACACGACGGCGCTGCCCACGCGCAGGCCCTTGGCGCCCGCGGCCTCGATGAGGCGCGCCGCGTGGTCGCCGTGGGGGTTTCGAAAGACGCTGCCCGCGTTGGCGCCACCGGGTTGGTGCTCGCGGCGCCAGCGGACGATCTCGCTCAGTTGCTCACGTGCGGCGGTCGGGTCACCCCGCGTGAGTGTCAACGTGACACCGGTCACCAGTTCGCCCCGGGGCAGCGCGCTCGTGCGGTATCCGTAGTCCAGGTCGTGCAAGTGCCAGTTGCGCGACGCGCCGGCGCGCCACGTGCGTACCTGCACGACGCTGGCGGCCATGTTCGATCCGTGGCCGCCCGCGTTCATCACCGCCGCGCCGCCAAAGGTGCCCGGCACGCCGACCGCCCACTCGAAGCCCACGATGCCCTCGCCCGCGAGCCGCCGCGCGGCGACGGGGAGATCGAGTCCGGCGCCAGCGCTGACGAGTACCTCGTCACCCTCGTCGCGCCACGACAGTTCAGCGAAGTCGGCAAGGAGTCGCACCACGACGACGTCGAGTGCACCGTCGGCGACGAGCAGGTTCGAGCCGTTGCCGAGCACCACGACCGGAAGCCCGCTCGCCTCAACGAGCGGTCCCAACTCGTTGAGGTCCTTCGTGTTGGCGAGTGTCACCACCGCCCGCGCCGTCCCTCCGACTCGGTAGGTCGTGCGCGCACCGAACGGCGCGTGCTGTTCGACGCGACCCGCGCCCGCGGCGATCAGCGCGTCGAGGGTCATGGTCGCACTCCCCCGCTGAGTCGCGAGGCAACCGAGGCGACGTCGCCAGCGCCGAGCAGGACCACGACGTCGCTCTCGCCGTGCAGTGCTTCGAGCGAGGCCGCGACCTCTTCGAACGTCGCAGCGTAGACGACGTGACGCGCCGGATCGGCGTCGCGAAGGGCGTCGGCCACCACCGCACCCGTGACGTGGGTGGGATTCGCCTCTCCGGCGCGGTAGATGTCGGTGACCACCACGTTCGTCGCGTCGACGAAGGACGTCGCGAAACTCGTCACCAGACGAAGAGTGCGCGTCACGCGGTGCGGCTGGAACACGGCCGTGACGCGTTCGTAACCCACGGCTCGCAGCGTTTCGAGCGTGGCGCTGATCTCGCCGGGCAGGTGGGCGTAGTCCTCGTAGACGTCGACGCCTCGCCACTGACCGAGCAATTCGAAGCGCCGTGGAACGCCACGGAAACGAGCGAGACCCGAAGCGACGTCGGAAGCGGCGACGTCGAGTTCGAGCGCGAGGACCGCCGCGACGGCGGCGTTGGCGACGTTGTGGGCGCCCGTGACGCCCAGTACCAGCTCAAGATCACCGTCGGGACCTCGCAGCGTGAACGAACTGCGCGCACGATCGATGTGTTGATTGAGAACGCGCCACGGACCGTGATCGCCTCGGCCCACCAGCACGACGTCGTGCTCGGACCTCGCCGCGACGCGCGCCGCGCCTTCGTCGTCACCCCACGCAACGACCGGACCCGTGGTCCGCTCGATGAGACCCACGAATGCCCCTTCGAGCGCGTCGAGAGTCTGGTAATGGTCGAGATGATCGGCCTCGACGTTCAAGAGTCCGAGGGCGCTCGGGACGAGCAGGGCGAACGAACCGTAGCTCTCGTCGACCTCGAGTATCAGCGACTCGCGACCCCAGTGTCCGTTGGCTCCGACGCCACGCACCGGCGCACCGAGGAGTCGCGAATCGTCGCGCTTCGCGGCCGCCAGGACGTTGACCATCATCGAGGTCGCCGTGGTCTTGCCGTGCGTGCCGGTGAGACCGATGACGGGCTGGCGACGAGCGAGCTCCGCCAACAGTTCGGCGCGAGCCATCATGGTCGCGCCACCTTCTCGCGCGCGAACCAGTTCAACGTTGTCGGGGTCGATCGCCGGCGACCAGAGCACGATCTCAGCGTCGATGACGTGGGACGCGTCGTGGCCGATGAACACGTGAACGCCCGCGTCACGCAGTTCACCCAGCACCGGCGACTCGTGCTCGTCACTGCCACTCACCGAACACCCCATCTCGACGAGCAGGCGCGCCACGCCGCTCATGCCGGCGCCGGCGACCCCCACGACGTGCACACGCGCGCGCGGCGCGAGGGCGTTCACGACAACCCCGCGACGTCGCACACTTCACGCGCGATCGCGGCCGCCGCGTCGCGCCGCCCGAGCGACGCCGCCGCCGCGGACATCGACGCGAGCGTGTCGCTCTGGAACATTTCGTCCAGTTGCGCGGCGAGGGTGGGCGCGTGACATTCGTCGTCGCGAACCAGACGTGCGCCGCCCGCCGCGACGACCGTGCGCGCGTTCAAGGTCTGGTGGTCACCCGGCGCACCGGGCAGCGGTACCAGTATCGCGGGAATGCCCAGCGCGCAGAGTTCGGCGACCGTGGTCGCGCCGGCGCGACAAAGCGCCACGTCGCAGATGGCCCAGAGCATCGCCATGTCGCCGAAGGCCTCGACGCGGTAGTCGAGACCGGTCGTCGTCGGTCGCGACGAGACCACCCGATCGAAGTCGCGTCGACCCGCCACGTGCACCAGCGTCACGTCGCGTCGGTCCGACCAGAGTCGAGCCAACTCCGTGACGGCGCGATTGACACTCCCCGCGCCGAGTGAGCCGGTCATCACAACGACCACGTGACGCGACGCCTCGATGGGGGGCCGTTGGCCCGCGCGCATCGCGACGCGCGCGCTGGGCGACCGGTCGAGCTCGACGATCACGTCGCGCAGGGGCGCCCCAGTCACGACCGAGTGCTGGTCGTTCGAGGGAAACGCCGTGCAGTGGCGCGTGGCGAAGCGGCCCAACAGCCGGTGGGCCGCGCCCGAGGTTGCGTCGAGTTCGACGAGCACGAGTGGTCGGCGCCAGAACACCGCGGCGAAGGATACGGCGAACGAGGCATACCCTCCGACCGACACAACGACCGACGGACGCCATCGACCGACGCGCGCCAGTGCGACGACGAGCGCCGCGAGCAGACCAGCGCTGGCCCCAACGTTCGCGACGCCGGCCCCGAGGGACCATGAGCGTTGAAGACCCCGTCCGGGCAGCAGCGTCAACGACACGCCGCTGTCTTGGAGCAGCGCGGCCTCTTGGCCGCGACGACTGCCGACGAAGCGAAGCTGTTCCAGGGCGACGCCACGGGCGAGCAACTGCTCGGCGATGGCCTGCATTGGAAAGACGTGACCACCCGTGCCCCCGCCGGTGATGACGATGGGGCCCGCCACTAGTACCCCTGGCGGCTATCGCGGGACTGTCGACTCGAACTGCGCGGGGACCTCGGAGGTGGTCGTCGAGTGATCACCGTGCGCGACGCGATGGCCGAGTGGGCGCGAATCGTGACGTCGCCCGACCGCGAGGTGTCGTGGGCGATGTTGTAGAGCAATCCGACGGCGGCGAGTTCGGTGATGAGCGCGGTACCCCCGTAGGAGAAGAACGGCAGTGGGATGCCAGTAACCGCCCAACCCCCGACGACCGAGGCGATGTTGATCACCGCTTCGAGCACGATCCACGTCGTGATACCCACGGCGATGAGGCGGTAGACGTCGTTGGTGCACTGCTGGGCCACGCGCGTGGCGGCGAAGAGGAACCAGACGAAGAGTCCGAGCACCGTGAGTGTCCCGATGAGTCCCAGCTCCTCGCCAATGATCGTGAAGATGAAGTCGGTGTGCGGATTAGGAAGAAAACCCCATTTCTCTCGACTGTGCCCCAATCCCAATCCCGTCAACCCGCCCGCTCCGAGTCCGATCTTCGACTGCAGCAACTGGTAGCCGCTGCCGAGCAGTTTCTGGTTCGGATGGAGAAACGAGAAGAATCGTCGCGCCGAGTAGGGCTTGTAGAGCATGTAGGCACCAAAGGCCGTCAAGCCGAGGAACACCGAGCGGTTGAGGAGTTTTCGCGAAAGTCCCGCGACAGCCAACATCACGAACGCCACCGCAAAGACGACCGACGACGTGCCGATGTCGGGCTCGATCACGATCAAGAAGCCGCCAACGGTGATCGGCAACGTCCATATCGCCAAGTGCTTCCAATTGTCGAGGTTGTTGTGATGATGCTGGACGAGCCACGCGATGAAGACCACGGTCGCGAGTTTGAACAGTTCCGAGGGCTGGAGGAAGATCACGTGGAGGTTGAGCCAGCGCTTGCCGCCGTTGGTGGTGACGCCGATGGCCTTCACGCTGAGCAAGAGTGCGAGGCCCACGCCGATCAGCAACGGCGCGCTGCGCACCAGTCGATCGAGGCGAACGCGCGCGACGACGTACAGCGCGAAGAGCCCGAAGCCGAGGTAGACCACGTCGTGGATCACGATGCTCCACGTCGAGCCGCCGTTCGCCGCCGCCTGACCTTCGCTGGCGCTGGCGACCGCCACCATGCCGAACGCCACCATCAGGGTGGTCACGAGCAGCACCATACGTCCGGCGAAATTTCCACGCGGCAAAGGCTGGAGGACCCCTCGAAGTCGACGGAGGTTCTCCGTTGTCCGACGATCGTCTCGATCCAACATCAGTCGATTGGCGTTCGCCATCGCTAGACCACTTTCGCGATCTTCAAGAAGTCACCGTAGAAGATGCCTAGGCCGAGCGCCGCGAGCAGCCCCGCCAGGATCCAGAATCGAATGATCACGGTCGTCTCGGGCCAACCGCGCAGTTCGAAGTGGTGATGGAAGGGCGCCATGCGGAAAATTCGTCGGCCGAAGAGACGAAAGCTCAACACCTGCAAGATGACCGACGCCGTCTCGGCAACGAACAGGCCCCCGAGTACCGGCAGCAAGAGGTCGAGATTCATCAGCAGGCACAGCGCGCCGAGCCCCGTGCCGACCCCGAGTGAACCGGTGTCGCCCATGATGATCTTCGCCGGCGCCGCGTTCCACCACAGGAATCCGAGGCAGCCGCCAACGAGTGCCACGGCGACGAGTCCGAGGTCCAGGGACGACTGGAGGTGGTAGATCGAAAAATGGCGGAACTGCCAGTAGCCGATGATCGACAGCACGCCGAAACAGAATGTGGAGGAGCCCGCCGCGAGCCCGTCGAGACCGTCGGTCAGGTTGACGGCATTGGACGTCGCGACGATGACGACGATCGCGAGCAACATCCAACCCGCGACCGTGAGGTTCCAGCCCGGCAGGGAGAAGCGGGTGAACGACAGATTGGTCGACGTGTGCACCCAGTAGATCGAGAGCGTCGCGAAGATTGCGGCGATGAGCAGTTGCCCGGCGAACTTTCCGCGCTTGTTGAGGCCGAGATTACGGGTGTTGCGGATCGCGAGGTAATCGTCGAGCAGTCCCAGGAGTCCCGAGGCGAGTGTCACGAGGATCGCCAGCACCCCGGCTCGCGTGAAGTCAATCGAGGTGCCGACGTGACCCATGAGGTAACCCAACACCGCCGAAAGGATGATGACGACGCCGCCCATGGTGGGCGTGCCGGCCTTGGCGTGGTGTGTCGAGGGCCCGTCCTCTCGTATCAACTGTCCGAGGGAACGCTGGCGCAGGAATCGTATCCAAAGGGGCGTAAGGAGCAGCGCGCAGAGAAAACCAACGCCGCCGGACTCCATCAGACTCAACATCTCGTCACCTCAACAACTCCAACGCTACGACGCGATCATCGAATTCGGTGACCACGTCACCGATCGTCTGGGTGGTCTCGTGACCCTTGCCGGCGATCACGACCACGTCACCGGGCGACGCGAACTCAATCGCCGCGGCGATCGCGCGACGACGATCGGTCTCTCTTCTAACGACGGCACCCGACACGACTCCCGACATGATTGCATCAATGATGGCATCCGGAATCTCGGAACGCGGGTTATCCGAGGTGACGATCGTGAGATCCGAGAGAGAAGTGACAACGGAGCCCATCTCGGGGCGCTTGGCCCGATCGCGATTACCGCCCGCGCCAAAGACCGTCAGGATCCGGCCGTGTGGCGTCAATCGGCGCACGTCACTCAAGAGGCGACGAAGTCCTTCAGGGGTGTGGGCGTAGTCGACGATCACCACGACGTCGCCGCTCGCCACGACCTCGAACCGTCCCGGCACGCCCACCACGCGTGACATCGCCGCGGCGATCTGATCGTCTCCGGCGCCGAGCGTGCTGATGATGGCCATCGCCACGAGGGCGTTGTCGACGTTGTAGTCACCCACGAGCGAGGTCACGACCACGTGATCGCGCCACGTGAACGTCGTGCCCGTTAACGTCGTGTCGACGTTACTCGCGTCGTCGCGACGCACCGTGGACGACGGCAGCGTTGTCGTGGCCGCGAGACGCTCGCCGTAGGCGTCGTCCACCCAAATGACCGCGCGACGAGCGTGTTCGGGACCGAAGAGCCGCGCCTTGGCGTTGAAGTACTCCTCCATCGAACCGTGGTAATCGAGGTGATCGTGGCTGAGATTGGTGAAGGCCGCCACCGCGAAGTCCAAGCCCTCGACTCGGCGTTGGGCCAGCGCGTGGCTCGACACCTCGAGCGCGATCACCGATCGGGCGAGTCGTTCGTCGAAGTCACCGACGATCTGGGCCATCGTTCGAAAGAGCTCCGGCGCCGCCGGCGTCGTGCGCTCGTTGGTCAGGGTGCCGACGCTGGCTCCGTTCCAGTGCAGGGCCTGGGCGAGCTCGCTGACCATCGTCGTCACACTGGTCTTGCCATTCGTGCCCGTCACGCCGACGAGTTCGGTGCCGACCTCGGGATGGCCGACGATCGCGGCACTGACGTGACCCACGAGTGCGTCGAGTTGCGAAGCGGGTACGACCACGACCGGCACGTCGAGCGCGAGGGCGCTCGTCGCGACGACCGCGACCGCACCACGCGCCACGGCGTCGCGCGCGAACGCGGACCCGTCGACGTTCGCGCCGGGTACGGCGAAGAAGAGTGAACCCGGGCCGCACTCGCGCGAATCGATCTGCACGTCGAGGACCTCGATGCGGCACGCGCGCATGTCGAGAGCGACGTCGTCGAGCAGGTCGCCAAGTTGCATCAGGTCACGTCCGACGCGATGCTGGCGCCAGCGCCCTTCAAGGGCTTCACCACGGTGCCGTTGGAAGGGATGCCGTAGTGGTGCAGGGCATAGGACATCACCTCTTGGAAGACCGGTGCCGCCACGGCGCCACCGTAGATGGTCGTCTGGGGACGCTCTATCACCACGATCATCGACAGTACCGGCGCGTTCGCCGGGGCGAAGCCGACGAAGCTCGCGTTGAAGTCACCGGCGAGCAGTTGTGGCTTACCGGGATAGGGCATGGACGCCGTGCCGGTCTTTCCCGCGACGCTGTAGCCGGGGATGATCGCGTTGGTGCCGGTTCCGGCGAGCACGACCTGTTCGAGCATCTTGACCATCGTCGCGTCGACGCTGGGCGAGATGGCCTCGCGCGTGGGATTAGCGGGCAATGCTTTGGTGGCGCCGTTGGCGTACACGTAACCGCGAACGAGTTTCGGGTCGACGAAGACGCCGCCGTTGGCGATCGCGTTGTAGGCATCGAGGACCTGGATCGGCGGGACCGCGTCGACCTGGCCGATCGGCAAGGCGACCTGATCGCTGCCGTACCAGTGCGCCGCGTCGACCAGTAGTCCGCCGGTCTCGCCGGGAAAGTCGACCGGCGTCGTCTGACCGAAGCCCAACCGCTCGACCTGGGCCAGGAGACCGGTCTCACCCACGCGCGCGCCGATCTCGTACGTTCCGATGTTGGACGACAGGGCCAGAATCTGGGTAGCCGTGAGATGTTCGAGCCCGTGTTGCTCGGCGTCGTGGAAATAGCGTGACCCGACGACCACCGAATTCGGCACGGTGAAGACCGTGGCCGGTGTGATGAGACCGGCCTGGAGCGCGGCGGAGAACGTGACGATCTTGAAGACCGATCCGGGCTCGTACGCCTGGGTGAAGGGAAGGTTGGAGATCGTCTGCTCGATCCCGGGCACGCCGACCGACTGGCCCCACGAGGGGATCGGACCGAGCACGCCCGCCTTGGTCTTGGTGTTAACGAGCGAGGCGTCAGCGAGGATCTCCCCGGTCTTCACGTCCATGACGACGGCTGCGCCCGACACGGCGTCCGTGGCGGCAAGTTGGTGCCCGAGAGCGCGTTCGGTGACGAACTGCAGCGAGGAATCGATGGTGAGTTCCAACCCCACGCCCGGCTTGGCCTTACGCAACACGGTGCTGAGCGAACTGGGCAGATTCACGCCCGACGTCGAGACGAATTCACGCGTCGTGCCAGTTTGACCGGCCAACAGCGTTTGGTACTTGGACTCGAGCCCCGCTGAACCGGCGCCGGCGGCGTTGGTACCGCCCAGCAATGACGTCGCGATCGGGCCATTCGGATACGTGCGCACCGATGAACTCTGTACGACGATGCCGGGAAAGGCCAACGACGTGAGCTTGTGTCCGTCCGCGAGGTCCAGTTGATTGTTGATGATGACGTGGCCGCTGCCGTTACCCTTCTTGGACAAAAGTGCGACGAGTTTGTTTACCGGTACCTTCACGATCGGCGCCATCGCCTGCGCCTGAGTCAGGGGGTTGGTGATCTGGAAATCGTCGGCGATGACGAGCGACGTCGGTTGACTGACCGCGAGGATGTGTCCATTGCGGTCGTAGATTCCCGCGCGCAGCGCCGTCGTGGTCAGGTCTACGTGAACCTGGCCGACGGACAACTTCGCGTAGTGCGTGTGATCAACGACCTGGAGCATCGCCAGACGCACCGCGAGCGCCACGAAGACCACGACAAACACCGCTCGAAGGAGTTTCAGTCGGCGCGGCACCTTGGAACGCGTGCGGCCACCGTCCGGTTCCCTCGTGCGCGTTCGTTGGTGGGTCGACGTGTAGTGGGCGCTCACCGACTCGTCCTTGATGTGACCGGTGCAGAACCCAAGAACTTCGGAAGCGGCAGGGGCGCATCAAGCGACGTGGACGGAACTTGGGTCACGGAAACGGGATCAACCAGGTGCAACGCGCCGGCCTGCTTCGCGATCTGGCCGGGCGCGGAGATATTGGTCAGCGAACCCACCTGTTCGGCGTAACTGGACTGGACTTGCAGCAGCTGACTTTGCAGCTGATGAATCTCGACTTGACGGTTCGCGACGACCATGCTGCCGACCATGGAAAAGGCCAGCGCGCCGGCCATGATGACGGCGGACTTTCTCGTCCCCGTCGCTGCACGCCAACGCGACCACACTGCGAGGCGGCGTGGACCGGTGGCGCGATGCGTAGGGCGGCGTGTCGTGGTCCGGGTCGTCGGGCGGGCTGGGCGGGTGTCGACGCGGCGCGGAAAGGTAATGACGCTCACGGCGACACCTTGCGCGCGATGCGCAAACGCGCCGAGCGGGCTCGGGGGTTGATCGCGATCTCGGCCGCTCCGGCGAGCTGGGCACTGGCCTTGAAAACACGCACCCGAGGGACGGCGCCACAGACGCAGCCGAGTTCCACCGGGCAATGGCAGCCGCCGGTCTCCGCCTCGTGCAGCACAGACTTGACGACGCGGTCTTCACCTGAGTGGTACGAAATGACGACGAGCAACCCCTCGATGGCGAGTACGTTCAACGCCGCGTCGAGGCCGCTCGCGAGTTGATCCTCTTCGTCGTTCACCGCGATCCGCAGTGCCTGAAAGACCCGCGTCGCCACGTGACCGCGTCGGCGCGCGGCCATGGGCACTGCTCGCTCCACGGCTTCGGTCAACTCTGCGGTCGTCCGTGGCTGGCGTTCGATGATCGACTTGGCGATGGAGCCGGCGAACCGACTCTCACCGTTGGCCCGAAGTAGGCGCACCAGTTCGTGTTGATCGGTGCGAGCCAGGTATTGGGCCGCCGTCTCGC
>OCZT010004583.1_pt1 | contig 13898 bp, 8 predicted proteins | sample 1539031 | NCBI WGS metagenome assembly OCZT01 (sample SAMEA3539308, study PRJEB22396) | soil metagenome | biome: tundra; feature: field; material: soil | place: USA | collected 2010-05 | depth 0.15 m
GTTGCGCCGTAGCGACGTGACCTCGCAGCTCGACGCGTCGCTACGGCGCAACACCGGCCACTTCGATTCGATCGTCGCCGCGCTGGACGCCTCGGCACGCGACCTCAACCGCACCGCCGACCACGTGACGGCGCTCGCGTCGGACCCGCAGCTGCGGTCGAACATCCTTCAAACGACAGAAGGGATCGCGCAGACCGCGTCCACCTTTGCGTCGATCGCGAGCGATCTGCGCAACGTCACCGGAAACGCGCAGACCCAGGCGCAGCTCCGCGACACGCTTGCGAACGTCGACGCCGCGGCGCAGAAGGCGAACTCGCTGCTGGCGCAGTTCGGCGGCCGTTCGAGCGTCTATGGCGTCGACCGCGGTGCGACGCCGGCGCCGGCGGGGTCGCCGCGGCCGAACGGCACCTCTCCGCAGCGGTCCGGTCCGCCGGGACCGGGCGCGTCGGAGCCGCCCGACACGATGCAAGCGAACGTGAAGAACAAGCTGGGCACGCTGGTGAAGGGTCTCGTCTCGCTGCAGATCCGCGTCTCGGCACTCGACGCGCAGCAGGCCGGAACATCGGGTTCGGCGCTCCTCACCAGGGATCGCGGTCCCCAGACCGACGTCAACGTGATCGCGATGCCGACAGGCTCCACCTACGTCTTCGCGGGCGCGAACGACATCGGCGCGAAGACATCGTTCAACTTCGCCGCGATGGCACGCATGGGTCCGAACTTCCGGCTGGGCGGAGGCGTGCTGTACTCGCGGCTCGGCGTGCGCGCCGTGTACTCGCCGGAGCTCACCCGCGGGCTGGGCTTCGGGCTCGAGGCCCGCATCTACGACCTCCGCCATCCCACCACCGACATGTACGCGAACTTCAGGCTGGTCCAAGGCTTGACGCTCTTCGGCGGCGAGCGCGATATGCTGCACACCGGCCGCCGCACCACGTTCGGGTTGCAGTACCAGTTCTGAGCGGAGCGGTCTCCGCATGATCCCGATCGGCGACGACGAGCGCAGACCGCCGTTCTTTCCGCTCGTCGTCTACGCGCTGATCGCGCTGAACGTCTGGGTGTTCTACCAGGAGCTGAGCGCGCCCGACACCGACCGTTTCATCAACGCGTTCGCGATGATCCCGTACGACGTGACGCACGGGGTCGCGCTCGCGGCGCCGTCGCCGCCGTTCCCGCCGCTGACGGTCGTCACGTCGATGTTCCTGCACGGGAGCATCCTGCACATCGGGTTCAACATGCTGTTCCTGTTCGTCTTCGGGCCGGCGGTCGAGTACCGGTGCGGGCACGTGCGCTTTCTCGCGTACTACCTGCTGTGCGGGATCGCGGGCGGGATCGCGCAGATCGTCATCGGCCCGGGCAGCCACATTCCGGCGATCGGCGCCTCCGGGGCGATCGCCGGCGTCCTGGGGGGCTACCTCGTCACCGATCCGTTCGCCCGCATCAACACGATCGTCCCGATCCTCTTTTTCCCGCTCTTCCTGCGGCTGCCGGCGCTGCTGGTGATCGGGGTCTGGGCGGCCTCGCAGTTCATCACCGGATTCGGGACGATCAGCGACCGCGCGGCGGAGTCGCAAGGCGGGACAGCGTATTTCGCGCATATCGGCGGCTTCTGCGCGGGGGTTCTCTTGATCGGTCTGTTTGCGATCCGCCCGGCATCGAGCCGGGCGCCCAGGTAGCGCCGGGTGCGCGTCGGTATCGTGGGCGCGGGAGCGCTCGGAACGCTGTTCGGCCAGCGCCTCGCGGCGAGCAACGAGGTCGTGCTGCTTGAGCGCCGGCCGGAGGTCGTCGAGGCGGTCCGGCGCGACGGCTTGCGCGTCGACGGCGAAGGGCGCAGCGCGTATCCCACCACGGAGCCGCGCGAGCTCTTCGGCGTGCAGGTGCTGTTCGTGTTCGTGCGCGCGACCGACACGCTGCGCGCCCTACGACCGTTCGCCTCCGAGCTGAGCCCGGCCACGGCGATCGTCTCGCTGCAGAACGGTCTCGGCAACGAAGAGGCGATCAAGACCTCGCTCGGCGGCACGATCTCGCTGGTGATCGGCGCGACGACCGAATCAGCGCTCACCGTCGGACCCGGCGACGTGCGCCGCGTCGGTGACGGGGCGACCGTCCTCGGGAGCGCCGGCGCGTCACCCGAGGTGGTGAACCGCGTCGCGCGGCTGCTGGTCGACGCCGGCTTTCGCGCGAGCGCCGCGTACGACATCCGCCCGCACCTGTGGGGGAAGCTGATCGCGAACGCGGCGATCAACCCCGTCGCGGCGCTCCTCGACCGCCCGAACGGCGTCGTGCTCAGCGACCCGAACGCCGGGGACGTCGCGCGCTCGCTCGCGCAGGAAGCGGCGACCGTGGCGAACGCGATGCGGATCCCGCTCCCGTTCACGGATCCGTGGTCGTACGTACGGACGATCGCCGAGCAGACCGCGGAGCTCGACAACTCGATGCTGCACGATCTCCGCGCCGGTGCCTCGACCGAGGTCGACTTCATCAACGGCGCCGTCGTCGCCGCCGGCCGCCGCGCCGGGGTAGCGACGCCGTACAACGAGACGCTCACCGCGCTGGTCAAAGCCTGCGAATCCACCCGCAGCTAGACGGCGATTCGGGCTCCGGTGCGCGGCAGCGCGCGGACCAGCAGCGCGACAGTGCGCAGGACGTCGTTCGCGCGGACGGGGTCGTCGAGATCGGGCGGCGCCGCGTCGAAGCCCGACACGACGAATGGGGCTTCGGCCAAGGCTTCGAGCCAGCGCGACGCGGTGAACGCTGCACGCATGCGTGAGCGGCTCTCCGCATACGCGGCTTCGAGTCGCAGCAGCGTTGCGCGCGTCGCCTCGTTCGCCGACTGCATCGCGCGCCAGCGCTGGTGGAGCTCCGGGAGCTCGCTGCGGAACGATGCGAGCGCGTCGCGCATCCGCGCGTCGAAGCGCTGCTGCCGCGCGCGGACGATCGCCGTCTCGCGGTCGTGCCCGCGGCGCTGTTCGAAGTACGTGCCCGAGAAGCGGGCGTAGCGCGCAGCGTCCAGCTCGTCGTTTTCCTGTGCCGTGTACGTCGTCTCGCGCTCGACGTCGCGGCGCAGCGCGTCGATCCGCTCGCGCACGACGTCGTCGCACGATGGAAGCTCGGCGAACTTCGGCAACGCGCGCCGCCGGGCCGCGATCCCGTCGCGGCGGACCGCTTCAGCGGCCCTGATCGCGCCGAGCGCGTGACGCATGACGCCGATCCAGCGCCGGTCCGCCTTCCCGCTCGGCGCGCGATCGAAGTGCACGTCGAGCGCGAGCGGGAACGCTTCGTCGACGATCAGCCGCCAGGTCGTGATGGCGCCGCCGCTCCCCGAGAGCCTCACCGCGCTCCCCAGCCGCGGCAGCGGCCCGAACGAGCCGACCGCTCCGATCAGCCGGTCGCCGGTCTCAACGATCGCTAGCGCGCGTTTGCGGTCGAGGGACTTGGCGTAGACCAGAATCCCGGCGTGGTCGCGGTCGAGGTACGGCCGGGCGCGGTCCACGTCGACGTGGTTGCGCGTGCAGACCAGTCGCCACAGATCGTTGGAAAGCTCGGGGCGAGCTCCCGTCGCGACCTCCTCCATGAGTCCCGCGAGACCGTGTGTCATAGCGCCCCGTTTCCCGGTCAAAGGACGCGCCTCGCGCGACCCCGGTCACACTCGGAGAAGAAGAAGACCGCCGCAGCGGGGGATTGAGAACCCCCCTCGCCGGGCAAGCGACGCTCGGAAAGGAGAACGCTACATGGCTGGACTTGTCTGGGGCATCATCGTCATCTTGTTCGTCCTCTGGCTCTTGGGCGGCTTCGTGATGCACTTCGGCGGCAATCTGATCCATCTGCTTGTCGTCATCGCGCTGATTCTGCTGGTCTACAACCTGGTCACGGGACGCGGCGCCCGCGTCTGACGCAGCGGCGGAAGAAGAGGAGCCGCGGCGACCCCGCGGCCCTTCTTCACACGTCGTCGCGAGGGTGGAACTTGTCGAACTCGGTGCGCAGGCGCTCGCGGGCGAGCTTGGTGTAGATCTCCGTCGTCGCGGTCGACTCGTGCCCGAGGAACTCTTTGAGGAACAGCAAATCGGCACCGCGCTCGCGCATCAGCGTCGCGACGGTGTGGCGCCAGGTGTGCGGTGAGGCGTACTCCGTGATGCCGGCCATCGTCATGTAGGTGCGCACGATCTTGTAGACGGCGGCGGCCGAGAGCCGCCGGTCGCCGCGCCCGACGAAGAACGCGGGCACGGTCACCCGCGGCCGCACGTCGAGGTAGTCGCGCAGCGCCTGGGCGGCCTCGGGGGTCATCGGGACGTAGCGGTCCTTGTTGCCCTTGCCCTTGATGACCCGCAGCTGGCGCCCGTCGAGGTCGACGTCGTTCAGATCCAGCCCGACCAGCTCCGCGCGGCGGACCCCGCACGACCACAGCGCCTGCAGGATCGCCTGATCGCGACGCCGCTGGAGTTCGCTGAGCCCGGCCAGCCGGACGGTGAACACCTTGGCCACCTCGTCGCCGCGCATCGCCTTGGGCAAGGGTCGGCCGATCTTCGGGAGGATCGCATCGGCGGCCGGGTTGTCGTCGCGCCGCCCGCTGTGGCGCAGGTACTTGTAGAACGTCCGCAGGGTCGCGATCTTGCGGCGCATCGAGCGGGGTGCGTAGCGCCGGGAGCGCGCCAGGTGCGTCTGATAGGCGAGGATGTCGGCGTACTGCGCGCCGGCGAGCGCGTCATACGGCGGCGGCGGTTTCTCGTCCAGGCTGGTGCCGTCCGCGCGCGCCTTCAAGAACGCGCCGAAGTGCTCGAGATCGCGCTGATACGCTTCGCGCGTTCGCGGGGTCGTGCCGCGGATCGCAAGGTACTGCTCGGCGAAGCGGACGATCTCCGGATCGGCCGATACAAATTCCGGAGTCTCGTAGATCGGGCCGCGCTTCTTCCCCATCGCTCCTCCAGTTACGATAATCAGTATTTCAGTTACTGGACAGGAGATGGAATCCCTCCCGCGCCCGGTCGCTCTCTGCGCTGGTTCCGTGCGCGGGCTCGCTTGCTCTTTTCCGTCGCTATAGCTACGATGCTGACAGACGTATGACTGGGGTGTCGTTTCGCGCAGCGGCCGTGTGGCGGCTCATCGCTCTGTCCGGGATCGTGCTCGTGCTGCCCGGGTGCTGCAGCTCGAACGTCGCGCCCGCCGACGTGGTCAAGGTCGTCACGGCGCTCAGTGCAGCGGCGGCGATGGCGGCGCGCAAAGCCAAGCTCGGCGAGGGCGCGTTCGGACACTACGTGGAGCGGCGCACGATCTATCTCGGCAACAAGAACAGTGGCTGGATGAGCGAGTCCGGCTATCCGAGCTTCACCGCCCGGCTCGGCGCCGAACTCGACGCGGTCGGCGCCTTCATCGACGATCGCTTTACGGTGTTCGGCGGCACAGACCCGGCCACGCCCGCGCACCGCGATCTCGACGACGCTGGGAAACGGCTCACCAGCGACGGCCCCAGCGATATCTCGTCGCGCAGCGATCAGCTCAAGAAAGACCGCGCCCAGAGGATCGCGCAGATCTGTTACCGCGCCTGCGCGATCCACGCCGAGCTTTGGGCCGGCGGGGATTCCACCCTGAGCCCGACCCTCCAAAAGGTCCCGCTCACCGAGCTGCTCGACCGCCGGCTGACCGTCGCGGAGTTCATGATCCTGCACGACGAGGGCGGCCTCGGCGCGTGGACGATCGGCGCGAAGGACGGGAGCTGGACCGACGGCCAGCGGCTTGCGATGTTCCAGTACCCCTGGGTCGACGTGTCGAGCGATTTCACGGCCGCGCTGGCCACGAAGAGTCTCGACGTCCCCGGGCTCGCACCGCAATGGAACCTGGGTAATGACGGCCGGATCTACTGGAGCGACAAAGAGAACCGGCCGCGGCCGCCCGCAGCCTGGGATTGGACCGTCACCGACAAGCCCTATCTGCTGACGATGTCGACCGCCGGGGGCGCGAGCGCCACGGCGATCTTCGAGCGGCTGATCCCGAGCGCGGCGAAGGTGGACGCCGCTTTCGAGGACTTCTGGCAGCGCAACTGGCTGTACTGCGACATGATGATCGCATCGCTGCACGTCCACGCACTGCGCGTCGGCCGGCATCGGCGGACCGGCACGGACGCCGACTTCGACGGCGCCGCGGGCGGTGGCGTCACGCTGCGCCCGCTGATCCCGAAGAGCGGTGCTCCAACCGTCACCCAGCTCATGCCGAACGCCGGCGATTGGTTCGAAGGCGTCGGGATCCCGCACGAAGAGCTTCAAGTCGGCGACCACCTGGTCTTCTGGAACAACCCGTTCGTGCGCCACATCCTCCACAGCGCGTTCGGCTTGGAGAACTCGTTCGTCACGCGGATCACGCCGAACGGCCGGATGGTGATGCTCGCCGGACACGGGATGCCCGAGATGAGCGAAGCCGATTTCGCCACCGAGATGGCCAAGAACATTCAGGACGTGTTCGACGGCATCCGCGACAAGATCAACGAGCACTTCGTCGCGAACCCCGCAAGCGCGACCTTCACGCTGTCGCATGGGCCGCTGCGGTTCCAGCTCTGCGGCTGGGCGCCGTACAAGGAGCTGTTCAGCCCCATCGCGGGCTCGAAGTTCACCGCCGAAGGCGCGTGGTGGATTCGCCTGCGGTTGGACCAGATGCACGACGACGGCAGCCCGGCGCCCACGATGAACGAGGCGCTGCTCGTGATCCCTCGGTCCGTGCGCGTGGACCCGGCCTTTCACACCGAGATGCCCGTCCTGGCCGCCGGTGACCACGATGCCGACTACCAGGAGTCGGTCTACCTCCCGATGCAGGTCCCGGACGGCGTGCCGGGCGGCTGGACGGCATACCTTTCGAATCCCAGCAAAGGCGAGAGCGTCGAGCTCTCCGACCTCATCATCGACGGCACGATGATCCCGGGCTTCTATGCCAACGGCCCATCGTCGACGCTGCCCGTCTTCCGCCCGAAGCTCAAGCCGTGAGCGACGCGCTGGATACGCTCGAGCGCGGCGCGGCGGCACTCGGCGCGCTGCTGGGGCGGCTGCTCGCGCCGCTCGACTCGTCCGCGCCCGGCCCCGGCCTCAAGGCGCTCGTCGCCGACATGGGGTGGGCGCTCCCCGATCCCGTCCCGCCCGCGCTGGTGGGGCTCAAGAGCGGGGTGACCTCGCTCGCGCACGGCGTCGACGACCTCGACGCGAAAGTCGTCGCCGGCGCCGGCGCCGGCGAGCTGATCGCGAGCGCGGCGCAGGTCGTCGCTGCCCTGGTCAAGGTCGTCGAAGCGCTGGCGGACCTGCCGAGCTCGCTGCCCGCTCAGCTTCCGCCCGGATTCGTCGCCGCGACCAACCTGCCCAGCGCGTTCGCCGGGCGGCTCTTCGACGTCCTCATCGTCGACGGGCTGTGGTCCTCGCTGCCGTTGACCAGCCGCATCCTGCGGGTCCTCGGGCTGATCGAGCGCGATCCCAAGCCCGCCGATCCGGCGCATTTTCAGCCCGCGTACACGGCGCGCAAGATGCACTGGGAGCGAATCCCGCAGCTGCTCTCCGACCCGCAACAGGTCTTCAAGGACGTCTACGGCTGGGGGACGTCCACGCTCAACGCCGCGCCGCTGCAGGATGCGCTGTACGCCCTCTCGATCGCGCTCGGCGCGCCCGGCACGTACGACTATCCGACGCCGGGCCTGATCAAGACCGTCGCGCCCGGCGCTCCGGCGGGGACCAAGCCGGGGCGCGTCTTCGAGTTCGTGCTGCTCGACCAGATCGGGGTCAAGGTCGTCGCGGCCGTCATGGCGATCCCGAAGGCGACGCCGGGCGAAGTGCAGGGTCTGGCCGTCGCGCTGGTCGCCGAAGGCAGTTTGGCCGGACTCGCGATCCCGATCACCGCGCACCTGACGCTGACCCTCGACGCGGCGATCGACGCGTCGGCCGGCGTGGTGCTGGCGCTGCGCCCGGACAAGGCGCCCGAGTTGTACGCGAACTATGACGCGAGCGCGTCGGCGGTGACCAGCGGGCATTTGACCGCAACCCTCACCTACGCGCGGGCCGACAGCGAAGACCCGCTCACCATCCTCGCGTTTCCGGGCGGCTCGCGGATCGAAGCGCGCTCGACCTATCTCACCGGCGGCCTCGGGCGTACCAAGAGCGGCGACCTCGATCCCTCGATCGAGGCGGGCGTCAAGGGCGGCAAGTTCGTTCTGTCGCTGGCGCAAGCCGACGGGTTTCTCTCCAAGCTGCTGCCGGCGGACGGGCTGAGCCTGGACTTCGATCTGGGGGTCGGCTGGTCGCGCCAGCTCGGCGTGTTCGTCGAAGGCACGGCGGGTCTGGAGATCAGCATCCCGCTGCACCTCGACCTGGGTCCGGTCTCGCTTCAATGGCTGTTCCTCGCACTCAAGATCGCGGGCGGCGAGCTCGACCTGCAGGCGGCGATCAGCGCGACGGGTTCGCTCGGACCGCTCTCCGCGTCGGTCGACAAGGTCGGCCTCACGGCGGTCACCACGTTCCCGGCCCGCGGCGGCAACGTCGGTCCGGCGAACATCGCGCTGGCGTTCAAGCCGCCCAACGGCGTCGGCTTGTCGATCGACGCGGGCGTCGTCAAGGGCGGCGGCTACCTCTACATCGACACCGACCGCGGCGAATACGCCGGCGCGCTCGAGCTGGTGTTCGCGGACTTCCTGAGCCTGCACGCGATCGGGCTCATCACCACGAAGATGCCCGACGGCTCGAGCGGGTTCTCGCTGCTGATCATCATCACGGCGGAGTTCGCCGAAGGGATTCAGCTCGGGTTCGGGTTCACGCTGCTGGGCGTGGGCGGTCTGCTCGGGCTCAACCGCACGATGCTCATGCAGCCGCTGATGGACGGCGTGCGCACCGGCGCGATCGAGAGCATCATGTTCCCGCAGGATGTGGTGAAGAACGCGCAGCGCATCATCAGCGACCTGCGCAAGATCTTCCCGCCGCAGGAAGGGACGTTCCTGATCGGGCCGATGGCGAAGATCGGCTGGGGCGAACCGACGCTCATCAGCCTCGCGCTCGGGATCATCATCGAGATACCGCCCGGCGACATCGCGATCTTGGGCGTGCTGAAATTGGCGCTACCCGCGGACGACATCGCGCTGATCGTCATTCAGGTCAACTTCGCGGGCGCGCTCGAGTTCGACAAGAAGCGGATGTACTTCTTCGCCTCGCTGTTCGACTCGCGCGTGCTGTTCATCACGATCGAAGGCGAGATGGGCCTGCTGATGGCGTTCGGGGACGACGCGAACTTCGTCGTCTCGATCGGCGGGTTCCACCCGCAGTTCAAACCGCCGCCGCTACCGTTCCCAACCCCGCGCCGCATCGAGATCGACATCCTCAACGAGGACTGGGCGCGCATCCGCGTCACCGGCTACTTCGCGGTCACGTCGAACTCGGTCCAGTTCGGTGCGCTCTGCGAGCTGTACTTCGGCTTCAGCGCGATCAACGTGCAAGGGCACATCGGTTTCGACGCGCTGATCCAGTTCTCGCCGTTCCACTTCATCGTCTCGGTCTCGGCATCGCTGTCGGTCAACGTGTTCGGGATGGGGCTGTTCTCGATCGACCTCGAGCTCTCGCTCGAAGGGCCGACGCCCTGGCACGCGCACGGGACGGCGTCGATCTCGATCCTCTTCTTCTCCATCGACGTGAGCATCGACGTCACGTGGGGCGACAGCCGCGACACGGCGCTGCCGCCGATCAGCGTGATGCCGATCGTCACCGGCGAGCTCGGCAAGCAGTCGAACTGGCGCGCCGTGCTCCCCAGCGGCTCGAACCTGCTGGTCTCGCTGCGCAAGCTCGACCCGGGTGAAGCGGAGTTCGTGCTGCACCCGGTCGGCACGCTGCAGGTCAGCCAGCGCGCGATCCCGCTCGACCTCACGCTCGACAAGGTCGGAAACCAGAAGCCGACCGACGCCAAGCGTTTCAACCTCGCCGTCGCGCCCGGTGGCTTCGTCAAGAAGCGCGATCTCCCAGAGCAGTTCGCCCCCGCGCAGTTCCTCAACTTCGACGATGCGGCGAAGCTCTCACAGCAGGCGTACGCGCCGCAACACGGCGGGATCGAGCTCTCCGCCGCCGGGCACGCGTACGCGTCGGGGACTGGGCTGACGCGCACGGTGCGCTACGACCTCACGATCATCGACACCAAGCTGCTGCGCACGCGCCGGCGCTTCTCCGTGCAGAACGGCGCGCTGCACGGTCACTTTCTACGCGGCGCGAGCGTCGCGCGCAACGTCCTCTCGGCGTACCGCAAGGGACAGAAAGACCCGTTCGGCGACAAGGTTGCCGTCGCGTCCGAGTCGTTCGCCGTCGCACTGCAGGCGAACAACAGCGTGTACAAGCCCGAGGCCGCCGCGTTCGCGAGCCAAGCCGCGGCGAACGATTACCTCGCGCGCACGGTCGCGAACGATCCCAGCCTGAACGGACAGCTCCACGTCTTGCCGCAGTTCGAGGTGACCGCGTGAACCCGATCGGTACGTACACGTTCCTTCCCTGGCTGCGCTCGGGCGTCGCGAACACGATCGCGTCCGCCGACGGCGACGCCGCGGTGAAGACGCGCGCGTCGGTCCACGTCGCACTCACCGTCTCCGGCGATCCGGTCGCGGGCAGCGCCGAGCTGACCGCGCCCGTCGCGCAGGACGTCGCGCTTTACGGCCCCGGCGACATCGTGGGCATCGACGCGCGCAGCGTCGTGCGCACCGAGCCGCGACCGTGGGTGACCAACTTCGAGGCGAACTATCTCGCGGGGATCGAGTTCTACGATGAGGACTTCCCGTGGCGCTACACGCCCGCGAGTCCGGACGCGGGCGGCCTGCGGCTGCGGCCGTGGATCGCGCTGGTGGTGCTGGCGGAGAGCGAGTTCGTCGAGGGCAAGAACGCGGCGGGCCGGCCGCTGCCGTTCATCACCGTCGCCGATGCGACCGCGTTCCCGCCCGCCGAGCAATTGTGGGCGTGGGCGCACGTGCACTTCAACCAGAGCCTCGCCGCGAGCGACACCGAGGTGGTATCGCCGGACATGAGCGCGGTGTTGCCGCGCGTCGAGTCGATCCTCGCGGCGAATCCCGACGACGCATACTCGCGCATCGTCTGCCCGCGCCGGCTCGCCGACAACACCGGGTATCACGCCTTCGTCGTGCCCGTGTTCGAGACCGGGCGTCTTGCGGGGCTCGGGCAGAAACCCGGCGCGGCGCCGCACGCGACCTTCTCGGCGTGGGCCGCGTACGGCGGCAAACTCGAGCCGACGAACTATCCGATCTACTACCGCTGGTACTTCAAGACCGGCACGCACGGCGACTTCGAGTATCTCGTGCGGCTGCTCACGCCGAAGCCGGTCGACAAGCGCGTCGGCACGCGCGACATGGACGTGCAGGATCCCGGCTCGAACATCCCCGGCATCACCGACCCGGCGCTGCACGGCGTCCTTCGTTTGGGCGGGGCGTTGCGCGTCCCGGATGCGGACTTGAACGCGACCGACCTCGCCGAGCGCCAGAAGTACGAGAACTGGGACCAGCCGCGGCCGCACCCGTTCCAGAAAGCGCTCGCGGCCTTCGTCGATCTGCCCGACGACTACGCGGCCGCGACGTCCGCAGCGGCGAACGCAGCCAGCGGCCTGGGTCCGGGTGTCGACGACGATCCGGATCCCCTCATCACGGCGCCGTTGTACGGCCGTTGGCATGCGCTCACGCAACGGCTGCTCACCAACCGCGACGGCACTCCCGCGCCGCACATCGACAACTGGGTGCACGATCTCAACCTCGACCCGCGCTTTCGCGTCGGCGCGGGTTTCGGGACCGACGTCGTCGAGACGAACGCCGAAGAGTACATGAACGATGCGTGGCAGCAGATCGGCGACGTGCTCGAGGCGAACCACCGCATTCGCCGCCTGCAGCTCGCGCGCGAGGTGTCGTCGCGCTGGTACGACCGCCATCTCACCCCGCTGGCCGCCGCGAACCCCGAACGCGCGTTCACGCTGACCGCGCCGGTCGCTCAGCGCGTCCTCGTCAACGGAACGACCGTGGCGTACGCGCAGAGCACGAGCCGTGTGCCGGCCGCGTACACGTCGACCGCGCTGCGGCGCGTGATCCGGCCCGGCGCGAGGCTGATGCGCTCGCTGCCGTTCGACGCCCAGGTGACGCCCTCGAACGCGCTCGCGCGCGTGAGCGCGGGCGAGGTGAGCGCGGCGCCGCCCAAGATCACGCCCCCCGGCGTCGCGACGGTCGATCAGGCCGCCGCGACCACCGATCCCAAGGGTGCGCCGCCCTGGATCCTCGCGCTGCTCGGGCGCTATCCGTGGCTGCCGTACGCGGTGCTCGGCGCCGCGCTGGTGGTCGCCCTCTTCTTCCTCATCATCCCGCTGCTCGGGTTGATCCTCGCGCTGGTGATCGCGGGTGCGGGGTACTATCTCTTCCGGCTGCTCATGCGCTGGCGGAGCACCGACGCACCGGCCCAGAGTATCCGCGAAGAGAACCAAACGCCCGCCGCGGTCGACACCCTGCCGAAGAGTCCGGACTTCACCGTCTCACAGCCCGGTTCGAACGTGAAGCCGACGACCGGCGCCAGCGACAGCCCGACGGCGGTGCGGTACAAGGACGCCCTGCGCGACTCGTACGCGCTGCTGCACGCAAGCACGACCGTCGCGCCGCTGATTCCGCGCCGGCCGCTCGACATCGGTGCGCTGACGGTCTCGGTGATCGCCGCGGTCGATCCGCAGGTGACGATCCCCAAGCGCGGGCTGAGCGGCATCTCGATTCCGGCGTGGATCGTGGCGCTGATCGGCGAGAACTTCGGCGAAGTGATGGCCTACCCGAAGATCGACCTGCCGATGTACGAGCCGCTCAAGGCGATCTCGTCCGAGCTGTTCCTGCCCAACATCAACTTGATCCCACCCAACAGCATCACGCTGATCGAGACCAACCAGCGCTTCATCGAGTCGTACATGGTCGGGCTCAACCACGAGTTCGCGCGCAAGCTGTTGTGGCGCGAGTATCCGACCGATCAGCGCGGCAGCTACTTCCGCCAGTTCTGGGACGTGCGCAGCTTCTTCGACGCGTCGAATCTCGACGACAAGACGCTCAAGGAAAAGCTCTACGACATCCCCGAGCTGCACCGCTGGCCGCTCGACTCGCAGCTGGGCGACCACAATCACCGCGCCACCCAAAAAGGCGAGGAGGCGGTGCTCGTGATCCGCGGCGAGCTGCTCAAGAAGTATCCGACCGCGGTGATCTACGCGCACCGCGCGAAGTGGGAGCGCAAAGCCGACGGCGTGACGATCGACCTGACGAAGCCGCGCACGCTCGAGGACATCGACGCCGCGTCGCTCGCCAACCCGCCGACGACGATCATCCGCACGCCGCTGTACGAAGCCAAAGTCGATCCCGACATCTACTTCTTCGGCTTCGATCTGACCATCCCCGAAGCGAAAGGCGGGCCGGGGACGAGCCCGGGCGACGATCCCGGCTGGTTCTTCGTCATCAAGGAACGCCCGGGCGAGCCGCGCTTCGGGCTGGAGCTCACGCGGCCGGCGTCGCTGGAGATCTTCGACGAGCTCACCTGGGACGACGCGGTCCCGGGCGCGCTGCCGGGCTCGTTCCTGCCCGCGACGAGCCTGAGCGCGCCGGTGCTCAAACCGCCGCCGACCGGCGACCCCGAGGGCAAGCAGCCGCAGCACGACGACGACGTGAAAGCCGACGCTGCGACCGCGAGCGCCGCGCGCTGGGCGTATCTTCTCTATCGTGCGCCGGTGATGGTCGCGGTCCACGCCGACGAGATGCTCGGGAGCGGCTCGTGAACCCCGGCGCACCGGACTTCGAGAGCGTCCGAACCCAGCTCGCGCAAGCGCGCGCGGCGCGCGACGCCGCGCAGGCCGCGGCGAAGCAAGCCGCGGAGGCGCGCAACGCGCTCGCACGGCAGAGT
>OCZT010004585.1_pt1 | contig 13892 bp, 14 predicted proteins | sample 1539031 | NCBI WGS metagenome assembly OCZT01 (sample SAMEA3539308, study PRJEB22396) | soil metagenome | biome: tundra; feature: field; material: soil | place: USA | collected 2010-05 | depth 0.15 m
ACCACCGAGATCTACACTCTTTCCCTACACGACGCTCTTCCGATCTGGTGATCCAATTTTCAGCCAGACAAGATTATCTCGTTTTGGTACAAAGATTCGTATCTATAAGTTTCGAACACAATTACACGCATATAATCGTATGACGCCTGAAGAAGGTTTTGAAAAGATGGGGAAACCAGAACTTGCCAAACAATACCGAGCAAACGGTGATTTTTTGGAGAAAGACCCACGTATTTCAAAATTAGGTCGATTTTTACGCCAGACTAGTTTAGATGAGCTGCCTCAAATAATAAATGTTTTAAAGGGTGATATGAGTCTAGTAGGACCACGTCCACTTGAACCCTTCGAACTTAACAGTTACGCTAAAAAGAATCTGATGTTGAGTGTTAAAACCGGATTAACGGGTCTCGCAGTCGTATCGGGGCGCCGTGATATAAGCTTTGAGGAACGCCGTAAATTAGACATATATTATGTACAAAACTGGTCATTCTGGAACGATATCGTAATCTTAATTAAAACAGTTAGAGCTGTATTTGGTCGTCGAGGGGCAAAGTAATAGTGGCAAAGCCGCTAAAAGATCTTAAGGTTGCTATAGTCCATGACTGGTTAATTGGTGGGGGTGCAGAACTGGTTGTAGAACAACTACACAAAATGTTCCCAGAAGCACCAATTTACACATCATATTGCACGCCTGAATGGCGTAAACGCCTAGATAACAAAGTTATTACAGGATGGCTACAATATGGCCCTTTTCCAAAACTACGTAAATTTATACCGCTGTTACGTATATGGTGGTTCACAAGTTTGAAATTCGATGATTACGATCTAGTTATTAGTAGCTCAGGAGCAGAGGCTAAAGGTATTAAGGTACCAAAAAACACAACGCACATTAATTACTGTCACGCTCCAACCCATTACTATTGGAGCCGCTATAACGAGTATATGGTAAGCCCAGGATTTGGCTCTTTTGATTGGTTGGCTCGGATCGGCTTGAAGTTATTAGTTTCACCACTTAGGAACTGGGACTATAAAGCAGCACAGCGACCAAATTTTATGATTGCTAATTCAACTTATACTCAAACAGCTATTAAAAAATATTACGGACGTGGTTCGGTAGTAATTCACCCGCCAGTATATTTTGAACGTTTTCAGAAACCAGAAAACATTACAAAAAACCGACAAGGCTTTATTGTGTCTGGTCGACAGACCCCATATAAGCGCTTTGATCTAGCCATAAAGGCCTGTACAAAACTCAATTTACCACTTGTAGTAGTAGGTGACGGACCAGATCATAAAAAGTTACAGTCATTAGCTGGACCAAGCATTAAATTTATTGGTCGAGTCACAGACGAGGAAGTTGAACGCCAATTTTCTCACGCTCAAGCACTTATATTCCCCGGTATTGATGACTTCGGCATAACAGCCGTGGAGGCTATGGCTGCCGGCACACCGGTTATTGCTTACAAGGCTGGCGGTGCATTAGATTATGTTATTGAAAAAGAAACTGGTGCTTTCTTTAATCTCCAAACCACGGAGAGTCTAGTGAAAAAACTTAAGGCTTTCAAAACAGAAACCTATGACTCTGACAAAATTACAACGTTTGCAAAAACCTTCTCCCCTGCTTATTTTTCTCATAAAATGAAAGAATTCATACTAAACGTTTGATTTAAATGCATAAAGTACTATTCTTAATACCATGTGCGGTATAGTAGGCTACATTGGCAATCGATCAGCAAACGGTATAGTACTGTCTGGATTAAGGTCCTTGGAATATCGTGGATATGATTCAGCTGGTATAGCACTACTGGACAAAAACAAACAAGGGTTAGTTATCAAACAGGTTGGTCGTGTTGAAGCTCTTGCCAATACTATACAAGACATAAAGACCCCTTCAACAAATATGGCTATAGGTCATACTAGGTGGGCTACTCATGGTGTGCCGTCAATTGCCAATGCTCACCCCCATACCAATGAAGATCAAACTATATTTGTCGTCCACAATGGCATTATCGAGAACTATTCAGAATTAAGGGATAAGTTAAAAAAACAAGGCTATACGTTTGTTTCTCAAACTGATACAGAAGTTATACCCCATCTTATTGATCTCTATTATAAAGAGTTAAACGATTTCGCAGCGGCTTTTGAAAAAACGTTAGGTGATCTTCGTGGCTCTTACGCATTGCTAGCCATGGCAACTCATGAACCAGAAAAATTATTCATAGCAAAACTCCAAAGTCCGTTAGTACTTGGTATTGGTAAGGATGAATACATAATTGCTTCTGACCCAACTGCACTTATGGAGCACACAAAAGAAGTAATATTTATTCGGGATAATGAAGTTGCAGTAATAACTAATAAAACACATGAAATTAAAGACTTGGTACGGGCGCAAAGAGTAGAACGCAAAATTGAGGTACTAGACTTTGATATCAGCCAAGCAGTACTTGGTAATTACCCCAACTTTATGCTTAAAGAAATTCACGAAGCACCTCAAACTATTCGCTCGGCAATACTTGGTCGCATCAATCCAGAAGGAACGAATATTAATCTTAAAGGGCTTGACGGTGTTATGGATAAATTAACTAAGGTAGATCGCATGGTAATCGTTGCTTGCGGTACTTCATTCTATGCCGGGTTAGTTGGGGAATATCTTATTGAAGAGTTAGCTAATATACCTGTAGAAGTACAGCTTGCCAGTGAATTCAAGTATCGTAGCGAACCTTTTTCAGACACTACTGCACTTTTGGCTATTTCTCAATCCGGTGAGACGGCCGACACTATAGCCGCAATAAATAAGATTAAGAACAAAGATATATTACGTCTGGGGATTGTAAATAGTATGGGCTCCACTATTGCTCGCATGACAGACGCTGGAGTCTATTGTCATGCCGGACCAGAACAGGCAGTTGCATCTACTAAAGCGTTTATAGCTCAAGTAACGGTTCTTATGCTGATTGCGTTACGTCTTAGTGATAAGAAAAATAAACTCTTTAAACCGTTGGTGGACGAAATTAATAAACTACCCAAAAAAGCTCAAACAATCCTTGATAGTGTTAAAGAAATTGAGAAAATTGCTCTGAAATATAAAAATTATCGAAACTTTTTATATATTGGGCGTCAGTATGGATACCCTTGCGCACTTGAAGGCGCATTGAAACTTAAAGAAATTTCTTATATCCATGCCGAAGGATGTGCTGCTGGAGAGATGAAACACGGACCGTTAGCTATGATTGATGAAGAGTTTCCAACTTTTGCCATAGCTTGTGATTCACCGCTACTCGAAAAAACTTATTCAAACATTCAGGAGATCAAGGCGCGCAAAGGTCCTGTTATAGCTATAGCGACCATTGGTAATAAAAAAATCAGCAAACTAGTTGATGACGTTATATATATTCCTAAAACCTTGCCACAAACCGGGGTAATATTAACAGCTATAGTTATGCAACTATTTTCCTACTATATAGCCGCGGCTAAAGGTAATAACGTCGATCGGCCTAGGAACCTTGCCAAATCTGTAACAGTGGAATAAGCCACTCTTAAGCAACTTGTCAGAAAACTATGATAAGATGTAGAACAGATTGAGATCAGATGTCATGAGAGTTTTTGTTCAAATACCCTGTTATAACGAGGAGAAGACCCTGCCATTAGTGCTAGAGTCTATTCCCAAACATATTGACGGTATTGATTTACAGATATTAGTAGTTGACGACGGATCAAGTGACAAAACTATCGCTGTAGCTAAGAAATATGGTGTTAAGCATTTCGTAAAACATAAGCGTAACATGGGACTTGCCAGGTCTTTCCGTGACGGTGTAGAGTATGCACTTGTCAATGGTGCAGATATACTTGTAAATACAGATGGCGACAATCAATACCCTCAGGAGAAAATACCTGAACTTATCCAACCTATAGTTAGTGGTAAAGCCGAAATCGTTGTTGCTGACCGCCAAACAAAGCAAATTGAACATTTCTCACCACTCAAAAAGCTTTTGCAACAATTTGGTAGCTATATTGTTAACAAAGCTGCTGGCACAGAGTTACCTGATGCCGCCAGCGGTTTCCGAGCCTATTCACGCGAAGCCTTGATTAGACTTAATATAATTACTCAATTCAGTTATTGCATGGAGACTATCATCCAAGCTGGTAACAAAAGACTAGCAATAACAAGTATCCCAATAAAAACTAATCCTAAAACCCGGGAATCTCGATTATTTAAAAATATGTGGCAGCACGTTTTTAAATCAGCTGGAGCAATAATACGATCCTATATTATGTATCGGCCATACCTTGTATTTGCTACATTTGGCTACACGTTTCTTTTCATTGGTTTAATACCTTTTGTAAGGTATTTAATTCTTATGATGGTACATAACCATACCAGTAATCATTTACAGTCTTTGCTTTTGGGTACAATATTCTTGATTGGTGCGTTCTTCTGTTTAGTCTTAGGTGTTATAGCAGATCTTACACACACTAGTCGTATCTTAACCGAAGAGTCACTTGAATATATAAAACGTTATAATCTCAAAGACAAGTAGTGAAAGATTTAGTTATTAAATGAATATTTCTAAAAGTAACCAAAAACAGATTATAGCAGTCATTGGCTGTGGTTATGTCGGTCTTACAACCGCTGCTATCTTCGCAAACTGCGGTTTTAAAGTATATGCTTTAGAAAAAGATCCAAAACGTCTAAATATCATAAAGAGTGGCCGTTCTTTCTTTTATGAACTAGGTATTGATCCCCTAATAGCAAAGGGTATAAAAACGGGTAACCTTATAGTTACTGACGATCTCGATACGACAATCCCCATGTGCTCTATTATATTTTCCTGCGTAGGGACACCGGATAACCCTGACGGTAGTTCGAATCTTACTCATGTATTTGAGGTGGCCAGAAAAGTAGCTGATTTAATTAAACCTGGATCGGTATTTATACAAAAAAGTACCGTTCCGGTTGGTACTGGGAAACTTATTGAACAGTTTTTTCTTGATACAAAAAAGAAAACTAATTACGTCTCGAGTCCTGAGTTTTTGCGTGAAGGCACAGGGGTTGGTGATATGTTATGGTCTGAAAGAGTTGTCGTTGGTGGAGATAATAAACAAGCTGTTAATACGGTGCTTGATCTATATGGAGATATTGAAAAGAACCGTGACACGATTTCCAAAACCGCTAAATTAACCGCTCCTAAGATAATTCCCAAAATAAGCTATATACACACATCACGAAACAGTGCAGAACTCATTAAGATAACGGCTAATGCGTTTCTGGCTCTAAAAATTTCGTTTGCAAATTCAATTGCCAAACTCGCAGACAAGACTGATGCTAACATAAACGAGGTTATGGAGGCGGTGGGCGCTGATCATCGCATCGGTCGAGCCTTTTTGAACTCTGGTCGAGGTTATGGAGGCGGATGTTTCCCTAAAGATGTTAGTGGATTAATTCATAGTGCCAAAGAACATGGTTTAAAAATGGAGATTATGGAAGCAGTAATAAGTGTTAATGAGTCTATGCCGCACTATGTTATTGATCAAACTAGGTTAGCTCTAGGTGGCTCGCTTAATAACGTTAGGGTTTCTGTGCTTGGTTTATCTTTTAAAGCCCAGACAAGTGACACGAGACAATCACCATCTATACTCATGGCGCACACCCTTGTAAACCATGGGGCTATTGTAAAGGCATATGATCCTATTGCCATGGAAGAAGCTAAGCATACATTACACAGTGCCGTGGAATTAAGTAAAAACTTATTGCACGCTATAGAAGATGCTGAATGTGTGATTATAGGAACTGAGTGGTCAGAATTTAATAAAATTGATTGGTCTGGGGTCAAAGCACGACTAGTAGTAGATGCTATGAACTGTTTAGACAGAACTAAGATACCTGAACGAATCCAATATCTAGGTATTGGTTTGCGCTAGCGTATCATCTAGGTCAAAGGCGATAATCTTTTTTGGCATTAATATGGTCCTTATTTTAAGCGCTTACTTACGTCGCCAATTTTTTGAGATAAATCCTTGCGCATAACTACAATCCCATTCGGGGTATTTACTACTACTACATTATCGAGTCCAATTACTGCCAAGGGCTTATCTTCATGATTTTGAATAAATGAGTTTTCGACTTCTTCCGTTTCAACCCTACCGTGAACATGGTTGCCTTGTTCGTCTCGATCAACTGCCTTATATAAATCCGAAAATGATCCTAGATCCATCCAATCAAAGCTAGCTGGTACGACCAATAGATCTTTTACCTTTTCTATAAGTGCGTAGTCAATGGATATATTCTCAAGAGCAAGGTAGGTAGATTCGTAGTCTTTTTCTTTAGCAATTTTGAGTTTTTCGTAATTTGTAAGTAGATCTGGTGCATATGTTTTCATAGCTTTTTGAAAGGTATTTATTGAACCGACAAAATATGAGCAATTCCATAGGTATCCACCACTTTTTACATACATGCTTGCCGTTTCGTAATCTGGCTTTTCTTTAAAAGAATGGACGTTGAATACAAAAGTCTTCTCGTCTAAAAAATCACCTTTTTGTATATAACCGAAACCTGTAGCTGGGTAGTCTGGCTCAACGCCAACCAGTACTATACGTCCTTGGGTGTTAGAAATATCACCAGCAACCTTAAAACTATGAACAAACCCGTCCGTATCCCGAATATAATGGTCAGCAGCTAAAAATGCCACATTTTCATTCTCGTCGTGCTTGCCGTTTGCAATCCTGGCAAGGGTTGCAATTATACAACTGGAGGTTCCACGTCTAGCCGGTTCTACTATAAACATGTCGTCTTCAAGTTCAGGTAATTGTTCTTTTACGTGCTTAATATGCCCAGCTACAGAACTCACATAAATCTTATCGCCGACTAATTTAGCGCGTTCATATGTATTTTGTAGCAGGGAATTCTTATCGCCGTTAACTCTTAACAAATGCTTGGGATAATTTGGCGTAGAAAGCGGCCATAATCGCGTTCCCGACCCCCCGGCGATAATCACAACAATCATTAGGCTAATAATACCAAGAAGCCAAGTTTTATTCTGTTGTAATTATCTCGAGCAACGAATTGTTTTCTTACTTCAACTCTTAATAATTGCTTTGTAGTTATATATGTACTCTTTAGCAATACTATCCCAACGATATTTTTTTAATGTGTATTGCCGGCTGTGGGCACCGAACTTTTTAGCCTGACTATTATCCGTTAAGAATTTGCTGATTTCCCGTACAAACGCTCCTGCATCTTCAGAATCTACTAGCATTCCGTTCTCTTTATTGGTAACAGCATCTTTTATACCTTCTAGGTTAGCTGCTACTACTGGTAGTTCGCAAATTGAAGCTTCAAGCAATACTAATCCGAAGCCTTCAATGTCTCCTGCTACTTGTATATTTGGTTGCACAAACACATCTGATCCGTTGTATAACAATGGGATTGTATCATTATCTACTTTGCCTAACATTTTTACATGATCGTCTAAACTGTTGCGGCTAATTGCATCTTCTATTTTAGTCTTATCCTCTCCCCCGCCTACTACCAAGTACATTGTATTTGGGTGCGCTTTAACCAGCTTAGGCATAACGTTATCAATAAACCAGGCCACGCCCTTTCGTTTCACAAGTCTACCAACTGTTAGCAAAACTTGGGTATTATTATCTAGATTATATTTATGACGCAAGTCTTTATGTGCCAACTCTTTTGACCCGTGATATTTATCGGTAACGGCTATAGGTATAACACGTACTATAGATTTACTAACCCCACGTTTAATAGCCTCGTCAGCCGTTGCTTGGCTAATACAAAATACCACGCTGGCTTTACCGACGCATTTAGGTATAACCATTTGAAACAACCTATTTTTATAAGTTATGTCCAACCCATGAATTACAACTACGAACGGTTTTCTAAATAGCCTGCTCAATATATAAGCCATGGGTGCCAAAACACCATCATGAGAATGTACTATATCAATATCGCCTCGGGCAAGAAGTAGGCTAGCCCTCAAAAAAAAGTAGGGTAATACTAGGGGTAAGTATTTATTAGATCTGCCCCATTTTATTAGTTCGACATTAATCTCCTTATCTAAGGAGTTGTAGAGGTCATAGGCAAAATTCTGCATACCACCAGTTGATGGTGGAAATTTTCTTGTAATAAATAATATGGTCATAAGTTTTACTCAGTTTGATAAGCCTTCAATGCATTATATAGTATGACTATGACAATACTGATTGACGCCCGTATATTACGTACTACTACTGGTCGTTATGTTGAACAACTCCTAAAATATTTGCAGGAAGTCGATACTGACAAAACACACAACTATACTATCCTACTTAAACCAGAAGACATGGATACTTGGAGTCCAACTAACGAGCGTTTTACAAAAATCTCTAGTCCCTATAAAGAATTTACCTTTTCTGAGCAGATAGGTTTATGGTGGCAAATTCACAAACTAAAACCTGACCTAGTGCATTTTACGATGGTTCAACAACCGATTCTTTACAGAGGTAAAGTAGTTACAACTATGCACGACCTTACAACCTTACGTTTCATAAACCCTTCCAAAAATCGTTTGGTGTTTTCCGTCAAACAACAAATATATAAATGGGTAAATGGGGTTGTAGCCCACAAGTCAAAAGCTATTATAACGCCTTCTAATTTTGTTAAGCACGATATAGCAAATTTCGCTCATATTGACGAGGATAAAATCGCAGTTGTGTACGAAGCAGGAGAATTAATACCCAATAACCCTGAGTTAGTACCTGAATTATTAAATAAAAAATTCATCATGTATGTTGGCCGCCCTACACCGCACAAAAACTTGAGCAAACTAATTGATGCTTTTGCGTTACTAAAAACAACTCATCCTGATCTTCATTTAGTACTAGTCGGAAAGGAAGATAAACTTTTCCGTTTACATAAAAGAGAAACACAGGAGAAAAATATACCAGACGTTCATTTTACCGGGTTTGTTGGTGATAGTAACTTGCGTTGGCTCTATGAGAACTGCAGTGCATACGTTTTTCCTTCTTTAAGCGAAGGCTTTGGTTTACCAGGACTTGAAGCTATGGCACACGGTGCGCCTGTTGTAAGTAGTAATTCAACTTGTTTACCGGAAATACTTGGTAACGCAGCCCGTTACTTTGATGCTACTAAAACTGAAGGTATTGTATCGGCTATAGATGATGTGCTTAACAGTCAGGATTTAAGAAATAAACTTATACTTGCTGGTAGCGAACGGGTTAAGGATTTTTCGTGGAAGCGAACAGCTGAACAAACTTTACAGGTTTATAACCGTGTTATTAGCCGGAAATAATTAATAAGATCAAGGCTTGGGGAAAAGAGATTCGAACTAACTAGAAAATATATATTGACAAAAATATACAAGATCTATACAATATCTCCATATAAGGAGAGTATGAAATGGCAACTAAAACTCTAAACATTGCGCTTGATGAAAATCTTTTAAAAGATGTAGACGAAGCCGTAAAACAAGACATGGGAACACGGAGTGAATATTTTAGGAGACTTGCATTGGCTGATTTGGCTCGGCGTAAGCGATGGGATCAATTATTTACTTCTGGCAAGGCCGTTGGAAAGCTGATGGGTATTAATAACGAAGAACAGGTTTACAACATCCTCGAAAAATAAACGAAATGCAACAATTGTCGACAAAACCTCAAGTAGTTATTGATACTAATGTTTGGATTTCCGGATTAATATTCGGTGGAAATCCAGAAAAAGTTATCCGGCATTTCATCGACGGCAATATTATTGTTATTACGTCCGAAGAATTACTTAGCGAATTACGACGAAAAATAACGAAACGTTTCCCTTTATTTATATCTAGCCTTGCATCACTAGATGCTTCCATTAGAGAAAGAGCAATGATAGTTCAACTTGGTTCAATACGAATAAATGCTAGCCGAGATGTTGATGATAATAAATTTATCGAAACTGCTGTCATCGGAAATGCAAGTTATATAGTGAGTGGAGACAAAGATCTTCTTGTTCTAGAAAACTACAAAGATATTACTATTCTCAAACCCGCTGATTTTCTACGAACCATAATTTAATTTGGCTGAGCATACAGGTCTAGCACTCAGAACTGAGCCTCATTTAAATATACAGGCGTAAAAGCTTGACTATAATTATAATATGTTTATAATGATAATATGATTGAAACAGTACAGAAAATTATACAGATTGGCTCTAGTGAAGGTGTAACTTTATCAAAAAAGGATCTTGCTAGACTTGGAGCCAAGAAGGGCGATACACTTAAACTTAAGGTTGAACTTGCTAATGGTCAGGATAAGCACCGGGAGTTGCTACGTGAGTATGATGCGTTTGTGAACAAGTACGGTCAAACTCTCAAAAACCTTGCAGATAAATGAAAACCAAATATATAAACTTGGAAGAGATTCTACGTCTTCATTTCCAAGTAATTGAAGATTTTGGTGGAAGCCATGGAGTAAGAGACGAGGGTCGTCTCAAATCAGTAGTGCAAGCACCGAAACAAATAGCATTTGGCGTGGAGCAATATCCCTCAGTGTACGATAAAACTGCAGTATATTTGAGAAATATTATAGGCGACCATCCTTTTAGTGATGGGAATAAGCGTACCGCTGTTACTATTTGTGGAATCTTTTTAGCACGTAATGGAGTTGTCTTAAGAGCAACACCTAAGGACTTGGAGGATTTTGCTGTTAAAGTAGCTACTCATAATTTGAAGATTGATGAGATTGCTAATTGGTTTCATATTAACTCTAGTTAAGAATAACTGTTTAAATAATAGATACGGTTATTCAAACAAAAAACGAACATGGTATTAAGCCGGTTGTTTTTGAGAATATTCTTCTATTGTTTAGCTTTTAGAATAATCCGGCGGTCTCTGCCCTCACCGACCGATTCGCTGTCTATCTCCTGCTCTGCAGCGGCCTTGTGCACGATGCGGCGATCAGCAGCATTCATAGGATCAAGTTCCATATCTTCTGAGGTTTCTTTTACGTGCTTAATCCACTCTTCTGCTTTCTCCGTTAATCTAGCGGCTCGTTGTTTTTTGTAGTCAGCTACATCGACGCTAACTCTAGTAACTTCATGATTATTATTTCGAAGTGCGTTACTTACTAAAAATTGTATAGCGCGCATATTTTCCCCGTGTTGGCCAATTAAGAAGCCGTTAAGTCGTGTAGACGGTATATTAACTTCGACAACTTCTTCTTCACTATTAGTGGCACTAACTTCGGTATTAAGACCAAAGAACGATAAAAGATCTTCAATGTATTTCTTTGCATATCGAATTGACTCTTCCATTATTTCCTCCTTCGTTTTTTATTTGACGAGGGTTTCTTGGTTTTTTTCTTAGATATATTACGCGCTTGTGCTTCTACTATTTCGGCTTCCGTGATCTCAGCCGGGTTTTTGGTGGCTTCTTTTTTACTGGATCCGGAATCTGCAATTTCTTCCATTTCCTCAGTGTCTTCACGAAGAATAACAGATTGTTGTATATAGGCAACAAGACCGCCTACTAACCAATAGAGTGGTAGTGCTGATGGTAGGTTTACTGTGAATATAAATATCATGGCCGGCAACATGAAACGCGTGCTCTGGCCGATCGCAGCATTAACGTCGGCTTGGTCGGCCTGTTTACCTGACCCAGCATCTTTAAGAATAGTTTTTAGACCCTTGGCGTTTTTGTCATTACCAAGTAATTGTTTGCTTTGAAAATATTGCACAACGGCACTTCCAGCCACAATAAGCATAGCCGGCCAGTAGGTACCGTGAGTACTAAGAGCCGGACGTGTTAGGTCGACTATATGAAATAGTGTGTGGTCAAACAAGTGAATATTAGCAGCCAGCTGCTTCATCCAACTAAGGTGTTGTATAGCCGGGTAAGAAAATGACACGAGTTGGTGTGGATCATTAACCACACGACGTAAGCCACTATACAAACCTATAAGGATTGGTATTTGCAAGATCATGATCCCGATTGAACCAAGAGGATTGATACCACGCTCTTTGTAGAGTTCTTGTACCATGGTGGCTTCTTTTTGCCGGTTACCCTTGGTAGCTGCTTTAATTCTCTTGAGTTCCGGTTGCAGCGAGCGCATGGCTTTGGCTTGGTGTAGTTGTTTTTTAACAAGTGGCCACATCAAGCAACGTACAATGATAGTAAAGATAATTATGGCAAGCCCGAAATTATGCCCAGGAATAAGGGCATAAACAGAAACAAGTAGGTTAAAAATCGGCCGTACAATAATGGTCGTAAACACGTTTCCCACGTCTATTTCTCCTTCTGGTCTACTATACCACGCACAGAGCCCACTGTTGAGAGCTTTAGACCAATATTTGCTGTCCTAAGTTTATCAATCACCGCCTCCCGTAGTTCTTCGGCTGGTATATCAGCAAGTCGATCGCTAAAAACTGTAAAAATTAGATCGTAGGCTTGATTACTGACAATATTGTTGCGAACTGTTTCATATATTCGTCTACGAATCCGGTTACGTACTATGGCCGATTTACTAATCTTTTTACTTACTACAACCGCAGCCCTGTAAGTGGTGCGTTTACTATTTGGTGTATATTTTAACGCACAATAAGAACCATGGATTGTTTTACCATGCTGATACGTATAACGCATGCTGTTATGCCCATGAAATCTATTCTTCCGTGTTATCACAGCCACTAGCCCCTTTTCTGGCACTAATACGCCGTTATTGTGATAGACGTTCGCGGCCTTTTAGACGGCGGCGGCTTAACACTGCACGACCGGTCTTAGTGGCCATACGTTTCATAAAGCCATGCACATTGGCACGATGGCGTTTTTTTGGTTGGTATGTTCGTTTAGGCATTGTCTAATTGCTTTCTAAGATTCTTTATAATGTCTATTCTAACCTGAATCATAGAAACAAGTGAAATTAACAATATTTAACCCACTAATTCTACCAACTTTTCCACTTTTATCCAAGTAGTTTCCACAGATTTTAAGATAGGGTATTTTTATGTGTACAACTCCACCTCTATTTGTTGTGGTTTTTGATATTTTCCATAACATGTGTGGAAAAGTATCTTGCAATTCGTTATATTGTGTTGAGAAGCAAAGAGAGGGTAACAATGCAGAACGAGGGTTTGTGGCAAGCCGTTTTAGGCGAAATAGAGCTTTCTATTTCTCATGGCAACTTTATTACCTGGTTCAAAAACACTCAGCTTCTGCAGTGGGATGACAAAACTGCGGTTATAGGCGTACCTAATATATTTATTAAACAGCAGCTGGAGCGCAAATATAACGACCTCATTCTTACTACTCTTCAGAAAAACGGCTTAGGCCCAAACCTTATTGAATACAAGATATCTAAGGCAGTTCCGGTTCGAGAAGCTATGCCAGAAACTATTAGGCCTGCTATGGAAGCTATGGTTTCTCGCCCGACTCTCATGGATCGCACACGCAATCAAACCAATTCCCTTACCCATAATTATAGGCAAGGTTTAAACGAGCGCTATACTTTTGAAAACTTTGTTGTCGGTTCGGGTAATGAACTTGCTTACGCCGCCTGTCAGGCTGTAGCTCACAGCCCGGGCACGAAATATAATCCATTGTTTTTATATGGTGGTGCCGGTATTGGTAAAACCCACCTTATCCAAGCTGTGGGCAATGAAGTCATTACCAAAAACCCCAACGCAATTGTCGTTTACGCTTCTACGGAACAATTTGTACAAGAATTTGTGGACGCACTGCGTTTTAAGAAAACGACTGATTTTGCTAAACATTATCGTGGTGCTGACGTATTGATTGTAGACGACGTACAATTTGTTGCCGGTAAAGAAAAAATGCAAGAAGAGTTCTTTCATACTTTTAATGCCCTACACCAAGCCAACAAGCAAATTATTTTCAGTAGCGACAAAC
>OCZT010004586.1_pt1 | contig 13891 bp, 13 predicted proteins | sample 1539031 | NCBI WGS metagenome assembly OCZT01 (sample SAMEA3539308, study PRJEB22396) | soil metagenome | biome: tundra; feature: field; material: soil | place: USA | collected 2010-05 | depth 0.15 m
GGATTAAAGAAGTTGCAGTTATCGGTATTCCTGATGAGATAATGGGAGAATCAATTATTGCCTATGTTACAACACATGGCAAGTTACAAATAGGAGAAAAGGAAATACAAAAAGAATGCATGTCAAGGTTGGAGTTATTCATGGTTCCCCAGCGTATAATTTTCTTAGATGAAATGCCTAAGAGTTCCAATAGTAAGATCGATAAAAAAGAACTTAAAAAAATGTATCTGGAAAATGAATAAATCAGAACTATTTAAGAGTATTAGTAATGATTTAAAAAACAGACTTCATCTGCTGGAAGATAAACCTGAGGAGACAATTGAAACAACATTAAAAGCGTTGTGGTTCACTGCTGCTGGATTTCCGGTTTCAGCAGAAGGTGCCCGTAAATTGTCAATACCTGATCTTACAGATAAGCAGATAAAGAATTTACATCAATTAATAGAAATCAGACTCAATAATACTCCGCTTGCGCATATAACAAAACGGCAAAATTTCATGGGGATTGAATTGCTTTCCGATAAGAGAGCATTAATCCCACGGAAAGAAACTGAATTATTAGGCAGGAAAGCCTTAGAGCTATCCAACAGAATTGTCAAATCAAGGGGTAAAATAAATGTTATAGATGTTTGTTGTGGATCAGGAAATCTGGGTGTCGCCATTGCCCATTACAATACAAATTGCCATGTTTTCGCGACAGATATTTCACAGGAAGCTGTTGAACTCACCCAGGATAATATTAATTTATTGAATTTAAACCAGCGTGTACAAGTCAAACAAGGAGATTTATTATCTGTATTTGAAACCGATGAGTATTATGAAAAAACTGACCTCATTATCTGCAATCCTCCTTATATACTAAGTTCAAAAGTCCAAAAAATGGATTCAGAAATTGCATCTAATGAGCCGGTCCTTGCATTTGATGGTGGAATGCTTGGTATAAAAATAATTCAAAAATTAATTTCAGAAGCACCTAAGTATTTAACAATCGATGGCTGGTTGATTTTTGAAGTTGGGGCAGGACAAGGCAGCTTTATTGCACAACTTTGTGAAAGGTCACAGTTGTATCAACAAATTGAATCCCTGTCTGATGATTCAGGCAATACAAGAGTAATCTTAGCTCAAAAAGCTAAACCTGTTTACTCACAGTCTTAATGTTGAGGTGAAAAGCCTTCTATAAACGGAAATTATTACTTTCAGAGTACCGCCGTTAGCACTAGAATTTGATTTAATTAAAAAAACACCCCGATTTTTGCTTGTTATTAGCCTTAATCGGCGTGTTTTCTTTTAGTCGTTGAGATAAGACTAATTATTAATTCTTCTGATACATTACACTACTATTGTCTTTTTATAAACCTTTTCTGAATTCCCCAAAAAAAACGGAATTCCTCTTTTCTTAAATACTTTTAGCTCATATTCATCGAAAATTTTAGATCCTCCTTCTGTATAAAATAATGTTAAGTCAGGCACCGGAGTTCCAATTCCGATAATTTTAGCATTCATCTGACACAATTTACCAAAGAAGTTATCCTTGTCATTTTCTTTTTCAATAATATTATTTTCCTCAGAAATATTTTTTGCCATTCTACCCCAGACAGCCAATGTTCCAGCCGGACAAGGACTTAGAATTGTATCAGGCATCTGGCTGAATAATTCATTAATGAGTTCGTATCGACTGAAACCTTTATAAATAGCATGAGGGAGTTTTGAAACAGGAACCTTGTTTTGTGTTTCTTGAAATGCAGGCATTAAAAGAGTTCCTCCGGTACCAATAATCATCTTCAATAAATAAATTAAATCCTCCGGTTTAAAATCAACCAGATTAATATTATCTAAAGATGCATGAACCATCACAATATCATTTCTGGTGATTTTCATATCATTAATGATAATATCAGCCAGTTGGACAAGTTTAATCCTTCTTTTTAATATAGAATTTCTGAAAAATATGAGCTTCCCATCAGAATAAATGAATTCTGAATGATTTACACCGCTATCTGATTGCACTTGACTTTTCATTATTTCCCGTCAAATTTTTTTACTGCCTCAGAATAACTAATGAATTCCACTTCCTCAATTTTTTGACATGACTTAAAAAACAGTGACAGATTGTTGGCGAAAAAAAAATCTTTCGAATGGCCGATCATAACAACAGGAACAAAATTATAATCATTATTTTTTTTACAATCTGAAATAACCATTTTCATATATCGGGTTAACTCAGAATGGTCCCTCTGACAAAAATCGGCATAGTACCATCTTTGGCTCAGCATACTTTTTAACTTACTTAAAGTATTTGCTGGCCGATATGTTGGCATCATCCCTTTTCCATAAACGCCCATGAAACCTGATATAATGTCATTAATATTTTTTTCCTTCTTCAGGTTTGATAATTTATTAGTTATTTTGTTTAAAAACCCTTTACTGTCTGACAATAAGGGAAATTCATATATTTTTGATGTTTCATCTCTATCGCATATTTCAGTGTTGGATGCTTTCCAGGGCCGGTATTTTGAACTTGCGGAGGTATAATCTAATAATCTTAAGCTATCATCATTTTTCATTCCTTTTGATACAGATGAATCTGAAAGAAAACCGGCGTCTGTTAATGCTTTCATCATATTTTCTGAAGGTTGCATCTGCAGGAAACCAGCCCTGAAACAAATACACTGGTAATCAGGATTAACAGGGGTAAGAAGATTTTGAAGGTCATCTTTCCCTTTTTTTAAGTAGAAATATGCTTCATCGTAGTTATGACATAATCGTTCTATAGTTTTGCGTGAAAAATCCAGCTGCCAGCTCCCATCTTCAAATTTTGCGTCAATCCACTGAGGATGAAAATGCAGCTGGACATCATGTCCTCTTCTAACTGCATCTTTAAGCTGGGATTCAAATAATTCGATATCCCTTACGAATTGTTCCTTATATCTTTTCATTGCCCAATAATGACCCATTTCAGCCATTATTGTTAATTTAGCACCATAGACTTCAAATACATTAAGCATCTTAGCAGTAGGAAAATAGGCCCAATTTTCAAATTCGCCGCTTCCGTTTCCATGGATCTCATAATCTAATGTAAAAACAAGGCCGATTTTCAATTTCCTTACCTGGTTCATTATACTATAATTTTTGGCTGGAATTATCAGAATTCAAAAAATCGAGTTCTGGTATCATTTTATCTTAAAAAGATTATTTAGGAGACAAATTCCAACTTTTAATTATGACTACTTTACAGGGATTTCCTATTGCGATTGCATTTTTAGGAATGCTACTAATTACTACACTATTAGCGCCAATAACAGCATTTTCACCTATTGTAATACCTTTTAAAATCATACAGTTAGTTCCAATGAAAACATTATCCTCAATTGTTATTGGTCTTGCAGGAATATCAACCATATCATGTCTTTTATCCGGATCAGCATGGTGAAAATCATTGTCTATAATCATACTGTGCGCACCGATCATAACATTATTGCCTATTTTAATTTTTATGGCAGCAAGCAATGTAATTCCCGATCCACCGGAATTATTACCAATTATAATTTCGGATTTTTTCCTTAATGTAACAAAGGTACATCGCTTTTGCAAACCGACACGAACAGAATTCTTTGCAGAGTTAAATCTACAGCAATCACCTATAACAATATCAGAATTCTCGAATCTGCGTATTTCTGGAAATCCATTGAAAATCACTTCCTTACCTATTTTAACTCCTTTAATACGGCAACCAAGATGTATCAGTGAATTAAAAAGAAAAATGTTGCATTTATTCCCGTATCTGAATATCCGCTCAAAAAACCAGCCGATTATATCAAAGTTATTATTCACGATAGTTGAGATTAGATTAATACTTTCATTAAATATTCCTGAAATATAATAAGGAAATTATACATTCTCCGGTTTATGTTCACCGGTTAAAGTCGTTTCAGAACCATTTGTATTTATTACATCAATAATTCTATTAAACAATAATTCTGCGGCATAACCGGAAAAAATTTCATTTGGATGAGAATTTCCTGCAGAAAAAGCATTCTCAGCTTTTAAATAAATACCTCCCCCTGTTTGTAGATTATAAAAGTCCCAGATATAAATATTATCATCCGGACGATCCCACTCTTTTACAACCCAGTCAAAAAAATCTTTTGCTCTTTTAGCCTCATCCTCTGATAATTGAGATTTAACGCGGGCAGCACCGGTAAACAAAATAAATTTTGTATCGGGAAATTCGCATAACTTATCTCTCAAAGCAAGATATTGTAGTTTATAGTTACCGATTGATTTATAATCCGAATTTATATCGCTAAAGTCTTTGTCAGATTGAATATTGCTCACCGGGAAACAATGTTTAAATATGATTACCTTATATTTCCTGGTCAGCATTTCCAGAGATGGTTCTTCCATAAAGGAATTATTCCCGCCATTCTTCACCCAGATATTATAATAATCATAAGGATAATTATGCCAGCCATAAGGAGAGCTTTTCGGAAAAGTCAACTCAGTGATTTTATGGTTTGTATTAAAATCTTTATTGTACTTCTGAAATAATTCAGGCAGAGCTGCCATCTTATGGAATTTATATGATAATCTATGACTTGCTTTTTCAATAATTTTTGAGATAAGGGTCGACCGGTTGCCATTCCAGATATTTTGTCCGGTACTATGATGTAAAAAGACAACTCGAATATCTTTTGTATCGTTTGACTTATTAAAGCTATTCATATACATTCTCACAATGAAAGTCGCTAACAAAATTACTGAAATAGGCTAACATTAACTATTGTTCAACCTGAATCCGGACTCTCTGATTGGCTGGAATATCAAACCAGAAGATAGTATTATCTCCCTCTTGTCTTAATTTTGGAGTTTCACCATCTACAGTGACAGTTTTACCCATGACAACAAGAGATAGTCCTTTAACAGATTGTTTATTAGCATTATTAACAAAGATTGTCCCATCCGGCATGTAATCAAATGATATTTTATCGGTTAGAATCCAGTAATCCAACAGATCCTTAATTGTCGTAATGCACAGGTCACCTTTATCCCGCATCTGAGCCATCATTTCAAGAATTTTGTCAAAATATGGATTGATTACTATTTTCCCGTCTTGCAGGCTCAAAACGTCATCTTTGGTATTCCGAACAAAATAACCATGGTTAAAGAAAACACCCCAGTCTGATATCAGATTGTCAAGTAATTTCTTTTCAATATTAACTTTCCTATCCGATAAATTGCTGTAGATCTTCTCGTAATCGGTTACCCATGAATAGAAGTCTCTGGTTCTAGTAAAATGCTGCCATGCGAGCGGAGTAGGATAAGAATTTCCCTTATATGTTTTTAGTGAGTTCAATTCTCCATTGTAAACATAAAATGTGATCATTTCTTTGAATGCTGCATAAAAACTGATCTTCTGTAGTTTATCCGGTGAAAGATAGCGTTTCCAAAGGTTCACAGAAACGTCAAATAATTTCAGTTTCTTTATTTTTTCTTTAAGTGAATAATTTCTGATCATCTCGACCGCCGGACTCCAAAAATAACAAGTCCCGTATTTTTCCCATAAATCAGCGGAATAAAACGCGGAATTTGAATTTAATCCGTCAGCAACAATAGCTTCCCGATTAATTTGACCACTGTACATTCCATGGTCAATCCATGACTTTGTGTCAAACCTGTTCTTCATGAATTTGATAGACTCCTCCAACACTTCATGATTTGAGTTTAAGTTTTCGGGAGTATGTAAGCATATATCATAAAGACCCGTTGCATTTAGCTGATCCAGGAAATCCAGAAATTGCGGAAAATCAGGATCATCACGAATTGAACTATATACCGCAGTATCAGGGTCAGCATAGAAAACACTCTTCGTGACAGGAATCTTATGTCCTGCAAAACCGCCTGTTGCATTATTAATGTCTGAAATATCTTCGGAACCGAAATAGGCTGCCCTATGGGTTTTAATTGAGCCACCATCAGCATGTTCAGTAAATATATAACCTGCAAGATATCCGTTTGGAACCAGCATAAATCTTGGTGTAATCTTAGGGATACCCCCAAAATAGATGGAAAAATTGTTTTTTCTAACATCCCCGGCAATGTACTTTGCCTTCGAAAGATCAACCCATTTGCCTCCCCCTTCTTTCTGATATGGTATATTTATGAAAGGATGATCAAGATAATAGTCAAGATTTACAAATAGCAGGTTTTTCCTTGTATCTAATTGCAAAGATGAGACATTAGGTGTATGATAAATCATTGCTGATCTCAATCCATTGCCGAAACGCAAACCCTGTTTCTGAAGCCAGTATTCCGGAGAAAAGGATCCAAAATCAACCTGCCTGTTTTTCAGGTAAACCTCAGAAACGGAAACACCAAATGATGCCACCACCGACTCGCGGCTAACAGTAATAGTTCCCATATAAAGGGTATTAATACTAATATCCAATTTTGGTTTATCCTTATGAACCGTCATTGCAAGCGTTACATATACGCCTGATTGCCCCTCACCTGCAATTGATATTATGCTGTCATTCATTAATTTAGCTGTCATGTTATTCAACCCCCATTTTTCGCCAATACCTTCATAATCGGCATAATATGTAAGGTTCGACAGGATAGTGTCTCCTTCAACTGATTTTACCATAATCCTCCCATCGCCCTGTACCAAACAAGTATACCCGGAGCATTTGAGTACGATCGGTTTTAATCCTTTATGATTTGGTTTTAAATCAACCGAATGAATTTCAGGTAAATATGATACCGGTTTTGAAGCAGAAAAATATCCAAGTGCTATGAAAGTTCCAATTGAAAGACAAATAATCAATAAAACCCAGGGTATGATTCCAAAGATTATTTTTGTGTGCCTGATCAAAAAAGTTTTAGTTTTTATTTTTGTCCTCACCCAACTTTGGTAGCTCATATTCTTAATAAAAATTTGATTACTGCTATTTTAGTACTTGTTGATATACAATTTTTCTATGATAGCTAATATCGGGAAAGCCGCGTGTCCCTTATACAAAAAATTTTAAACTAAATAAATATTATATTATACAATTCGTTGGATTCTGGCTGGATCTTTTATTTAGTTTCCCGAAAGGGACATATCTGAAAATAATTTTAAGTAATTCTCCGTCATTTTCTCTACAGAAAATTCATTTTTTATAATTCTATAACTGTTGTTACCAAATTCTTTTCTTGTGTTATCAAAGTTAGCTAAGTATTCTAATTTCTCTACAATAGAATTAACATCACGACATGGAACGAGAAATCCATTATATCTATTTTTAATTAAATACCCGTTATCTCCGACTTCAGTTGCAATAACCGGTAATCCTGCGACCATTGCCTCCATAATAGAGTTTGAAAGTCCCTCAAAAAGAGATGTGCTGAGATAAATGTCGCAGGTTTTAAGAATATCATAAATATTCGGAGGATTAATCAAAATTTCAACCTCCTCATTCAGATTAAGTTGTCTTACCAGTAATTTTATTTCATTTTCCATTGGACCATATCCGACAACATAGTATTTAAATTTATCAACTCTGTTCTTTTCTATCATAAGCTTAAAAGAATTTAGTGCAGTTGGAAAATCTTTTGACCTCACAAAACGTGCTACTGTAATAATATTTATCCCATTTTTATTTCCATTGCTCTTATATAGTTCCGGAACACTAATTGCATTATGAATTACACATATTTTCCTAGGGTTGAAACCCATCTTTGTAAATTTAATCTTTGCAGAATAATTATTAAAGACAGTAACATCATTAAGGTAATTATGAACTATCTTTTCAGATAGGAATTTGTAAAAAGGGAACTTTTCAGTTCTTATTCCTCCGATGGTTTTAAGCTTTCTGTTGAATAATTTACTAATACCTGCAACACAATTAGGTAAGGTAAGGTAAGATATGATTATTGAAATTTTTTCATTTTTTATAACCTTTTGGAAATGAATAAATTTCATTATGATATTCCCAAATAATCCTATATATCTTATCGCATTGTCCTGAATATAGTCGGAGTTTGACTTATCAATTTTATCGCCACTCCAGTTAACTAAAATAATTTCTTTCCCCTTATCTGCTAACTGTTTTGAAAGAATTAATGCTTGTTTTTCAGCTCCTCCTTTTGTTAGTGTTTTACAAAAGATTAGTATAGGATTCATTTATTAATTATGGGTTAGTTTTCGACAGAAGGGTTCAGGTTACAGATTCCAAATACCAACTGCTCTGTTATTCAGTATTTTCCGGTACTGTATAGGCGACCAGATGCATTTACCACGCCTAATAAACAAGTAGATAATATGACTCCATAGATTCCCAGATGCTTCCCTAACAAAATTGCCATCGGAATATTTATTAACGCTGCAAATATACTGGTATATAATTGCAGCTTTATTTTTCCTACTCCATTCAAAAATTGTGAAAAAAGATTGTACCAGCCATTAATAATAACATAAAATGCAATAACTACTGAAATACTAATGGGCACTTTAATTTCTTTGCCCACCCACGTTTTGTAAATAAAAATCGAGAAAATCAGCATTACCACGGTGATAATCCCGATAAGTGCCCAAACCATAATAAGCTTATTTACAGTATTTTTAATCCACCAATAATCTTTTTTTATCCATGCTTCAGTAGTAGCACTCCAGAAAGGCATCATAATTATGCTCAAGATCATTGTAATAATGCTGAAGTATTTATAGGCAACATTAAAGGAAGTAACCTAAACGGGTCCAAATAGTTGTGCAATTATTATATTATTTGTCTGATATAAAATCACTCCTGCCATTTGTATTATGAAGAATTTAATTCCCAGGGTCATTAGGTCCCGCGCATAATGAAACTTAACATACTTTAGGGAAGGAGTAAATTTATTTCGTAGACCATGACCCAAACCTACATCAAAAAAACTAAACCAGCCTACTATTGAACTTAATGTAAGCCATATTTCGTATCGGGTAGGAATTAACATAATGGATGGTGATTGTAACTATCAGTAGACTTACAGCGATGCTGCAACCTCTTATAATAGCGATAAACAGAATATTCTTTTTGGCATTTATACTTGCTGATTACCCTGGGTAAAAAAGTTTTTTATAAACCCTGGCATCCTCGAAGGAAGATGACTGTATTTCATCGAATTCTATCACTAGGAATTATGATTTTCGTGAAGCATTACTTATTCAAAGCCTCCAGTATCAGTTTCTTTCTTTTCTCGGGATTTCTTTCTGGTATGAAAATGGCTTTCTTGATGGAGTTAATCTTATATTCATCGATTGTTCGGATAATTTTAGCAGGTATACCAGCCACTACAACATTATCTGGAATATTTTTTGTCACTACACTCGCCGCACCAATCACAACATTGTTTCCGACAGTAATATCTGGCAATATGATTGAATTATTGCCTATGAACACACTATTGCCGATTGTTATCTTACCAAAAACATTAATACCGGGAAATTCTTTTCTGAAAATCCCTACACCTCCATCATGTGTTATAAACCGCACACCGCTTGTAATTGTCACATTATTACCGATAGTTATTAAATATGGTTCACTGCCAAAATCAATCCTCCCGACTATTCTGACATTTCTTCCGAAACTCACGCCTGAAAACTTACTGTAAATCTTATGTGATCCATATTCATCAGAAGTTAAAAGTGATATTTCGAAAAGGGTTCTCTTAATTAAAGGGAATAGTTTCATTGAAAAAAAAATTTATCAGTTTTTGAGTATAAAGTTTATAATCAAATTCATTCTTTGAGGTTGCGTAAGCATTGCTTACAATTGAATTATCGAAATTATAATTATCAATAATCTCATTAATTTTAGTCGTCATTTCTGATAGAGATCCGGGAGGGATTATATATCCATTATGGCCATCCTTAATGAATAATCTGTTATCACTGACATCAGTTACGAGGACAGGAATTCCTGAAACCATATACTCTGAAAGTTTAGTTGAAAAACCATATTTATTCTGCCTGGTTGAAGGGCGTGGAAGAATTAACAAATTATATTTTAAAAATTCCACCGGCAGATCCTCAGGATCGAAATGGCCATGATAAAATATCTTTCCTTGTAAATGGTGTTTCTCAATTAAATGGTTTATTTCTTTATTATCACCTTCAGAAATAAATCCATACATATGGAGCTCTACATTTTTTTTCTGATTGACTTTCTTCATGGCTTCAAACAAAAGATTGAATCCTTCTTTCCTTGTTGAAATGGTTCCTGAAAAACAGATCTTAAAGGGTTCATTCCTGTTATAAGGTAATTGTTTGAAGTTAATCGAATTTGAGATATCACATAAAATAGGAATTCTTATTTTTTTTTTTGTATACCGTGAAAGGTATTTTTCCAGACTTGTTGATATTACAATCACTCCATCATAAAAGAAGATCTGGACTTCACTTACCTTGTAGATTAAAAAAATGAAAGGAAATTTTATATAAAAAAGTACTTTCTTCAAATCATTTGCCGGAGGGGTTTTGGTATATAGATTTGTTGACCTTAGTTCATTTATCTCGCAAAAGAATTTATATTTCTGAATTAATTTGAAATAAATCAGGTAGATAAAATCGTGAATGATCTTACTTGTCGGATATAAATAGATGACTGAATTGGATTTTCTTGCTTTGATGAATCTGTTTAAAGAAAAAATAAAATAGAATAAATGAAAAATTGAACTTCTTCCATTGTTTTTGGTCGTAAGATGAAAAATATTGGGGTATAAAACAGACTTAATAAAAGGACCTTTACTGATTTCAGTAAATGAACATATAAAAACATTAGTATCTCCTAAGGACAAAGATTTTGCTATTTTTAAAATTCTTTGTGAACCGGCAGTCCTGCCGTTAAGTATTTGCATTGTGCTGATTATGAATATCTCTTTCATCAGATTTCAGGCATATTTAAATAGCAGAAAAAGAGGACCTTACTAATTGATCCTCTTTATCCCTTCCCATAAATTGCTCAATTTTGCATTGCCTGATATCAATTTTAAAACCCTCCAGGAAGTGTTTTCAATGGTATAATCACCGGCGATTTGTTTATATCCACTGGTCATTTTAAATTCTTTTATCAGCATCTTGATACTTTCTAAAACAACCTGAGGATCAAAACCAGTCAGGATTATGGTACCGGCATCCTGAGCTTCAGGTCTTTCCATGGATTGGCGTAATGAAATGGCAGGAAAATTCAACATCGATGATTCTTCACTTATTGTACCGGAATCGGACAAAACACACAATGCATTCATTTGAAGATAAACATAATCAAGGAATCCAAAGGGTTTAAGAAATCTGATCATGGAGTTCATTTCAATGCTTTTAAGCATTTCTATTTTCTTTCTTGTCCGCGGATGAGTAGAAACGATAACAGGCAGATTGTAATCTACAGCAAGTTGGTTTAATATGTTCAGGATTCTGGACAGGTTTTCCGGATTATCAACATTCTCTTCCCTGTGAGTGGACACAAGAAAATAGCCTGTGGCTTTCAGCGATAAACTTTCAAGAGCTTTGGATTTCTTAATTTTTGGCATATAGTAATCGAGTACCTCTCTCATAGGGCTGCCGGTTAGATAAATCCTTCTATGTGGTAACCCTTCCGAGATAAGATGTCGGCGGGCATGTTCGGTATACACAAGGTTGAAATCTGCTATATGATCGATGATCCTTCGATTAACTTCTTCCGGAACATTTAAATCAAAGCACCTGTTTCCGGCCTCCATATGAAACACGGGGATATGCAGCCGTTTTGCCATGTAAGCTGCCAGGCAAGAATTAGTATCTCCCAGGACCAGGACAGCATCGGGGTTTTCCTTCCTTAGCACTTCACCTGATTTTCTTATTATGTCACCGACTGAACCTTCCAGTGATGATGTATCAACCTCTAAAAAATAATCAGGTTTTCTGAGTTCCAGTTCTTTAAAGAAAACTTCATTAAGTTCATAGTCATAATTCTGACCTGTATGCACAATGACCTGATTCAGAAATTCATCTAATCTGACCATAGTCCGTGAAAGGCGTATTATTTCTGGTCTGGTTCCGATGAATGTCATTAATTTAAGTTTGCTCATTTTTAAAGCTTTGAGTTTAGAAATTTGGGTGTTGGATTTTGCTCTACCGAAGTTTTGGAATTCATAAATGCTCGCAAAAGAAAAATTAACAATATTTTTTGAGTTTTTTCAAGTATACTTTAAATGTTTATGAAGCAAACTATTTCATTACTTGCTCATATACAGTTTTAGTCTGAAGAGCTATATTGTCCCAATTATAGGGAGTTAAATCGTACTTAACTAACTCAAAGTTATGATTTAATTGTTGCTCTAAACCTCTTATGAGAGAATCTTCATTACCAGTTTTGAAAAATCTATTTTCAGGTAAAGATATCTGTTTATTTGCTGGTATATCGCTGACTAATACAGGCAAATCGTAACTCATAGCTTCAAGCAAACTGATCGGTAACCCTTCGTGAAACGAAGGCATTACAAATAACCTTGCATGACTAAAAAGTTCCTGTAGCTTTTTGCCTTTGACGAAGCCCGGTAATACCACATTATTAGCTTTCGCAAATTCTTTTAATTGTTTTGAATATTCAGTTTCATGATCACTGTCTCCTGCAATCACTAGTCGATGATTCTGGTTTTTGATTTTACTAAATGCACGAATTAAATAATCAAAACCCTTTTCTTCAACGAACCTGCCTAAAGCCATAATATACATTCGGGGTTGAAGACCTAAGCTTTCTATATATTCTGATTGTTTCACATAAACTGGTGCATTTACTCCATTAAAAATCAGGTGTGTATTTTTTCGATTATATTTTTTGATCAATGATTCCTGAATTATCGAAGAGATCACTATTACCTCATTAGCAGCGAAAGTTCCTAATCTCTCTCCAATTCTAAGAACAAATTTTGCAAAACGACCCCATTTTGCACGGTCGTAATCGAACCCGTGATGCGTATATACTACTTTTAGACCAAGAAATCTGGCAAATGGTGACATAATAGCCGGGCCAATAGCATGAAGATGAATAATATCAGCATTTTGGCTTTTTGCCCAAATAATAGCCAGGAAGGTATGCATAAAACCTTCAAGGCCCTCTATATGCGGTGCATAAAGTGTAGTTAGTTTTACGCCATTAAATTCTTTTAATTTGTCAGTAGGACTTATATACCAGGATCGTCTCACTAATTTTACATCAAAACCCAGTCGACTTAGGCGAGGGTATAGCTCTTCACAGTGTGTCTCAATTCCTCCCTGGATGTTTGGAATACCTCGAGTGCCAGTAACTACTATTTTCATAAAAGGCTTAATTACTTAAAGAAAAAATATTCGAAATTCATGGTTTAGGTTGAATGTTACAGCTAAATTATGAAAGTGAAGATTCAGGTCATACGTTTTCAAAGTATGTATCCGGATCATCGGGATTAAAAAATTCATTTATCCAGAACAGAGTAATCAGCTCCTCATCTCCGACATTTGTAATATTGTGAGTATACCACACCGGCATATCTACGAAAGATGGTTGATCTCCATTAAGTTCGAAATGATATAACTCGGTAGTCCCAATACGGCGTAGATCAATAGTTGCTTTCCCTTTAATCACAATGAATCGTTCTATTTTCCTGGTATGATAATGATTACCTCTGGTTACACCAGGTACAGTGGTCGAAAATGAAAATTGTCCGCCAACAAAGGACTTGATTGCTTCAATAAAAATGCCGCGCTGGTCTGCATTCTTTTTCAAATAGACAGGATTATAGTTAGAATGATCAAAATAACTTCTGAATGTATTAAATAGATTTAATTCAAATGTGCTGTTCAATTCGGGGAAACAATGTTCCTCAAAATATAACTTCTTATACTTTTCAAGCA
>OCZT010004587.1_pt1 | contig 13891 bp, 15 predicted proteins | sample 1539031 | NCBI WGS metagenome assembly OCZT01 (sample SAMEA3539308, study PRJEB22396) | soil metagenome | biome: tundra; feature: field; material: soil | place: USA | collected 2010-05 | depth 0.15 m
TTGGTTAAGGTTTTGAGGTTGATTAGGTAATGCCTCTACTTACAGTAGTTAAGATAAAGGAATATAATGTATTTTGGAAAGGTTAAAATTGATGCAGCAGACAAATATTTCTCGTTATACGTCAGGAATAGAGATGGTTGGAAGTGTAAACGGTGCAAAGTTCAGTACGTTCCCCCCACACAAGCCCTCCATTGTTCACATTTTCAGGGGAGAGCCAAAGAGAATACGAGATTTATGCCTAGTAATGCGGATGCGCTCTGTTATGGTTGCCATCAGTATTTTACCAGCCACCCTGGAGAGCACTATACCTGGCAAGTCGCTACTAAGGGGCAGGATATGGTGGACTCCATTATACTTGCCTCAAATTTCTACAAGAAAAAAGACCGAAAGTTAGAAGCTATGTACTGGCGTCAAAAACTTAAACAAGATTTTGGTGTATAATAAAATACGTTAAATAAGGAGCCCAAGTAACTACGGTTACTGACTTTGAAAAACGAAATACAGTTTAAACTTTTTTATGAAGATGTTATTGAGAAGAAATATAATATAAAGGGTAAGTAATGACAATCGGACTTGACTACCACGGTGTAATAGACCAAAACGAAAAGCTATTTAGACAAATGGCTATTGCTTGGCGTTCTATAGGCATACCAGTTTATATAATCTCAGCCCTCAAGATACCAACAGCCGAGGGTGCTAAAGAACAACGCTTAAAATGTAAAGTCCCCAATGACGGAGTAGAACTGGTCTACTTCAAAGACTACGAAGAGATAGCTGAACTTAAACTAAGAGTCTGTAAAAGACTCAGTGTCACTTTAATGTTTGATGACATGCCAGCAGTCTGTAAACACTTAGCCAAGAACGGTATTATGACAGCCCAGATTAGGGTCTAGAAGCTCTTAAAGCTGTTAATCCTAGTGCACCTAGTACTACGTTAATCTCTGATAAGTGAGCTGGACTAATCAAGTTAAGTCCTACCGCTACGTTAAGGACTAATAATGCAAGTGCTACGATATAAGTCTTTTTACCCTTTAACCATGTAATCATTTTAATCTCCTATTTAATTAACCATTTAAGGAATGAAAGAATCTCTTGCCAAATACTCCCCCGACCTGAAGAGGGAGTGGGCACCTCGACAGGTATCGGTTTAACAGCAACAGGGGAACCGTTGTCAACCGTGGGAGAGACTATGATTGGAGTAGTTGGTTCGGGTGGAGCAACTATTGGTGGTGGAGCTACAGGTACAGGAGGAACCCTAACTGGTATTGGTTCGCTTGGTACTACAGGTGCTTGATGCGTGTAGGCTTTAAACTGGTCTAGTGAGCCGAAGAACATATCCGTATCGTGTCCATTAACTATCGGACCTTGCTGGGCAATATAGACTCCAACACCAGAAATATCAGCCGTAAATGGTAAATCAGGAGCGGCTATCCATTCACCATACTTGGCAACCACCGCAGACCAGTCACCAGTTAGTCTACGAGACCTATCTACATAAAACCAAGGTGGAGTACCTACAACGGCTGTAAAGTGGTCTAAAAAGGCTAGACACCAACCTGGATTATCTGGAGTGTCAATTTCAAAGTCTAAACAATAGCCATCACCATCAGCTATAGGGGCTACGGCGATAGCAAAATAACTAGCCTCAACTACTGGGTCAGCACCACCAGCGAAGTGGTACATGAATGGCACTTTATTAAGTCGTACAGCATTAGCGTAGTTACGGACTAATTGGCTATCAAGATATGGAGTTTTAGCAACTGTATAAAAGCCAGAAGCCTTCATCATTACAGCTTCATTAGGGTCAGCGTCCATGTTATAAAGATCCTGTGCGTAAGAGATGTCGTTGAATGGTACACTCATACTATCTCCCAAATGCCCAGATTACTAAAACTACTAGTCCGATAACCATTAAGATTGTCAACATAATATTATAATACTCCTATTATACGCTTTTATCCTCTAAGGTTGTTTTAACTAATGCAGCAGCTAAGGCAGCATCGGCAGTATTCTTGAGTAGTGTGAGTTTGACGATAGTAGCGGCATCAGCTACGGCTGTGTCGTTCTTACTCAGGTTAGACTTAACTTCTCTGGCTTTTTCGGCAACGTCTTTAGTGTCTAGTGCCAAGACAACAGCCGATGACTTGAGGGTATCTCTAATTTCTATTAGGGTAGAGTCTATATTACCAAGAGGAATGTTTTTAAGAATATCTATCTGACCCTGCATTAGCGATAGTGCTTTAACATTAGCTTCATGTTTGACTGCAAACTCCTCTTTATCGGCTGCGCTTTTCCTAGTCGCTTCTACCAATTCTTGTTTTAGAGTAATGTTTTGTTCTGTTAAAATAGCATTTTGTTCTCTAAGCAGTTTGTTAGTTCCACCTAGTAGTTCATACCAACCCCAACGCTTACCTAATATTGTAACAAGTAAAAATCCTGAAGCTGAACATAGTATTATGATAACGTCTTTTAGTGTTATAATCATTTTTTCTTCTTAATTTCCTGATGAGCTGATTTAACTTTAGCACCTATATCTGAACGTGCAACAGTGTCTTGGAGTTTGCCTAGCTCTTTACTCTCGGCTGGATAGTTAGACTGAACATGAGCCATTAACTTTTGGACATGGTCAATCGTACCATTCATGTGAGTCTCAGCGTGTTCTTGGTCTAGGGCGGCAGCTTTACCTTTAGATTTCCTCAAGGCTAGTAAATGACGTTGAGAATGGGCAGCATGATGAGCGGCAGTCTCAATTAAATGAGCGGTTGTGGCACTCTTCTGTTCAGATGTAACGCTTTTATCACCAGTCTTTAATGTGTTAGGCTTTACCATGTTATATCCTTTATGGTTATTCTAACATTACGGAGCTAATTTCTGAAGTAAAGTAGTTGATTTTTTAGTCTGGTACCCCTGTAATGTAGAGGTCTGGGGAGCGTACCATGCTCTGTTAGCTTTTAGTCTACTGATAAGTACACCGTCAGGGGGCATTGGCTTACCGCTTGTGCGGATAGCGGCTTTGGCTGCTGATAGAACTAACTTATCATATTGGCTGATGGTTTGCCTAGCTCCCTGTATGTCACCAGCTTGAGCTTTAGCCTTAGCGTCAGCTTGAACGTGAGGCAGAGTATTATATATCACTGAATTTAGTTTATTAGTCTCTGGCGAGTTCTTGGGGAAACTGGCACCACTCACGCCTAGAATAGTATTGAGTATTGTACTACCAGTAGTGTTAGATATACTATTACCTTTTTGAACGGGTGCTAGTTGAGAACTTGCCCATTTGACAGTTTGTTCTAATTGAACAGCAGGGTTAGCGTTAGGGTCAGATATAGTCTTACCAGTAAATGAGTCCACATTTTTAAATACCTGATAGCCCATGTCGATAGCTCCAGATAAATATAACTGGTTGGTTGCTGCTTGTCTCCAGTTCGTCTGACCTGTGGCTACCTTAGTTATTTGCTCTGGGATAGATAGAGGTCCAGGAGCCGTTAGGTGAGCGTTAGGATTATGAGATACTATCTGAAGCCCTTTATTAACTACAGGCATGGCTAAACCTAGCCCAACAGCTATAACGGCTACCTTATCCCAAGCTTCGAGAGCTTGTTTAGAACCGTTTTGAAAGGTTGAATCCTTTAAGATATTACCCAAAATTCTGAACTGGTCATAGCGAAATCTACCGAAGAATACTACAGGTGACTTTAAGGTCTGAGCTAGACTACGCCCTGCTTGCCCTGGAAGAAGCACCCTGGAGGGAACTTTATATTGATAAGAAAATCTGGAAGTTGCATTTACAGCTTGGTCTAAAGTCATACCCTTACTAAATAGAGTAGGTTTCATACGTTCAATAATACGGGCGGTGTTTAGAATATCCTGTACTTGCCAAACAGATGTATGTTGGGTTGCTGTATACATACTCCTTATTCTTTGAGCTGTAGTACCGAGTTGATTGGCAACCTTTTCAACACCATTTTTATCACTCATGAAAGATTTCAGTTCTTTAGCAAAAGTATCTTCAAGTTGTTGTTTACCAGCCGATGGCATGCTAAAACCTCTTTTAAGAATCTCTTGTTGCAGAGGTCCCTGATTAGTAACTTCGTGAAAAGCTTGAGTCAAAGAACTGACCATACGCTTGGTAGCCATAGGATTAAGTAACTTAGAAAGCCCTCTGTCTACAGCATACATAGCAACTATGTTAAGGTCGTGTTTAACTGGGGCATAAACGATTGTTTGTTTTAAGAATCTACTAGCAGTATTTATTATCTTGGCATCGCTTGACCCAGAGTTTACTATATCGGTTAAGGTCTGATAAGTGGCTGGGTCAAACTTCCAACCCCTAAACTGGTCAAAACCATTGACTGATTTCCAACCCCTAGAAGCAGTTTCACCAGGAGCAGAAGCAAACTTCTCAAACTCAGGAGCAGTCTTTAGGGTCTCTATAAATCTGGCGTTCTCCAGAGCGGTTCTAGTTTCAACGTAGTTAGACAACGAGGTCAGGACAGGGTGAACATAATACCCCTGACCCGTAACTTTAGTAATCTCTTGTTGGGTAGCTTGTCCTATCTTATAGCGTACTCCGTCCTTACCTATAAAAGTTCCTGGGATAATATCTTCACCACTTTTAACTACATTGGTGGCATTAGTAAGAGATGGTTTCATATCTCTTATACCATGTAAAGCTGGAGTAGCATCTAAGAAAGCTGTGAATTGCTTATAAGTATCGGGTGCTAGACTCTTAAATAAGTCAGGAGAGTGCAAGTAAGATTCAAACATGACAGCAACCTTCTCGGTACTCTTTCTAACATAAGCCAATCGACTCTTTGGTACTTCAGATAAGTTGGCATTACGAGCGTCAGCTAAAGCTCTGAGTTCTTTATTATTCTTAACATTGAATAAGTCTTGGAGGTTGTGTCTTTCATCTATCTGGTGACCTATCTCGTGGATTAGAACTGAGTCAGGTACACCAGCTTTAAGGTGAATCTTATCTGCACCTGTGAATGATGCTCCAAGTGTCTGACCACCTAAACCTGAACCACGGACATTCTTAACAAATCGTTTAACATTTATACCTAAGTCTTGGGCAGTCTTATTCAAGACCTTACGTTGAGCAGGGTCAAAGTATTCAGTAACTTTAGTTTGGTCTTTCAACTTAGGAATTTTGCCTAATACCTCACCAGACTTAGCATCGGTTACTACGCCGCCCTTTATATGAACAACAGACCTAGCACCGTTCTCGCCAGTGATTGCCATATTAACTCTGGACTTAGAACCAGCCGTAGTGTGACCGAACCTACTAACTGAGAAAGGATTAGTCCTATCGCCTTGTAAAAGATAATCAAAAGCATCACCTTTATTCTGAGCGATACGGTGAACATAAGTAGTAGGGTCTCTGGATAGAATTGCCTCAGCTTTATCCTGATGTCCTAATAGTATTTGAGTAGCAGCTTCGTGAGCTTGGGCTGATTTATTAAGTTCAGTGATGGTAGCATCGTGGGCTTGTAGATGAGACGGTAGAGGGTCAGTAGGTAAACCAGCAGCCTTTTTATCTCGGTAGTCTTGGAGAGTCTGCATATCACTCTTAGATATCTTTTTAAGACCCTTAAATAGTTTATTAGCATCTTGGGTTATAACTATCTTATGCCCTTCAGTGGCATCGGCAGTCTTTTCTATGTTGCCTTGGTACTTGGCAGATTCTTTATTCTTATTAACCATGGCTTTTACATCAGTTACCATTTTATCTGGTGCAACTTTAGTTAATAGAGTAGTCTTCTTAGGCGTAGTGTTGGCTATTGTATCAAAATTCTTTAATGCTTTTTCACCCTGATATATTCTGTCTTGTTGTGTTATAGTTCTTTGTTCTCGTGGAATCATCCGAAGTTGTGATATTTGGTCTGCTATATCCTGTTTTGTTACCGAAATAGTTTTACCATTAGGGTCAGTCTGACGAATAGTAGTTTCTTTTGGCTTTGGGACGGTGCTTCTAGGGCTACCTGAGCTGGAGGCTTCTATGCCACCTGATTTAGTGACTTTAGGACTTACGATTGATGTCTTGGTATTAGCGTTCTTGACATTCTGAACTGTGGTTTTAAGGTCTTTGCCTATAAGATGGTCATTAGTACCAGAGGCTATAGCTTGTCTAGCATTGAATAAGTCCTTACGAGATTGCTTGCCCATAATAGCCTTACCGTCTTCTATGAGCTTCAGCTGTGCATCTATCTGGTCAACCATAGCTTGTCGGTTATTTTTGACCACTACAGGGTCTGTTGTACTCTTAGAGCGTACAGTAAAACCTGACTCCTTGGGTGTCTGGGCTTCTTTAATAGCAGCTTCGTGGGTAGCATTTAGAGTGTCCAATCTATTGCCGTACTTATTACTTATATCTTGTTTGGCTTGGTCTTTAATACGAGCATAAGTATCTCCACTAACGCCCTTCCCAGACTTCATCTCTTTCAGGGCTTGGTCCATATACTGTTGATTAGTACGCTGTAGTTGACCACCTTTAGCAGTAGATTCAGTCTTCTTTAGTTCATTTGCATGGTCTAACTGAAGTTGCCGAGTAGAGGTATAGCTATCAACCTTAGTCTGGGTAGTAACATGGTCCATTTTATCTATAGACTTCAGTAGTTGGTCGTGCTCAGTGGTTAATTGGTTACTAGCCTTATCGTGCTGGGCTGTAAGTTGAGCCACCTTGGATTCATTAGCAGCAGGTTTGGTATAAGCAGCACTCCCGTTAAGAGGCTTGGCTTCTGCTGGGCTACCTGCTGGTAATCCTTTGGATTTAGTTTGACCTGCTGGTAACTGTTTATTGGTAGGCTTGATATCACCAGTAGCCAGTTGTTTGGTAGTGCTAGGCGTAAAAGCGTCTTTGGCGGATTGTTGGGCATTAGCATGACTAGCGGCTTGTGCTCGTATGTCGTTGGCTGCGGAAACCATACCTGGAAGTTTATTAATTCCAGCCTTTACAAGTGCACCAGCACCACCAAGAACAACTCCAGCAGCAGTACCCTCTCCAGTAGACTTGGCTACCTCTTTAACATTTCCTCCTTGACTCATAGTTCCAGCACCACTGAAAGTTCCCATAACCGCACCTGACTTAGCACTAGTCTTTAAGGCTCTAGTTACAAAACTACTGCCATCCTGAGCCAGAGTCTTAACTGCTTGTTTACCTATGCCAGTTTTGGCTAGTTGGTCGGCTATTTGAGATATATGTGCGTTAGTATCATTAAGGACTTGTATACCTGCTTTTTCTGCCATTTTAGTAATACCACTAGTACCTAGTTTTTCTAGTAAGAACTTACCGCCAATGTCTACAACCTTACCACCGAAAGGTATTACCATAAGACCTGTTTGAATGGCATTACCAGATACCTTTTCTATTTTCTTAGCCATTGAATCATTAGGGTTATAGCCATAGAACTGATTGCTCATGTTTGTCTGTATTTGGTTAATTTTATTAACTGTACCCTTGTTTATATTTATCTGATTAGTACTTAGGGGAACTCCAGTAGGAATATTTGCTTTAGCTTGATTTAGTTTCTTATTAGCTATATTAGTAGCATTATGAACCACAGGGTTTAGCATATTTTCAGTCTTAGATACTGCTTGAAATGTTTGAACGGCTGTATCTTTAGCGAAATTCTCAACTTTACTAGCTGCAGATAGAGCAAATCTAGCCCACATATTTGATGGACCAGTATTTGTTTTAACTGGAGCTGGTGCAGCAGCAGGAGCAGGTGCAGGTCCACCAAAGTCCTGTACGCCTAGGGATGCGCTACCCCGTTGAAAAACACCCATTAGTTAACTCCATTGTTAAATCCATAAAAGTTATTCTTATCATATGCTTGTAAAGCGGATAATATAGCAGTATCACTATTTAAGCTCTTAATCTTTTTATAAGCGGCTTGGTCGTAGGCAGAACCAGCCGAAAGGATATTCTTTATATCAGCACCGTTTTTGCCCGTTCCACTCATGTAATCCGCTAGACTTACCGATTCTCCTTGAGCCCCATGGAAGAATAGATTACCACTAGCTTTAGACTGAGTGTAGCCAAATTTATTAGCAGCAGCATCAGCTTTGGAGTTATTTGAATTGTTTGCTGATATATTAGCTTTCTCAACAGCTAAGTTATAGTTACGGTCACTGTTAGCTTGAGCCTGTTGTGCCTTAACATCAGCGTTGTAGTTAGTTTGAGCTGAACTAGCAGCTTGACTTTGGTACTTACTACCTATTGAGGATATATCAGCAGCTAGAGTAGTACCTATATTAGTCTCAGCCGTAGAGATGGCGGATAACTTATTAGCTCTGGTGGATTCAATCGTTCCTTGAGCTTGAGTAGCTTTGCCGAACATTGAACCTAAGTCGTTACCTTGAAGCCCTGAGAAGTTACCACCTAGACGTTGGGTATAAAGCTGGTTAATCTTAGCTACATTGGAATTGGTCGTAGTAGTTAGATTGTCGATAGCTGCTTGATAGTCGGTGCTTATCTGACCTTTTAAGGACTCTTGGTTAGCAACATCAGTAGTAGCGGTAGCTTTAGCCTTAGCAATATCAGCAGCCGCTAAGGGTTGGTAGACTGCGTTGGCGGCTGTTTGGTAGGTAGCTAGGTCTGGTGTCATATTATCCTTTATGTAACCTCATAAGTACCGCTTATTGACATATGGTTTGTTGATGCCCAAGTATTTGGTGCGGTTGCACTAAGCGCATTATCAATCACATTAGAACCACTGACCCCGACCGATACTATTGAGAAACCTGTAGTTGTAATCCCATAAGAACTACCATTATAGGCTACACCAGCTGAGACTAAACTGCCAGTGAAAGGACCATTAACAGAACCTACTAGCGCAACCCAACCTGCTGAAGCAGTAACGGGTAGGGTACTGACTAAGTTAGTTAATCCCGCAAAACTTGTAGTTGAACCTAAAGTAAATAACATAGTAAAATGTACGGTTTTCCCTATTTGTGTATATCTTCCCGAAACAACACCATTACCTATTGACCCACCACCTGTAAATGTTAGGTTAGGTGTCCAAGCAATCCAGTTACCATATCCTTCAGGATTAGATGGATATATTTGGACATTGTTTGAACCTACACCAGTTTGAGTAACCGTGGTAATAACAGTTCCATTAGTAACAACTTTAGCTACTCGTATAGAGTTAGCCGTTAGTGACGGGGCTGTAGCATTATTAGCCACACCAGTATAATAAACATTCCCTAAGTAATCTATATCTATATAAGTATCATTTGAAAGTGTGAAAGCATTAGTACCAACGCCTGAGACTATAACTCTATAACCATTGACGTAAATAGTACCGCCAGTCATTGTACCGTTAAGTCCAGATACTGAAGCCCAAGTACAACCTGAATCTACATAGTTAGCGAAGTTCTCTGAGTACCTTAGTTGAGGGTTTATAGAGTCTGCTAAAGCACTTGCGACAACTGTTTTAGCGTTAATCTGTGAACCATCAAAAGAACTAATAGCTTGGGCTAAAGCTACTTCGTTGGCTAGGATTGGGGTTGCGTCACCTAATGAGCCATTAGTCGGTGTACTAGGGTAGGGTAAGACAAAGGTCATGTTTATCTCCTTTATTTATTATTATGCTTTAAGTGTATCATTTAATCAACTTTTAATTCGCTAACGTATATTCTACAAAAGCAAAAGGAATATTTAAGGCTGTCAGAGTAATTGTTACGGCATATGGATTAAAAACAACTGCCGTAACTAATACCTGATTACCCACTATTACTGGATAGATAGAAGCGTTAATCCAACCAACGTCACCCGAAGGTGCACTAACGTAAATCCCTACTGAAAACTGTCCACCAACATTACAGGGGTACCACTGAGCAGAATTACCAACAGTAGCGTCTAAAAATTCTTGGAAGTAAGCATAGAACTTTGAGAATTGAACAGTCTCTCCAAGATTAACAGCAACAGATGTAACACTTAGTTGACCAGCAATTAGAGAAGTAGGAAAGTTTATTGAACCAGGATATAGAAACCCATCATTTTTAAATGAATTATAAGAAGTATCCATAATTATTTTAGATAAATCAATCATATTGTATAATCCTTATAAATTACAAAATAGACAGGGAACGTACCAGTGAGAGCATTAGTCTTAAAGAATAACTGAATTTGAATTGTAGTAGTCGTAGGATAAGCAATAAGACCTGGTCCAAACTGTGAACCATTTAGAGGATTTGGTACCTGTTGGCTTAACCTAGTACCCATGGCTGACCAAATTACACCATCACCAAAGGGTTCATAGTATACTCGAAATACTGGAATAAATCCTAGGTTATGCGTTACGGTAAAATTAGTAACATATAAATATCCTGAATAAGCCGATACAGTAGGAGAAGCTAAACTGGTTGAACCCGATGAAGTGTCTCGTTTCATATAATTACGGCTAGAGATAAAAAATATATTATTCATGTGATACTATCTATTGCAAATTGTAAATAAACTGTTTGGGTGGATGTATAAAAGCTGGTAAATGAAAAATAAATATTAGCATCAGAACAACCACATTGAACCTGCATCTGAGTAAGATTAAGGTGTTGAGAGGCATTGTAATATTGTAGTTGTGCATCTTGGTCATAATAATTTATTCCATCAACTGACCACGATAGATTAGTCAGACATTTCTTACCATAAGGATTAGCTATAGACTCAATTACAAAAACTCCGTTAGTTGGGTCTCCAGCTATACTGTAGGAGATATTTACAGGAACAGATGAGGGGCTCGAACCAGTGGTACTAGAATAAGCCGTAATTTTATCAATAGGAAAACCACTATAAAAATTAATTTTAGTGGGGTCAGCGGTCATTAGAATACCGTAGTCACATCTACTCCTGGTTTGGCTACTACCAATCCCTGAGAAGCCTCAGGTAGAGTACCAATCTGCATATAGTTAATTCCATTATTATCATAAAAGTAGAAAGTTCCACCATTGACTTTCCAAGCTACATCTATCGGATTAGAACCATTCCCAATAGCCGTAGGTTTAAGAGTCATCATTCCATAAGTTCCATCAGGTAGAAGCCCAATAATTAAGAAGTTACTAGAACCATTATTAATCGTCAAACTCTGTGAAGAGAAAATAAATTGAGCGGTGTTAATATCCAAGGCTTTATTATTCTCAGTCATTAGATTATTAATATTAGAAGCGTTAATCTGTTCTTGGGTAAGTTTTCCTGTAGGGTCTACAACTGGTGTTAATTGTCCCATATAAGCTCCTTATGTAGTTGTTATATTCGGACGCATTTTCTTTAATTTGTAACTAAAAGAATAACGAATCACACGCCAAGGTTGATTAGCTAAAGTATTCCCAAACATTGTCTGAATATACCTACCAGTAGAACCGATATTGGCTTGACCGAACTCTGAGGTATTACCACCCCAGATGAAAGAACCCCAAATCATTGTCCCCCAGATAGGTGCTGTGGTAGAAAGTCTAAAAGCCTTCTGGAAAGCAAGACTCTGGAAATCTACAGCGTAACCGAACTGCATATTATAAGTATAGGCATCAGCAAATAGATTAAGGAAACGATATTTCTTAGTATAGCCAACCATCTCAAAGTCAAAGTTCCTAGTCTTCCAGTAGGAATTAAAGTATCCGATAGTATAGACTGACCCTGAAGCAGGAGTTTGAGCAGTCGAGGCAAACGTAAGGGTATTAGAAGTATTGCTAGTGACTACTCCGATATAGCTGACGGTGATACCCCCATGACTGTTAGTAGTGACAAGACCAACTCTACAATCTACGAAGTTATTAGTAGTCCAACCCTTTGTAGTGTCTACTAGAGTCGTAGAGCTACCACCTGTAGCGGTTCCGTTATCTCCAGCAATATCAGAATTACCCTGAAGAAGTTCATAGATATTTCCCTTAATCGGGTCACCCATCAACAGGGTTTCTTGAGTGCCTGAGAACTTATAATTAACTGCACAGTTGCCTGGCATATGGTCCCATGGTCTAAACTTCTTAATTAGAAAATCGTACATCAAAACACTATCTGGGGTATTAGAACCAGCAGAAGGATAACCTAAGATATATTTCTTTTCCTGTTTAGAATAAACTCCCCAGCACAGATTAATTACATTGGGATTCATACCATTCTTGAAAGTCGTATTAAGGAACGGAGTAACTAAAGTTACGTTGTAGTTCTGCAAAGCATAGATTCCAGTGGAGTGCATAAAGAAGAGAGTCTGGTCTACAAGGGCAATTGTCTTAAAAGCTGAACAACCTGCTGAACCATTAGCTTGGCGAAGTTGAAGGTTACCAATAGTCGTAGTGTTACCAGCTCCCAAAGGTTCTCCAGTTAGAATCCAAACTGAGTCATCTTTGAAGATTATAAGGTTATCTAGGATTTGGGAGATACCTGTAATATTCTGTCCATCATTAGTGTTAATTACTATAAAGTTATTGACTGGAAACGAAGTCGGTGAAATAGTATCTGAGAAGTAAATCGTTGAAGAGTTCTTATTAGCACAGTAGATTCGGTTCTTATGAACCTTAACAAACTGAGGGGTAATAGCCGAATTACCTACTTGAACTTGCGTACCAGTATATTGGACTAAGGCATCAGTTCCATTTCCTGCATAGATGTTATCTTGGTATTCGTCCATAGACCACTGTTGATTTGCTGTAAACGAAGCAGGAATACCTGTGAGTTGCGTTGAACCACCAGCATTGTTGTACTTATATAGATAAACCCCCGAAGCGTAGACAAGCTGTTTAGTGCCCGTAGATTGATAAAGAGAATACATTCCCCCAATAAAAGATGGAGTAGAGGTTGTTAGAAGTTTAGTATACCCAGGGCGTGAGCCTATTGACTCAGAGATGTCAGATACTACATTTAGACAATCAGGAGAATCCTCATCCGCCATTAAGGACATGTCCGTAGTAGTATTATAATCCCCAAAGAAAGGGACATTGTAATCAAACTTAGTCCGTGGAGCAGCCCTCTGTGGGCTAGATAGGTTAGTAGAACGAGTAACAGGCATTTAGACTCCTACAATAAGTATCCGTTACCCTGAGAATTACTGACTCTGGTAACATGCTTAGGGTTTTGTTGTTGACGGTCACGAGTAGTTCGTTTAAGTTGTTCTATCCTCCTAGAATACTTTCTCTCAAGTTGGGCGGTATCGGCTTGGTCTTTTATCAAACAATCTATAGCTGCCTGAATCGCTAAAAGGTCATAGAACTGACGAGGGATAGCTGAGGTGTCATCATCTGCGTCCATATCCTCTATGATAGGAACGTACCACATTAAAGCACTTTTAGTTGCATCTGTAGGAATAGGAGTAAAGCCTATTGATGTGCCACTTTGTCCAGTTGTCGTACCACCAACTATCATGGCTGAGAAAGCTCCCATGGCATAACCTGTAATAAGAGGTGGGAAACTATTAAATAAATCGTTCTGAGAGTTTATATCAGTAAAGTCTATTGGTAGTCCAGTTTGAGCATCTTGAAGACGAGAACACTTCCAGAAACTATCTGGCAGGTCATAGAACTGAGTATTGGCTTTTAACTGAATAGTAATCGGTACGGGATTAACTCGGTAGTGTTCATTAACTTGGTCTATCTCAGTAGCTACATCTTGTTGAGACTCATTGATAGAATAGTTAATATCAGAGTCTAAGAAGTTAGCTTGAATAGGTTCATCTATATAGAACCTTACTCTGGTTCGTATGTCTGCTCTTGAGGGGAAATAAAGGTTTGCCATTACATTAATTCCTTTCTAATTGCTTTCTTTAGAGGTTTAGCGTAGGAACGTATCTTATCAGTCTGTGCTTGGCGTCTTTTATCGTAGTCGGCTTTCTCTTTAGCTTCTATCTGGTCTATCATCTTATCTGAACCTTTATCAAACCAAACCTCGGAGCGTTTG
>OCZT010004588.1_pt1 | contig 13887 bp, 6 predicted proteins | sample 1539031 | NCBI WGS metagenome assembly OCZT01 (sample SAMEA3539308, study PRJEB22396) | soil metagenome | biome: tundra; feature: field; material: soil | place: USA | collected 2010-05 | depth 0.15 m
GTGGCAAGAACAGATTCCGGACGCCAAGGCGGAATACGCCGCAGCCGCCGCTCGTCACATCGAGGTGGACCGCACGGACGGCACTCTCGTGGATTCCGATGAAAGCGACTTTCTCAAAATACTCACGGAAGGGCCGGATCCCAAGAACCCAGCGCAGCGCCGTTGGGCGGTCTACTGGCTGAGGCCGCTCTGGGACAATCCGCGGGACGAATATCGGTTCCAGGTAAAACCCGGCAACGCGCCGGCTATCCTCTCGCTGCCGTTTCACGTTGATCTGAGTGATACCGGCCAGCCGCATCCTGTCTGTCCCGTGGCTGGGTGCCCCCCGGCGACGCTGGCCGGTAAACCGAAACTCGTCCCCACATTGCGGCATCGCCGTGTTCGCCCGCAGAAGATCGGGTAGGGAATCCCGACGTCCGCTGCCGGATAGCGCTGGCCTTCGCTGAAAGCCAGCTTCCCAAGCTGGACGTCGCCGGTTCGAATCCGGTCTCCCGCTCCATTTTCAATAACTTGCAGGACTTGCCTGACGTCCTTTGCGTCGGTCTTACTGCACAATTCGCATCCGGCGTGTACGAGTGGGAACCGCCGGACCGAGGACGGTTCAACAACCTGAGGTGCGCACCGATTCTTCGAGACTGAGGTCCGGGTGCATGTAAGGCTGCTCTGCCATTTCGCGCCACTCCAGGAGGCGCCCCATGACGCCCGAAGGCAAACCCGCCGCGCGGCTCGAATTTGCCGTCTTTGGCGTGTTCATCATCCCGCGGCAGGCCCGCCGCCGGACAGCCCGTTCAACTAACTAACTGCGCTGAGATCGAGCCAAAGGTCGTGGAAGCGTACCACCGGCGCGCCTCCGCCGCTCGCAGGAAGAATCGCGACACTGAAAGAGAGCGCGCCCCGACGTCCGCAATTGCGGTCTCTCAGCCAGCCTTCGATGGCGGAGGCGAGCTTTTCAAGATCTTTCTCGCCTTTCTTGGAGAGCCACAGGACCACGGGAGTGGCCAGCAAGAAGGGGCCGCCTTTCTCTGGCTTCACTCTCGGGTCGAAATAGTAGGTGACCTTGATGCTCATGAACCCGTCCGCCGGTAGCCCGGCCTTGCCAAACAGTTTTTCAAACATGAGGGCAAGGTGTTCTTTCATGAGTTTCTTGTTCGACGTGTCGGGGGCAAGGTCGATTCGATCCGGAACTTCGAGAGGCGGAAGAGTTGGCGATCCGAAGGCCACGGGAGGGGTGCGATAGACAAAGTTCTCGGCAAGGACGAACGACCCCAGCCGTTTATTGCGTTGGAGCGTCACTTCGCCGCGCGCGGAGGGTTGCAGGATTGCATCCAGTCGCTCGAAGCTCACCTTTCGAACCATACGCGTAGAGCCCTGCATGGGCTCGTATTTAACGAGATACGTCAGGAGCTTGTTCTCGTCCTCAGTCGGGACCGGGTCGCCGATCGGTGTGGATAGCGGATCGATTCGGGCAGACGCGGCAGTACATTGTCTAGGATAATACTGGAGAGCGACTGTACGGTACGTATCCAGTTTCTCGCTAGTGACGCTATAGGTGTCCTTCGAGTCGGGCGGCGGGGCGGTAAGGGCCGTCACTAGGCCCCACTGACCAGAGCACTCTTTCACGAGCGCCGCCAGCTCTTTCAGCCACATAGCCGCGGGGACTCCAGTCAAACGGCTGCGCAACTGGGAGTACGTCCGTTGGAACCTGACCAGGCTTTCCGCCAACTGCTTCCGTTCCGCCGGCAATGCGCGAGTCTTGGGTTGCGGGTACTGAACACGGATCGTCACCTCGTCCCGAACCTCGTCCTCCTGTTCGTATTGCAGGGCGTAGATCCAGGCTTTTGCTTTGACGATATCTGAAAAGTCCGGCTTGGTTTGACCGGGCAGGCCCAAGGTTGCCGCTTGGCTCGTGATGACTGGCGGGACCGGGCACTTTCTCAGCGGAATCGGAATGGCTAGGTTCTTGACCAGCGGGGTCGCCTCCGGCACGATCAGCGCCAGCCAAGAGGTTGGCCTGTATCCCTCTTCTGGCTGGGGTGGACCTCCGGGCCCCATGTCCCTCTCGATGTGGGTAACAGTGAAACCGAGATCGAATGTCGCAATCGGAGGCAGGTACGCCTTCTCATTCGCGGGCACGGGTTTCGCCCCGAACAGAAATGTGAGATTGCCGGCGGAGGACTTCTCCCTGAGTGGAAGCTTGGCGGGAACAAACGTGAAGGTGTAATCTCCCACCTGTATGGTTGGGGTGTGATCGATCTTGCCGTACAGCCTGGGCGAGCGGCTGCCATCGCTCACAGACGAAACCGCGACGGGCAATTGCACAATGCCATGCACTGAGTAGCAATGAGTCAAGTTGTCCAGGACATGGTCGTGAAACGCGGTTGTCACTTCCTGTGGTACTTGACTGCCGGTATTCTCGCGGAGCGGCCCGACGAGCGGCTTCAATCCTTCGGCAACGGTGTTTTTCGCTGTCATCAGCTTACCGAAGCTTTCCGCATCCATTGCCGAGATGCTGCCGGCGGACAGCACCTCCTCGAAGCCGGCGAGGAAGAAACGCGCGTATTCATCGAGGTCGACATCGCTGACGCGCTCGGTCTTGTCGGTCTTTTCGATCTTGTCGACGTTATCGGAGTATACCGGAAACGTCACTTCTCCGGTCCACAGTTTGTTGGAAAGTGGGCGCGGCGCGAAATACACCGGATCGCCAACTTGTGCTACCTTCAGGAGCTTGGCGTCGACGACGAATAGGCGGGTTTCGCGGGACGTGTCGTCGGAATGCACGGTCGCCAGTTTGTACTGCCGGAGGCTCTTCTCGAACGCGTCCGCGAATGTAGTCAGTGAAGACGGTTCGCGGCCGGAGTCTTTGTCCGCCTTTCCCTGAGCGATGAGTTGCGGCGGGATGGGAGTTATCGAATCGAAGGCCGCGCGGAAGTGATCCCTAACGTCGTCATCCACAAGGCCGGGTTTTCGCACCACATGCCAGGTCACGCTTAAGGGGAAGATCTCCCCCGGCGGTTGCGCGGGAACGTCGAACTCGGGAAGCGTAAGGGTCGTTTTCGTGCCTGCGGCGATGGCGGCACGAATGCCGCTGAGAAGGCCGCCGATTTTGTTGGGGTCTGGGTTGACTTTGAATCCCAAGGAGGACTCGACGGTTAGCGTCGCGTTGGGGTCGGTGAGTTGATCCTGGACAGTCAGCAGCGTTTCGCATGCCTGTCTTTTCCGGTTGTCCGCCTGGTCCTGGGTGTCGCCCTTCCGCTCGAGCTTTTCGGGACTGACCGCGAAGGAGACCAACAGCTTGTCTTTGTTTCGCAAGGAGTAAGAGATGCTCACCGCGGGCCATGCGGTGACGGGTATGATCGGGTCGAAGTACTTTGACTTCAGGGTCTTCGATCCCCACGAGTTGGCACCCAGTTTGTTCCCGTAGACATCGCGCCACCAGAAGTACAGCGTCACCTCATTGCCAACGATGCCGTACGGATTCTGACGGTTATCGCTTGGAGGACAGGCCGGTGGCGGCACGAGTTGCAGTGTCTGCGAATAACACCAGTCCGGATTCTTCGAAAATACGGTTGTCGGGGGCAACAGGGCGTCTTGCGCTGGCCCATGGGGACCCAGCGGCACCGACTCGGGGCCTTTCTCCCCCATTGCATATGACAACAAGCTGAACTGGGCCTCTATCGCTGTCTTGGTATTGTCGTCGCAGATGACTTTCTTGCTCACGCGATATCCCTCATATTCGGCCCGGCTGCACGGTTGTCCATTGACGGCGTAGCTCGGCTTCGGGTTCTTCCGGCGTAGCACAAAGCCGATGTTGCCCTGCTTCATCACCGGCGAATAGTCGTAGATCTCCTGAGCCTCGGCGAAGAAGACCTTAGTGTCCGTGTCGAGCGAGGTAGTCCCGTTCTCGATGGACAGCGCGTTCGCGCCAGCGGTAATGTTAAGGTGTTTGTCGAGAGTCACTTTGACGGTGAGCTTGGTAGACACCGGTTTGGAATGTTCGAAGGACAAGTAGAACCCGCCGGCGCGCACCACGCTACATTCGAAGAGCAGCCTCAGGAAGGGGACGGGTTCCGTCGCGTCTGCGCGATAGATATCCGCGGAACGCGCTCGCAGCTTCGCCTTTAGCTCGGGTTTTGTGACCCGCGAGAGATTCACTTTGGAGAGAGTGATCTTTTCTTCGATCGGCTGGAGGCCGTTCGTCGTTTTGTCTAGGATCTGAATGCAGCCCGGCTGCAGCACGCCGGAATTGCTCAGGACGTACTGCAGGAGCGTGCGCGAACGATTGTCCGTGCCGGTCAAGGAATAGACTTGCGGCGCTTCTGTCTTGCGAATCTTCACGTCGAAGACCAGCGCCCATCCGACATTATGTGCGCCGGGATCGATCGGTACGACATCGCTGCCGGAGTTGCCGCCCTGGTTGGCGGACTCTCGCACTTTCAGTTGCACGGGCAGCCCCGTCGTGGCTTTGATGGTGTCCTGGATCAAAGTTTGAGGGAACGGGAAGATCTGGGTTTTGCCGAGCGGAATCTGGTGTGAAAGCGCGTACCGGCGAAGGTGCTTGGACAGATAGGGAGCCTGGACTATGTCGCGTTTCGGGTCGACGCCTAGGCCGGGGTCTGTATTGGCAATCGTGTCTTCGAGGCACTGGATTGAGTCTTTGAGGAGAGTGGCGGTATGGTCCTTGGCCACTTGGAACCACGTGACGCCGCTTTTCGCGGCAAAGATAAGGTCGTAGTCTTGTTTCAGGTTGCTTGGGACTTTGTGCTGCTGTCCGGAAAACTCGTAAAGAGCCCCTTCGGAAGAAACATTTCCGTCGATGTCGAACGATGCCAGGCGGAGACCGTGCTTCAAGTAACGGGTCACCTGGCCGGCGACATTGGCATAGGAGCGCGGCGTGTTCAAGATCTCGGAGGGCTTGACGGGTTGTGCCGGCGGATGGTCGCGGAACTCGTTGAGCAGATCGTGCACTGCCGTTTTCGTCAGGAGGTCGACATAGTCCTCGAAGAGCATCTCGACCATCGGCTTTGCGGAAGTGGTGTAAGGCTTGAAGTCCGACTCTCCGCGCAAGTACTGGTGGACCTTCTCCTGGTACGCGCCGTCATAGAGGTTGGTGTTCGAAAAGTCCCAGGTGTTGTTCTCGCTGTCCTTCACGAGGCATTCGGGCATCAACGGAAACAACCCGAGCACACGGAGGGTATCGCGATTGTCGTTTTTCGTATAGGCGCGAATCGTTATCTTAAAACGGGCGCCAAGAAGGTTCGTGATGTCCTTGTAGGTTTTGCGAACATAAGTGTTATCGTTCAAAATACCGTCCAGCCTGCCGAGGTAATCGAGAGCGTTCTTGTCGGTCCCGAACCCGTAAGTCTGGAATAGATCGTCCAGGAACGCGTTCACGAGCCGGCCGAAGGGCGGAATCGTGTTCTTGTCGGAGGCGGCCTCGATTCCGAGCAGGATCACCGTATGCAGTTTGCCTCCGGCGAAGCTGACTTCCGGATGGAAGACGATCTCGAGATCGGCGGGTTCGACGACAACCATTGGGAGCGCGGTCGTGACGCCGCCAGAGAGTTCTTCGATCTCCGCGAGCGCTAGGCTGTCCAGTTTCTTCTCCCAGTGATAGCGGGTATCGAAGCTGAAATGCACTTCCACGTGGACGTCGGCATACCAGGTATGAAAGTCCGCGAGCACCACGGTGGCATCCACGTGGATCCCTGCGTCAATGAACAGCAATACGGGTTTGTTGGGTTCCAACTGGACCCCAACTAGCGCATAAACGCAAATGTTGACACTCGCCTTGATAATGCCGAAGTCGACCCGGCCTTTGAGCTCCCCGAGGATGCCCCATTGGCCCTTGTAGAGGTACTTTTCGATACTGCCGCCCGGGTCGCTCCAGAAGCCGTCGCGTACCGAAACTGCGCCCTGGAGGATTCCGACCACGGTGATATCGGCGGTGATGGTGAGCGGTCCGGTCCTGAAGTCGACGCCGTAGCCGCCGCGAAAGGCAAAGCCTGCTTCATATACCTTGCCGTGGATGGGATCGATCAACTTCGTTGAATCCGGATTCGCGCGGCCGAAATAGAGACCTCCGAAGCCAATCAGCGGCGGCGCTTCGACTACGAACGACCGGCTGAAATCGTATTCCTCGGGAAAACCGGCCGAGATACGGAAGGATCCGTCGGTATAGATGCTGACAGCGATGGAGCCGAGCTCGACGAGAGCCACGCCCACCGGAATTGCCGAAATCGGGAGGTGGATATCGGTGTAATAGAGACCGACGGCGTCGTTGATCTTGCTGTAATGGATCTCCATATGGAAATCGCCTGCCTCGATCGAGGCCGCGTAGAAAGAGGGGTCCAGGAAGAGGAATCGAAGGTGGAAAGTGGAGAAGAGGATGAGGTGCCCGCCAATCAGCCATCCGGAACTCGCGGAGTAGCTGACCGGCCCGCCGGCGGCGACCTGGTTGATCTTACTTGGGTCGAAGGTTCCGTTCTTGTCCTGTGGCGCGGTTCCTTTAAGCTGATCGATGATCTTTGTCAGGTTGCCTGAATCTTTCACGGCCACGCGTTCGCCGAGACCGATGTAATCCACGACGCTGCCGCCGCCGATGCCCGCATACCAAGCTACGGGATCCGATTTTGCATGGTCGTTGCTGCTGAACAGGGCCACTGTAAGCGATTTTCCGTCGCCGGGAAACTCTTCACCGAGAAACTCGACATGACACTCCTGCATGAGGAGCATCACGACTTTGGTGTCTTTGTCCTTCTTGAAGGCGAAGTTTCCAATCACGACCTTAGCGACACCTTCAAGTCCAACTGCGAGCCGGCCTCCCCCGGAATTGGGCAATCGGATGCCAAACTGTAGGTCCTGCTGTGGGGTCCATACCAGGAGAATCTCGGCATTAAGTCCCTTTACCGAGGGAACGAGCGAGCCTAGCGAGCCCAGATCCAGGTTGAACAGCAGGCCGAACTTAGACCCTTTGACGGCTCCTGTCCCCAGGTCGCCGGTTACCTGGACGAATCCCAACTTGTCGAAGTCGAGTCCACCTGGCGCAAACTGGAACCCCTCGAGTTTCAGGGGAAACTTGTCCAGCAACGATCCGGGCTCGACCGGGCTGATACTCAGGTCGAACGAGACGTCCGCGGGATCGAAAGTCAGTTTATTGCTCCCTTTGTCCACCTTGAAACCTAGGTTGGCGAAGCGGAGCTTGCTGAATGAGAGAACATCGCGAACCTTGTCTTGAAAACTCATCTCTCCCCAGAGAGAGAAACGGGAAAACAACCCTTCTCCCCTTTGGGCGCTGGTGAACTGCACTTTATCCACCACGATCTGCTCGAAGATCCCGCTGGTGAAATTTATCTCGGCTCGATGATCGGTGTAAAAGCTGTACGTTTCCTGGCCGTCATGCTTCTCATAATGGCCGTAAAGAACCAGATCGGATTTATCGCCCTTCGGACTGACGTCGAAAAGCTTGGTCAGCGTTAAGGCGATCGAGCACTTGAAGTCCTGCACAGCGGAGTTTCCGAAGATAACAGTGAGCGACTTGACTTGAAACCCGCCGTCTCCGTCGGTCGCATCGCGCCGTCGACGGGAGCGGGGCGCTTTGTTTGGTGAGGAGTATTGGAACAGGCCGAACATGGACGAATCGTCGATCGCGAGTTCACTGTCTGCCAGGCGGTTCAACTGGACACCGAAGTAGTCGACCTTCAAGCCAGTCGTCATTCCCGCGGCGATCCCCTGCACGGATGTGGGGAAGTCTGTAGGTTTGATCTCGCAGTTGAATGCGAGCACGCCATTCCAGCTCTTCTGGGTCAGAGCGGAATTGAGGCGCCGGTATTCTTCTTTGGCGGGGTCGACGGAGCTCAATACGGCGGCCAGGTCTTCTTTGAGTTCTTTTTGATCGGGTGCAAGCTCGGAGGACCACTTGGTGATGTCGCCGATGAGATCTTGAATGGTTGCGTCGTAGAATTTGACGATCAGGATCGACCTGAGGCCGCGGTCCCCGGTGTTTGGCTTCACCCTGAATGTCCAGCCATCGATCACGATTTCACCGCTGATGTGTTTGTCCAAGCTGGCACTGGCGACGATGAATACGCGGTTCTGCGCCAAGGCGTCCATCCAGGCTTTATCGAGGTTCGACAGACTCAGGCCGCCGGCGGTTCTCGATAATTCGGATTTGGTGAGCTGCACCGATTTCCATCCGCCGCCTTCCGCTTTGACCACCAGGCCTTGCGGGGTCGCGGCAGGTTTGGCGGCCTCGTCCGGGACGAACCCCGTCTTATCGATCACACGTTTTCGTTCGGGGAAAACCCATCCGGTCTCGGCGTCCTGGCATCGCCGGACTTGTTCGAGCTTCTGGAGCCCGCCGAACGGAGCCCAGGGAAACGCAACGTTCTGGATCATTCGTCTTGGGTAGTCCAGGAACTCGAGGGCCGGCACGCCCTTCCCGCTATATAGCTCTCCACCCAGCGGCTGTACACGATAGGAAGTGCTACGTGCGTTGCTCGGACCGGAGACTCGGAGCCACGACGTTACGGCCTTGTCAATGAGATATTCTCCGGTCGCCTTTGGGGACGGCAACATCCAGGCGGGCTGATCCGCGACAAAGTTGAAAGTGATGTTCTGGTCTTGCGCGTGCGCGTACTCCAGCGCGGATCCCCCACAAACGACGCGGAACCCGTTTTGCTTTTCAAAGTGGCCATGGCTGTCCGGCGCCAGATCGAAGCTCCCGTAGGGCTCATAGTGGGAATAGAGCAGCTTGTCCCAAGGCGTGAATATGAGGCCGGCGTCCGCCCCGGGCGAAAGGGTGAGCCTTTGTCCCGACGGAGTGTGGAAATAGGTACTGACAGGCTTCCTCTCAAAGACCAACTTTGGCCTGAAATCCGTCGCGCCTGGGCGGTATTTTATCGGCGCGCTTCCAGCGCGGAACACCGGATATCGGAAATACAAGTCCTTTTTGTCTTTTGTCCCGAAATAGCAAAAACCGGATCTCATCGCATCGAGCATCCAATCGGTGAGTTCGAAAACTCCGAACTCCGTAGGTTCCTGCCGTTCGAGACGCCGAGATTTCCTTAATGAGAACGGTTCACTTCTCGTCGACGGACTGTACCATATTAGATCGCCCTTGGATTTGCCAAACAGACGCACCAGGCTCTTGAGGTCGAAGTTCGCGGAGAACACCTTCGCCGGCAGCAGTTTCTCCAGGAAAACGAAATTTCCCTCGACTTTCGATGCGTCTTCCGTTTGGAAGGTCCAGCAGTCAATGACCTCCAAATGGGCGGCGCTGTGCGATCTTGGCAAGATAATGAGGCAACTACCCGAGCCGAAGAGCCGGCCGTCGAACTTTGGAAGACGATTGAATCTGATCATGAGATCCCTCCACGCCGAAGATTTGAGGTAGTTAGTATATCATGTGCACGGCCTCCCGCCTCGCGGGGTTCCGCGGGGTTCCGCTCCACCCGTCCCCCAAGCGCGAATCCTCTTCGCCCCTCAAGTGCCGGAAATGGTCCCCTTTTGCTCCGCCACAGGGGTTCCCTATCGACGTCATCTTCAAGACCGTGCTGTCGGGCGGCTTCGATTTCCCCATTTTTGAGAGTTCTGATAACACATTTCGGGCCGCGATTCCGCTCGCGCGAAGCGACGAGTTCCGCGAGTTCGTCCAGCGGCGGGGCGCATCACTGACCCAATTGGATGAGATCGTCGTACTCCGGTATCTCTGGGGCGCGGTGGACTCGGATTTCAAGCGACTCGCCGAGGTGATCCAGCGCGGAGCGGAGATTGCTCGGCGGGTTATCCAGACGATGCAGAACAAGAACATGATTGAGGTTGACGGCGGGCGATTTCGTCTCTCAAACAGCGTCCGTCTCGATATGGAATCGTACAACCCCGATCAGTTGCTTCTCGACCTCTCGGCATGAGGCACGGCTTACGGCGACACAGCTTACGAAACTGCCTTTCGCTGGCACCCGCTTGGGTGCCCCAGAGTGTTTGTCGCCCAAGTTGGCCGCATCGGGCTCGTTGGCAGGCCCGTCAATAGCCGATTTCAGCATGGCGACCCTCTGCTTTTGCGGCAGGCGCGCGGGAGTCTTGCCAGGCATCGGTCGTATTCACCAGGACGCTTCGGCACCGGCGCGGCACCGCACGTTCAGGTTAAAACTGCGGCAGGCGCTCGACCTAACGCTACTCGGCGCGGACGTCTGACCTTCCGCCACTGTGGCGGGATGACAGAGGTCCGCCTTCGAAATCGCACACCGCAAGAGCGAAACTGTCCATTCGCGAGATAACCCTTACATGGAAGGGCCTTTGTCATCAGGAATGGTACAGCCGCAGATGAAAGCGCCCCACCCGAAACGGAAGGATATCAGGGCGTGGCCTCCGGAGACTGAAGCGGTGGTGGTTTGGGCGCTCCTATCGAAGACGCCCAGAAGACGGGTACGACCGAGCCGGACGCCGCGAACGCGAATGGTACAGGTCGTACAAAGCCAGAACCGTTATATACCCCGGCCCTCGTTCAAACCTTCATCAAGCCTTTGGCTCCAGCTGGTAGATCCGCACTTCGTTCGCCGAGAGCGCGGTGACCTGCGCGTTGTCCATCCTCACGCCATCCTCGGTTTCACGGCATTGTTCGATCCAGGCGCCGGTATCGATCAGTGCGAACACCAATGCGTCCTGACCGTCCCGTTGCACCGCGATCCGTGGGCGGTGAGTGTGGCCTATGATAACGGCCTTCATATTGAGCTCGAACTCCCGGTTGGCGTTGGCGCATTCGCGGGCGGCCGTATCGAGATGCTCAAGGCCCTTGGGAATAGCCTTTCCATCGTCTTTCTGCACGTTGTACTCGGATATGATCCGCGCGCCAGATTCGCGCATTGGGCCTAGAAGCGCCGGCTGATCTAGCTTCAGGTGCGTCCGGGGCGTGCCGTATTTCAGTTGGGCGTTCAAGCCATCCGACGTTTTCATCATCTTGCCGAGGATGTTGCCGGCGGGCCTGTGGCCGCGGGCAAACACGTGAACCACCATGTCCCTGGCAAACTCGGGACATAGTTCGAGCCAATCGAAATAGTCGCCGTGCATGACCATGACGGCCGGGTCGTTGTCGCCGGGCAGGTAGTAGCGCCGATCCCAACCTTCGTAGTCATGCCACTGCCAGAGTCCGAAATCGTGATTCCCGAAAAGAAAATGCGCCGCGAGACGGCGATTCTCCATGGCGTCGACCAAGTCGGGGTGATCGGCCTTGATATCGAGCGCGACGCGCTCATCGGTTGCCGGCGCGAGGGATTCGCGCCACAAATCGAGGTAATCGCCGGTGTGGTATACCTCGATTGTCTCGCCATCCCGGCGGCTTGTCCGAAGATCCGCCAGCACACCGAGCACCTGAATCAGCAAGGGCGTCTCCCGGTGCTGTAACTCGGCCCCGAAATTGGTCCCGTATTCGTAGCGCGCGCGCACCGCCTCGGAGGAGAGGTGCATGTCCGGAAGGAAGATGCGCAGGTCCCCCTCGCTGCTGAAATTGAGCCCCGGATCGCGGAGCGCCGATATCAGACGCACACCGGCGACGGAAAGCAGAGCTTTCAGGAAACGCTCGTGCATGTTATTGCTTCCTCCGGGGTTTGGGCGGGGGCACAGCCTCCTCGAAGACCACGAGGCCCGTCAGGTCGTGACCACGGACATAAAAGACCCACCAGTACCTACCCCTCTTTGCCGCCAGCGGCGGCATTTTCGGCGGTTCATCCCGACGCGCGTCCACCACGCCTCCCACTTGCACTTTGGGAAACCACTTGCGAAAAACGTGCTGATCGAGGACTTGCTCGTAGGTCCACTTTTTGTCCCGCAGCAACTGTAGGAACTCCTTGTACTCCCGCGCGGCGGCGGGCGCGGCGCTGGTGCTCCCACTGGCGTTCGCCGTGTTGCCTCCGGCGATGAGAAACTTCTCCAGATTATCACTGTCCGTCTTGCTGAGCGGCAAAGAGATGGGATGGTATGCCTCGGGCGGCGGGTCCGTCGGCTTGATCTCGAAGCGGAACTGTCCTTCGGTGACCGCGATGATGGGCTGCCCGTGGTGGAACAGGCAGCCTGCCTCAGAGACCAACATCACAGCCAGGAGTATTCGTGTGTGTGTCATTGCTCCGCCTCGATTGCGTGTGGCCGATCCGTCTGCGCTAGGTCCACCGAAAACGGTTTCGAGCGCTTGGGACTCTGGCCTTGAACCTTTACCTGGAACCGGCATCTACCGTTTGGCATCGCACACGAAGGCCGCATCCAGATGAAGGCCCAGTGCCGGGTTTTGTCGCCCTTTCCATCCTGCGTCTTTCTCAGCATCCGGACGAAATCCGCTGCCTCATTATCGGCGACTTCGCCGTGCTCGTCGAGGATCTCGACCATCCGCCGTGTTGACGGCACTCCGACGCCGCCGAGAGGCCTACCGCCCTGGTGGCGTCGCAACACAAAATCAAACGTGTTGCAAGGGGGCGGGCTTCCGCAGATCATGCTTCCCTGCACAGCGTCGTCCCCGGTCGGGCATGCGCCATGCTCGCTTGTATTTTGGCCGTGTTCCTTCCGCCCATTCCATTCCCTCTATTCGACAGTGTATAGCGGGTCAAATGCGGGGAGATGCGCTTCGCGCTGTGCTGCCATCCAGCGGAGGAAGTACACAACTTTCGGGTCGGTAAGACCGTGCGAAATCGAATTCGGGATGACTTCGACGAGCCCGTGCGCAAGAAGATCCTTGTAGTAATCGATGTCCGGTTCAATCTTCACACACTTCACCGGCCTGCCAGTGGCATCGTTGAAGGTCGTCGTATCCCGGCCATGGAATGTGAGCTGCGCGTTTGCGACGTCGAACTGAGTTTGCTTATAGCTTTCCGTTGCTCCCTTGTGCCCCCATTGCTCCGGGTTAGGTTCCTGTGAGAAGGCCCCAACTCGTGCCGCGTTACGCACGTCACTGATGAGGGCCTGATCCACGTAGCAGAAGCACCGGTCCTGCTTCATCACATCGTCAAACTTCGTTATCCAGGCGGGATCGTTCGCTCCCCCTGCTGGCCATCCAGTGTTCCAGTAGTAGTCCAGTGGATTCTTACCTGAGGGTAGGGTCATATCCGCGAGTGCCGTGACGATGTTGAGGAAGCACGCGATCATGAGCGGTCTCTCCTCACACGCACGGTGGTACTTTGCGGCTGCCTCCTCTGGGCCGGCGACCCCGTTTCGGATCATGTCCGCCACGGCCGGACGGCGTTGGGTGACCTTGTCCCACGTCGCGCCTCCAAAGAGTGGTCTTCCGTTCTTAGGCAGGAGCATCACATCGAGTGTGACTGGTGCGTGCTGGTTGGCTTTAACGGGCCGCCATGCGCCGTCCGCGTACCCATCAGCCTGGAGAATAACGGTGTAGTTATCACCGAAGTTGTCGAAGAACGGGACGTTGAAGGTTTGACTTGCGCCATGCAGCGCCGGGAAGTACAGGGTTTTTCGTTCATTCAGGGATCGACCGTCAATCACCTGCGCGCTCCACTCCACACCACGATCAAGGGGTCGCCGGGTGCCATCATACACGTTTACGATTATATTCGCGTTATCCGCCAACAGGAAACCTTCGATCTTCGTTGCCATTCTGCAAGGAGAGAAGCCATTCCTTGCCTTGTGGCGAGCCGCAAACGTAAGCAGGTTCTGGCTCCCCTGACCGGGAGCAGTCAAATTGTACCGCTAAAACTTCCATCGGCGCCAGCAACTGCGGAAATCAGCATAGGAACTAACCCGGCGCAGACTCCATCTAATGCCATACTGAAAGCGGCTCAAAAGGATATCGCGCCATCCGGTACGAGTTGGAAGGCGAGCCCGACAACGACACGGACGTGTAGATCGCGGCAGGGTTCGGCGGGGACGACAGAAGGGACATCAGGCGGC
>OCZT010004589.1_pt1 | contig 13887 bp, 11 predicted proteins | sample 1539031 | NCBI WGS metagenome assembly OCZT01 (sample SAMEA3539308, study PRJEB22396) | soil metagenome | biome: tundra; feature: field; material: soil | place: USA | collected 2010-05 | depth 0.15 m
GCTCCGGGCGCCCACCGGTCAAGCCCCCGATCGACATTCCGATCCTGGGTGGCCCCCGCGCCGGCGACCTCACCGTCGTCCAGCTCGCGCGCCAGGTCGCCGCGGACAAGCGGGCCGCGGCCGCCGTCCTGTACATCAACTCGCCGGGGGGATCCGCCACCGCCTCCGAGGCGATGCGCCAGGCCCTGGACCAGATCAACGCGCGCAAGCCATTGGTGGTGGCGATGGGTCCGGTCGCCGGCTCGGGCGGCTACTGGGTCGCGACCCCTGGTCGCTGGATCGTAGCCCGGCCTGGCACGCTGACCGGCTCGATCGGTGTGCTCAGCGGCAAGCTGGCGATGGGCGGCCTGTGGTCGAAGCTACACGTCCACCGCGAGACGATCGCGTTCGGCAAGCACGTGACCGTCGGGAGCGGCGAGAGGACGTTCTCCAGGGAAGAACGCGAGATCGTCAAGGGCGAGATCGACCGCATCTACGACATGTTCCTCGAGATCGTCGGGCGCGCCCGCGGGATGGCGCGCGAGGATCTGCACCCGATCGCGGCCGGCAGGGTCTGGACGGGCAGGCAGGCGCACGAGAGGAAGCTGGTGGACGAGCTGGGCGGGTTGGATGCGGCGGTGCGCAAGGCCCGCAGCCTGGCCGGGCTCAAGGCCAGCGCACCTGCCCGCGAGGTGCAGGCGCCGCGCAGGACGATCCCGCCCGCCGCGGCCACCGGAGCGGCCGGCTTCATCGGCTGGTTGCTGGAGGGAGCGGCCCTGATGAACCGAGCGCCGGCGCTGGCCGTGATGGACTACGTGGCCGAGGAGGTAGTTTGAATCGACCGGACGAAGCCAGCGCGCTGACTGACGAGGCGTTCTGGGACGCCTACTGGCGTCAGCTGCGCCTGCCCACCGCGGTCGGCGGCCCGCGGTCCAGCCCGTATCAACGAGAGATACTCCGGGTGTTCAAGCGGTTCGTTCCCGAGGGTCGGGGCTTGCGGGCGCTCGAGATCGGTGGCGCTCCCGGCGGCTACCTGGCCTATATCGCCCGGACGTTCGGCAGCGAAGCTCACGCGATTGACAGCTCGGCCGTCGGCTGCCGCAAGCTCGAGGAGAATTTCCAACTCCTGCAGATCCCCGTCAGCGTCTACTGCCGCGACGTGCTGGAAGGAGACCTATCCGACCTGCCCCGATTCGACCTGGTCTACTCGCTTGGCCTGATCGAGCACTTCAGCGATCCACTCCCGATGATCCGCAAGCACGTGGAGCTGGCCAAGCCGGGCGGACTCATCGTGGTAGGCCTGCCCAATTTCCTTGGCATCAGCGGGCCGATCCTCAGGCTCACCAGGCCTGAAATGTTCAGCACCTTCAACCTGCGCACGATGGACATAAGGACCTGGCCACGTTTCGAGCGCGAGTTCGGTTTGGAAGTTGTGTTCCGCGGCTACGTTGGTGGCTGGGAGCCGCGGATCTATGCCATGAGGCGAAACGATAGGCGAGGGCGATGGGTGAACAAGCCAATCCACGCCGCAGCCAAGCTCATGGATGCCCTCGGCCCGGTACGAAGGTGGAACGCGAGGGCATGGAGTGGCTACGCGATGGGGGTTTACAGGGTCAGGGAGTGAGCGGGGGGAGCCGCCACGGCTGCCGTTCGCACACCATCGCGTACACCGCGCTTACGATGCTCTCGCGGTTCGGTTTCGTGAAGTAGTCACCGTCCGGCCCATAGGCCGGCCGGTTTGGCGATGCGGCCAGCGTGCGCGGCGCCGAGTCGAGGTGCCACCACCCCTGCTGCACCTCCAGCACCTGCTGCATCATGAACGCCGACGCTCCGCCCGGCATGTCCTCGTCGAGGAAGAGCACGGCATGCGTCCTCTCCAACGAGCGCACGATCATGTGGTCGATGTCGAACGGGTTGAGCGTCTGGACGTCGATGACCTCACACGACACGCCAAGATCCTGCAGCGCCTTCGCGGCCTCAACGGCGATGGCGCAGCAGGCGCCGTAGGTGACGACGGTCACGTCCGAGCCCTGGCGCAGGACCTCGGGCACACCCAGCGGAACCGTGAACTCTCCCACATTGTCCGGCACCCTCTCCTTGAGCCGGTAGCCGTTGAGGACCTCGATCACCAGTCCCGGGTTGTCGCCCCGAAAGAGGGTGTTGTAGAACCCCGCGGCCTGGGTCATGTTGCGGGGCACCGCGACGTAGATGCCCTGCACGGCGTTGAGCACGACCGCCATCGGCGAGCCCGAATGCCAGATGCCGACCAGGCGATGGCCCTTGGTGCGGATTATGACGGGCGCCTTCTGCCCCCCGACCGTTCGCCAGTGCAGGGTCGCGAGGTCGTCCGACGCGGTCTGCAGTGCATACAGGAAGTAGTCGAGGTACTGGATGTCGCAGATCGGGCGCAGCCCGCGCATCGCCGATCCGATCGACTGGCCGAGGATGGTCGCCTCGCGTATGCCTGTGTCAGTGATTCGCAGCGCGCCGTACTTCGCCTGCAATCCCTCGAAGACCAGGTTCACGTCCCCGAGCTTGCCGACGTCCTCGCCGATGACGAACAGGCGTGGGTCGCGAGCGAAGTTGGCGTCGAAGTTGCGCAGGAGCACCTGCCGGCCGTCCACCTCCGGCGACGTGTCCGAGTACTCCGGCGGCACGACGGGCACCTTCAGGGGCGAATGCTCGGAACGGCTGTAGACGTGTGAGTTGTAACGCTCCAGGTTCTCGCGCTGGTAGCTCTCGACAAAGCGGGCCAGCGCCGAGCGTTCCGGCGAGTCGCCGCCACGCAACTCGCCGAGGGCCCTGGATGCACTTGACTGGACCAGGGCGCGGGTCACCTTGGAGGCCTCTGACAGCACGCTGGACACCTCGGCGACCTCGGACGAATCTGAGCGGTTGAGGATGGCGACCAGGCGGTCGCGCTCGTCGCGGATCGGTGTCTGGAACGCCTCCCATGCGAGGTCCCGGGCGGCGTCGACCGCTTCCTTGTCAGCAGCCTCCCAGCCCTCGATCTGCGATTCGCTGGCGAACCCCGTTTCGATGATCCAATCGCGCATTCGCGTGATGCAGTCGAACTCCTTCTCGAAGCGGAGCCGCTCCTTGGACTTGTAGCGCTCGTGGCTGCCGCTCGTGGAGTGGCCCTGCGGCTGGGTCATCTCGGTGATGTGGAAGAGCGCCGGCTTGTGCTCTCGCCGGACGCGCTCGACACCGTTCGCGTACGCCTCGACGAGCGCCGGATAGTCCCAGCCAGGGACCACGTGGATGTCGATACCAGGGCGGTCGTCCGGCACGAAGCCACGCAAGAGGTCCGAGATCGATGCCTTGGTGGTCTCGAGTGCGATCGGCACCGAGATGCCGTAGCCGTCGTCCCAGACGGACAGCGCGACGGGCACCTGCAGCACGCCGATGGCGTTCACCGCCTCCCAGAACGGGCCCTCGCTGGTGGCAGCGTCCCCGATGGTGCCGAAGGCGACTTCGCTCCCATCGACGGAAAAGCCGTCCTGCGCCGGCTTCAGCTGTGGGTTGTCGCGGTAGAGCTTGGATGCGTAGGCAAGCCCGACCAGCCGGGGCATCCAGCCGGCGATGTTCGAAACGTCCGCGCTCGAGTTCAGCATGTCGACCGACCGCAGGAACTCACCGCTGTCGTCCAGGAAGCGCGTCGCGAAGTGATTGCCCATCTGGCGGCCGCCCGAGGACGGCTCGGCGTCCATGCCCGCGTTGCCGTACAGCTGCGAGAAGAAGGCGCGGATGTTCGACATCCGGGTCGCCCACATGAAGGTCTGGTCGCGGTAGTAGCCGGCGCGCCAGTCGCCTGGGCGGAAGGCCCTCGCCATCGCCAGTTGTGCGACCTCCTTGCCGTCGCCGAAGATCCCGAAAGTGGCGTTACCGCGAAGCACCTCCGCGCGGCCGATGATGCTCGCACGGCGGCTGCTGTATGCAAGACGGTAGTCGGCGATGACGGTTTCGACGGCCAGCGAGACCTTTGAGTTGCGCAGCGACTTGGCCAGCCGGACTTACCTCCCTACGCCTTCGATCACGTTACCCCCGAGCATATCTCCCCTCCCCCTCGCCGGGGAAGTGGCGAAGCCCCGCAATAGGCTCAGGCCGAGCTGGCGCGCTCCTCGGTCTCGTCGCCGGCGGCTTCGAGCAGCCCCGGCCGGCTGCCCGAGAAAGCCTTCTTCATGTGCTCGTAGGCCCCCTTGAGGTCGCCTCGCTTCTCGAGGATCTCAGCGTAGATTCCATGGCAGCGCAGCAGTCGCTCCTCGACGCCAACCTTGCTCAGGCCGCGGATCGCGATGTCGAACTCGGTGTCGGCCAGCTCATCGTCTCCGACCTCGGCCGCGATCCGTCCCAGCCAGACATGCGCCTCGGCGACGTTGGCGTCTTCCTGCATACGTTCTGCCATCGCCAGGGCCTGGTCGGCAAATTGGCGGGCCGCCTTCAAATTGCCCTGCAAGAGGCTGAGCTCGCACAGGCTCATCAGCACGTGGCTGCGCCCGACCTCGAGGTTGGCCTCCTCGGCGAGCTCGAGCGAACGATCCAGGTGCTTGTGCGCGCCTGCCCGATCCCCCTGCGCCAGCAGGATCAGGCCCAGGTTGTTCTCCGCCTGCGCCAGCGAGACGCGATCCCGCAGCACCTCGAGTAGGGCGATGGACCGGCCGGCGTACTTGGCGGCGGCGTCGACGTGTCCTGTTTCGCGATAGGCCCCGCTGAGGCCGCTGTACATTTTGGCCATCCGGCCCAGGTCGAACAGTGACCCCGCGGCCTGGATGGCCTCTTCGTACAGCCTGATCGCGGTGTCCCACTCCCGGTTGGCGACGTGCACGGTGGCGAGGATCGACAGCAGCCTCGCCTCCGTCGCGGCAGGCACGTGCTTCATGCCGCGGCAGACGACCAGGGCCTGCTCGGCAAGATGGAGGGCATCCGGATTCTGGGTCATGGACGCAACCCTGGCCTCAGACCCCATGCACTCGGCCAGCATCAGGGCGTCGTCGACCGATTCAAAGTGGGCGTGGGCTTCGCGAAGTAACGAGGCGGCCTTGTCCGGCTGGCCGAGCTGCAGGTGTGCCTGGGCGAGCAGGTAGCGAAGCTGGCCGAGCCGGTGAGCCGATGTGCTGAGGCCCAGCAGCTGCTCGCCCAGCGTGATCGCTTCCTCATGGCGGCCCTCAGCGACCCTCGCCTCCAGCTCGATCAGCCCGATCTTGGTCTGGTCGGTGTTGCCGCTCTGGTCGGCCAGGAAGAACTCCACCGACTTGCCGGTCTTGCGTGCGATGTGCTCCAGGGTGGGCAGCGAGGGCCGGGTGCGCCCGGTCTCGATGAGGTAGATCGCGGGGGCTGTCACATGGCCCTGGCCGACCTTGGCGAGGCTGAGGCCAGCCTCTTTGCGGGCCTGTTTGACCGCTCCTGGCCTGAGATCGACCCCAGGGAGTCGGCGGTGTCCAGCGCGCCGCGTGGCGCCATCCGGATCGGGCGCCACCCGGCGCCGGCCATCGCCGGTCTCAGACACGCTGGCAGCTTAGCCGAAATTACTTAACGGTGCCAGGCACGCGTGGCATCAGACGCTCGGCAGCGCCTAAAGCACGAGGTCGGCACGGCTCAATCTGAGCCTAGTGCGGTGGCCACACATCGGCGGCGAACGTGGTCATGCCCGCGAACAGGACCATCAGGGTGGCCGCCATGGTTGCCAGGGTGAAGACGAATCCGAACCTGCGCATATCTCTCACCTCCCAAGCGGCGCAAAATGACGCGCGCTCGCGTAAAGGCTAGAGTTAACAGTTCTATTAAGCTAGTTTCAGATCGCGTTCGCGCGATCGACCCATCGCCCTTCGGTGCGCAGGTCCGCGGTTAGAGTGCTTCCCCGCCGCGGCCTGCGCACCGCGCGGCGGTCCTGATCGACTAGGAGAACGCGTGGTGTCCAGGCGGATCTACTCCGGCCGTCACCCATGCGTACCCGTTCCAGACACCTCCAGGCGTGGTGGCTCACAGGAGGGGTTCCGCGGGGGAGGACTTGCATCCTCACCCACGCCTTATCCGAAGATCAAGTGCCGGAGGGTGTCCGCGACATGGTTTTGATCGTTGGACTGGTCGTCGAAGGTGTGACCGTCGGTGTCCGGCGCGGTCACGATCCGGCGAAGGTCCTCGTCGGTCACCTCGCGCTTGGCGTCTGCAACCTCCTTGAAGCGCTTCCAGGCGGCCTGGGTCTGCGCTTCGGTCAGCACGATGCCGAGGCGGCCGAGGCGGTGATGGAACGCATGCCGGCCCGAGCGCGCGGTCAGCACGATTCGCGAGTCGGCAAGGCCCACGTCCTCCGGTTTCATGATCTCGTAGTTGAGCCGGTCCTTCAGGATGCCGTCCTGGTGGACGCCGGCCGCATGCGCGAAAGCGTTGGCACCGACGACAGCCTTGTTCGGCTGCACCGGCGTCCCGGTCAACTCCGCGACCAGCCGTGAGGTGCGCGTGATCTCCGTGGGCTCGACGCGGCACTCGAGGCCCAGTCTCGATTGCCGGACCCGAAGCAGCATCACGATCTCTTCCAGCGCGGTGTTGCCGGCGCGCTCGCCGATGCCGTTGACCGTGCATTCGACGCGACGCGCGCCAGCGCTGAGGGCGGCGAGCGCATTGGCGGTGGCCAGCCCGAGGTCATCGTGGCAGTGCACCGAGAAGAGGACCTTGTCACCGCCTCGGGCGCCGGCGATCAGCCGGTGAACGAGCTCCCCGAACTCTCCGGGCAGGCAGTAGCCGGTCGTGTCCGGAATGTTGATGACAGACGCCCCGGCCGCGATCATCGTCTCGACGGTCTCTAGGAGGTAGTCCGGGTCGGCGCGGCCGGCGTCCTCCGGCGAGTACTGCACGCGCTCGCACAGCGTGCGCGCGTAGGCGACCATCTCGGCTCCCTGTTTGAGCACCTGCTCACGCGTCATGCCCAGCTTGCGCTTGATATGCACGTCGGAGACAGAGAGGACGATGTGGATCTGCGGTGTCTCTGCTTCCTTGATCGCCGCCCACACGGCGTCGATGTCCTCGCGCACGGCGCGCGCGAGGGCGGTCACGCCGGTGCCGCGGATCTCTCGCGCGATGCGGCGACAGGCCTCGAAATCGCCACGCGATGAGACCGGGAACCCGGCCTCGATGACGTCAACGCCAAGCTTCTCCAGCTGGCGTGCGATCCGGATCTTGGAGTTGGCGTCCAGGTGGAAGCCTGGCGACCCCTCGCCATCGCGCAGCGTGGTGTCAAGGATGAGTACACGATCCAGGGTCATGCCGTTCTCCTCATGACGACGGGGCCCGACCGGACCACGTCGAGAATTCCGTGGCGTCTCAGCTCGTCGACAAAGCCTCCGACCTCGTCGCCCTCTCCGGCGAACTCGACCGTGGTCCAGGTGGGACCGGCTTCAAGGATCCGGGCGCCTCGCTGGATGAGCTCCGAGACCTCCGACGCGGCGACGCGGGCGATGACCAGCTCGCGACTGTGGACGTCGTGGCCGGTGAGGTCCTCGACCTCGACCACCTCAACCAGGCGCTCAAGCTGCTTGAGAACCTGGTCCGCCTCCGCGTGACCCGCGTCCACCTCGAGCGTCATGCGGAAGCGGCCGGCCTCGCGGCTCGGGCCGACTGAGATCGCGCGGACGTGGAATCCCCGCCTGCGGATCAGCCCCGAGATCTTGCTCAGAGTGCCGGAGCCGTCCTCCACGAGCACCGACAGCACGCGCACCCGTTCCTCCCCACCGTGTGGGGAGGTCGGCACCGGTCGCGCGGCGGCCGCTGGCGGGTGGGACTGATCACTCACCGATGGGGGCCTCCCAGAAGTCGTTGAGGCTCTTGCCCAGCGGCACGATCGGGTAGACGTTGGCCTCGGGGTCGATGCGGAAGTCGATCAGGAATGGACCCTTCGTGCGCTCGGCCGCATCCATCGAAGGACCGACGTCCGCGAGCTTCTCGACGCGCACGCCGGGCAGCCCATAGGCATCCGCCAGCTTCACGAAGTCGGGCATGTGAGTGAGGTCCACCTGGGAGCGGACGCCGCCGTAGAAGTCGTCCTGGAACTGGCGCACCATCCCCAGCGAGAAGTTGTTGAGGATGACGATCTTGATATCGAGCTGGTGCTCGACGGCGACCGACAGCTCCTGCGCGGTCATCACGAAGCCGCCCTCACCCGCAACGCACCAAACCGGCACGTCGGGCCGCGCGAACTTGGCTCCGATCGCCGCGGGCAGGGCGAAGCCCATCGTGCCCGCACCGCCCGAGTTGATGAACAGCCCGGGGCGGTCGTAGTTCCACCACAGCGCCGCCCAGATCTGGTTCTGGCCAACGTCGGCCACGACCACGGCCTCGCTGCGGCAGCGCCTGTACATGTCGATGAGCACGTCCTGCGGCTGAAGGTGGCCGTTCGAGTGCGTGTAGCGGAGGGGGTGCTCCTCGCGCCAGGCGTCGATCTGGGCCAGCCACCGACCGCGACCCTCATCGACGGAATCGATGTGCGGCAGCATCGCCTCGAGCGCCTGGCGCGCGTCCGCCACCAGCTCGATGTGCGGCAGCATCGCCTCGAGCACCTGGCGCGCGTCCGCCACCAGCTCGAGATGCGGGCGAACGTTCTTGCCCATCTCCGAGCCGTCGATGTCGACGTGGATGAACGTCTTGACCTTGGGCGCGAAGTCGGCGAGGCGCGCGGTCACGCGGTCGTCGACCCGCATCCCGACCATCATCAGGACGTCCGCGTTCTGCACCGCCTTGAGGCACCATCCAGTGCCCATGAAACCGGTCATGTGCAGCGAGAGTGGGTGGTTCACGGGGAAGCCGCCGATGCCCAGCAGGGTGGTGCCGACCGGCGTGCCGGCCTTCTCGGCCAGGTCGAGCAGGGCCTGCTCCGCATGGCTGAGGAGGACGCCGTGGCCCGCCAGGATCACAGGTCGCTCGGCATTGGCCAGCGCCTCGGCCGCGACGCGGGCGCGGTCGAGCTTGACGTGGCCGTTCAAGTGGTAGCCGGGGATGCTCACCCGCTCGTGGGGCACCCGCTCGGCCTCGGCCATCTGGACGTCTTTGCAGATGTCGATGAGGACCGGCCCGGGCCGCCCGGTGGTCGCGATGTGGAAGGCCTCGTGGATCACGCGGGGCAGCTCGGCGATGTCGGTGACCAGGTAGCTGTGCTTGGTCACCGAGCTGGTGGCGCCGATCACGTCTGACTCCTGGAAGGCGTCCCTCCCGACCTGGGCGCTGTTCACCTGGCCGGTGATGGCGATCATCGGGACGGAGTCCATGTAGGCGGTGCAGAGCCCTGTGACCAGGTTCAGGGCGCCAGGCCCGGAGGTGGCGAAGACGACGCCCGGGCGTCCGCCGGCTCGAGCGTAGCCGTCGGCCATGTGGGCGGCGCCCTGCTCGTGGCGCACGAGGATGTGCTTGAGCTTGGGGTGCTCGGGCAGGCGCTGGTAGATCGGCAGGTTGGCCCCGCCGGGATAGCCGAAGATGAGGTCCACGCCCTCCTGCTCCAACGCCTCCAGCACCATGTCCGCTCCGGTCACTTCAACTCCTGTCAATTCCCATCCAAAACAAGAAAGCCCCCGCCTTTCGGTCGGGGGCTTTGCGATTTGACTCTTATGACTAGGTCGCGCGCGCCCCCGTTTGGCCGAGGCCAATAAGGCCCAGGATCCCAAGGAGGACTACCAGCAAGCGTGCATTAGCAACCATGTGGATCTGCATAGTAACGAAGCCGGAGGGCTTCCTGTTGTGTTCCGGCCACAAAATCTCCCGCCCTTGTTTTGAACCGGCCCCCCGGACAGGGGCTCCGGGCGGCCGGTAGAGTTGGCTACCGCTCATGCCCATGGTCAAACCATCTCCCACTTCTCACTCCAGCCCTGCAGCCACCCGTGGGAGTGCAAACACTTTGGCTCAGAAGCTGTGGGACTCCCACGTCGTCCGCTCGACGCCGGATGAGCCCGATCTGCTGTACGTCGACCTTCACCTCGTCCACGAGGTGACCTCGCCCCAGGCCTTCGAGGGGCTTCGGGTGGCCGGGCGCCGGGTGCGCCGGCCCGACCTCACGGTGGCGACCATGGACCACAACGTCCCCACCCGGGGCGGCGTGCGCGCCGCGGACGAGATGTCACGGCGCCAGATGGAGCTGCTGACCGAGAACTGCCGGCGAGAAGGCATCCCGCTGCACCAGATCGGCAGCCGCCGCCAGGGCATCGTGCACGTCATAGGCCCGGAGCTCGGTCTCACCCAGCCCGGGATGCTGATCGTCTGCGGGGACTCGCACACCTCGACCCACGGGGCATTCGGCGCGCTCGCGTTCGGCATCGGCACATCGGAGGTCGAGGTCGTCCTTGCCACCCAGTGCCTGCCGCAGAACCGCCTGCGCGACCTGGCGGTGACCGTCGACGGCGAGCTGCCCTTGGGCGTCACCGCCAAGGACGTCGTCCTGGGCGTGATCGGTCGCACCGGAATCTCCGAGGGGCAGGGGCACCTGGTCGAGTACCGCGGCTCGACGATTCGCGGCCTGAGCATGGAGGGCCGCATGACCGTGTGCAACATGAGCATCGAGTGGGGCGCGAAGGCGGGCATGGTCGCACCGGACGACGCCACGTTCAGCTATCTGGAGCGCAGGCCGTACGCCCCCAAAGGCCGAGCCTGGGAGGCTGCCCTCGACCACTGGCGCACGCTGCAGTCCGATCCCGATTCCGTCTTCGACGGGGAGATCTCCATCGACGCCGCCCGGCTGGAGCCGCACGTGACCTGGGGCACCAACCCGGGCCAGGTGGCGCCGGTGACCGGGCGCGTCCCGAGCCCTCACTCGGAGACCGACGAGCGGGCGCTGCGCTACATGGACCTGTTGCCGGGGACAGCGCTGGCGGACATCGCGATCGACCGGGTCTTCATCGGCTCTTGCACCAACGCCAGGATCGAAGACCTGCGGGCCGCCGCGCACATCATCGCCGGCAAGCACGTCCACTCGAAGGTGCGCGCAATGGTCGTCCCCGGCTCGACGTCGGTCAAGAGGGCGGCTGAGGACGAGGGCCTCGACCTCGTGTTCAAGGCGGCCGGATTCGAGTGGCGCAACGCGGGCTGCTCGATGTGCCTGGGCATGAACCCGGACATCCTCGCGCCCGGCGAGCGGTGCGCCTCCACGAGCAACCGCAACTTCGAAGGCAGACAGGGATCGGGCGGCCGAACCCATCTGATGAGCCCGCCGATGGCGGCCGCGGCGGCCATCACGGGTCACATCGTCGACGTGCGCGAGCTGCTCTGATGGAACCGGTCTCGAAGGTCACGGGCCGCATGGCGCCGCTCGACCGCGCGGACGTGGACACCGACCAGATCATCCCGAAGCAGTTCCTCAAGCGGATCGAGCGCACCGGGTACGGCCCCTTCCTCTTCTATGACTGGCGGGCGAATGGTGACTTCCCCCTCGATCGGCCGGAACACCGGGGCGCATCGGTCCTTGTCACCGGTGAGAACTTCGGGTGCGGGTCGTCGCGCGAGCACGCCCCCTGGGCGATCCAGGACGCCGGCTATCACGCGATCGTCGCGCCCAGCTTCGCGGACATCTTTCGCGCCAACTGCTACAAGACGGGAATCCTGGCGGTGACGCTGCCGGACCGGCAGGTGCGCCACCTGATCGACCTGGCGACGGAGGACCCGACGATCGAGATCACCGTGGATCTCGAGGCTGAGGAGGTACGCGGCGAGGGGTTCGCGTACCGATTCGAGATCGACCCGTTCGCGCGCGACTGCATGCTGAACGGCCTCGACGAGATCACCCTGGTCGAACGCCACGCCACCGAGATCGGCGCCTTCGAAGCCCAGCGGCCGAACTGGTTCCCCTCCGTTAAATAGGTGCTCGCCCTCCGCATTTGTGGAGGGCGACGGTGAGGCGCCGGCAGCAGAACTCCCCATTGTTAAGGAATCCAACCGCCCTACCCCCGCGCGACACCGTTAGGGCAAGCCGGAGGCGGGCATGGCCGTATCCTCTCGGCCCGCCCGCCCCGAAACTACGTTGTCAGCTCTTGGCGTAAGTTGCCGCGCTGGCGAACTCGATGCCGATGAACGGCTCATCGCCCACCACTTTGGCGTCGTGGCCCGACGGGATCGTGTATGAGTCACCAGGCTTGATCGTGATTCGAGTGCCGTCCGTCATCCACGTCTCCAACTTGCCCGAGACGCAGTAGCCGACATGAGTCTTCTCGCAGTGCTCGGTCTTCGCCACCGGCTTGATCGAAGACGACCAGGTCCAGCCCGGCTGGAAAGTGAGCCTACCGATGGAGTGGTCACCCAGGTTGTTTACCTCAACGGTGGCTTTGTCCGGCCTGCGCATTTCGTCCGGGCTGTCGTGGGAACGTGCCTCCAACTTGCTGATGGTGCCAGTGCTCATCTTCGCCTCCAGTTGGGACCCCTCGTCCCTTTCTGCCGCCAACCTTGCTCTCATTCTGCTCCCGCCCCGTGGTCTGTGCCGCCAACGTGAGCTCCAACTGAGCGGTGTGCAGGCACGGCTCCTACGGTTTGAGGACCGCGCCCTCCGAGGCTGAGCCGACCAGGAGTGCGTAGCGCGCCAGAACGCCCTTCCTGTAGTTCGGCTCTGGCGGGGACCAGCCATTCAATCGCTTCGCGATGTCCACGCCCTCGACCGCCAGGGTGCGGGTGGGGACGTCGATGTTGATCACGTCGCCATCTTGCAGCGCAGCCAATGGCCCGCCGACAGCAGCCTCCGGCGCCACGTGCCCGATCATCAGGCCCTGGGTCGCGCCCGAGAACCGGCCGTCCGTGACCATCGCCACCGACTCGCCCAGTCCCTCGCCGACGATCGCCGCGGTGACCAGGAGCATCTCCCTCATCCCCGGCCCGCCCCGCGGCCCCTCGTACCGGATCACCACGACGTCGCCCGGTTTGATCCGGCCGGCCGACACCGCCGCGAACGCGTCCTCCTCGCGGTTGAAGACCCGCGCCGGGCCGCGATGTGTGGTGGGCGTGTGCTGCGTCACCTTGACCACGGCGCCGTCGGGGCCCAGGTTGCCGCGCAGGACGACCAGGCCGCCCTCCGGGCGCAGCGGATTGGCCAGCGGCGCAACGACCTCCTGCCCGGCGGTCTCGGTCACGGACTCACACTCCTCGCCCAGCGATCGGCCGGTGACGGTGATCGCGTCGCCATCGACGTAGCCGCCTTCGATCAGGCGCTTCGTCAGCAGCGCGATGCCGCCGGCGCGGTGCAGCTCGACCGCGGCGAACCGCCCGCCGGGTTTGAGGTCACACAGAAGAGGCGTGCGCCGGCTGATGCGATCGATCTCGTCGATGGCCAGGTCGACGCCGATCTCGCGGGCCAGCGCGAGCAGGTGCAGCACCGCGTTGGTCGAGCCGCCGCTTGCGGCGACCGCTGCGATCGCGTTGTCGAAAGCGCGGCGGGTCAGGATCTGCGAGGGCCGCAGGTCCTGGTCGAGAACCTGGAGCGCAAGGCGCCCCATCGCCTCGGCGGCGGGGTGCTTTTTCGGGTCGGTGGCGGGGAGGGAGTTGAAGCCGACCGGAGAGAGGCCGATCACCTCCATCAGCATTGACATCGTGTTCGCGGTGTACTGGCCGCCGCAGGCGCCGGCGCCAGGGCACGCGACGGCCTCCAGCTCGGCCAGGTCGGCGTCCGTGATCTTGCCTGCGGCCGCCGCGCCGATGGCTTCGTATACGTCGCCCACCGCCACATCGCGCCCGCGAAAACGACCGGGCATGATCGAGCCGCCGTACAGCACCATTCCGGGCCGGTCGAGGCGAGCGAGCGCGATCGCCGAGGCGGGGATCGTCTTGTCGCACGCGCACAGGCAGCAGAGCGCGTCGAACATGTGGCCGCGTGCCACGAGCTCGATCGAGTCGGCGATGACCTCGCGACTGACCAGCGAGGGCTTCATGCCCTCGCTGCCCATCGTGATGCCATCG
>OCZT010004590.1_pt1 | contig 13885 bp, 12 predicted proteins | sample 1539031 | NCBI WGS metagenome assembly OCZT01 (sample SAMEA3539308, study PRJEB22396) | soil metagenome | biome: tundra; feature: field; material: soil | place: USA | collected 2010-05 | depth 0.15 m
ACATCGACATGATCTCCACCTCGCCGATCAAGATCTCCTGCGTGATCGACCGCGACCGCGTCGAGCAGGCCGTGCAGGCGCTGCACTCCGCCTTCGAGCTCTCCGGCGAGGGCACCGTCAGCGTCGAGGATCCTTTCTCCTAGCCGGCCGCCGCTGCGCGCGTCCTGGCCGCCGTCCGGCAGCGGGAGCGCCGCGCGGAGGGCCCTGTGCGCTCGCGCGAGCGCTTCGAGGACGTTCTCCCTGCAATGTGCAAACATGAGGGGCGAGGGAGCAGCGTCCCGCCCTCGATCCCGCCAGTGTGTCAAGGATGAAGATTTGCGCTCGATAATGCGACCAAGGCGATACCTCGCCAGGCATTGGCTGGTCCTTCTGCGGCCCGCCTTGCGCTACAGCCACACCCGCGATGCCTATGTGCTGCGGGCGGTGGGCAATACGCGGGGCCCGGTGCTGCGCATCGACAGGCGCGTGGGCAGGAAGCGTCAGTTCGACGGAGCTGACCGCCGCCGCCACGCCGGCCTGGCCTAGCGACGCCCCCCGTCTGACCGCTGCACGACGGCGAGCCCTCGAGCGCCGGGCGACGGATGTCCAAGCGGGTTTTGGCAGCTGACCCTTGAAGGGTGTGCCGGCTGTCCCAGCTGCTCAACATCCTCAGGGGCGAGATGAGCCTAGTCGGACCGCGTCCGCTCGTCGTCGACGAGGACGTCCAGGTCGATGGCTGGCACCGCCGAACGTGATCGCGGGGCGCGGGCTGTGAGGATCCTCAAGCGTCCAGCGAGCGCTGGAGGGCCTCGAGGACCCTCACGACCCGCAGTCCGCTGTGGCCGTCCGAGCGGGGCGTGGCGCCCGTGCGGATGCACTCGATGAAGTGCTCGCACTCGATGCGCAGCGGCTCGCGGTTTGCGATCCGCGGCGAGAACGTGTCGCCCGAGCGCGCGATGTACTCGCCCCACGAGCGTGTGTCCTCGTCGAAGCCCTTGTCGTAGATCGTGAGCTTGCCCTCGATCAGCATGTCGTCGAAGGTAGCCATGCGCCGTGAGCCCACCACCGTCAGCCGCCGCTCCTTGTGCGGGTCGAGCCACGAGAGGTGCAGGTGCGCGACGATGCCCGAGGGGAAGCGCAGGTAGCAGAAGACGACATCCTGGACGCCCTCGCGCACGAACGAGGCGCCGTGGGCCTCGCAGAACTCGGGCTCCTCGCCGATCAGGTGCAGCGCGACCGACACATCGTGGGCGCCGAGGCTCCACAGCGCGTTCTCGTCCGCGCGCAGCTTGCCGAGGTTGAGGCGGTTGCCGTAGACGTAGTAGAGGCCGCCGAGCTCCTCGTTCTCGATCAGCTCCTTCAGCCGCGCGACCGCGGGGTGGTACTCGAGCAGGTGGCCCACCATCAGGATGCGGCCCGCCGCCTCCGCTGCCGCGACCGCGCGCTCGGCGTCGGCTGCGCTCGTGGCGAGTGGCTTCTCGACGAAGCAGTGCTTGCCCGCGCGCGCCACCGCGACGGCGAGCTCGGCATGCGTGGGCACGGGCGTGGCGAGCACGACCGCATCGAGCTCGGGGTCGGCGAGCAGATCTGCGATCTCGCCCGTGCCGCGCGCCGCGGGGAAGGACGCGGCGAGCCTCGCGCGGGCATCCTCGGAGGCGTCGCACAGCCACGTCAGCTCGCAGCCGGGGATCGCGGCCAGGTTGCGCGCAAGGTTCGGCCCCCAATAGCCGAGGCCGACGACGCCCACGCGGACGGGCCTGTCCTCCCCGGCGCTCACATGGCCCCGATCGACTCGACGCAGCGCTCCGCGGCATGGCCGTCGCCGTAGAGCGCGGGGCGCTCCCCCGGACGGTCGGCGGCGAGCGCGGCGAGCGCAGCCGCGGCGTCGAGATCGACGAGGGTGTTCCAGCCCGTCTGCACGGTCTCGACCCACTCGGTGCTCGCCCGGAGCGTCACGCAAGGCACCCCGGCAAGGTATGCCTCCTTCTGGACGCCCCCGGAGTCGCTGACCACGGCGCGGGCCTGGCACAGCAGCGCGCTGAACTCCACGTAGCCGAGCGGCGCCGTCAGCGTCAGGCCCGCGATGCCCTCCAGGCGCCCGCTCAGGCCCGCTTCGCGAAGCCGCGCGCGCGTGCGCGGGTGCAGCGGGAGCAGCACTGGTGCGGGCAGCGCCTCGATCAACGCCAGCAGCGCGCGCAGGCGCTCCGGGTCATCGACGTTGCCGGCCCGGTGCGCGGTCAGCAGCAGGTAGCTGCCGGGGGTCAGGCCGTAGCCGCGGGGAACCTCCGCGCGGGCGCGCGCGGCGGGCTGCCAGCGCAGCGCCACATCGACCATCACGTCGCCCACGACCTCCACGCGCCCGGCGACAGACTCCGCGCGCAGGTTCTCCGCAGCGGTGGCCGACGGGCACAGCAGCAGCTCGGCCATGTGGTCCGTCAGGACGCGGTTGAGCTCCTCGGGCATCGCGCGGTCGAAGGAGCGCATGCCCGCCTCCACGTGCACGACCGGCACGCCCGCCTGGGCCGCAGCGAGCGCTCCCGCGAGCGTGCTGTTGGTGTCGCCGTAGACGAGCGCCGCGGCCGGCGCGAGCTCCTCGAGCAGCGGCTCAAGCGCCGCGAGCATGCGCGCGGTCTGGGAGGTGTTGCTGCCGCCTCCGATCCCCAGCTCGCGCTCGGGCCGAGCGAGGCCGAGCTCGGTGAAGAACACCTGCGAGAGCGAGTCGTCGTAGTGCTGGCCCGTGTGCACGAGCAGCTCCTCGTGGTGTTCTCGCAGTAGCCCTGAGACTGCGGCCGCCTTGATGAACTGCGGCCGGTTGCCTACGACTGTGAGGATCCGCACAGGTCCGCGCTCGTGTGGGTGGCTATATCCGTGCCGTCCGCTGTATAGCCATGGTCATACGGGCCACGCAAGGGAAGCAAGGCCGGCGTGCTCAGGCCGCCGCGCCCACCACGGAGGTTGACCAGTCGATCACAGAGGTGGGCCGCACGACGTGCCGGTTGAGGCCCACCTCCTTCGCGTCCAGGCCGAGGGCCAGGCCCACGAGCTGGGGCAGATGCAGCACCGGCATGTCGAGAGCACGCCCCACCACCTTCTGCGCGAGCGGCTGCTGCAGGTCGAGGTTCAGGTGGCACAGGGGGCATGGGGTAACGAGGCAGTCGGCCTCCGCATCCATGGCGTCCCCGAGGTGGCGGCCGGCCTGCTTCAGCGAGGCCTCCTTGTTCATGGTGATGATCGGGAAGCCGCAGCACTTGCGCATGCCGGCGTAGTCGATGACGGTGCCCCCGAGCGCCTCGATGACGTCGTGCAGGTAGTGGTCGCGTGGGTGATCGCCGTCGATGCCCAGGCGCTCGCGCGGGCGCACGATGTAGCAGCCGTAGAAGGGGCCGACCTTGAGGTTCGAGAGCGGGCGCTTGACGCGCGCGCGCAGGCCGTCGAGGCCTATCTCCTCGACGAGCAGCCACAGGAAGTTCTTGTTCGTGAGGCCCTTCTCGTACGTGAGGCCCTCCGCGGAGAGGGTCGTGTTGACGTGCTCGCGGTACTCCGCGTTGGCGTCCAGCCGCTGCTGGCACTCGCTCTGGGCGCCCTGGCAGGTGGAGCAGATGTTCATCATCATCTCCGCGCCCTGCACCTGCTGGGCGAGCGCGAACGTGCGCGCGTTGAGCGTGTCCGCGAGCTCCTGGTTGTGCTCCGCGATCACGCCCGCGCCCGTGCAGCAGGCGCGGTCGAGTTCGACGAGCTCGATGTCGAGCAGCGGAGCGACCTTGGCCATCGAGCCGTGCAGCTCGGGGGTGAAGCCGCGGCTTACGCAGCCGGGCCAGTAGGCGACCTTCATTGGTTGGTGCTCCCTTCCGGGCTCGTCGGGTCCGCGGGGTGCTCCCCGCCCTCGGCGCCGGCGCCGGCCGCCACGGGCGCGGCCTGCAGCGGCGCCTCTTCGTCCTCGCCGGCGACGTAGAGGTTCAGCTCGTAGCGCTCCTCGCGCCCCTCGATCTTGTCGTAGATCGCCTGCACGCTCTTGAGGTCCGCGGCGGGGATCTTGTGACCGAAGATCGCCGTCTTGATGCTCACCTTGCCGCGCAGCACCGCCTTGATGATCGAGGGCAGCGCGCTCGTCAGCTCTTTGCCGGCCGCCGGCGAGAACTTGGCGAACCACGAGTATCCGCCGTACGAGCGCGGCAGCATCTCGGCCTCGTGCAGCAGACCGTAGTCGCGGATCAGGCCGACCATCGTCTTCTCGTGCCGCTCGCCGTTGTTGCTGTCGACGATGTGGTGGTCGCTCGTCGCGATCCGCCGCAGGCGCATGATCTGGCCCATCGGGTTGACGTCCTTGGGGCACGCCTCCACGCACTTGAAGCAGTGCGTGCAGTCGAAGATCCCCTGCGGGTCCTGCGCGAGGTCGTTCAGGCGCTCGTACTGCTGATCGTCGCGTGGGTCGCCGACGAAGCGGTAGGACTTCGCCAGCGCGGCCGGACCGATGAACCCGGGGTCCACCTCCATCGCCAGGCAGTCCGAGACGCACGCGCCGCACTGGATGCAGGCCATCGTCTGCGTGATGTCGACCATCGACTCGCGCGGCACCAGGTACTCGCGCTCGGGCACGGGCTGCTTGGCCAGCAGCCACGGCGTGACGCGCTGGATCTTCTTCCAGTGGACCGCGTCCATGTCGACGATCAGGTCCTTGAGCACGGGCATGTTGCCCATCGGCTCGATCTCGATCACGCCGTCGCTCGAGCTCGCCTTGGCGGCGTCGAGATGGGTGTGGCAGGCCAGCGAGGGCTCGCCGTTGACGCGGATGCCGCACGAGCCGCAGATCGCCTGGCGGCAGGAGCAGCGGATCCCGATCGAGCCGTCGAATTTGTCGCGCGCCTGCAGGATCCCCTCGAGCACCGAGCGGTGGGGCTCGAGCTCGACCGTGTGCTCGTCCCAGTAGGGCGCATCGCCCGACTCGGGGTTGTAGCGGCGCAGCCGCAGCGTGAACTGCTCGGGCGGCCTGTCGTGTATCTCAGCCATCGTTGGCGCTCCTGCTCGGTGGGACGGGACGGTTACAGGCGCGGAGATCGGAGGGCATCAGTATTTCCGCACCTCGGGCTGCCATTGCGTGAACGTCACGGGCGAGTAGCTCACCTGGGGCTGACCGTCCTCGAGCGTGATGTCGATGTGCTTGAGCCACTCCTCGTCGTTGCGCTCGGGGAAGTCGGTGCGGTACTGGGCCCCGCGGGACTCCTTGCGCTCGAGCGCGGCGACGACGGTGGCTTCGGCGCAGTCGATCATGAAGCCGAGCTCCAGCGCGCCGAGCACGTCCTGGTTGAAGACCGTCCCGCGGTCGTCGATCCAGGCCTTGCCCGTCTCCTCGCGGAGGCGATGGACGGTCTCCAGCGCGTTGCCCAGGCCCTGCTCGTCGCGGAAGACGGCCGCATGGCGGTTCATCGCCTCGCCGAGCTCGTTCTTGATCTCCGAGACGCGCCGGCCGTCCCTGGGGCGCGCGATGATCGTGTCGATCAGCTCCATGTCCTGGCGCAGCTGCGCGTTGGTGTCGACGCGGGGCAGGCCCATGCTCGCGGCTCGCGCGGCCGCGTGTTCGCCGGCGCGGCGCCCGAAGATGAGCGTGTCGAGGAGCGAGTTGGCGCCGAGGCGGTTGCCGCCGTGGACGGACACGCAGGCGACCTCGCCGGCCGCGTAGAGCCCCTCGATCGGCGTGCATCCGTCGACGTCGGTCTTGACGCCGCCCATGATGTAGTGCTGGCCGGGGCGGATCATGATCGGCTCGCGGGTGATGTCCACGCCGGCGAAGTCACGCCCGAGATTGACGATCTCGCGCAGCGCCTCCAGCGTGCGCTTGCGCGGCACGACCGTCACGTCCAGGTAGATCCCGGCCCCGTCGGGGCCCACGCCGCGGCCCTCGTTGATCTCGATCTGCTCTGCGCGCGAGACGACGTCGCGCGAGGCGAGCTCCATCTTGTTCGGCGCCGCTTTCTCCATGAAGCGTTCGCCGTTGACGTTCAGCAGGTGGGCGCCCTCGCCGCGAGCGCCCTCCGTGATCAGCATGCCGGTCTCGACCAGGCACGTGGGGTGGTACTGGACCATCTCCATGTCCATCAGCGGCGAGCCCACGCGGTAGGCCATCGCGATCCCGTCGCCCGTGACGATCAACCCGTTGGTCGTCGGCTTGTAGGCCTGCCCGGCCCCGCCGCACGCGAGGATCACGTTCTTGGCCGTGAAGGCCTCCATCCTGCCGCTGCGCACGTCGCGCGCGATCACGCCCGCACACGCGCCGGACTCGTCGAGGATCAGCGAGGTCGTGAACCACTCCTCGAAGCGCTCGACGGTCTCGTGGTGCTTCATCAGCTGCTCGTAGAGCACGTGGAGCATCGCCTGGCCGGTGATGTCGGCGACGTAGGCGGTCCGCTTCATCGAGGCGCCGCCGAAGGCGCGCAGGTCCATCTCGCCCTTGTCGTTGCGGTGGAAGGTCACGCCGATGTGCTCGAGGTTCATGACCTCGCCGGGCGCCTCCGAGCACATCACTTCGATCGCGTCCTGGTCGCCGAGGAAGTCCGAGCCCTTGACGGTGTCGTAGGCGTGGGAGCGCCAGTCGTCGTCCACGCTGATGGCCGCGTTGATGCCGCCTGCGGCGGCGACGGAGTGCGAGCGGACGGGGTGGACCTTGCTCATGATCGCCACGGTCGCGCCGTTCTCCGCGGCTGCGAGCGCGGCGCGCTGGCCGGCGAGACCAGCTCCGATGATCAATACGTCGTGTTGTGGCATGCGTGTCCCGGGTCGGCTTGAGTTGCAGTGACCTCGGAGACTCTATACGGCGCGCTCAGGACGCGGCAGGCTCACCGGGAGGGCCCGCGGAGCTCCCGGGCCGGTCGCGGCGCACCCTCGGCGCGACCGCGACCGGCCCTCGCGGCTCAGCCGCTCACGACGATCTTGAAGCTGCCGCTGTTGTCGCTTGCGTGATAGTCGATGTAGCGGAATTGGGGTGAGACGCCTGCGCCGATGAAGGTGAACGTGTACGGGTGCTGAGCGCCCGTTTTGTCGTTCGAGGGCTTGGAGGGATCGCCGTTGGCCACAGGGTGGAACCAGCCCGTCCCGAGATTCACGTGGAAGATTGAGGTCCTGATCGGCAGTTTCTTGCATTTCCCGCCGGAAAGGGGCGCGGCGAAGCGGAACTGCGCATCGTCACCGGTCGGCTGGCTTTCGATCCCGGGGCTGCCGAACTGCGAGCTGGGATCTGGTTTGCCGCAGCGGCGGAATGGCCAACGTCCCCACGAGCTCACCGCGCCGCTCACCGTGACCGTGTAGGTGCCACCCACTGTGAGCACCACCGGCGCGCGCTCGCCGAAGGGTGGAGTCTCCCGCGAGGCCGCCGGACCGCGCCGTCTCACGTCGCCGGGTGCAGCGCGCGCCGCACCTCGGCCAGCGTGACGACGCCCTGCAGCACACCCTCGCTGTCCACCGCCACCATCGCCCCGAGACGGCCCAGGCCCTCCGACCCGAGCAGCGACTCAAGCGGAGCCTGTTCGCCGATCCGCACGGGCATGTCCTCCTCGAGCACGTCCGCGACCGACAGCGCGGGGCGCCCCGCCGCGATCTCGGCCTCGATCCGCTGCTGTCGCACCACTCCGAGGAAGTGGCGCGCGGGATCGACGACCGCGAACCACGGCCAGCGATAGCGCATGAAGAACTCCTCCTGGGCGTCGAGCAGCGTGGCCCCCGCGGGGATCGTCACGGGCTCGCGGTCCATGATGTCCGCGACCGTGATGTCCTTGATGCGCTGGCCGAGCGTCCCCTGCACGACCGCCGCTCCGGCGGCCTGGTAGAGGAAGAACGCGAGCACCATCGTCAGCAGGCCGAGCGTGGCGCCCGTCGCGAAGGACCACAGCCCGAGCAGCCCCAGCAGTAGCGCGAAGCCCTGCCCTGAGCGGCCCGTGATCTGCGTGGCGCGGTTGCGATCGCCCGTGCGCCACCAGATCACCCCGCGCGCGATGCGCCCGCCGTCGAGCGGGAACGCGGGCACGATGTTGAAGACGAACAGCAGCGCGTTGATGAAGCCTAGCCAGCCGATCAGCGCGAGCGCGGGGGTCGTGGTGAAGCCCTCGCGGGTGAGCGCCACATCGGTGAAGCGACCGCTGCTCGCGACCAGCGTGCCGGCGCCGAGGCACAGGCCGAACAGCAGCAGCGTCACCGCGGGGCCGGCTGCGGCGACCTTCAGCTCCTCCCCCGCGGTCTGCGGCTCGCGGCGCATCTGCGAGAGCCCTCCGAAGAACCACAGGTCGATCCCCGCGATCGGGATTCCCAGGCGGCGCGCAGCGAGCGCGTGGCCGAGCTCGTGCAGGATCAGCGAGGCGAAGTAGCCCAGGGCGCCCGCGACCGCGACGGCGTAGGCGGTCGTCTGTGAGCCGCCGAGGACCGTGTGGAAGTATTCGGAGAGCCAGTAGATGAGGAAGAAGAGGACGAAGAACCAGCTCGTGCTCACCCCGATGCGGATGCCGAAGATCCTCGCCAGCTGGATGTTCGAGCGCGTCCCCATCCCTCGATGTTAGGCGGCGGGCGGTCCGCTCCCGGCGGCTCGCCCCGGCGCCGCGGACCTAGAGCTGCGGTCGTCCCCGGGCGATGATGGCCTCGAAGTCCACGCCCGCGGGCAGCGTGCCGTACTCCAGGCCGCCGTCGCCGGCCAGGCGCGAGGCGCAGAAGGCGTCGGCGACGGCCGCGGGCGCGTTGCGCACGAGCAGCGAGCCCTGCAGGCACAGCGCCATGCTTTCGACGACCCTGCGCGCCCGCACCTCGAGTGTGGCGGGGTCGGTGAACTGGCGCTTGAGCTCCTCCACCCGCGTGTCCAGGCGCGCGTCTGCGCCGCGCGCCTGCTCGACCTCCGCGAGGAAGACCTCGAGCGAGCGCGGCGAGCGTGTGAGCGCACGCAGCACGTCGAGGCTCATCACGTTGCCCGATCCCTCCCAGATCGATCCCACCGGGGCCTCGCGGTAGAGGCGCGGCATCACCGACTCCTCGATGTATCCGCCGCCGCCCAGGCACTCCAGCGCCTCGAAGGCATGGTTGGGCGCGCGCTTGCAGGTCCAGTACTTGCCCACCGCGGTCGCCAGGCGCTTGAACAGCTGCGCGTCGCTGCCGTCCTCGCCGGCCTCCGCGTCGGCGTGCGCCTCGTCGTAGGCGCGCGCCAGGCGCATGGCCAGGGCGGTGCTGGCCTCGGACTCCACGCACAGGTCGGCGAGCACGTTGCGCATCAGCGGCTGGTCGATCAGCTTGTTGCCGAACGCGCTGCGATGGGCGGCGTGGTGGGTGGCGTTGACCACGGCGACGCGCATGCCGCCGGCGGCGCCGATCACGCAGTCCAGGCGCGTGTGTCCGACCATCTCGATGATCGTCGCCACGCCCCGGCCGGGCTGGCCGACCATGCGCGCCCACGCGCCGTGCAGTTCGATCTCCGCGGACGCGTTTGAGCGATTGCCGAGCTTGTCCTTCAGGCGCTGGAGGTGAACCGCGTTGCGGCTGCCGTCGGGCAGGATCCGCGGCAGCAGGAAGCAGGACAGCCCCTCGTCCGTCTGGGCGAGCGCGAGGAAGACGTCCGACATCGGCGCCGAGCAGAACCACTTGTGGCCGGTCAGCGCGTACTCGCCACCCGCGCCGCCGCCGTTCAGCGGCGTGGCCACCGTCGTGTTGGCGCGCACGTCCGAGCCGCCCTGCTTCTCGGTCATCCACATGCCCGCGATCGCCGAGCCCTTCTCGGCCGCGGAGATCAGTCGCGGGTCATACGTGGTGGCCGTGATGAGCGGCTCCCACTCGGCCGCAAGCTCGGGCTGGGCGCGCAGCGCGGGCACGACCGCGAAGGTCATCGTGATCGGACAGGCGAAGCCCGCCTCTGCCTGTATCGCCGTCATGTACATGGCCGCGCGGGCTGTGTGCGCGAAGGGCTCTTCGCTCGTCCACGGCAGCGAGTGCAGCTCGTGCTCCACGCCGAGCGCCATCAGCTTGTGCCACGCCGGGTGGAACTCCACTTCGTCGATGCGGTTGCCGTAGCGGTCGTGGGTGCGCAGGAGGGGCTTGTTCTCGTTGGCCAGGCGACCCCACTCCTGCTGGGGCTCGCCGCCGACGAGGCGGCCGAGCGCGGAGGCGCGCTCGCTCACCCAGCCCGCGCCCTCGCGCTGCACGGCCTCCACGAGCGGAACGTTGCTGGCGAACACGTCCACGCCCTCCAGCGGCGGGGGCTGGTTGAAGACCTCGTGCGTCTGCCACGGGGCCTCGCTCTCGCGCGAAGGATGCAAGACGGTGGCCATGGTTGAAGTCAAGCAGATGCGCGCGAGGAGTGGGCCCGCGACGGCCCGGCGATAGCATCGGTCACACCGGCCCGTGAGCGCAACGGCGCGCCGGGCGGTCCCGTACCGCCACTCCGCTGCTCCGGGCGGGCCGTCCCCCCCAACGCAGAGAGACCAAGGACCACAGCCAATGGCCAAGATCGAGGTGAAGAATCCCGTCGTCGAGCTGGATGGCGACGAGATGACCAGGATCATCTGGGCGTTCATCAAGGAGCAGCTGATCCTGCCCTACCTGGACATCGACCTGAAGTACTACGACCTGAGCATCGAGCACCGCGACGCGACCTCCGACCAGGTCACCGTGGACGCCGCCAACGCCATCAAGCAGTACGGCGTGGGCGTCAAGTGCGCCACGATCACCCCCGACGAGGCGCGCGTGGAGGAGTTCGGCCTGAAGGACATGTACCGCTCGCCCAACGGCACCGTGCGCAACATCCTCGGCGGCGTGATCTTCCGCGAGCCGATCGTGATCTCCAACATCCCCCGCCTGGTGCCCGGTTGGACCAAGCCGATCGTCATCGGCCGCCACGCCTTCGGCGACCAGTACCGTGCCACCGACCTCGTCGTGCCCGGTGAGGGGCGCCTGACGCTCGCGTTCACCCCCGCGGACGGCAGCGAGCCCACCGAGCTCGACGTCTACGACTTCCCGAGCGCCGGCGTGGCGATGGCGATGTACAACCTCGATGACTCCATCCGCGACTTCGCTCGCGCGTCGCTGCGCTACGGGCTCGACCGCCGCTACCCCGTGTACCTCTCGACGAAGAACACCATCCTCAAGCGCTACGACGGACGCTTCAAGGACCTCTTCGAGGAGATCTACGAGGCGGAGTTCAAGAGCGACTTCGAGGCCGCTGGCATCACCTACGAACACCGCCTGATCGACGACATGGTGGCCGCGTCGATGAAGTGGGAGGGCGGCTACCTGTGGGCCTGCAAGAACTACGACGGCGACGTGCAGTCGGACACCGTCGCGCAGGGCTTCGGCTCGCTCGGCCTGATGACGAGCGTGCTGATGACCGCCGACGGCAGGACCGTGGAGGCCGAGGCCGCGCACGGCACCGTCACCCGTCACTACCGCCAGCACCAGCAGGGAAAGCCGACCTCCACGAACCCGATCGCCTCGATCTTCGCGTGGACACGCGGCCTCTCCGCCCGCGCCCGCATGGACGCGACCCCCGCCGTGGGCGCCTTCGCGGAGACGCTCGAGCGCGTGTGCGTCGAGACGGTGGAAAGCGGCAAGATGACCAAGGACCTAGCGCTGCTCGTGGGTCCCGACCAGCCGTGGCAGACCACGCAGGAGTTCCTCGCCTCGATTGATGAGAACCTGCGTCTGGCGGCCGCCTGAGCGCAACAACTGACCAAGTACGCAAACACAGCACCTCACCCAGGAGATGAACTTGTGAGCAAACCAGTAAGAGTCACCGTCACCGGCGCGGCCGGCCAGATCGGATACAGCATCGTCTTCCGCATCGCCAGCGGGCAGCTGCTCGGGCCCGACCAACCCGTCGACCTGCGCCTGCTGGAGATCTCCCCGGCCATGGGCGCACTGGAGGGCGTGGCGATGGAGCTCATCGACTGCGCCTTCCCGCTGCTCGCCGGTCTCGACCTCCACGACCACCCCGCGGACGCCTTCGACGGCACCAACGTGGCTCTGCTCGTCGGCTCCAGGCCGCGGAGCAAGGGCATGGAGCGCACCGAGCTGCTCAGCGCCAACGGCGAGATCTTCACGGTTCAGGGCAAGGCGCTCAACGACGTCGCAGCACCCGACGTGAGGGTGCTCGTGGTGGGCAACCCCGCCAACACCAACTGCCTGATCGCGATGAACAACGCACCCGACATCCCGCGCGAGCGCTTCACCTCGATGATGCGCCTCGATCACAACCGCGCGATCGCGCAGCTCGCCACCAAGCTCGCCGTGCCGGTGACCGACGTCTCCCGGATGGGAGTGTGGGGCAACCACTCTCCGACCATGTACCCGAACCTCGCGCACGCGCAGGTCGGCGGCCGCCGCGCAACGGATGTCGTCGACGACCAGGCGTGGATCGAAGGCGACTTCCTGCCGAACGTGGGCAAGCGCGGTGCGGCGATCATCGAGGCGCGCGGCGCCTCCTCGGCGGCCTCCGCGGCGAACGCTGCGATCGGCCACATGCGCGATTGGGTGGCGGGCACCGACGGCGAATGGGTCTCGATGGGCGTGGCCTCCGACGGCTCCTACGAGATCCCCGAGGGCCTGATCACGGGCTTCCCCTGCACCTGCTCGGGCGGCAAGTGGTCGATCGTCGAGGGCCTGGAGATCGACGACTTCTCCCGCCGGATGATCGACGCCTCGGTAGCCGAGCTCGTGGGCGAGCGCGACACGGTCGCCGAGCAGGGGATGATCTAGGCTGCTCGGCCGCTCGGTGGGATCGCCTCGCCGGGCCGGCGAGGTCGATGGGTAAACGCAGAGGGGGCGCGATCGCGCCCCCTCTCGTGTCAGCTCCTGCGCCCCTCGCCGCGGGCGCGGGCGGTGCCTCGGTCTAGCCCTTGGGGCGCCAGCCGCGTCCCTGCTTCTGCACCTTGTTTTCCTGCTCCAGCCCGGGAAGCACCCGGTAGAGGTAGTTCTGCTTGATGCCCATCTTCGCCGCGAGCTCGGGGATCGTGATCCCGGGCTGGCCCTGCACGAAGGCCAAGGCCTCCGCCGCGCGCGTGCCGCTGCCTTTGCGTCGCCCAGCGCGCCGTTTGGCCGGACGTTTGGCTTTGGAGGGCGCTTTCGCTGCGGTCTTGGTCGTGCGGCTCGCCGAGCCCCGCGGACGCCCGGGCCCGCGGCGGCCAGCGGCGGCTTTGCCTGCTGCACGAGTGGATGATCCGCCGACACCGTCGAGTGCCGCGGCGGCTGCCTCCAGCCGGCTGTACTCCTCCACCAGCGGCTTGAGCTCGTTCAGGCGATCGGTGATCTCTCGGTGCTTCTCATCAAGGAAATCGGTCACGGTTGCATCCTCTTCACTAGTGTCGCTGACTTTTTCCAGTCACACGCTTGTGGCTTCACCTTACACTAGTCCGATCCGCCTCCCGGGCTCTCCAGATTTGCACGCAGGCGGTCGAGTGTGCGCTTGGCCTCCCGCTCGGGCATGCCTCCCACGAGCGCTCTGCTGACGAGCGCGCCGACTGGTCCCAGGGGTGCGCGGAACTCGTTGCGATAGTCAAATCTCGTGCCGCCGCCCGCCGGCGCGAGGACGTATTCGCTGTGCGCGCGCGAGCGCGCTGGGCCGCGTCCCTCCCACACCGCGAGTCGTCCGGGGCGGCACTCGACGAGCTTCCAGTGAACGTCGAGGCTGACCCCGCGCATGTGGATCTGCTGGTCCATCCGGAAACCCTCGCGCGCGCCGCCCTCGTCGCAGTCCAGCAGCCGGCGGTGAATGGTGACCCACTCGCCGAGCCTGCGGGGGTCCATGATCAACTCCCACACCGCGGCCGGCGGCGCTGCGATCTCGATGGAGGCTGTGACTAGGCTCATGGGGTTTCAGGTATCGGGTGCGGCTCAGCCCGGCGTGGCGGCCCGCCCGGCGCGCGTGGGCGGCCGCGCTGAGCGCTCGCGCGCC
>OCZT010004591.1_pt1 | contig 13885 bp, 15 predicted proteins | sample 1539031 | NCBI WGS metagenome assembly OCZT01 (sample SAMEA3539308, study PRJEB22396) | soil metagenome | biome: tundra; feature: field; material: soil | place: USA | collected 2010-05 | depth 0.15 m
TGCGCTCGACGGCGACGGTGATGTTCGGGCACATCGAGGAGCCGTGGGAGCTGGCCGAGCACATGCGGGTCGTGCGGGAGCTGCAGGAGCGCACGGGTGGCATCTCGGAGTTCGTGCCTCTCTCTTTCATCCCCTTTCAAACGCTTTTGGGGCGCACCCACGGCGTGCAGGAGATCTCCCGCGAGGAGAACCTCAAGCACACCGCCGTCTTCCGCCTGGCGCTCGGACGGACCGTGGGAAGCCTGCAGGCCAGCTGGGTGAAGATGGGCCTCGACGCCGCCACCGAGTCGCTGCGCTGGGGCGTGAACGACCTGGGGGGGACGCTGATGGAGGAGTCGATCAGCCGCCTCGCGGGCTCCTACCACGGCACCCGCCTCGATCCCGACCAGCTCATCGCCGCCGCCCACGAGGCCGGGCGCCCGGCGGCCGAGCGCACGACGCTGTATGAGATCAGGCGGCGCTACCCACTGACAGAGCGCACCGCGGCAGCGATCGCGGCGGGGTGATCGTATGGCTGCATGTGCCCTCCGTAGAGCATCTCCAGGCGGGCGTGGGGCAGCGCGGCGGCGAGGCGTCGGCCGTAGATCGGCTTGACGAGCTGGTCGTCGTCGCCCTGGATCACGACGGCCGGAGTCTCGATCGCTTTCAGGCCCCTGTCGATCTGTGCGACGACGCCGCCTGCGGCCAGGTACTCGCCGGCGAGCGCTTCGAGGTTTCCGGTGGTCATGTTGATGGCGAGTATGCGCTGCTCGTGGGCCGCGGCGACCGGCTGCGGGTGAAATGCTTCGCTGTCGCCCATTTCAGCCGAGACCTTGCGCAGCAGCTGCGAGAAAGTGACGTCCGCTACCTGCCTGATGACCGGCAGCTGCAGGAATTTGATCGCGTGTGCCTGGAGCCTCTCGAAGGCGCCGGGATGAGTTCCGGCCGCGGCGGCGTCCACCAGCACGAGCCCGCGGACTTCGCTCGGGTAGCGCTCGGCGTAACCCAGTGAGATCGTCCCGCCATAGGAGTGGCCGACGAGGATCGGATGCACGACGTGGAGCTTCGCGAGCAGTTCGTGGATTGCGCTCAGCTGACGTTCGAAGGGAACGTAGCCGTCGGTGGAGTAGCCGAAGCCGGGCCTGTCGATCGCGATCGTGCGATCGCCGCGCAGAAGAGGCATGACCTCGTTCCAGTCTTCCGCCGTGCCCGGCAGGCCGTGGATCAGGACCACGGGCGTGCCGCTGCCGGGACGTTCGATGTAGCGGATCCGCAGCTTGCCGACCTGCGCGAACGAGCCGGTCGGCTTTGGCTCGGCGGGCAGGCGGCCGTAGGTCCAGTTGAGCACGACGACCACCAGCGCGAGTCCAGCCAGGAGGATGAGCAGCAGACGGCGGATCGGCAGTCGGCGCATAGCGGCAGGCTACCTGCAGGTGCAGCGGAGGCGAGGATTCGTTGCACGTGAGGGCGGCTGGCCGGCCGTTCAGGGCAGCAGTTCCAACGCCTCGACGTGGCGAGGGCGCATCACCGTGAAGTGGCGGTGGTCGAGCGTTGCGAGCTTGGGCTCGCGCAGGCGCTCGACGATCGCCAGCACGGCGGCGTCGACGAAGCCGACGCGCAGGTCGGCGTAGATGTGAAGCAACTCGGTGACTCGTTCGTAGTCTGTCTCGATCAGATCCTCGATCTCAAGTGCGCCGCTCTTCACTTGCTCCAGAACGAGGGAGAAGCGATCTCGAGGCGAGTCGCTGCATAGCCAGTCCACCTCTGCCAGCACAGGCGAGGGTACAACGCGCTGCTCATGGACTTTGGTGAGCAACTCCGTGGACGCCTGGTGATGGCGGTCGTCGGAGTCGAGCGTCGCGTACAGGACGCCGCTATCGACTACGAGCGCCACGAGCGGGGCTCGAAGATGTCCTCGCTCGCGAGCTCGGAAAGGTCGCTGCGCCCCGAGGAGAACGCCCCGATGCAGGTGAGCGGTGGCGGGATACGCTCCTCGTCTGGCCCCACCTCATGCCGCGCGGCTTCGCGCCAGACCTGCGAGGCGGAAACCCCGCGTTGCGCGGCGCGGCGCTTGACTCGCTGGATCAGCTCCGGCTCGGCCTGGATCATCAGCCTCTGCATCATTGTGCAATCATGATAGCACCGCTGGTGGGTCAGTCAGTTAGGCGGGTTGGATGGCTCTGCGTGCGGATGACGTGCTTGTCGAAGACGCTGTGAACGCGCATGGAGGCGCACGCGCGGTGGACGTCCAAAGAAGAACAACAACCTCACCGAAACAGATCCTCCTCCAGCGCCCGCAGCAGCGCCGCCGCGCCCGGGCCGTCCTCGGAGGTGACGAACCGCTCCAGGCCGTCGATCACCACGACGGGCTCGCGCGAGTCCTTGGCGCGCGCCAGGTCGGCGGCAGCCGCCGCCGCGTCGGCGACGGCCAGCCAGGTGGCCCGCAGCTGCAGGCCGACGCTGTCCCTACGGCCGCGCCAGTCATCCAGCGGCGCCATCCCGGCGCAGCCGATCGCCACGTCGCACTGCCCGTAGCGCCAGGCGCGCCCGAAGCTGTCGGTGATCAGCACCGCCGGAGAGACGCCGGTCAGCTCGCGCAGGCGCGCGCGAATGCCGCGCGCGGAGGCGTCGGGATCGCGGGGGAGAAGGATCACCGTGTCGGGATCGGCCGAGTTGGAGGCATCCACGCCCGCGTTGGCACACACGAAGCCGCGGTGGGTGCGGGACACGATCACGCCCCGCTGCGCGCGCACGATCTCGGCCGACTGGTCGAGCACCACCTGGACAGCGCGGGGGTCCTTGGGTGGCGCGCCATCGGCACCTTGAGCCGCGGTTGTGGACGTCTGCGCCGCCAGCTCTCTGGCGCGCGCGGTCGGTTTCACCTCGCGCAGGTCCACCACCGCCCCCTCCGCCTTGGAGACGACCTTGTGGGCGATTGCGACCACCTGTCCGTCGCGCAGCTTGGCATCCAGGGCCCCCACGATCAGCGCGGCCAGGTCATCCCCGGCGCCGACCTCGGGCAGGCCATTCAGGCTGCGGGCGTGCAGGCCGGCCAAGGCTCTTCCACGAGACCCAGCACCGCGCGGGTGCGAGGCGCTCCCACATGCTTCCCGTCCAGGCGTTCGCGCAGCACGTCGAGATCTTCGCCCGTGTCGACGTCGAGCAGCAGCGACGCCGGGCGCTCGATCCTGACGGGGACGTTCGCCGCGCGCGCCAACGCACGGTGACGCTCGAAGCTGCCGGGTCCGAAGCTCGCGGGGAAGAGATCAGGAGGCGCCAGCAGCAATCCGTTTGTGCCCGTCCCATGACGATCGGGGACGATCACGGCCTCGGGCTCCGCGACGCTGGCCAGCAGCGAATCTAGCTCCGCCGGATCGAGGGCGGGACAGTCGCCGGGAATGCACAGCACGCGCGCGAACCCCTTGGCGATCGCCGCCTCGACGCCCAGGGCGACCGCCGCGCTCTGGCTCTCCTCGGCGGTGTCCCGCACGACCAGCGCGCCCAGATAGCCCGCCGCCGCGGCGACCGTGTCCTCGCGCGTGACGAGGATCGTGCGCTCGATCGAGGCTGTCTCGCTCAGGGCGATGAGCACGTCGCCGACCATCGCCCGCGCCAGCTCGTCGCGCAGTGGATCGGCGACGCCGGCGTGCAGGCGCCGCTTGGCCCGGGCGAAGCTCTTGACGGGGAGGATCGCGGCGGTGCGCATCTGCCGCAGACGATAGTGGCGGGAGGGCGTCCCTACCAGCCGAGGAGCATCATGCCGGCTGTGACCCCGGGGCCGATCGTCACCATCAGGCCGTGCTCGCCCGGCTCGGGCTCGCGGCGCTCGATCGTACGCTGCAGCACGTAGAAGATCGAGGGCGTGCCGACGTTGCCGTGCTCGGCCAGCGTCTCCCAGCTCGTGCTCACGTCCTCGTCTGAGAGCTCGAGGGCGCTTTGCAGGTTCTCGATGATGCGCCGTCCGCCCGGATGGACGAGCCAATGGTCGATCTGGAAGCGCTCCAGGCCGTTGGCGGCAAGGAATCGATCGACCACCTCGCGCAGGCCGGCGCTGGCGAACTCGGGCAGCTCTCGGGCGAGATGCAGGTAGCCGTCCTCGCCGCTCAGATCGAGGCTGACCGCGCCGAGGGAGCCGCCGATCTGGTGGACCTGGGAGGCGAGGATGATCGGCCCCTCCGAGCGAGGGTCGTTCGACAGCAGGGCGGCGGCGCAGCCGTCGCCGAAGATGGCCGCGCCGACGGTCTTCGCCTTCGGGTCCTCCCTGCTCGCTTTGCTCAGGAGGCCGCTCATGCTCTCCGCCGCCACGACGAGCGCCTGCCTGTCCGGGCGCTCGCGCTGGGCCTGGGCCGCCAGCCTCATGAGGGGGACCGCGCTCGCGCAGCCCACTCCGGTGATGTGGTACTTGTCGGTCGCGGGGTCCATCTCGTAGTGGTCGACGAGGCGGTGGGCGAGCGTTGGGCAGCCGAGCGAGTACAGGCTCGCGCTCACCACCGTGCCGATCCTCCGCGGGTCGAGCTCGAGCGCGTCCACGGACCGGATGCAGTGGCGCAGCAGCTCCCGCTCGATCTGGGGGGTGCGGCCCTGCAGCGTGCGCCCCAGGAAGTCCTCGCTCAGGTCGAGGTGGCGGCGCTTTACGCCGCAGCGCTCGAAGATGCCCTCGGCGAACTCGTTCCCCGCCAATCCCAGGCGCTCGAGAACCTGCTCCTGGGAGAGGACGGTCTCCGCGTCGGAGACCGCGAGACCGGCGATCCGCGGGCCGGTGCGCCGCGACGCGGTGACGTGCCCGCGCAACTCCGCGATCGAGCTCCGGTCGGCGAGGGTGTTGGGCAAGGTCGAGACTCCTGGCTTTAGAGGTTGGCGTGGGGCGAGCCGAGCTGAACTGTCGGAGCTGCGAGGCTTGGCCTGACCCTCAGAAGACGTGTAGCCTAACCTGAACCCTAGCCGCAAAAGACCTCGAAAACCGGCAAAGATGCGGCGTACTTATGGATTTATTCATATGGCGCGTCGTCGATCTGCTGCGATTGCGTCTGCCGTCCGGGGGAGCGCCCAGGATTCAAGCCATCGAAGGCCATCGAAGGACATCGGAGGAGCCATGCAGATGAGGGTGATAGGAGCAGGACTGCCGCGCACCGGCACGCTGACGCAGAAGGTGGCCCTGGAGCAGCTCGGCCTGGGTTCCTGTTACCACTGGGTCGACGTGCTGGCCGACCTCGATCGGCAGGTCCCGCTGTGGAACCGCGCGCTGGACGGTGAGGACGTTTGGGAGGAGGTCTTCGCCGGGCGCAGCGCCAGCGCGGACTGGCCCGGGGGTTACTTCTATCGCGAGCTGATGGACTTCTACCCGGACGCGAAGGTCCTGCTGAGCGTGCGCGAGCCCGAGTCGTGGGAGCGCAGCTTCCGGAGCACGATCGTGGACATGTGCTACGGCGAGTCGCTGATTCGCCTGCTCTCGAGCGCCCGCCGCGAGATCGACCCGCGGTGGCGCTCCTACCTGGCGCTGGTGGACCGCATGTTCTGGGGCGAGCAGGGCACGTTCGCCGCCGGCCACTGCACCGCGGAGCTGATCGAGCAGGCGAACGCCTACAACGAGAAGGTCAAGCGGACCGTCCCGCCGGAGCGGTTGCTCGTCTGGAAGGTCACCGACGGGTGGGAGCCGCTGTGCGAGTTTCTGGGGGTGGACGTCCCCGGCGAGCCGCTGCCGCACGTCAACGACCGCGATACGTTCCTCGAACGCGTGATCAACGGCGCACTGGACGCGCTGCAGGCGTGGCGCGAGCGTGGAGCGCCGCCGGCCGAGGGGCAATAGCGGTCCGGGGGCTGCTCCGCGGGACTCGATCGGGGTTGCGCGCGGGGCTTCTCTGAAGAGCCCGCCCCGAGGGATGAAGGGTGGCTACTCGGCGAGCGCCAGCGCGAAGTCCAGCGTCTGCCGGGCGACATGCTCGCGCGCGGCGGGGTCGTCCATGCGCGTGTCGATCTCAAGCGTCGGCAGGCGGGCGACGTTCTCGTCGGCGACGATCCCGTCCAGCAGCTCGCCGTAGAAGTCGGCGACGCCGTCGGCGCTGCACTCCAGCGCGGCGAACGCCATGAACGCGGCGGTCGGGCCCTTGAGTATCTCCCCGCCGACGACCGGGCTGACCGCGACGACGGGCGCCGCGGCGCCCGACAGCGCCTCGTGCATGCCCGGCACCGCCAGGATCGGGGCGATCGAGGCCAGCGGATTGGAGGGGCCGATCACGATCGTGCGGGCGCGGGCGATTGCCGCGAGCACCTGCTCACTCGGATGCGCCTGCTCGGCGCCGCGGAACTCCAGGCCCTCGACGATGCCCTGGGCGCGCTCGCGGATCATGAACTCCTGAAACGAGCACCATCCGCCGGGGCTGCGTACCCATGTGCGTACGGGGTGCTCGCTCATCGGCAGTACCCGCGCACGCACGCCGATCGCCTCGTTGAGGTGGGCGAGGGCAGCGGTCTGGGAGAGCCCACCCACCGCCAGCAGCCGCGCGCGCTCCATGCACCAGGCGAGATCGCGGTCGCCGAGGTTGAACCACACCTCGCGCCCGAGCGCGCGCAGCGCGTCCATGACCGCGAACGTGTCATCGCGCAGACCCCAGCCGCGCTCGTCGATCAGATCCGCCAGCCAGAACGAGACGAGGTCCGGGTCGGGGGAGACGTGGGCGCCGTAGATCTCGATGTCATCGCCCGTGTTGGCGATGACCGCCAAGCGCTCGGGCATGTCGATCGCGTCGGCCATGCCCCGCGCGAGCTTGGCGCCGCCGGTTCCCCCGGCGAGGATGACCACATCGCCCGTGTCTGGCGCGTCTTCGGACATCAATCCCAGGGTACGTCACGCAGTCCCGCCAGGCGTATCCCGGCGTGGACCTTGTAGCGGGCGTTGACCCCTATCAACAGCGCGGTCAGCGACTCGGTCGTGCGCGACATCTCCAGGCGGCCGCAGTCCACGCAGCGCAGGCCCTCGATCCGCTCGATCAGCAGGGCCGCCTCGCGCTTGTCCGCGCGCGCGTCGCCGCACACGAGCACGTCCTGCTGCAGGGGATGGTCGAGATCGCTCAGCGAGGCGGCGCTGACCGTGTGCAGGGCGGAGACCACGCGCACGCCGTCGGGTGCCATCTCGGCCGCCTGCTCGGCGGCGGAGCCCTGCCAGACGCCGAGCATCCGCGTCGCCTTGCCGCTGACCGCGGCTGCCAGCGGCACGGTCGCGTCAATCAGCAGCTGCCCCGGGCGCAGCGCGTCGCGGAGGTTTGAGAGCGTCTCGGACTGGTTGCGAAACGGGACGCTCAGGATCACCGCGTGAGCCGCGCGCGCCGCGCCCGCGTTGTCGTGCGCCGTGAACTCTGCATCGGGAACGGCGGCCGCCGCGCGCGCGGCGGTCTCCGCGGCACGATCAGGATCGCGCGAGCCGATCGCGATCGGCACGCCGGTCCGGGCCAGGCGGATGGCCAGGCCGAAGCCGAGCGAGCCCGAGGCGCCGATTACGGCTACCGGATCGGTGGCTGAGGATGGCACGGCGGCCGAGTATAAGCTGCGGCGGGTGACGCTTCCCGCGACGGTGAGGATCAGAGAGGTCGGGCCGCGCGACGGGTTTCAGAACGAGCCCGAGGTCATCCCGACCGAGCGCAAGGTCGAGTTGATCGACGCGCTCGCGCGTACGGGGATCAAGCGCTTGGAGGTGACGAGCTTCGTGCGTCCCGACGTGATCCCGCAGCTCGCGGACGCGACGGAGGTGCTTGCGCGGATCGACGTCCCCGAGGATGTGGCCGTGAGCGTGCTTATTCCCAACGAGCGCGGTCTGGACCGTGCGCTGGCCTTGCGCGAGGAGCTGGGTGCGGACGCAGCCCGGGGCGCCCGGCCGGCATTCGACGAGGTCAACGTGTTCCTGTCGGCCTCGGAGACCCACAACCAAAAGAACGTGAACCGTTCGATCGCCGAGTCGCTCGCGGGGCTGGAGGTCGTGCTGGGGCGCGCGCGGGCGCAGGAGTTGCGTTGCGAGGGCGTCATCTCGACTGCGTTCGGCTGTCCGTACGAGGGTCATGTCCAGCCCGAGCGCGTGCTGGAGATAGCGGTGCGCCTGCGCGAAGCTGGCGCCCAGGAGATCGGGTTCGGCGACACGACGGGGATGGCCAACCCGCGCCAGGTGCGTGAGCTGTTCGCGCTGTGGCGCGACGGGCTGCCTGGCGTGGAGTTGACCGCGCACTTTCACAACACGCGCGGGCAGGGTCTCGCCAACGTGCTGGCGGCGCTGGGAGCGGGGATCGACAGCTACGAGTCGAGCTTCGGCGAGCTCGGGGGCTGCCCGGTGCCGGCGGGGGCGACGGGGAACATCGCCACCGAGGATCTGGCTTCGATGCTGGGAGAGATGGGGATCGACACGGGCATCGACCTGGACGCGCTGCTGGAGTGCGCGCGCCGCGCGCAGGAGATCATCGGCCGGCCGCTGGGCAGCCACACGCTCGTGGCGGGACCGGTGGACTGGCACTGACGGGGGGCGCTCGTGCCTCAGCCCGCGGCGACCGTCTCCGGTGCCGTGGCATCCCCGCTGGTCTCAGCCTCACGCGCCGCCTCGCGCAAAGCCGCCACGCAGTACTCCTGCACCGAGACCTCCAGCTCCAGGGTCTGCGCGAGGGTGGGGCGGGCGGAGGCGTCGATCACGCGCTTGGCGCGGCCGACGGCGACGGGCGAGTTGGCGAGCAGCTCGTCCACGAGTCCCTGCGTGGCCGCCTCCAGCTCCTCGGCCGCGACGACACGGTTGACCAGGCCGATGCGATGGGCCTCGGCGGCGTCGATCGTGGCGCCGGTCATGATCAGCTCCTTGGCGCGCCCGAGCCCCACGACCGCGGGCAGGCGGGTGCAGCCGCCGACATCGGGGATGATCCCGAAGCGGACCTCGGGCAGGCCGAAGCGGGAATCGTCGGAGGAGATGCGCAGGTCGCAGCCGAGCGCGACCTCCAGGGCGCCGCCGACGCAGGTGTGGTGGATCTCACAGACGACGGGCTTGGGCATCTGTTCGCAGAGGTTGGCGCAGTCGAGGAACACGGTGCGGAAGGGGCGCAGGACGCCGGGTTCGCCGGCGAAGGAGGCGAGCTCGCCCAGGTCCACGCCCGCGGAGAAGACGGGGCCGGCGCCGCGCAGGACGACGCAGTGCACGGAGGGATCGTCGCCGGCCTTGCGCAGGGCGCCCGCGAGCTCGACCAGCAGCGCCTGGTTCATCGCGTTGCGCTTGTCGGGACGGTTGAGCACGACGTGGCGGACGGCGCCGCGGTCTTCGGTGGTGACAAGACTCATGATGGGGTGTTCTTCCGGTCGGAGGATGTGGAAGGTGGCGATAGTTTTTGGCTTGCGTGTACCATAGTTATACGCGCCTCAAATTCTATAACTTCTCTCTCTCCCTCCACAGATCAGCTCAAGTCCAAAACGGTCGTCGGCGCCTGGATCTCTTCGTCGTGACCCTCGCGCGGGACGATCGCGGTGCCGACGGCGAAGAACTCGATCGTGTGGCTGCCCCAGCCGTGGGACTTCTCCTGCAGGTCGACGCCGACGATGCCCTCGGCGCCGATCTCCTGGGCCTCGGACTGCATCCGCTCCATCGCCAGCTCGCGCGCGTCGTACAGCGCCTGGGTGAAGTTGGAGAGCTCGACGTTGCGCCCGGTCTGGGCCATCGACTGCAGCATGCCGCGGTGGGCGACGTGGTAGACGCAGCTGCCCATCACCATGCCGACGGGGCGATGGCCGGTGCGCAGCAGCGTCCAGAAGTCCTGGCCTGACAGATCGCTCGTGAAGGGCCGCCCCGAGGGGGCGCGGTGCAGGACGCCGTCGCGATGCTTGACCGCGGTGCCGATCGCGATGAACTCGGCCATGTCCTGTCCCCACTCGTAGCGGCCGATGTCCAGGCGCACTCCCACCACGCCGTCGGCCCCGAGCTGGTCGGCCTCCTCCTCCATGCGCGTCATCGCCAGCTGGCGCGCGCCGTACATGGCCTCGGACAGGACGGTCATCTCCTGGGATTTCTTCCAGCCCGAGAGCTGGATGCCGATGTGGTAGATCGAGCTGCCGACGACCAGGCCGAGCGGCTCGAACCCGGCCTGCTTGACGAGCAGGAACTCGTTGACGGACAGGTCGGAGGTGAACAGGCCCTGCTTGTTCTGGGCCAGGCGCGCGCGGCCCGCCTCGGGGACGCCCTCAAGCGATGTCGGGTCGTATGCGGTCTCGTGCTCCTCGGTCATGTGGCGCTCCTTGTCGGGGGAAAGCCCGGCTGATCGGGTTGGGTGGCAGCTGGTGGGTTGGTCACGTGCCGGTCGGTCATGCGAACAGGTCGATAACGGGTTCGGGGGCTTGGACGGTGGCGTGCTCGTGCTGGAAGATCGCGGTGCCGATCGCGTTGAAGGTCACCATCAGCCCGCGGATCTCGCGCCCGCCGAAGCCCCCGACGGCCCCGCCGATGCCGCCGGTGAGCGTGTGCGGACGGGCGGTGTGGGAGATGCGCACGCCGACGACGCCGGCGGCGCGCAGCGCTGAGGCCTGGCGCGTGATCTGGCTCATGACCGTCTCGCGGGCGCCGTAGAAGGCCTGGGTGAACTCGCGCAGCTCGAAGTTCTGCATGGAACCCATGCCCATCCCGGAGCCTGGGCCGAGCATCCCGTAGTAGGAGTAGTTGGCGAAGAAGACCGAGCTCCACGCGACGATCCCGGCGGGCTCGATGCCGGCGCGCAAGAGGAGGGCGTAGTCGGCGATCGACAGCTCGGTCAGAACCGGGCTTCCGCGGTGTTGGTCGATCCCGGACGATCGGTCGCCACGGCGCACCGCGGTGCCGAGCACCACGTGCTCGAGCGCGAGCGAGCCGCCGCCCGTGCCCCCGAGCTCGGATTCGCCCGCGCGCGTTTCCACGCCGACGACCGCGTCGGCGCCGATCTGGCGGGCCTCCTCGGCGAGGCGGTGCAGGGCCCGCCCGCGCACCTCGTTGAGCGCCTCAGACAGCGTGTCCATCTCGACCAGGGCCGTGCCGGCGTAGCCCGTCGTGCCCCAGGAGGACTGGTAGCCCATCTGGTAGATCGAGCTGCCCATCACCTGCGAGAGCGGCGTCAGGCCGAGCTGGTGGCAGAGGGCGAAGCCGTTGATCGTGAGGTCGGACGTGAACGAGCCGCCGCCCTGCTCGCGCAGCTCGCTCAACCGCCGCTCGGCCGAGACGGGGATGCCGCCGGCCTCGATCCGCGCGAGCGACTCGGCCTGCTCGCGCTCGTACCCGGGGTCCCGGGTCGGTTCGGCCATCAGCCGATCAATCCCTCCAGCGCCGAGCGTGCCTCGGCGCTGCGCTGCGCCTCGGTGCGCAGCTCGGCCGTGAGCGCGGCGACCCACTCATCGGGGCTCAGTGGCTCGCGCTTGATCGAGATGCCACCGGACTTGCGCTCGCGAAAGCCCTCGACGCGCTCGCCCTCGACTGTCAGCTCATAGCGGGTGCCGCTGCCGGAGCCGAGATCAATCTGGATCTGGCGCACGTGCTTGGCCCCCCGGCCCAACAGGCCCCCGCCGGAGCGCTGTACGCGCGTGCGCGCGGGTAGCGAGGACTCGAGCTTTGAGGCGAGCACCTCGATCGAGATGCGCAGATCCGTGCCGTCGGCGCGCAAGCCGGCCGCGGAGAGATCGAAGGTCTCTTCGGTGCCCACCCGACGGAGGCTACAGCGAGCCGGGCGCGTGCGCGAACCCCCTCCGGGCGCGGGATGCTCGACGGAGGGTCAGGCGGGCGCGACGGGCAGGTTCCACCGGCGCGTAATAGGCTCCGAGATCAAACCGAAGAGCAAACGGAGGGCGTATGGCGCGGCAGATCGAGACGGTGGGGGTGCTGGGCGCGGGGCTGATGGGGCACGGGATCGCGCAGGTGGCGGCGCAGTCGGGGTATGAGGTGGTGCTGCGCGAGGTCGACGAGGCGGCGCTGGCCAAGGGGATCGGGAAGATCGAGAAGCAGCTCGCGCGGGCGGTGGAGAAGGGGAAGGCGACACAGGAGGACGCCGACGCGGTGCGCGCGCGCATCAAGGGCACGACCGAGTACGGCGATCTGGCGGAGTGCGACCTGGTGATCGAGGCGATCACGGAGAACCTCCAGCTGAAGGTGGACATGTGGAAGGAGGTCGATCCGATCGTCAAGAGGGAGGGTGTGTTCGCGACGAACACGTCCTCGCTGGCGGTGATCGACCAGGCGGCGGCGACGAGCCGTCCGGAGCGGTTCGTGGGGCTGCACTACTTCAATCCCGCGCAGGTGATGAAGCTCGTCGAGGTCGTGCGCTGCGTGACGACAAGCGAGGAGGTGTTCGACACGGCGCTGGAGTTCGCCTCCTCCGAGGGCAAGCTGGCGATCGGGACGAAAGACCGGGCGGGGTTCATCGTCAACCGCCTGCTGGTGCCGTACCTGCTCGACGGGATGCGCTCCTATGAAGAGGGCGTGGGCTCGGTGGGGGAGATCGACGAGGCGATGAAGGCGGGGGCGGGGCATCCGATGGGCCCGCTGACGCTCAGCGACTTCGTCGGGCTGGACACGCTCGGGTCGATCTGCGACGTGCTGTTCGACGAGTTACGCGAGCGCCGGTTCGCGCGCCCGCCCGTGCTGCGCAAGATGCTGAGCGCGGGCTGGTATGGACGCAAGTCGGGGATCGGGTTCTACGACTATTCGGGCGAGACGCCCGTGGAGAATCCTGGCGTGTGAATGGGTTCTCTCTCTCGATGAATAATGTGAAAATAATTGAGAGAGACACAGGGGGAAGCGGTGAAAGCCGTGTCTGACCTGCACGAGGCGATCGAGCGTGCGAGGGCGGGTGGGCCGGAGCGTCATCGCCAGAAGGCGGCGGAGCAGGGGAAGCTCCCGGTGCGCGAGCGGATCGCGCTGCTGCTGGACGGGGGGAGCTTCGCCGAGGAGGGGATGCTCGCAAATTGGCGTGAGGAGGGACTGGGCGCCGACGGGGTCGTGACGGGCGTGGGGACGGTGGACTCAAGGACGGTCGCGCTGATGGCCAACGATCCGACCGTGAAGGCGGGGTCGTGGGGACCGAAGACGGTGGAGAAGATATTGCGCATTCAGGAAAGGGCCATGAGCCTGAAGGTGCCGATGGTGTACCTGGTCGATTCGGCGGGCGCGAGGATCACCGAGCAGGTGCAGATGTTCCCGGGAAGAAGGGGGGCGGGGAGGATCTTTTACAACGAGGTGCAGCTGTCCGGGTTGGTCCCCCAAATATGCGTGCTGTTCGGCCCGAGCGCGGCGGGCGGCGCATACATACCGGCGTTCTGCGACGTGGTGATTATGAGAGACGGGAATGCGTCGATGTATCTGGGGTCGCCGCGGATGGCGGAGATGGTGATCGGCGAGAAGGTGAGTCTGGAGGAGATGGGCGGCGCGAGGATGCACACGGGGGTGAGCGGGTGCGCCCATCAGCTGGTGAAGAGCGACGAGGAGGGAGTGGCGCTGGCGAAGAGATACCTCTCGTATATGCCTGCCAATTGGGAAAACACCCCACCTCAGATTCCACCGGTGGATCCCGGGTCAAAGAGGTTGATCGAGGAGGTGGTGCCGGAGGACGAGAACAAGCCGTTTGACATGCACGAGCTGATTGCGACACTGATCGATGCGGATTCGCTGCTGGAGGTGCACCCCCGGTGGGCGAAGGAGCTGATCGTCGGATACGCCCGCCTGGACGGGAGGGCGGTCGGGATCGTCGCAAGTCAGCCCAAGCACAAGGGGGGCGTGCTGTTCGGGGATTCCGCCGACAAGGCGGCGCGGTTTATCTGGACGTGCAACGCGTTCAACGTGCCGCTCCTGTTCCTGGCCGACGTGCCGGGGTTCATGATCGGCACGCAGGTCGAGCGCGAGGGGATAATCCGCCACGGCGCGAAGATGATCAGCGCGGTC
>OCZT010004592.1_pt1 | contig 13884 bp, 11 predicted proteins | sample 1539031 | NCBI WGS metagenome assembly OCZT01 (sample SAMEA3539308, study PRJEB22396) | soil metagenome | biome: tundra; feature: field; material: soil | place: USA | collected 2010-05 | depth 0.15 m
AAACATGCCGCAAAAAGCGATTCCGAGCGATCCGCCACTTCTGTGTCGCACACCCGCTTCGCTCCTCCCCCTCACGCCGGCGGTATCCGTAGGCTTATACTGCGGTATAGCATCGAGGAATCCAATAGCCAATGAGGAGTCTGCCTTGCGAAGGAAAGTGACGGTTGTGGGCGCCGGGAACGTGGGCGCGAATTGCGCGGTGTGGATCGCGAACAAGGAACTCGCCGACGTCGTGCTGGTCGACGTTGTCGAGGGAGTCCCCCAGGGTAAGGGACTCGATCTGCTTCAGTCGGGGCCGGTCCTGGGTTCCGACGTGATGATCACGGGCGCGAACGATTACGGGCCGACCGCCGATTCGGACGTCGCCATCGTCACCGCCGGCTTCCCGCGCAAGCCGGGGATGAGCCGCGACGACCTGCTGCTGGCCAACTACGAGATCGTGCGCCAAGCCGCCGAACAGGTCGCCCGATACTCGCCCAACTGCGTCATGATCGTGGTCAGCAATCCGCTGGACGCCATGTGCCAGACCGCGTATTGGACGTCGAAGTTCCCCAGGAACCGCGTGGTCGGCATGGCGGGCGTGCTCGACAGCGCACGGTTCCGGACGTTCATCGCACAGGAGCTGCAGGTCTCCGTGGAGAACGTTACCGCTGTGGTCATGGGCGGGCACGGCGACACCATGGTTCCGATCGTCCGGCTCACAAGCGTCTCCGGCATTCCGTTGACCGAGTTGTTGGACCAGGCGGCCATCGACCGCATCGTTACCCGTACGCGTAACGGGGGCGCGGAGATTGTGAAGCACCTGAAGACCGGAAGCGCCTATTATGCTCCGTCGGCGTCGGCCGTGGAGATGGCCGAGTCGATCCTGAAGGACAAGAAGAAGGTCCTGCCGTGCGCCGCGTATCTCGAAGGCGAGTACGGCATCAACGGTCTCTTCGTGGGCGTTCCCGTGAAACTCGGGGCGGGCGGCATCGAGAAGATCTACGAGGTGAAGCTCATGCCCGAGGAGGAGCTCATGCTCACCAGGAGCGCGGAAGCCGTGCGTGAGCTGGTGGGCGTGCTCGAAAAGAAGCGGGCCGGGTAAGCCGCTACCGTTCGTTCACCGGGTCGATATCGATCGGGATGTCCCGCAGGCGGTCGATGGCGCTCTGCATCGCCGGACGCACCACGCCGAGGCTGTACAGCATCTTTTTCGCGCCCGCGTAGTCGCCGTGGGCTTCCAGCGTCAGCAGGTCGTGCGTGAGGTCGCGCACCGCGCCTTTCACCTTCGTGAAATCCACCGCGAAGGTGCCGTCCGGGTTGGCCACGAACGCCCCCTTGTCCGAAAGATAGTTGAACTGCATGGCCATGCCCTTGCCGTGGGCATCCGTCAGCCCGAAACGCATCGAGCGGAACGCCGACGCCAGGTAGGTGGTGTAGAGTTCGCTCTCGGCCTTGGGGCCGTGCGCCAAACCGTGGTCGAACAGGTACTGGAGCATGAACAAGCCGGTGATGTCGGCCTTGGCCTCTTCAATGGCGCTGTAGAGTTCCTTCATCTCCTGGCGCGGCGAGCTGGTCCGGCCCGCTACCTGGATCTGTTGCGGCCCGATGCCGTGACTCAACTCGTGCGCCAGAATGTGCGTGAAAAAGTAGTCGAAGCTCAGGTCGGTCAGCGCCGCTTTCGGCAGCACGCGGCCCGCGATGGGCACGAGGATGCTCCGGAACTTGGCCTCCTGAATGTTCTTGAGCATGACGCGCTTGCTGCCCTTTTCGTGGACGACACGCTCGTCGTTCGGCAGGTTGAAGGCGGCCGTGCGGACGCCGTGCGCGCCGTCTCCCGCGGCAAGAACTTCGTCTACCACGCGGATGGGCGCGGCGGCGCCGAGCTTCGGATTGCGGTAGCGCGGATCGATAGGCAGGTTGTTTTCGACCTCCTGCAGCCGGCGCGCAAACGTCTTGAGCCGGGCGGTCTCCTTGTCGTCGCGAATGGTGATGTAAGCCTCGAACGCGGCCTTGTAGCCGAGGAGTTCGTCGTTATAAGTCTCGTAGGGGCCGATGGTGACGTCGAGCGGCGCGTCCAGATCCATCCAGGCCAGGTCGCTGGCGTAGTAGTCGTTCGAGAGAAACGCATCGGCGCGCAGCGTCAGAAACTTCTGGAGCGATACGTTGTCGGTGAGGGCGGCGGCTTCGCGAAGCAGGCCGGCGGCCTGGCGCAGGTCCGGGCCGTAGGCGCTGCTGTACGGCACAATTCCCAGCCGCTTGTCGCCGCTGCGCCGGATCACCGTGAAAAAACCCAGCGCCTGCTGCCGCATCGGCGGCGGCAGGACCTTCACCCAGGTTTCGAATTCCTGGCTCGTCATGTCTTTCGGGTAGAATTCGCCACCGGGCGGCGTGCGTTCCGGGACGCCACCGATGAAGGCCGTGTGTCCATCGAGATCCGACCAAGGGCCTTTGTTGAGCAGGAAATACCGCAGCCGTTCCTTGCCGGCCGCGGTGTCGTCCTGCTGGAGCTTTTCGTAGAGCGCGCGATTCCCGCTCCAGATCTGGTCCATGAAGATGGTATTCATGACGCGCGCCGCATCCAGCAGCTTCGGCAGCGCCTGGCGATCTCCGGCGGACAGGCCGGATTCGTCGTATTTCAGGGTGACGGGCGCAAACCGCGCGCTCATACTTCTCAGTTGGGCAAGATTGGGCATAACGGCGGCTGCCGCCACGAGCGCCACAGCGGGCGTCAGCTTAAGGATTCCGGAAAAGTACCGCACGCTTCCATGCTACCAGTGGGGCAGACGATCGTTTTCCGTCGTCTGCCCTCGCCGCGAAGCGGCGTCAGGAGTTTGTCGTTTCGCTCATGACTTGCATCGGCATCAGCCCCGTAGGGGCGCTAGAAAATAGCCCATGGCGCAAGCCGTGGGACCAAACGCGCACCAGAAGGAGCCCCGTAGGGGCGAAAGATCCGGCCGCGAGGCTCTCTTACGCCCCTGCGGGGCTAGCGCGTCTCTGTACCGGTTCCACAGGGCTTACGCCCTGGGCTACTTTCTAGCGCCCCTGCGGGGCTTGGGATCGTGCAAGCGTACGACTGGCGCGATGCGATAAGCTGTGTCAGTAGGGGCGTATCATGCTTAAGGAGAGCCTCATGATGATCCGCACACAAATCCAATTGACGGACGCGCAACTGAAAGCTCTTCGGCGTCTCTCGGCGGCCACCGGCAAATCCACCAAGGAGTTGATTCGAAATGGAATCGACCAGTTCCTTGCCGGGCGGCGCGTCTCAAAGCCGGAAGACCGGATCGAACGAGCCATTAAGGCTGCCGGTGCGTTCGCCTCCGGGAGCAACGATGCCGGCGCCGATCACGATCGCTATCTGGCCGAGGCGTTCCGGCGATGACCGTATTCGTGGACACGTCGGCTCTTTATGCCGTTCTTGATCGCGATGAGGTCAACCACGCAGTTGCAAAGGAGGTGTGGATGGCCCTGCTTCAAGAGCCGGCGAACCTGTTTACTACCAACTACGTGCTGGTGGAGACGACAGCGTTGCTCCAGCACCGGATCGGCGTATCGGCCGTGCGGGTCTTTCACGAAGACATCGTGCCAATGTTGCAGGTGGAGTGGATAGCGGGGGAGGGGCATCGGGCCGGAGTGGAAGCCGTGCTGGCCGCGGGGAAGAAGGCGCTGAGCCTGGTAGACTGCGTGAGTTTTCAAGCGATGCGACAAGCGGGGATACGCCAAGCGTTTTGCTTCGACAAGCACTTCAGCCAACAGGGTTTTGCCACTAAGCCCTAGCGTCGCATCAGGCGCGCCGCCTCCGTCATTTCGTCTGGCGGCCGATCGAGATTCCCAACTCGCGCAGTTGGCGCTCGGGGACCGGCGAGGGGGCGTCGCACATCAGGTCCGTGCCGCGGGCGGTCTTGGGGAAGGGAATTACGTCGCGGATCGACGTTTCCCCTGCCAGGATCATCACCAGGCGGTCCAGACCGAGCGCGATTCCGCCGTGCGGCGGGGCGCCGTATTCCAGCGCGTCCAGCAGGAAGAAGAAGCGGCGGCGCGCCTCTTCGTCGCTCATGCCCAGCGCCGCGAACACCTTGGCTTGCACGTCGCGGCGGTGAATACGGATCGAGCCGGAGCCGAGCTCCACGCCGTTCAACACCATGTCGTAGGACTTGGCGCGGCAGCGGGCCGGGTCGGCGGTGAGCTTCTCCAGATCGTCGTCGTGTACCGACGTGAACGGATGGTGCGCGGCGTTCCAGCGGTTCTCTTCTTCGTCCCACTCGAACATCGGGAAGTCCAGCACCCAGAGGAACCGGAACGTCTTGGGGTCCAGCAGCTTGTGGCGGTCGTTGAACTTCTGCGCCAGGTTCAGGCGCAACTGGCCGCACGCCTGGTAGACGGTCTCCTCGGGACGGTGGCCCTTGGGCTCGCCGGCCCACGCGGCCAGCGCCAGCAAATCGTTTTCCCCGGCGCCGCAGCGCTCGCGCACCTGCGCCATCTGCGTCGGGTAATCGCGCTCCAGGCGCCGTATGTCGTCGTAGACGCGCAGGCCGCGCTCCTGTCCGAACGCTTTGAACTCGTCGCGCTCCCTGCGGCTGGGCGCGCCCGTTCCGGGGATGTGGATGGCCACCAGCGGCAGGCTGTTACCGGCCAAATCGGGCAGCAGGTCCTCCACGGGGTGCATCGGCGGGACGCGCAGGTCGGGCTTGTCGCTGCCGTAGCCGCGCATGGCTTCGGCGTATGTCAGGCGGGGAAATGGCGTCTCGACGCGATAGCCGGCCACTGAGCACAGGCGCTCGATCAGCGGCTCGATCACTTCGAAAATCCGCTCCTGCTGCGGGAACGACATTTCCAGATCGATCTGGGTGAACTCGGGCTGCCGGTCGGCGCGCAGGTCCTCGTCGCGGAAGCAGCGCACGATCTGGAAGTACTTCTCGTAGCCGCCGATCATGAGGAGCTGCTTGAAGATCTGCGGCGATTGCGGCAGCGCGTAGAAGCTCCCGGGCTGCACGCGGCTGGGTACCAGGTAATCGCGCGCGCCTTCGGGCGTGGAGCGGGTCATGAACGGCGTTTCGATTTCCAGAAACCCCTCCGCATGGAGGAACTGGCGCGTCGCGAATGCGATCTCCGAACGCAGCACGATGTTGCGCTGCATGCGCGGCCGGCGCAGGTCCAGGTAACGGTACTTCAGGCGCGCGTCTTCGGCGACGTCCGCGTCCTCCTCCATGGGGAAAGGCGGTGTGCGCGATTCGTTCAGGATCCAGATCTTCGAAGCCACCACTTCGACTTCGCCGGTGGCCAGATTCGGATTGACGGCGCTCTCGCCGCGGGGCGCTACCAGGCCTTCGACCGCGATCACATACTCCGGGCGCACCTCTTCGGCGCGCTGGTGTACCGCCGGGTCCACGTCCGCATGAAAAACCGCCTGCGTGATGCCGAAGCGGTCGCGCAAGTCGACGAAAATCACGCCGCCGTGGTCGCGGCGCCGATGGACCCAGCCCATCAACACCACGGTCTTGCCGGCGTCGGCGGCGCGCAGTTCCCCGCAATGATGAGTTCGTCTGAGCTCGCCCAGAAAATCCAGTGCAACGGATGTTTCCATATCGATATCTTCTTGTTAGTTCCGGGTGGTGGCAGCCAGCCGCGCGCCGATCTCATCGCGCGCGAGGCTCTCCTGTTCGCCCGTGGACATATTCTTCAGGGCGTAGCGGCCGGCCGCCATTTCGTCCTCGCCCACGATCAGAACAAAGCGCGCTTCCAACTTATTGGCCAGCTCCATGAGGCGCTTCAGCTTGCCTTCGGCGAGTTCCACCGAAAGGCCCGAGCGCCGGTACTCGCGCGCCATCAGGGCGGCTTGCCGCATGGCCGGCTCTCCCAGCGGCGCGATCATTAGGTCCAGCGCCGTGGCATGGTGTCCGGTTTCCACGATCGTCACCAGGCGGTCTTCGCCGATGGAGAAACCGATGCCCGGCGCGGCCAGCTTCGAGCCGAGCGACTCGGCGAGGCCGTCGTACCGGCCGCCGCCCAGCACCGAATTCTGGGCTCCCAGCCCGCCGTGGATCACCTCGAATGTGGTGCGCATGTAGTAATCCAGTCCTCGCACCAGGCGGGGGCGCACTTCATATTCGATGCCGCGGCTGTCCAGATGCTGCTTCACCGTGTCGAAATGCGCGCGGCACTCGCCGCAGAGGTGATCGACGATAGCCGGCAGCTTTTCGATAACAGGCTGGTCGGCTTCCACTTTGCAATCGAGCACGCGCAATGGGTTGGTCTCCGCGCGGCGCTGGCAATCGCCGCACATCTTGCTGGAGACCCCAGCCAGCTCCTGACGGAGAAGCTCGATGTATTGCGGGCGGCAGCGGTGGTCGCCCACGGAGTTGATCAAGAGCTTGAATCCCGCGAGCCCGGACCGTTCGAGGAGTTCGACCACCATCTCGATCACCTCGGCATCCACCACGGGCGATTCCGAGCCGATGGCTTCCGCGCCGATCTGATAGAACTGGCGGTAGCGCCCCTTCTGCGGGCGCTCGCGGCGGAACATGGGGCCGATGTAGTACAGCTTTTGCACGCCCGGACGCTGGTCCAGCCGGTGTTCGATATAGGCGCGGATCACCGAGGCGGTGTTCTCGGGCCGCAGCGTGAGGGAACTGCCGTCGCGGTCCTCGAAGGTGTACATTTCCTTGGTGACGATGTCCGTCTCCGCGCCCACTCCGCGCGCGAACAACTGCGTCTCTTCCAGGATCGGCGTGCGGATTTCATGGTAGTTATACCCGCGAAAAACCGCCCGCGCCGCCGCCTCCACGCGGTTCCACACCTCTGTCGATGGAGGTAGTAAGTCCCTGGTTCCTTTGACGGCTTTAATCAAGGTGTTTGGAAATCCTATGCTAGCATGTACCGCCGCCGGTCTCCGCCGGCGGTGTTTTTCCGTCGGGCTTTTGTCCCGCCGGAGTTTGAACTGAAGCTCCGGACGTGCTACAAATTGGCCCATGGACCAGGACTGATTGCCGAAATTCGCCGTAACGCCCACTATCCCGCCGCCGAATGGCGGGCGCTTGGGACCACGGAACCGCTCGATCCCCACGCAATCGCAGCACAGCTACGCGCCGCCCTCAACGATGCGGAAGCTTTTGTTACGCTGATGCCCACGGATAGATTGGGCCTGCTGTTTTTGCAGGGCGGCAAGGTCGTGCAACCCGACCCCGGCCGCCTGGATAGCTATCAAGCCCACGCTGGGCAAAGGCGCGGCCAATGGCCGGCCAGCGCCGAAATCACCGCAGCCATGCTTGAGCGTTACAGCAGCCCTCCCAAGTCCTAGAAACCCTTCGCCAAGAGCAGGTTGTTTTTCCGTCGGGAACTTTTCAGGACCATTCGGTATCAATATCCATTATTGGCGCGGCGAGGTGACGCATGTTTCCAGACGTCTTTTACGGGTTCCGAACGATGGCGAAGAGTCCCGGCGTGACGGCGATTGCGGTGCTCACGCTGGCCCTGGGCATCGGCGCGAATACCGCCATGTTCAGCGTCGTGAACGCCGTGCTCCTGCGTCCTCTGCCTTATCGGGACCCGGGCAGGCTGGTAACGATCCGCGCGCAGATCCCGAGCATGAACATCGCCGGGGCCTTCGTGGAGTACAACACCTACGGCGAATGGTGGCGCGCCCGGAGCCGCTCGTTCGAGTCGATGGCGGCCTTCACGCCGGGCTCAGCGATCCTGACGGCGGGCGGCGATCCGGAGCGGCTCACCGTGTACCGCGTGAATGCGGGGTTCCTCTCGATGATCGGCGTCCGGCTGTCGCTCGGCCGCGGCTTTACGCCCGAGGAAGACCAGCCCGGCGCGGCGCGCGTAGCGATTCTGAGCCACAGCCTGTGGACCCGGCGCTTTGGCGGCGACCGCGGGTTGGCGGGCCGGCCGATCCAACTCGACCACAACAACTACACCGTGGTCGGAGTCCTGCCGCCGGATTTCGATTTCTATGGCCAGGACATCGACGTCTATGCGCCGCTCGCCGCGAGCACAGCGCGCGTTTCCGGTATGCCCTCGGTTGGAGTCCATGCGCGGCTCAGGCCCGGCGTCACGGTGGCGAGAGCGCAGGCCGAAATCGACGCGCTCTGCCGCGGCTGGGTGGACCAATACCACTACCCCAAGGACTGGGGCGCGCGCGTCATGACCATACGGGACTTCCTGGTGCGGGACGTGGGCTCCAGCGTGGCGGCGCTCGGGGTCGCGGTGGTCCTGGTGCTGCTGATCGCGTGCGCCAACGTGGCCAATCTGCTGCTGGCGCGGGCGGGAGCGCGGCAACGCGAGATGGCGATTCGAAGCACGCTGGGCGCCAGCGGCGGCCGCATTGTGCGCCAACTGCTGACGGAGAGCGCCCTGCTCGGGTTACTGGGCGGCGGGCTGGGCCTGCTCGCAGCCTGGGGCGGAGTCCGCGCGCTGGCCGCCGCGTCGGCCGGGTACCTCCCGCTGCAGAAGACCGTGTCGATCGATTCAACCGTGCTGGGCTTCACGCTGTGCGCGGCGCTGCTGACCATCTTGCTGTTCGGCCTGGCGCCGGCTCTGGCGGCCGCACGAAACGTCCTCTCGGAGAAGCTGAACGAAGGCGGCCGGAGCGGCGGGGAGGGGTTGCGGCGCAGGCGCTTCAGCGCCGCCCTGGTGATTGGCGAAGTCGCGCTGGCGTTGCTGCTCGCCATCGGCGCGACGCTCATGGCGCGCAGCCTGGTCCGTCTCCAGGCGGTAGACCCGGGCTTCAACCCCGATGGCGTATTGACGGCCTCTCTGACGTTACCCGCCGACGGCTACGGCTCGGCGGCAAAGCGCGCCAACTTCTTCCAGAGCTTGATCGCGCGGCTGGAGACCATTCCTGGCGTGACCGCGGCGGGGATGGTCTCGCACCTCCCGTTCAGCCACTCGAAGAGCGGAAGCGACGTAACCGTGGAGGGCGTAGCTCCGCGGGGGCCCGGCGAGCGATTGATTGCGTTCACCCGCATTGTCGATCCGAAGTACTTCCTGGCGATGCAGATCCATTTGCTGAAGGGCCGATTCTTCGACCAGCGCGATCCTGCCGGCGGTCCCGTCGCGATCGTCAACGAGACCTTGGCGAGGCGCTGCTGGCCCAACCAGGAACCCGTGGGCAAACGGTTCAGCTTTGGGGGCGGCACGTTGCACACGGTGGTCGGGGTAATTGCCGATATGCGCCAAACATCCTTGGCCGACCCGCCGGACCTGGAGGCGTTTCTGCCGCACGCGCAGATGCCTGGCGCGGCGATGTTCCTGGTGATACGGACCCGAACGGATCCCATGCGCCTGGCGTCAGCGGTTCGCGCCGCGGTTCGGGAGTTGGATAAGAACCTTCCGCTGACGAACGTCGGCGCCCTGGCGGAGAATGTGGCGCATTCCACCCAGGGACGGCGATTCACGGTCGCGTTGCTGGGGGCCTTCGCGGCGCTGGCGCTGGTGTTGGCGACCGTCGGCATCTACGGCGTCATCTCATACTCGGTGACGCGCCGCACGCATGAGATCGGGGTCCGCATGGCGCTCGGCGCCGAACGCGGCCGCATTGCGGGCATGGTGGTTGGCCGGGCGGCGATGCTCGGCGGTGCGGGCGTGGCGCTCGGCGCCGCCGGAGGTCTGGCCCTGACCCGGCTTCTGCGCTCGATGCTGTACGGCGTCAGCGCCACGGACCCCGCGGTGTTCGCCGGCGCCTCGCTGTTTCTATTGACCGTGGCCGCGCTGGCCGGCTATATTCCCGCGCGCCGGGCCGCGCGCGTCGATCCCGGCGTGGCTTTGCGCCACGAATAGGAAGCGTCCGGGCTTACGGGGTGGGACAACAAAACGCGGCGCTGCCGGAAAGATGCGAGTTCCGCGGTTCTTCCAGTCATGGAAGGGGACTTGGTTAAATGGTAAGTTTTGCGACGATTCCAACCGCTACCCAGATAACGCCGAAGATGGCCCATTTTTCGCCCGCAGTCAGACCATCCGGCTTCACGGATCGCGCCTCACTGAATCGAACCACGCGTACAGTCCCTTGCGCCGTGTTGCGAGGTTCGAGAGTGAATTGGTCAGCGGTAGCCGAATCCATCCGGCCTTTCAGGGTCTCACCGCTGTTCAGTTCCACCCTGACTTTTCGGCCAACTTTCAGCTTGGCTACCTGTTCAGCAACCGTTGATTCTGCCGCCGGCGCGGGAATCGTTCCAATGCCCAGTAGCGTAATCAGGATGCAACTTGCTGTCGTGCGGAGCATGCTTCAACACTCTATACTCGCCACACAGGACAGTCAAATGTCAACGTAGTCCACGACCCACGGCCAATGGAGGAGAAGGCGCGACACCCGTCCGGGCTTACGCGGTTTTCGGATAAGCGGCGGCGATCTGCTTCTTGAGGAAGTCTAGATCGCGCTGGAGGGCGGCCACGTCGCTGGCGGGGTGGTAATCCAGATGTAACGAGATCGGGCCTTGGAAATTGGCGCGCGCCAGGGTGGCGCAGAACCTGGGCCAGTCCACCATGCCTTCGCCCAGGGGACAGGGCGTCATCTTCCATCCGCCGCCGTCCGCCTTGGCCCAATAAAAATCCGCGGCCGTAACCATTTTCAGGCGGGGCAGCGCCAGCCGTAAGGCCACGGACCAGCCTTCCGCGCCGCCTTCCGCGGTCGCGGCGCCAATGTCGAAATCGTAGCCGACGGCTTGCGGGTCCATGGTGCGGATCATTGCGTCGGTGTCCCAGACGGACGCTCCGACGCTGTCCCCGGCCTGGTTGTGAAACGCCATTGCCAGTCCGGCCGCCCGGCCCAACCCTCCCAGGAGCGCGATATCGCGCCGCACTTCGGAAAGCCGCGTCAGGATATCCGCGTCGCCGTATTTCCAATGGCCTGGCCGGAAAAGGGGAACCTTGACGATCCCGGCGATGCCCAGGACTTCGCGGGCATCGGGGTCTTGGGCCGACGTGAGGGCAGTCGTGATCACGGGGACGTCGATGCCCGCGCCGCGCAAGGATTCCACGGCGCGCACCAGGTCGAGGGACGCCATATCCGGCCGAACGTGTCCTCCGGCCTGGACGGAAAGGTCGCAGCCATCGAAGCCCATCCCTCTGAGGATGGGACCTAGATCCGCATACTCCACTTTGACGACGGCCTGCGAATAGAGGCAGAGTGGCGGCGTGAAGCGGGGCATGGGCGCGGTCATGATTCCGGGACGGGACTGCGCCGCCGCTTGCGCCGCCGCCGCTGCCGCCAGAAACTGCCGCCTGGTGAACGCCATCGAGATCACCGCCCCGGCGAACCCAGCCAAACCAAGGGGACCACCGCTCCGACCGCCGCGCCGGCGATCAGCGCGAAGTTACCGGCGCCCAGAAACGAGGCCAGCAGGCCGGCAAGCGAGCCGATGCCCGCCCCGACCACCGCAATCATGATCCGTTTCGCCATAGTGGGGATACTTCCAAAATAGCAGGGGCGCCGGCATTCACGCGGTCGCAAAGAGAGAATCGATGACCGGGCTGAGGGCCTTCCTCAAAGCAGGCAGGCTGATCGGCTTGGTGATCACCGCGTCCATGCCTTCGGCCAGGCACTGTTCGTGCTGTGTATGAGAGGCGTGGGCGGTCAGCGCGAAGATGGGGATCCGGGTGGGACGCACTCCGCCCGAGCGGCGCAGTTCCTCCTGGCGAATCAGCATGGTAGCCTGCAACCCATCCACCTCGGGCATTTGCACATCCATCAGGACCAGGTCGAAACTCTCCGCGAGGAAGCGTTCGTAGGCCTCTTTGCCGTTGGCTGCCAGAACCGCGCTCCAACCCTCGCGGCGGATCATGGAACAGATGACCTTCTGGTTGACGAGGTTGTCCTCGGCGACGAGGATTCGGAGGGTGGGGAATCGCCGGGGATCCGCGGCCGGAGCGGCATTGGCGGCCGGGACTGGCGCAGGGCGGTCTCCGAAGGGCAGCTCGAAGAAGAAGCTGCTGCCGGCGCCGGGCGCGCTCTGGGCCCAAAGACGCCCGCCCATGAGGCTCACCAGCCGCCGCGTGATCGTGAGACCGAGACCCGTCCCGCCGAATTGGCGTGTGTGGGACCCATCTGCCTGGGTAAAGGGCTCAAAAATCGAGTTCAGCTTGTCCGCTGGGATGCCGATGCCGGTGTCCCGCACTTCGAATTCCAGCCGGCCCGGCGCGGTCGGCGATACGATTACCTGGAGGCTCCCTTTGGGCGTGAATTTGACCGCATTTCCCACCAGATTAGTCAGTATCTGCCGCAGCCGTAGGGGGTCGCCCCGGACCCAGGCAGGGCAGCCCGCCGCCATGACCAAGTCGAACCGCAAGTTTTTCTCGCGAATCGCGATGTCGAACGTCCGCAGGGGCTCCTGAACATTCTTTCGGAGATCGAAGTCGATGGCCTCGAGGGTCATCTTCCCGGCCTCGATTTTAGAGAGGTCCAGAATATCGTTGAGGAGCGCCACGAGGGATTGCGCGGAGTTTTGCGCGATGGAAAGCTGCTCCCGCTGTTCCGGATCGGCGCACTTGTCCAGTAACAGGCTGATCATCCCCACTACGCCGTTCATGGGCGTACGGATCTCGTGGCTCATGTTGGCGAGGAACTCGCTCTTGAGCCGCGCGGCGCTTTCGGCTTTTTGCTTGGCGAAAAGCAGTTCGTCATTGACGCGGTTGCGCTCGGCCACCTGCTCCTCCAGGCTGCGGCGATGGCCGGCGAGCTCCGCGTCGCGCCGTTCGATCTCTTCGAGCATGGAATTGAAGGACGCGGCCAGTACGCCCAACTCGTCCGAGGACGTTACGGCCACGCGGTCCGAGAAGCGGTGGGTGGCCGCAATCCGCTCGGCCACACGGGCCATGGCCAGTATCGGGCTGGAAACTCGCGATTGCAGCGCCATGGCCCCGACGGCGGCCACCACCAGGCTGAGGATCACAATCAGCGCCGCGCCCCCAAGGTACCGGCGGACCAGCACACCAATAGTCGGAATGCCAGCCGCCACGACCAGCGTACCCAAGCGCTCTCCACCCACGCTGACGGCGCGCGCCAGAATGAGGGCATCCCGCTCACGGCGCAGCCCATCCGGCGGCCGATCCGCGAGGCTGGTCCCCGAGTATCGCTGGAACTGTGCGAAGCGCACGCCCCGATCGTCGAAAAGCGCGGCGTCCCGTACCAAGTCATCGGCCCGCAGGGAGAGCAGAATCTCATTCGCCGCCTTGCGGTCGCCCAGCGAGAGCGCCGGGCCGACCTGGTTGGATACGATGTTCGCGATGGCGTCGACCTGCGCGCCGGTGCGCTCCCAGAAGAGGTTCAAGTCCATCCACGAGAAGCCAGCCGCAGCGATGACCGACGTCACAATTGCTCCACCCGCGATCAGGGCGGTCAGCTTTAGGCGCAGAGACCAGTATCCGGTCATGCGTGCGGCCTGCGATTCCCGGCGCCGACGAGTTGAGGCGAGGCAATTCCCAGAACCGTGCCTGCCACGAGCGGCAACCGATGAATTGTCACGATTCCCTTATCGGCCGCGACTTCAATAAACAATAGCGTGGCTGCCGACGGCTCGGGCTGCGCGCACTGGAAAAATGCCGCCCGATGCCTCGCCCCTACAAGGAACAGTGTAGGGGCCGGGCATACCCCGGCATACCCGACCCCTACGGGGCTGATTTTCACGCCTGCCGCGGACCGGATTTCACCACATTGTCCGGGCAGCCGTCGGCCATCAGTTTGAACTTGGAGGAACGAAGCCAATTTGGGGTGGCTTGCAACAAAAACCCCGCCGGCAAAGACCGACGGCGGTACTGGAGGAACGAAGCCAGTTGGGGGGTCATGCAGGAACGAAGCCAATTGCGGGTACGTGAAACGAAGCCAATTGGGGAGTCAGATGGAACGAAGCCAATTTGAGGGATTTAGACGCAGTTCGGCTGAGGGATAGGAGTCGAGGTGATGATTTC
>OCZT010004593.1_pt1 | contig 13884 bp, 7 predicted proteins | sample 1539031 | NCBI WGS metagenome assembly OCZT01 (sample SAMEA3539308, study PRJEB22396) | soil metagenome | biome: tundra; feature: field; material: soil | place: USA | collected 2010-05 | depth 0.15 m
CCACCGAGATCTACACTCTTTCCCTACACGACGCTCTTCCGATCTGTAGGCATCCTTAAACCCATTCTCTTTAGCGTAATCAAGATATTGTAATGCGTCATTCCTGTTATAAAACAGGCTAAGGATATAAAATAAAACAAAGTCTTTTTTTACAGGTCTGATAAAATGCATTTCATTCATCTTAAGAGATCTGAAATAGTCGGGAGCCAGAGTATGCGAGGTCTTTATCAGGACTATGCTATATTTCATTGAGAATGGCTGCCTTAGATTTTCCGGAATAAATGTCTCCTGATGAATGACAATGCCGGTTTTAGGATCAACAATCCCGAATGCTACTCTCCTGTTAATCTTTCTTCCTTCCGGATTATCAGAACCGTCGGGATTAATATTCAGCGCCTCGAATTCTGATTTTCCGAATGCTTTCGTTGTAAATCGGGAAGACACAATTTCTGACCTGGTAAGGTAGTTGATCACTTCCTGTACCCTGTTAGAGGCGAGTTTTCTGTTATATTCCTCGGTGCCTTTTGAATCGGTGTATCCGGCAACTTCAATTTTTAACTGCGGGTAACTGATAAGTATGGATTTTAGAATTTCCAATGTTGATATAGAAACACTGGTTAGCTTATAGCTGTCAAAATCAAACAACAGATTTTTAATTGTCAGGAATTCTCCCCTGAATACTTTATCCGGTACCAGCGAAGAATTGAGAGCGATATAATTGCCTGAGTTCGTTGAAGGAATACTGAGGTTTATTGTATCGGTCTTATACCCGATATGGTTTATGAATAATTGATAGTCGCCTGGTTTGATTTCGAATTTAAATGAAGCCGTATCAGACAGTGATCGTTGCTCTGTCGGATTTTCTTCCTTTTGTTCATTTTTTACATTTACACTCAGGTTAATAGTATCGGTTTTCTTTTTGCTAATCCTGCTTATAAGGATCTTGAATTTGCCGGGCTTCATTTCATACCTGAATGAGGCAGAATCATTCACCGAAATATTCTTAAGCAGAGATCCGGTCTTCTGATCAAAAAGCTGGATACGCATTTGTACAGGATCGACAGGCATCCCATCCTGAAGAGAAACCAAGCCGTTTGCAGAAATAGTTTTGTCGGCATTTTCTTCTGCCGAGATTGAATAGATATTCCGGGAGTTGGCTTTTTCATTGAAAAGGCTGGTAATATATCCTGTAGTGGAATTACTGCGTATGAAAAAGGTATTATCCTGGGTATTATTAAAGGAATAGGGCAAACCTATAGGCTCAGTCCAGGTGCCATTTCTCTTAATTGATCTGAATACATCATATCCCCCCATACCTAAATGGCCGACTGAGCTGAATGTAAGCGTATTGGATGATGGATCAAAAAAAGGCGTGTTATCGTTGTACGGTGTATTAATTATAGGACCACAATTCACGGCTCGCTTCCACGAACCATCATTATCTTTTTCAGAAACCCATATATCGAGCTCCCCGTAACCTCCAGGCCTGTTACTCGCAAAATATAAAGTCCTTCCGTCGGGAGTAATAAACCCCTGTGCTTCCCAGTAAATAGAATTGATCTCTTTGCCAAGACTACGGATTTTTGACCAGGTACTATCCTTTCTCTGGCTATAGAAAAGGTTCCCGTCGCCACCTTCATCCATATAAATTATTAACAATTTTCCATTACCGGTGATAGAATTTGAATAATACCGGTCATAGCCGCCGAGTTGTTTGGTAATATCAACTGGTTTTTTCCATGAACCTGATTTATAAGAGCACATTATCCGGGTTTTCTCATTTATTGTCTGAGTAAAAATAAACACAGAATCATTTTTAGAGAGTACCGGATTACTGGCTCCGGGATAATCATTAAGCCATGTTACAAAGAGGCTGGTTTGGAGTGTCAATGGCTTCTTTTTCATCTCAATAGCATACCTGCAGTCTCTTATTTGATTGTCAATAAATTCGTTCCGGAAGATTTCAGTCTGTGAAAGTCTTCTTTTTGCATCTGTATAGAGGATTATGGCTTTTAGGAGGCTGTCATTCTGATGAAAGGCTTCAGCAAGGTAAAGATAGGTATCCAAAGGTGCTTTTTCTCCGTATTCAAGGTACTCCTTGTCAATTTTCACAACATTCCGTGATGCTATTGACAGGAGCCTCAGGGCATCGGGTTTTTTCCCGTCAAGGTTTAAAAAGCATATTCCCAATTTTGCGCAAAAATTGGAATTATCGGGGTAGATTTTAAGCAATGACGCATAGAGAACAGAGGCCTTTTCATAATTCTGATCATAGTAATAAAAAACATCAGCGTCGTGAACAGCTTTAATTAATCCTTTTTTGGAAAGTACTTGTGAAAAGAGGGGTAGGAAGTAAAAAAGCAGAAGAGAAAGAATGGCTGTCTTCCTGGATACAGTTCTCATTATTTTGAAACTTTCTTGATAAAGATTTCATCAGGATATCCTTTTCTTATCAACTCCAGCCTTAATTCATAAGCATCCTCTCTTGTCGTGAATCTTCCTGTGGTATAACGATAAAATTTATCTGAATCGTTATATAATACTTTCATATCAGAAATGTACTTAAAATATGTTACATCAACAGGATTGTGGAGAGCCATAACCTGAACAGTATAGTATAGGATATCAGAGTCTTTAACATTAATATCACCGACGTCACTCACATTCAGGTTTCTGATTAAAGTGCTGGTATCAACTGAAGAAACCGTAGGTATCAGCGAGAGATTAATCTTTTCATAAACCGTAGGTGGAAGACTGATCTCCTTTACAGAAGTATCTCTCTCAAGAGCAACATCAATGTTTAATGCCAGATTCGGATTATCCTGTAAAATTGAAGTATCAATTTTTTGGGTTAAATAACCGAATCCTTTATAAAATATTCTGAACTGACCGGGAGCAACATTAAAGCTATATAGACCTGTATATTTATTTGGGAATCCTACATCTAGGGTATCGCCCGAGGTTCTGTTGATAAGATGAATTGAATAATTTTCATCAAAGGTTACCACAGTATCTTTAAGACTGAATTTACCTTTGATTTCGAACACCTGGTTTACATCAGTGCTCCCCATTCCCAGATAGAAAATATCTTTCTTTTTATAATCAGTTGTCATCGAATAATAAGCATTCTTGCCGTTATTGACAGGTTGGAAAAACTTATCGTCATCGGTGGTATTTATAGGATATCCCAGGTTGGTCGGTATCTTCCATACATTGCCAATTTTCTGACTTTTGAAAATATCATATCCCCCCATTGAACTGTGGCCTTCGGAACTGAAGTACAACACAGAATCATTCTGAGTTATAAAAGGAGTATCTTCATTAAATGGAGTATTGATAGCTGCTCCCATATTTACAGCAGGGCCCCAGTCACCTGTGGCATCTTTTTCAGAAACATAAATATCGAGGTTTCCCTGACCTCCATCCCTGTTGCTTGTAAAATATAGTTTTTTGCCGTCTGCTGAAATACAGGCATGTGATTCATAAAACTTTGTATTTATATTCTTGTTAAGCTTTTTTATAGGAGTCCATGCCCCGTTTACAAAGTTTGATGAATATATATTGCCATCGTAGTTATCAGTTTTATATAGAAAAAGTTCAGTGCCGTCACTATTAAGAGACGAAGAAGAACAATCTTCACCTGCATTCAGCTGTGTGGTTATTTCAAGAGGAGTCTGCCATTTTCCCCTTTCCTTTTTTGAATAGAAGATCGCGTTCACGACACCTCTGTGTTCAGTATACACAATTGTGTTGCCGTCAAAGCTTACAGCGGGGTTATCATTTATTGCTCCCTGATTAAAATCATTTCCCAACGCTTTTTTACTGAAGGTCACAGGATTTGCTTTATATTGAATTGCATTCTTACATGCAAGTATCTGCTGATCGATATACTCGGCGTTCGTCATGCCACCTTTGGCTTTCGTTTCCCTGACAAGCTTACTGAAGGTCTCAAGAGTACTCAGTGCTTTTTCGAGCTGATTATTAATAAGATAAGCTTTTGCAAGCGAAAAATAAGCATCGAGAGGAGCTCTTAGCTCCTTAAAAGTAAGAGTTTTTGAATCATAGCTGGCAGTCTTAACAGCAGCTTCAAGATAAGGAATTGATTTTTCTTTTTCGCCAGGGATATTAAGATAGCAGTTGCCGATTTTATATTTTATATTAAGATTATTTGTCGTATCGAGGAGAAGGTAAAGCTGATTTGCAAGTTCATATTCTTCAAAAAGATAATATGACTCTGCCTTTGCAAATATCTTTTTCATCTCGCTTTGAGATTGAGCTGAAACGACTGTGGGAAGAATGACCAGAGTCAATAACAGCAATATAATGCTTATGATCTTTATTCGGAGATTTACCATCAAAACAAATATAGTAATTTTTCTACACGTTTAAGCTAGTGAAAACACAATATTATTTGAATGTTACTTTATAAATATCTTCTTTCCCGAATCCTCCGGTCTCTTTAAATTTGGAATAATAACCTGATTTTCCATCACCGACAGGCATAAAGAAAATGTCGTCATCAGGAGTGTTAATCGGATAACCAAGGTTTTTAGGTATACTCCACAGGCCATTTGACTGCAAATCAGATCTGAAAAGATCATATCCTCCCATATTTTCATGTCCCTGGGAACTGAAGAAGAGAGTTTTTCCATTGTTAATAAAATAAGGCCTGTCCTCATTGAATTGTGTATTAATTTCCGGACCAAGGTTAACAGCGGGGCCCCAATCGCCATTAATCTTACGCGAGATATACAGATCTAGTCCTCCAAAACCTCCGGGTCTGTCAGATGCAAAAACAAGCTGATTTCCGTCTTCAGATATAAAACCGTGCGATTCCCAATATTTTGTGTTAATATTTTTATTAAGCTTAACAACCTTGCTCCAGCTGTTTCTATCATATGAACTCATATAGATATCACTGGTAATGTGATCATCTTTTGAAAGAAACAATAGTTTGCCATCTGCGGAAAGGCATGAAATGTAAAAATCACCATCAGACTGGAGTTCAGGAGTTATGTTGACTGGTGCGCTCCATTTTCCATTAACCAGTCTCGAAAACATCACTGCATCATAGAATTTTAGGGAAACCATATAGGCAAAAGACTTCCCATCGGCTGAAATCAGAGGATTAAAGTTTGATTTCTCATCATTGAAGAGTTCACCCATATTTTCTTCAGAATAGGCCACCGGCCTGGCGATAAGGTCTTTCGCCATCTCACATGCCTTTATTTCATTTTGAACAAAATCTAAGTTCTCATGATCATCAGGAAGCAGGGTGGCAAGATATTTAGTGAATGTCTCTTTCGCCTTGTCAAACCTGTAATTTATACGGTAGGCTCTTCCAAGCTCAAACAGGGCATCATAGGGCGCTGCAACCTGAGTAAGGGTTCCCTCCTTATGTTTAGCCGACATATTTTTAATTGCACTCTCGAGATACTCTATTGAAAGATTTTTCTTCCCCGGAATATTCAGGTAACAAACACCAACGCAATATGCCAGATTTGCATTTTCCGGCAGTTTTTCATAAAGTTGAAGATAATATGTAAGAGCATCAGAATAAGATTCATTCATCAGGAAATATTCAGCTTCAAGGAACGAATCCTGAAGGTCTTTATTCTCTTGCGCATAAACAGGGACGATTAAAAGTAATATAAATAACAGACACACTGCTCTTTTGCTCATAGACAGAGATTTTGGTAAACAAATTTATTAAAAAAATAGCAAAAGAACTGTTAATGATATATTATTTTATGAATATGACCGGCTTTTACCGGTCATATTTCGTATTCCTATTTTTTCTGATTCTTTCTTCTCCTCCAAAAGATTATGAATAAACTTAGAATTCCGACTCCAAGCACGATCCATAAAATCCAAAGGTAGCCGCTCCACGCAGGCGCAGTTTGTGCTTTATTTTTAGCTGCAGATAAATCTTTCGCAGCTATAAGATTTGCAATACTCCTGGATACGGCTTCTTCAGGATATTTTTCTTTATGAGTTAAAAGATATAATATCAGATCCTCAGGTGTTTTGATTCCTTCTTTTCTCAGATCAATTGATTTAAGAGCAGATGCCAGTGGTTCTTCTGAATGTTCAACCAGATCGCTGAGGTATTGTTCAACTTTGGTACCTGGCACCGAACTAATCATTACCAGTAATTCAGATATCTGATTGTTGGTAAGTCCATGTTTAACACCTTCTTCGTAAAATGCCAGCAGCCATTTTTCTTTAATTTTTATGTTGCTGTTATCGACAGCTGCGATTGTCTGGCGAATCAGGTCTCCGTAAACAGATTTTTCACTGAACGCAAGGATTTTATTTCTTAAGACTGCAATGGCAGGATCTGTTTCACCCAAGATTGCTGCAGCAATTCTATTCAGGTATTCAGGACTTATTTTCCCGCCTGTTTTTGAATTAATGTACTCTTGTAAATCGGTCCAGGTCTTGAGATTGAGTTTATAAATATCTATATCAGAGAGAAGTTGTTTCAGGTCGCCATCAGTATGTCTTGCCAATAAATCAACAGCAGCCTGGGTAAGGATATTATCCATTACGGCTACCTTTAGAGCCAGTATGTCCACCTCTTCAGGATTGAGGTTGTTTTTACCGGCTTCTTCCTTAAGATATGAGATATATTCGTCGACCTTTCCGAATTCCTTATTTTCAATATTTGCCTCGGTAACAACCTTTAATAAACTATCCCTGGCTCTGCTCTTCAGCATTTCAGCGAGCGAGCTTATCTGATTTTGTGATATAACTCTGCTATATTCAGGACTTATTACAGGCTGAGTTGTAATTGTTTTCTCCCTTGTGATTAAAACCTCAGTTGTAGTTGTATTATTAAACCGGTCGGTTAGTTTGAAGACAACTCTGTTTTTTCCCTGGCTTGGCGCCATTTTATAGTTAAAAGTTGAATCGAGCATTGTAAAGTGTTCGACTGATACCAGTGAATCTCCAACCCAGTGTTCAACTGTCAGAAAAGATTTAGGTTCAACTTTCATCGGGAAAAGGATCGAGTCGCCATTTGTAACAGAAATTGTCTTATTTGTTTCAACTTTTAAATCAGCAACAAAATCTGTTTTTGGCAGTATTGTTCCTGGAAGTACAAAACTGTCGGATGGGTTTGTAAGAGGCAGATCAATTTTCCTGACAACTTTCTCGCCTCCGTCGCCTTCGTATGTGATCTCATAATCTCCCTGAGGAAGCTGAAATTCATATTCTCCCGTTTTAGGATTCGAATAGACAATTATTGTCTGATTCGGATTTTTAATATTCATAGCGCTCACCTTCACGCTGTCAGTCATACTGCTAATGAGGTCAGCCACTTTTACCATGCCTCTCACGAAGAATTTTCTGGGATGGTCATTTGAGAAAATCTCGATCCTGTAAATGTCCTGCTTTCCATACCCCCCCGGCAATTCCTTTGCCATGTATCCTTCATAGCCTTGATTCAGAGGCTTAAAGAAGATATCATCGTCGGTCGTATTCAGAGGGTAACCTACATTGAGAGGAACGGACCATTCACCGTTATCAAGAAGGGTGGAATAGAAAATGTCATAACCTCCCATGTTGAAATGACCTCTTGAGCTGAAAAAAAGTGTTTTGTCATCATCACTAAGAAACGGAGTTTCTTCATTATAAGGAGTATTTATGACAGGCCCCAGGTTTACGGCCGGCCCCCAGTCGCCAGTGCTGTCGCGGTTTGACACATATATATCGAGGCCGCCATATGTGCCTTTTCTGTTACTTGTGAAATAGAGTTTTTTATTATCGTGTGAAATCGTTGCATGCGATTCCCAATATTTAGTATTTATGTTATCATTGAGTTTTACAAGAGGTGACCAGGTTCCGTTCTCAAACCTTGAAGTAAAAATAATTCCGTCATAATCGGCTGAACTATACAGGTAAAGATCCTTCCCGTCTTTAGATATTGAAGTCGGGAAAAGATCGCGGTCAACCTTCAGCAATTCATTCATATTTTTTGGTTCTGTCCAGGCCCCGTTTACTTTTGTTGAATACATAACTGCATCATAAAATGCCTGACTTCTTGAAAAAACGAGAATATCCTCTTTATCAGACACTACGGGGTTAAAATCATTATTGCTGCTATTGATGACGCTACCGAGGTTTTTCTCCCTGATAAAGAGAGGCATTTTCATAAGTTCCTTGGCGTTAAGGCACGATTGAATCTGAAGTTTTACAATTGTTGAATCATAAACTTCAGGGTTAAGGTTTTTTTTGAAAATCTCATAAGTTCTCAGAGCTTTATCTATCTGGTTATTTATGCGGTAAGCATTGGCAAGATAGTAGAGAGCATCATAAGGAGCTCCCGTTTCATTGAATTTTCCCTCTTTGTATTTAGGATCAATATTTTTAACTGCAGATTCAAGGTAACTGACAGCTTTAACTTTTTCTCCCGGAATGTTTATGTAGCACTGGCCAATACGATACTTAAAATTTGCATTATCCGGGTAATTTCTCAATAATTGAAGATATAAAGGCAATGCATCCTGGTAGGCTTCAAACAAAATCCAGCTTTCGGCATCATAAAAATTATCTCTCAGATCTCCTTTGGACTGAGAAAATATATCTGAATTGATAAATGCAGCAAGAAGCCACGTTAAGAGAACTAACCTTTTCATCATGGTACAATTAAATCAAAATGGAATATGGGCACATAAAACACTTGTGAAAAATATAATCCTAAGTTTCTATTTTTAGAATGGAGGAAATCAATCTGTTATTTCTCTACTCAAGGCTACTAATATAGGATAAATATTAGAAAAAAGGGCTATTTTTAATAGTCCTTTTTACCAATTCTTACTTTTTTTTTCAAAATCGGGTTATTGATAGATAAAAATCACAATCAACAGATGAGGCCGATGAACAGATTAAACAATATCAGGAGAATAATTTTCAAGAATCTGTTTAACTTTATGCAGGAACTTTCCCGCCAGTGCCCCGTCAATTACTCTGTGGTCATAACTTAATGATAGTATCATTATCTGCCTGATGGCAATCATGTCCCCTTCAGGTGTCTCAATTACAACCGGTGTCTTTCTCACCACTCCCGTCCCTAGGATGGCAGCCTGAGGCTGGTTAATTATTGGTGTGCCGGCAAGATTATTGTAACTGCCAAAATTAGTGATGGTAAAGGTGCCGCCTGTAATTTCATCGGGTTTTAACTTATTTGTCCGGGCCCTTTCAGCAAGATCATTTACTGCTTTTGCCAGACCGGTAAGATTTTTTTCGTTGGCATTTTTTATTACCGGTACAATCAGGTTGCCGTCAGGGAGTGCAGTGGCCATACCTATATTAATATTTTTCTTTTTAATAATATTATCACCATCAACTGAAATGTTGACCATAGGAAATTCGTAGAGAGCTTTTGCCACGGCATCAATAAAAATTGGTGTCAGAGTAAGTTTTTGACCTTCTGCTGCCAAAAATTTCTCCTTGAAGGTATTTCTCCAGTTAACGAGACGGGTCACATCAGCATCAATAAATGACGTAACATGAGGTGATGTCCTTTTCGACAAAACCATGTGTTCTGCTATGATTTTGCGTATTCTGTCCATTGGAATTATTTCATCTCCTGCTGACCTGGCAGCAGGTATAGCCACTTGCTTAGGGGTCTTTGTGTTATGCACAGCTTCCACAGACTCCTGAACCTTAATTGTTTCCTTTTCAGAATTCCTTTCCTCGAGTAACTTCAGTATGTCATCTTTTGTTATCCGACCGTCCATTCCTGTTCCGGTGGTCTTATCAAGATCAGTATAGCTTATTCCTTCACGGGAAGCAATATTTCTTACCAGAGGTGAAATGAACTTCCCGGATGGAGTCCGGCTTTTCATATTATGTGATGAGGCTTCAATTTCAGACTTTTCCTGTTTTCCCAGAGCTATGGTTTCCCGGATTCGTTCAACTTCTTTATCGATCTTCTTCAGATCTTCTTTGGTCTGAAGAACATCATTTTCAATTACAGCCAGCAAGTCACCGATTTTGGCAACTGAACCCTCTTTAGCAACTATTGACACCAAAGTGCCGGAAGCAGGCGCCGGAACCTCGGAATCCACCTTATCGGTCGCTACCTCAACGAGCGGATCATCTTCATTTACCTTTGAACCTTCTGAAACCAGCCATTTATTTATTGTTGCTTCTATAACTCCTTCTCCCATTGCAGGTAATACGATATTCAGTCGTGCCATAAACCTTGTTTTTATTTTTTCTACATTCTTTTTGATTTCTCTTCAAATGCTGCCCCTCGGGTAATATCTTAACAGTCCATAGGAGAAGCTTAAAAAAGAAATCATCAAAAGAAAATTTTCTTTCATACTAAACAACCGGATCAGTGAAATGTTTCAGATATCCGTCGCATGTTGAAACAATTCTCAGCGGGGGAAAATAAAATTAAATAATGAAGTTATTTGCTGTAAAGTTCCTCTCTGATTACATCTGAAAGTCTTTTAACCCCTGTTTCAATCTCTTCCTTATTTGAAAAGGAGAAGTTAATGCGCATTGTGTTATGTATTTTTTGAAGCAGGTTATCATTGCTGGTATGGATTTCTGTTATTAATAGCCCTTCCCAGAGTAATCTCGTCGGTATATTCCAGCTCATCTCCAATTGCAACTCCTCTAGCCAGGGTTGTAATGCGTATATCGTATTTATTCAGCCTTTTAAACAGATAATAATTTGTGGTGTCACCCTCCATTGTGGTACTCAAAGCAAGAATTATCTCGGCTATATTCCCGGCCTTCACTTTTTCTTCAAGGTTGTCGATTTTCAGATCGGAAGGACCAATACCGTCAATTGGTGATATAATTCCTCCAAGAACATGATATACTCCCCTGAATTGCCGGGTATTTTCTATTGCCATCACATCCTGAATGTTTTCCACAACGCAGATAACTCCTTTCTCTCTTTTTTCATCATTGCAGATATTGCATATTTCCGTATCTGAGATGTTGTTGCAGATCTTACAATAGTGGATCTCATCATGGAGCCTGATAATACTTTCTCCAAACTTTTTCACTTCTTCCGAATCTCTTTTTAACAGATTCATTACCAGTCTGAATGCCGTTTTTCTTCCTACACCTGGGAGTGAAGCAAATTCATTTACGGCATTTTCGAGTAGCCTGGAAGGAAATTCAGTAAAACTCATGATTAAAAACTTTCAGACAAAATTAGTTCAATTTTCCGGTGTTATTAATCCGGGGCGGAATTTTTTGTCTTCCATTCTTTTTGCTATTCTTGTGGACTAATTAAATCCAATATGTCGCCTCTCCTGATACTTGGAATATTTGTTATCTATACAGTTGTCTTGTTTTCTGTTACCTGGTTTACTGCAAGGAAAGCCGATAATCAGTCATTTTTCATAGGTAACAGAATATCTCCATGGTTTGTGGTTGCATATGGAATGATCGGGGCTTCACTATCAGGTGTAACATTTATGTCTGTTCCGGGATGGGTAAAAGATACCCAGTTCAGTTATATGGTAGTTGTTCTGGGCTACCTGTTAGGCTATTTTGTTATAGCGCTCGTATTGCTCCCTTTGTACTACAGGTTAAAACTCACATCAATCTACTCATATCTGGAACAACGGTTCGGATATTGGTCATATAAAACCGGTGCCGGGTTTTTTATCCTGTCGAGAACCCTTGGCGCTTCTTTGCGTATGTTTTTGGTTATAAATGTTTTGCAGATCTTTGTTTTTGATGCATGGCATATTCCGTTCTGGATAAATGTTCTTATTTTCATTACTCTTATAATTCTTTACACGCTGAAGGGTGGCATAAGAACAATAATATGGACTGACACCCTTCAGACTACTTTTATGCTTCTTGCGGTAGTCCTGTCTGTAATTTATATAGGAAAAAACATGCATATTCCTATACTGAAGCTTGTTTCCATTGTTAAAGAAAGTCCGGTTTCGAAAATGTTCATAACTGACTGGCATCATCCGAGGTTTTTTCTCAAACAGTTTTTCAGCGGAATGTTTATCACAATTGTTATGACAGGCCTGGACCAGGAAATGATGCAGAAAAATCTCAGCTGCAGGAACATAAGGGAGGCACAGAAAAATATGTTCACATTCAGTGCAATACTAGTATTTGTAAATCTTCTGTTCCTGTTTCTGGGTGCTCTTCTTCTTATTTTTATACAGAATAAAGAGATTAATATAGCATCGAGTGATGATATTTTCCCTACTGTTGCGATTAAGTACCTTGGGCCAGTTGCAGGTGTGGTGTTTTTAATCGGACTTATTTCAGCAGCGTTTCCAAGTGCAGACGGCGCTTTAACTTCTCTAACTACATCAGTAAGTATCGATTTTTTGGGTCTTGAACAAAGAAAGGGCATTTCTGAAAAAGCAAAAACAAGAATCAGGTATACTGTGCACCTGACGATAGCGCTTGTGTTTTTTATAAGTGTTCTGCTGTTCAGTACCGTGAATGACAAGGCTGTTATTGATAAGCTTTTTACAATTGCCGGTTATACCTACGGGCCATTGCTTGGCATGTATTCATTTGGCTTATTTACAAGAAGAAAGGTAAATGATAAGGTAACACCCTTAATTGCAATTTTTTCGCCAATAGCATGCTTCTTTCTGAGCAAATACTCGGTAGAGCTTTTTAACGGGTATAAATTCGGATTTGAACTGCTTCTTCTGAATGGATTACTGATGTTTGTCGGACTATATATATTCAGCAGGAAGTCTGAAAAGTCTTAATGTCATGGACTCTTGAAATCTGGATGTCTTCCGGTCACATAAAGCTTTTATAGCTGTTATAGCCTCTAAAGCTAATTTATATACCGTTTACTGAAATTAAAAGATTCTTATTGCCTGATGCCCGAACCCTGTTGCCTGTTGCCGGACGTGTTGGTATTGTTGGTATTATTTGTATCAGTATTACTATTATCATCAGGCTCTTCCTTAACCTCTTTTTTAAGAATTACATTTATTTTTTTATAAGGAATATTCCAGACGATATAGTAGTTTAAACCGGTTGCAATGGTTTTTGTGCCATTGCCGAACCCTGGAATATATACTGCTTTCAGATCTTTCCCTGTACCTGAATAGATCAGCATTCTCAGGCTTATTGACCATCCGATGCTTAAATGATCGAATATTTCTGCTCTCACCCCGGGGCATGCTTCAATAAAATGTGCCCAGTTTGTTCTGGAAGGGATAAAGGAGGAAGTCGTACTCCAGTAATCAGTTGTCTGATAGAAAGGAACTTCAGAAGTGAAACGGCTCAGTCCGTATCTTAATCCAATTCCTGCCCAGTACTTTCCCTGAGATTTATCAGCTTTCAGAAGGTTGTAATCTACTCCAATTCGGACAAAGTTTCCATGGTTGAGATAGGTATAATTATACTGTGAATATTTGAAATTCAGATACCCGGCAGCAAGAACGACTGAGCGTCTTTCATCAAGATCGACAGAAATATAAGCTTCTTCATTCAGAATATTTTTATCTGAATAATAAATAGCCGGACCAGACACTTCCAATCCGGCCTTTATTTTAAGAGGTATGGGAATAGTGTCCTGTGCCTGTACCTGAATTAATACGAAACTCAGTAACAGAGTGAGACTAATAGAATATACGGATGTTTTCAACATTTAAATTAGTAATCGTCTTGTTACTTACATATATTGTATCGATAAAGTGCTGTGTATATTTAGGTACTGAGTCGAGAAGATGATAATATGTATAGCCGCATTCCTTTGAAATCAGATGGGGATGACTCGTATAATGGAATTCGATGGTGTCTGAAATCCCGTTTACCTGAATGACAAATGATGAACTTTCTGCTGAAGCATTAAGAGGGAAAAGAGCAGGTTGCACATTTACAGTCTTATTATAAATCAGTGAATCATTGTTCAAT
>OCZT010004595.1_pt1 | contig 13880 bp, 14 predicted proteins | sample 1539031 | NCBI WGS metagenome assembly OCZT01 (sample SAMEA3539308, study PRJEB22396) | soil metagenome | biome: tundra; feature: field; material: soil | place: USA | collected 2010-05 | depth 0.15 m
TGCCGCGGAGGCCGCTGCCGCGGAAGAAGGCGATGCGGCAGCGCCCGAGTCGGCAGAGGCACCCGTGCCGGCTGAGGTGGCGTCAGAGTGAGCCAGCCGATCACCGCAGAGCTGGTGCGCCAATTGCGAGAGCAGACCGGCGCCGGGATCATGGACTGTAAGATGGCGCTCACCGAGAGCGACGGCGAGTTCGAACGTGCCCGCGACATCCTGCGTGCCAAAGGGTTGGCCTCGGCGCAGAAGCGCTCCGGTCGGCAGACCGGTGAGGGGCTGGTCGAGTCCTACATCCATCCCGGGGGCAGGATCGGAGTACTGCTGGAGGTCAACTGCGAGACCGACTTCGTCGCCCGCACCGATCAGTTCAAGGCGCTGGCGCACGACCTGGCGCTGCAGGTTGCCGGTGCCTCTCCCAGGTGGGTGCGCCGCGAGGACGTTCCGGCGGCCCTGCTGGAGCGCGAGCGCGCCATCTACCGGGACCAAGCGCTGCGGGAGGGCAAGTCGGCAGAGCGGCTCGACCAGATCATCGACGGACGGGTGCGCAAGTTCTACGAGACCTTCTGCCTCTACGAGCAGCCCTGGCTGCGGGACGAGGGGTCGAAGGGTCGCCAGGTGAGCCAGGTGATCCAGGAGGTGATCGCCGCGACCAGGGAGAACATCGCGGTCTCCCGCTTCGTCCGCTTCGAGCTGGGTGAGAGTGGGGCCGACGAGGGCCAGCCGGATGACGCTTGAGCCGGTCACCGAGCTGACCGGGACGGCGGTGAGCTCCGAGCCCGGCGTTCAGCCCCGCTACCGGCGGGTGGTGATCAAGATCAGCGGCGAGGCGCTGGTCGGGGATGGACAATTCGGCATCGACCCTGACGTTCTGGACGAGGTCGCCCGGGAAATCAAAGGAGCCCACGATCTGGGAACTGAGATCGCGGTGATGGTGGGCGGCGGCAACATCTTCCGCGGCCTGGCGGGGGCCAAACGCGGGATGAACCGGGTCACCGCCGACCTGATGGGCATGCTGGGCACCGTCATCAATGCCCTGGCCCTTAGAGACGCCCTGGAGGCGCACGGGATGCCCACCCGGGTGCTGACTGCGATCGAAATGCACCAGGTGGCTGAGCCCTACATCCGCGGTAGGGCGATCCGGCACCTGGAGAAGGGCCGGGTGGTGCTCTTCTGTGCTGGGTCGGGCAATCCCTTCTTCACCACCGACACCCCGGCGGCGCTCCGGGCCGCCGAGATAGGGGCGGAACTGCTGATCAAGGCGACCCGGGTGGATGGTATCTACAGCGCCGATCCCGAAGTCGACCCCACCGCCACGCGCCTGCCCACTCTCACCTACATGCAGGTGTTGAACCTCGGCCTGCAGGTGATGGACAACACGGCCATCACCCTGTGCATGGACAACCGCCTTCCCCTTCTGGTACTGGACCTCTTCACTCCTGGCAACATCGCCCGGGCCGTGCGCGGAGAGAAGGTCGGATCCCTCGTCACTGACCAGGTGCCCCCGGTTTGAGCGATGACCTGCTGCGGGAAACCGAGCATCGGATGGCCAAGAGTGTGGACTCGCTGCAACGGGAGCTGGCCTCGATTCGGACCGGCCGAGCTAGCCCCGCTTTGATCGAGCACCTTCAGGTGGAGGTCTATGACAGTCACATGCCGCTCAATCAGGTGGCCAGCATCTCCGCTCCGGAAGCCCACCTGATCCTGATCCAACCCTGGGACCGCAATAACATGGCGGCGATCGAGCGGGGGCTCCGGCGCAGCGAGCTGGGGCTGAATCCCGCCAATGACGGCCAGCTCATCAGGCTGCCGGTGCCGCCGCTCAACGAGGAGCGCCGCCGAGAGTTCGTGCAGATTCTCAAGCACCGCGCCGAGGAGGCCCGGGTGGCGGTCCGCAACATTCGCCGGGACGACCTGGAACAGCTCCGCCGGCTGGAGCATGACAAGGAGATCTCCATGGACCAGGCGCAGCGGGCGCAGGTCCAGTTGCAGAAGGTCACCGACGGGTACATCGAGGAAATTGAGGAGGTGGCGCGGCGAAAGGAAGCCGACTTGCTGGAGGTGTGATCCCCGGCCGAGACGCTGCGGATGACTGAAACCAGCCCCGCCCTGCCTCGGCACATCGGGATCATCATGGACGGCAACGGGCGCTGGGCCCGTCAGCGCGGCCTCCGCCGCAGCGCCGGTCATCGCGCCGGGATACAGGCAATCCGGCGGGTCATGGAGGCGGCCGACACCGCGGGGGTCCACTGCCTCACCCTCTACGCTTTCTCCACGGAGAACTGGTCGCGCCCGCGCCAGGAGGTGGCGACCCTGATGCGGCTCTTCGAGCAGACCATGCAGGCGGAGGTCGACGAACTGCACCGCAACGGGGTGCGGATCAGGGTGATCGGTCGTCGGCAACAGCTCTCCAAGCGGCTCCAGAAACTGGTGGGGGACGCCGAGCGGCGCACCGAGGCCAACTTGACCGGGGTGCTGAACGTCGCCATCAACTACGGGGGCCGCGCCGAGATCGTGGACGGAGTGCGCCAGCTGGCAGCCTCAGGCGCCGACCTCAGCCAGCTGGAGGAAGCAGACCTGGCCGGCGCGCTCTACACCGCCGGGCTGCCTGATCCCGACCTCATCATCCGCACCGCCGGTGAGATGCGGACCAGCAATTTCCTGATCTGGCAAGCGGCCTACGCCGAGCTTTACGTGACCCAGACACTTTGGCCCGACTTCGATGCCGCCGACCTGCGGGCGGCGCTGGCGGACTACTCCGCCCGGGTCCGCCGCTTCGGTGGAGTTCCGGAACCGAGGTGAAGCTCGCGGTTCGTACCGCCACCGGGGTGGTCATCCTCGGCCTCTTTCTGGGCGCCCTCTGGCTGGGAACTCCCTTCGTCGACGCCTTCGTAGCGTTGGTGGTGAGCCTTGGCCTCTGGGAGTACTGGCAGCTCTGGCGAGGAGCCGGGCTGCCCATCGACCCGATCTTGCTGTTCGGACTGGCCGCGCTTTGGCTGTTCCGATACGCCTATCCCCAGCTGCCCGAAGCGGGAGTGATTCTGAGCATCGCGGTGCTGGGCGGGCTCGCGCTCTCGCTCCGGTCCGACCCCCAATCACAACCGTTCAGGTGCTGGACGCTGGCGGTCGGTGGGGCCGCCTGGCTCGGGTTCTGTCCGGGATCCCTGCTGCTGCTCTACCACGGGATCGCGAGCCGGCCCCGAGCGGTGGAGGTGGTACTGCTGACGGTCGGGGTCTCGGTGATCGGCGACACCCTCGCCTATCTGGTGGGATCGCGCTTCGGGCGCCACCCCTTCTTCCCCAAGATCAGTCCCCGCAAGACGTGGGAGGGCGCCGTCGCCGCCCTCATCGCACCCACCGTGACGGTGGGCCTGCTACTGCCCCTCGCTTTGCCGCGGGTCGGGCACCCACTGGCGTTTGGGATCGGGTTTCTGGCGGCGCTCGCCGCTGTGGTCGGGGACCTGGTTGAGTCCCAGCTCAAGCGAGAGGTGGGGGTCAAGGACTCGGGGCGGCTCTTGCCGGGCCACGGCGGGGTGCTGGACCGCATGGACAGTCTGATCTTCGTGGGGGCGGTCGTATACTCGCTCTTGGGGGCGACGCACGCTTTCTGACCACCCCCACGCCGGTCGCTCCCCTCGGGCTGGAGGCGCCGGAATCACATCGGAGGCTCGATCAATGCCAACGCGGGTAGCCGTGATCGGGGCCACGGGGTCAATCGGTGCGCAGGCGCTCGACGTCATCCGGCGCTTTCCTCAGCAATTTGAGCTGGTGGGCGCCGTAGCCGGCCGCCGAGTCGCTGCTCTGGAGGAGGCGCTGCGCCCCTTCCCCTCGGCCCAAGCGGTGCTGATCGACCCCGATGCGGCGGTCCGCAGCGGGACCTCGGTCGGGATCGATGCGGCGTGCCGACTGGCTGGCTCTTCGGAGGTCGACGTGGTCCTGGTGGGCGGTGGCGGGGCCGGAGCCTTGCTCCCGACGCTGGCCGCCTGTCGGGCGGGCCGGTTGGTGGCGCTCGCGACCAAGGAAGTGCTGGTGATGGCCGGCGAGCTGGTCACCGAGACTGCCCGCGAGCACGGGGCCAGGATCGTCCCGGTCGACAGCGAGCACAGCGCCATCTGGCAGTGCCTGCGGGGAGAACGCGCCGAAAGTGTCCGCCGACTGATCCTGACCGCCAGCGGAGGCGCCCTGCGCTCTTTGCCGCTGGCGGAGCTGAGCCAGGTCAGCCCTGACCAGGCGCTCGCTCATCCCAACTGGCGGATGGGGCCCAAGGTGACGATCGACACCGCCACCATGATCAACAAGGGGTTGGAGGTGATCGAAGCCCACTTCCTCTTCGACATCCCGTACGAGCGGATCGACGTGGTCATCCACCCCCAGAGCGCGATCCACTCGGCGGTGGAGTTCTGCGACGGGACCATGATCGCCCAGCTGGGGATCGCCGACATGCGGGCGCCGATCGCGCTGGCGCTTAGCGACGGCGTCCGGCTGCCTGGGGTGGTGGCGCCGCTCCAGCTGGAGGAGCTAGGACACCTGGATTTCGAGGCCGTGGATCCAAATCGCTACCCGGCGCTGAAAGTCGTGCGGGACGCCGGGCTTCGGGGGGGGGCGGTCCCGGCGGTGATGAACGCTGCCAACGAGGTGGTGGTGGCTGCCTTCCTTGAGGGAAAGATCCGCTTCACCGAGATCTCGACCCTGGTGGAGCGGGTGACGGGCTCTTTCGAGCCACCTGAGAGCCTGGGGCTGGAGCAGTTGCTGGCCGCCGATCGCTGGGCGCGGGCGCGGGCGCGGGCGCTGGTTGGCCAGCCGTCCGTGCCCACCCCGGGGGCGGTCCCCGTCTAGATGCCTGCCTTCGTGTTCACCTGGCAGAGCGTCGGGGGCATCATCTTGATGCTCCTGGTGGTGATCGCCATCCACGAGCTGGGCCATTTCGTGGTCGCCAAGCGGGCGGGGATCATGGTCCAGGAGTTCTCGATCGGCTTCGGGCCGCGGCTGATGAGCCGGATGCGCGGCGAGACCCGCTACTCGCTGCGCCTTCTGCCCCTCGGCGGCTACGTCCGCATGGCCGGGATGACCGGGCTGGAAGCGCCGCCCAACGACGGGGGCGCCCGGGGTTTCATCCACGCCAGCAACGCCCGCAAGGCCGCAACCCTGGCCGCCGGAGGACTGATGAACATGGTCCTGGCGGGGGCGATCTTCACCGGGGTGGCGGTGGTGGGGGGGCCCTCACCGCAGGTCCAGTCGGGTGGCGCCCTCGCTACGGCCGGGGTCAAGGGCGACTGGCAGGTGGTCTCGGTGGCCGGCCACCGCACCTCGACCCTGCAGGGCGTGCGCAGCAACATCCAGGCGGCGCGGGGTCTTCCCCTTCGGGTGGGGCTGCAGCCGTGGACTGGCGGCCCAACCCGGCAGGTGATGATCCAACCCCAGCTGCATTGGGTCGGATTGGGCAAGACCCCGAGAATTCCGGTCGAGGCGGCCATCACCGCGATCAACGGGGCTCCGAGCCCCCGCGCCCGGCCGACAACGATGGCCAAGGCGATCCCGGGCACACGGCCGCTGCGGGTCTCGTACCGCACGGCCGCCGGCCGGACCGGCACCGTACTGGTTCCCCGCAGCCAGTTCCAGGTGGAGTGGCTGGTCGGATACATCGCGTCGGCGGGGAATCTGCTGGTGCCCAGCCTGGGCGGGCCGCCGATGCCGATCTACTCGGCCCTCGCGACCGGCTTCTACACGGTGCCCAGCCAGATCGGCTCGACCTTCGTGAACCTCTGGAAGTTGATCAGCCCGCATCACCCCGCGAACCTGCGGTTGTCGGGGCCGGTCGGCATCGCCGAGGAGACCTCGGTGGCGACCCAGATTGGACCCACCACCTACCTCACTCTGATGGCGCTGATTTCGGTCAACCTGGGCCTCTTCAACCTGCTGCCGATTCCGTTCCTGGACGGAGGGCGGCTCTTCTTCGTGCTCCTGGAGATGGGCCGCCGCCGGCGCATCAACCCACGGGCGGAGGCAGTCGTTCACGCAGTTGGGTTAGCCTTGATAGCGATGCTCTTCATCTATGTGACCTACGGCGATATCTCCCAGCTGTCCCGATGATTCAGCGCCGCAAGACCCGTCCGATCAAGGTCGGCTCGGTGGTGATCGGGGGAGCTGCCCCGATCAGCGTCCAGACCATGACCAAGACCCCGACCGAGGACGTGAAGGGCACCCTGGAGCAGATCGCTCGCGCCGCTGACGCCGGCGCCGACATCATCCGGGTCACCTGTGACACGAAGGAAGCGGGGGAGACGCTCCGAGAGATCGTCAAGGGCAGCCAGCTGCCGATCGTGGCCGACATCCACTACGACGCTCCGCTGGCCCTGATGGCCCTCGACGCTGGGATTCAGTGCCTGCGGCTCAACCCGGGCAACATCCGCCAGCCCGAGAAGGTCGCCGAGATCGCCAGGCGCTGCCAGGCTTTGGGCGTCCCGATCCGGATCGGGGTCAATGCGGGTAGCCTCCCCGACCGCAAGAAGCTGGCGGGGGGGCGGGGTGAGGGGGGAATCCCCGAGGTGGCCCAGAGGATGGTTGACGCGGCCCTGGGCCATATAGCGATCCTGGAGGAGCATGGTTTCCAGGACATCAAGGTCAGCCTCAAGGCCAGCGATGTGCTCACCAACATCGCCGCCAACCGGCTCTTCGCCAGTCTCGACAACCCCTATCCGCTCCATCTCGGTCTGACCGAGTCCGGACCCACCAAGACCGGTTCGATCAAGAGCGCGATGGGGATCGGCATCCTGCTGGCCGAGGGCATCGGGGACACCATCCGGGTGTCCCTGGTCGACGAGCCCGAGGAGGAGGTGAGGGTGGCCCGGCAGATCCTGGCCAACCTTCAAGAGAAGCCGACTGGCCCCAACCTCATCGCGTGTCCCACCTGCGGCCGGCTGGAGATCAAAATGGTCCCCATGGTGGCCCAGGTGGAGGAGGCTCTGAAGCGGGTCAAGCGGCCGATCAACGTGTCGGTCATGGGCTGCGTCGTCAACGGGCCCGGCGAGGGGATGCACGCTGACATCGGTATCGCTGGTGGCCAGCAGAAGGGAATCCTCTACCGCAACGGCAAGGTGGTCGCTACCATGCCCGAGGCCGAGCTGGTGGCGGCTCTGGTCACCCAGCTGGACCAGATCGCCACGGAGGACGCCCGACTCCTTGCCTCCGGGCAGCCGCTCCCAGAGGGAATCCCCGAGCCAGAGAAGGAGCCCGTCCCAGCCGGCTGACCGATCGCCCTAGGCGGAGGTCACCAGCTCCGCTTCCGCCTCCTCACCTAGGCGGTCCGCGTCCCAACCGCGGCAGGCTTCCGCGAAGGCTTCGAAGAGGGCGCGCGCCCTCTGATCGTTGGGCGCCAGCTCTTCAGGGTGGTACTGAACCCCGACCAAGAAGCGGTCGTCAGCGATCTCCACTCCCTCGATCAGCCCGTCGGGAGCCCAGGCGGTGGCCACCAGCTCCGCAGCCAGCTGGTCGATCCCCTGGTGATGCGTGCTGTTGACCTGGATGGTCTCGGTACCCACGATCTGCCCCAGCCGGGACGAGCGATCGACGGTCAGCGGGTGGACCGGTTGTTCGCGCGGCAGCGGTTCCTCGGGCGTGGCTCTGGGTGCGTGCTGCGACAGGTCCTGGGCCAAGCTCCCGCCCAGAGCCACGTTGAGCACCTGCAGGCCCCGACAGATCGCGAGGACGGGGATCCGTGCCTGGAGCGCCCAATCCACCAGCGCGAACTCCAGCTGATCGCTCTCCAGGTCAGGGTCGGTTGTGGGGTCCAAATCCTGACCGTAGCGCAGGGGATCGACGTCGGGACCACCTGGCAGCAGAAGGCCGCTGGCCCAGGAGAGATCGTCTGGGAGTGGGCTGCGGGTGGGGAGCAGGACCGGGGTCAGCCCGGCCGCCTGCAGCGCGGCCACGTAGGCCCGATTGAGCGCCTGGACGGGTTGCGCCCCGCCGGGCCCTGCCCTCATCACAGCCTGGGCGGGCACCAGCACCATGGGGCGGGTCCGGCCGTCAGCTCCTGGCATGGGCGCTAACGGGAGCCGGCCGCGGCCGGTGAGGCGGTCCTGATGAAGGCCGAGATTCGCTCCAACGCCTGACTGATCTGGTCCTCGGCGGCGGTGTAGGCGAACCGCAGATGGCCCCGGCCGTTCTCGCCGAAGGCCTCGCCCGCGAGCGCTGCCACCCCCGCTTCCTCGAGCAGCCGCCGAGCCAGCTCGCGGCTCGCGAGACCGGTCTCGGTCACGTTGGGGAAGGCGTAGAACGAGGCTGAAGGCAGATGGCAGTGAATCCCGGGAATCGAGTTGAGCCCCGCCACCAGGATGTCTCGCCGGCTCTTGAATTCGGAAACCATGCGGTCGACAGCTGCCCTTGACTCCGGCGCCTCCAGAGCCTCGATCGCGGCCAGCTGGGTGAAGGCGGCGGCACAGGCGCTGGTGTTGATCAAGAGGGTCTCCATGCGTTGGGCGAGGGCTTCCGGCATGATTCCGTAGCCCAGCCGCCACCCGCACATGGCGTAGGTCTTGGAGAGCCCGTCCATGATGATGGTCCGCTCGCGGAGCCCCGGGCGCGACCAGATTGGCTTGGGCAGTTCGCCAAAGCAGATCTCGGAGTAGATCTCGTCGCTGACGACCCAGAGGTCGTGACGCACCGCCAGCTCCGCCAACTTGTCCAGGTCACTCGCGGTGAGGACCCCTCCGGTTGGATTCTGGGGGGAGTTGATGATCATCATCCGGGTCTTGGGAGTGATGGCCGCCGCCACCTCATCGAGATCCATCCGGAAGTCCTGCTCTTCTCGGATTGCGACCGGCTTGGCGACCGCGCCCACGAACTCGGTCAGCGACCGGTAGACGGGATAGCCGGGGTCGGGCAGGATGACCTCGTCGCCGGGCTCGATCAGCGCCAGGAGAGCGAAGTGGAGGATGTTCTTGGAGCCCGGGACCACCACGACCTCCCCGGGGCTGACCTCGACCCCACCCCGACGCTGCATCTCCGCCGCAACCGCCTCGCGAACCTGGGGCAATCCGGAGGCCGGGGTGTAGTGGGTGGCTCCGGACAGCATCGCCTGGTGCGCCGCCTCGATGATGTTCTCGGGGGTACCGAAGTCCGGCTCACCGATCTCGAGGTGGATCACCGACTGGCCCTGGGCCTCAAGGCGCCGGGCATGGGCCAAGACCTCGAACGCGCTCTCAGTGCCCAGCCGCTCCATCCGCGTCGCAAAACGCAAGTTCAACTCCCGCCCAGAGCCTCGACCGGTCCCGGGCCCAACTTCAACTGACGACGGTGATTGACCCCATCATGCCCAGAGTTTCATGGGGGATGCAGAAGTACTTGTAGGCCCCAGCCACGGTCAGCTTCAGCGAAAAACTGGACCCACCAGGAAGGTCGTGGTTCCAGGCGGTGGCCCCCGACGGGAGCGCTGAGTCGGCGGCGGCCGCGGCGAGGGACGAATTGTCGGTGGTCGTGTGGGTGATATCGCCGGTATTCTTCCAGGTCACCGTGCCGCCGACCTTGAGGCAGGCCGAGGCGGGGCTGAATTTAAGGTCGTTCCCAGCGTCGACGGTGACCGAGGTCGTAGCGGTGGCGGTGGTGCAGCCGCCCGAGGTACCCGACCCGCTGCTGGCGGAAGCCGGCAGTGAGCCTGACCCCCCTGGGATCGGCCCGGTTCCGCAGGCTGCCAGCAAAAGGGCGATCCCGCCGACCGCAATTCCAATGAGGGTGGAGTACCGGCGGTGGTGGGATCGGAGCTGGGTCATCGGGTCCTCCTGGTTGGGATGTCCCTCAGATGCTACCGCGACGCTTCCACTCCGAGGGCTGAGCCTCCGGCGGCAGGACCCGGGTGGCCCCCACGGAGCCCGCCAGCCAGCGCAGTCGGGCGAAGAAGCCGGTGGTGTGTGGCGAGCGGCCCAGCCCCAGGCCGCTGAAGTCGAAGTGGTGGGTCCATTCGTGCAGGAGCGTGTTGACGAAGGCACCGGACGCCAGCACCTGCTGACGGATGGCGGTGCGGTGGTAGATGCGGATGGCGCACCGCTCCGGGGTCGCTCCCTGGCGGGGGATCCGGCAGCGGTAGTAGCCGTACGTCTTCTGGGCCAGCCGCCCTCTCTGGTCGGTGGCGTGAGTTTGGGCCCGGTCGGCCAGGACCAGCTTTACCGGTGGCAGGCCAAAACTGTCGTTGAGAACCTCCAGCAGAGCGATCGCCAACTGCTCGCGCTCGGTGAGCTGCTCGCTGTCCAGTAGCGACGCCACCAAGGCCCCTGCGGCTGCCGGGGGCTGGTGGGGGAGCTCAAGGATGGCCTGGCTCTTGAGGTAGTCGTGAGGGGAGGTGGCGAACCGAGGCATCTTTCTCCGAAGTCTATGAGCGGCCTAGGCCCGATCGGGGAACCCGGAGCGCGGGGGCTGGCGCCCGGCCTCGGCCATTCGTACCGCGTTGGCTCAGGAGGCTCGTCTGTCCTGATTCACGACGGGTTCTGCGGGCCCCTCACCGCGACGACCTTCAGCACGGACTCCAGCTCGCGGAAGTCTTCCGGATTACGGGTCTAGAGCGGGAGATCGGGAGCCAGGGCCGTTGCCGCGATCAGCCGGTCGAGTGCGCGCCGACCATGGTCCTTGGACCGGACGCCACCACCTCCGCGTCGACCCGGCCGCAGGCCCTCGCGACGGCTCCATCCATCGGCAGCGGATCGAACGTGGCCTCAGCCCGTTGCAGACGGTCCTGACGGCGGGCGCGCTCGGCTCCATCTTTCGTCGCGTGGGGTCCGGCTGCCAGCTCGGCCAAGGTGCCTGCCGAGACCGCTAGTTCGGCGGGCAGAAAATCGGCATCGAGCCGGACCTCTCTCGATCCGCCAGGGTACCCAGGGTGGTGGGACCCGGGCTCAGCCAAGGGGTCCCACCGAATCACCTGTCCCGGGCGCTCTGCCGGCCGGTCGGGTCGGCCCCGGCCGCGGCGGTGTTGCCGGACCCTCAGCGGGCAGGAAATCTGGTCCACGGTGAGCTCGGGCCCGGTCCCGTTCAGGGGCGGACCGTCGGCGGGACGGACAACTGGCTAAAGGAGCTCAGTCAGGGGAACTGCTGGGGGCTCAACCGGAGCCGCCAGGCCTGGTCGCAGCGAGCGCGAGACCTGGGTGCGGGGCCTACCGGACGCCGGGCCCCAGAGGCGAGCCGGGTCGGCTCTCACTGTTGACAAGAGCCGTTACTGCTTAGCTGGAGGGGAGCAGGTTGACGGCGCCTAACGTGAACAGCACGCAAGTGGTGTAGACGCTGGGCAAGCTGGAGAGGGGTGCCGGCCTCTCCCTAGCATCCCTACCGATCATGGCGGACCTACGCGGTGCTTCGGCCTCGTCCGAGCCGCAACGTCCTGGCACCGTGGCCGTGCCGACAACTGGGCTGGCGTCAATACGCGCCCACCCACAGCCTGGGACGAGTGTCCTAGCTAGGAATGGTTAAATGTGCGTATGAAGGCGGTTGCCGTCGCCGTGTTCGGTGGGCCGGAGGCGCTGGGAGTCGTCGACCTGCCGGAGCCCCACGCAGGCCCCGGAGAAGTTCGCATCCGGGTTCACGCCGCCACGGTGAACCCGACCGACATCGGGCTGCGTGCCGGTATGTACCGCGCCCGCCTGGCCGACCGTAAGCCGCCCTACGTCCCGGGCATGGATGCGGCCGGTCAGATCGATGAGGTTGGCCGTGGGGCCGATTGGCAGGTAGGTGACCGGGTACTGGCGATCGTGCTGCCTACTGGTCCGCATGGGGGCGCGTATGCCGAGCAGGTCGTAGTTCCGGCCGACTCCGTGGTTCAGGTGCCGACGGGAGCGGATTTTGTGGCGGCGTCGACTTTGCCAATGAATGGGCTGGCGGCCCGGCAGGCACTGGACAAGCTGGCACTACAGCCGGGCCGGACGCTTGGCGTTCTCGGTGCTGCCGGGGCCTTCGGCGGCTATGTGGTCCAGTTGGCCAAGGCGGACGGCCTGCGCGTGATAGCGGACGCGTCCGAGGCCGACGAGGACCTGGTGCGACAGCTGGGAGCGGACATCGTAGTGCGACGGGGCGAGGGTATCGCCCAGCGGATCCGTGATGCCGTGCCCGAGGGGGTCGACGGGTTGGCAGACGGTACTTTGATCGACGGGGACGCGCTGCCCGCGATTCGGGATGGCGGCGGACTCGCGGTCGTCCGCGGTTGGGAAGGCCCGTCGGAGCGGGGGATCACGATCCACTCTGTGAGGGTGTCCGACTACGCCCACCACCAAGCTGCGCTGGACCGCTTGCGGGAGCAGGTCGAGGCGGGAGTCCTGACCCTACGCGTCGCCAGAACGTTCAGCTCCGACCAGGCCGCTGCGGCACATCGTCAGTTCGAAGCCGGAGGCACGCGCGGACGACTGGTCATCGAGTTCTAATCACTCGCCAACCACTGCGGCTTCGAGGAAGGTTGCGGGCATAGCCCACGATCGCGGCGGCACTGAGGTGAACCGCCCCGGGAAAACTGGAGACTCCATTCGTTGAGAGGATGGAGCGATGACAAGCACAACCAGGTACCCACCGGAGCTGCGGGAGCGGGCGATGAGGATGGTGGTGGAGCACCGGGGAGAGCATCCCTCGGAGTGGGCGGCGATGGGGTCGTCTTGCCGCTGGACTCACTGCCGGTGCAGTCGCCGCCCCTTCTCGCGAGTCGCGCTTGCTGGCCTGGGGCCGCCTGAGGACAACGACAATCGTTTCCATTCGGCCAGCTCCCGCTTGAGCCGGGACACGCGGTGACCGGCTACGGCATAGCTCTGGCTGGCGGGGATTACGTCAGGGGTCACGGGCCCCCGCAGTGAGTGGATATCGGAGTGCGCTGATGAACCAAGGTGAGGTCCGGGTCTGGCTCCGCCGCCACCACTTCGGCACGTGGCTGGCTGGGGCGGTGGGGCTGGCGGGGATCGCGGCTCTGATCCTGGTGATCAACCCGGGCAAGCTGGGGCTGGCCCTTGAGCACTTCGAGCTCGCCCTGGTGCCAGCGATCGTCGCCGGCTCGCTCTGCTACTACGTCCTCCAGGGAGTGCGCTGGCAGTTCCTCCTGAGGGATGTGGGGGCGAAGCTTCCCATGGGTGAGACCGTGCTGATCAACCTGGCAGCCCAGGTCACGACCCTGCTGCCGTTGGGGGAGCTGACCCGGGTGGTGCTGGCCGCTCGGGCGGCCCGGATTCCCTTCAGTGATGCGCTGGCCACAGTGACGGTGCAGGAGCTGATCTATGGGCTGCTCTTGGTCGTGGTGGCGGTCCCGGGGCTCTTCGAGTTCCATCTATCGCCGGCCATCCCTGCGGCCGCTCTGGTGGTGGCCGTGCTGGCTCTGGCCGTGCTCACCGTCCCACCGCTCTTCCATGGACTGCACACCCTGATGTCTCGCATCTTGGGACTGCGCCGCCTGCTCGGACCGCTGGACGAGCTCCAGGCTGGAACCGTGGGTCTGCTCCATCGGCCCGGCACGATCGGATGGTCGCTCATCAGTTTGGTCCAGGTGGCCTCGATGACAACCGTCTTCTGGCTGGTGGTGACCGCCCTGGATCCGGGAGTCCTGACCTGGCCCGAGGCGGCCTCGGTCTACGCGGTGGCGAGTATCGCCGGTGCGATCAGCTTGATTCCCGGGGGCCTGGGTGCGTCCGAGGCCACTTTCGCGGGACTCATGATCGTGGTCGGGCTGCCGCCAGCACAGGCCACCGCCGTGGCGCTGATGCAGCGCGTGGCAGACCAGGGCGTGGCCACGGCGAGCGGGTTGGTCGCTTACATGATTGCCCAGCGGCGCTACCAGTTGGGCAGGCTCTTCACCCTCCAACCGGGACGATCGACCCCGGCGGAGAGTAGGTCTGAGAGATCTCTTGCCACCACGGGGCGGCGTTGAGCAGCGACGA
>OCZT010004596.1_pt1 | contig 13878 bp, 8 predicted proteins | sample 1539031 | NCBI WGS metagenome assembly OCZT01 (sample SAMEA3539308, study PRJEB22396) | soil metagenome | biome: tundra; feature: field; material: soil | place: USA | collected 2010-05 | depth 0.15 m
AGAGCCGCCTGGATCGCCCGAATCGTGCTAGCTGGAAGGCTATGAAAACACAGGCTGATGGAATTTTGGCGAGGGACAGGTCAGGGTTTGACTGTTCCGGGAGTTTGCACTGACCCATGCTCTTGGCACTGCGAGCAAGGATGTGGGATGTTCTGGAAAGTTGTTCTTCTTTTTGCTTCTGCTTACTCGACGCAATTCGTCACGCGCTTGACGTGAGCCCCATGGCTACACAGATCGCCGCTACATCCCCAATTGTTTCTCCGAGTGCGGCAGGGACGACTTGGCAGATTTTCGCGGAGGCAGGTAGCGCTTCACGCTCCATGGCTCGGCGCGCAGGTTCAAGCAGGCTCTGACCCAGCCGCATGGCAAGCCCAGCGATGACGATGCGTTCGGGGTTGAAGAGATCAACGAGGATCGCCAATGCCTCTCCAAGATGACTTCTGGTGTCTTTGATGATGCGCTCTGCAACGGCGTCTCGATGCGAGAGAGCATCAGCGACGTCCTTTGCGGTAAGGATTCCATTACTCTCAAACTTTGAAGCGAGCAATGTTGACTCGCCGCGCTTGATTGCGGTAGCGACCTCTTGCGCTGCCATTTGGGCCACTCCTGCCCCACTGGCCCAACCCTCGACCGAGCCCGCCTTGTTGTATCCTACTGGCCCAGAGGGTGTGAGCCGGACATGACCGATCTCGCCAGCCTGGCCAGAGGCGCCGCTGAGCAGAAGACCATTGCTGATCACACCTGCGCCCAAGCCGGTTCCCATGGTGATGAACACCATGTGGCGCGTGCCAACGCCGGCACCGTATTGATGCTCTGCCACTGCACCTGCGTTCGCATCGTTTGTTAGTCGGCAACCGATTGCGAATTCCAGCTGGAGTATTGAGGTGATCGGCACATCGACCCAGGTTGAAAGGTTCGGTGGCGCCTGAATGACGCCGGCGTCCCGGTCCAGGGGGCCGCCGCAGCTCACTCCAATCCCCCCGAATCTCGATTTCTCGAGGTTCGATGTATCAATGAGCTGATGAATTGACCGCTTGATCAGCTCGAGTGCTCTTTCCGGACCCTCGACCGGCAAGGTGGGAAACTCAATGCGCGCCAGCATCTCCGGCGGCTTGGATGAGAGAACGACAGCTGTCTTGGTGCCACCAATATCCACACCGATCCAGGTCTTGTTCTCGTGCTCTCGAAAAGTTGGCGGCTCAGTCATATTTGGCTTTCCCGAACACCGAAACTGCCAGCACGTAGACAAAGCAGAGCAGCGGCACCATCATTGCGATTCGAATTCCCAAGTGATCTGCAGTCAGGCCTACCAGAGGCGGAATCACGGCGCCACCAATTGAAGCGGTGACCAGCAAGCCCGAGAGTGTGCCCTGGTACTCGGCGAATGTGCTGATAGCTCCGCTAAAAAGAAGGGTAAAGAGGACGGAAGTGAAGAATCCGCAGCCGGCGAATCCGATGGCCGTCAAAGAGGTCTGGCCGAAGACGGCCATGAGAAGGCAGCACGTTGATCCCAGCGCATACAAGCGCAGCATGGAGCGCGCGCCAATCTTGTGAATCCCCGGAGCGCTCGTGAGTCGGCCTAATCCTTGCAACCCCCAGAATAACGATACGGTGAGAACCGGAAGTCCTGGCAGGTTGCGCATGAGGAGGCTATCGCTCGCACTGGCCACTCTGGTTACTCCCAGACCGTGAACCTGCTGAAAGAACTTTACAATCCAGGATGCGGTGCCTACTTCGGCACCAACATAGAAGAAGATCGCGAGAAAATACGTGATGGCTACCGGGTGCTTCAACAGTTTCGCGATATCAGCGAGGCGGATCTTCCCGGCTTCCTTATCCACCTTCTCTGGAAAGTGTGCGGAAATCAGCAATACGGTGAGGATGGCGCAGAGCAACGCAAACCAGCCGTAAAGGTGTTGCCAGGGCTGTCCATTCGCCTGAATCGCGGATAGAAAGAGAGGGCCAGAAAAAGCACCGATGCCGCACAAGCCGATTGTCAATGTGAGGTTTCGGTGATAGTGTTCCGGGCGATCGAGCAGACCTATCAGCGGATTGCCGGCCGTCTGTAATTGGGCAACTCCGGCACCGATAAGAAACGCGAAGACCGTGATGGCCTTGAATCCAGTGGCAAATGGAATCGCGCCGCAACCTATGCCCATGAAAAGAATTCCTGAAACCACGACCGGCTTTGCTCCTAAACGATCGGCGGCCACGCCGGCGGGAACAGAAAATACCCCGAAGGATATATAAAATGCGAATGCGAGCAGGCCTCCTGCAAAGAGGCTTAGATGGTACTGGTTGATTACGATGGGTATCACGACGCCCACTACGTTGAGAATGCACCCGAACGCAAAATAGGATGCGCACATGATCCAGAGCAGTCTATTGGGCCTCTGATTATCGATCTTGTCCATTACAGGTCCCCTTACCTGCTTCGTGATTGGCGCGAAGTCAAACGGTGCGATCCGCGCTTTCGCCATTGCTCGAGAGCAATTGCAGCTCAACCATCTCGCAAATGGTGTGCAGGATAAATTTATGGCCTTCCTGGATGCGGGCAGTCGTGCGATTGGCCACCAGCAGCGTGACGTCTGCAAGGCCGACACACCGACCTCCATCCCGACCGAGGAATGCGATGGTCTTCAGGCCATGCTCCTTTGCCGCAATGAGGGCCCTGCGAACATTTTCGCTTTTTCCGCTGGTTGTGAAGGCGACGAGTATGTCTCCCGGCTTTCCGAATGCGCGAACCTGCCGGGAAAATAGATCCTCAAAGGAGTAGTCGTTGCCAATGGCTGTGAGGTCTCCGCCGTGTGCCGCAAGCGATATGGCCGGATAAGGGCGTCGATCCTGCATGAACCTGCTCACGAACTCGGTGGTCAAGTGAGATGCATCCGCCGCGCTCCCGCCGTTTCCGCAGGCCAGGAGCTTATTCCCGGCCAGGAGCGCCCCCGCAATGAGTGAAGAAGCGGCAACTATCTGGACTTCCAATTGGGCGATCTCGCTTAGCACAGATGCCGCACCGCGGAGATTCTCATTCAGTAATTCATTCATTTGCTTGCTCATCCGGTCAAACCATGGTTATTGTTGCGAGCTGTTATCGCACTGGCGCAATTGCGCCACATAATCTTTGACCCCGTCTTCAAGAGAGGTGAATGGGGCCGTGTAACCCGCTGTACGGAGCTTTGATGTATCTGCCTGGGTGAAGTATTGATACTTGCCTTGAAGGACTTCCGGCATGTCGATGAACTCAATTTGTGGCGCAATCCCCATTGCTTCGAAGACGGCGTTCATAAGATCCTTCCAACTCCTTGCCATTCCGGTTCCGCAGTTGAACAAGCCTCCGACATTGCGATGCTCAAGAAAATGCAACGTCACGTCCACAGCATCTTTTACATAGACAAAGTCACGCTTTTGCTCGCCATCTGCATAATCTGGCCGGTATGACTTGAACAACTGCACCCTGCCTGTGTTCGTGATCTGGGTATAGGCTTTAATGACCATTGACCGCATGTCGCCTTTGTGATCTTCAAAAGGGCCAAAGACATTGAAGTACTTCAGCCCGACGATCTTGTCGAAATGCCTGTTCTTCTCTGCCCATAAGTCAACTAGATGCTTGGAGTAGCCGTACATGTTGAGCGGCCGGAGTGTCAGCAGCGGCGCAGCATCGGAGTATCCATTGCTGCCGTTACCATAAGTTGCGGCGCTGGAAGCATAGATGAAACGGATATCCTTTCGCAGGGACCACTCACATACCGACCGGGTGTAGTGGTAATTGTTTTGAAGAAGGTAGTCGGCGTCGTGTTCGGTGGTTGAGCTGCAGGCTCCGAGATGGATTACGGCATCAATATCCGAGAGTCGTTCTGATGTGAGGGCGCTCAGAAAGGTTTCTGGGTCGATAATGTCATCGAATTCCAGCCCAAGGAGATTCCGCCACTTGCCTTCAGTACCAAGGTTATCGACCAGAAGCAGGTGATCGCAGCCACGACGATTCAGCTCAGTTACAAGATTGCGTCCGATAAAACCGGCCGCGCCCGTTACGACAATTCGGTCAGCCATTCACATCCTCTACTTTCCATACGCCTTGAGGATCTTCTCAATGGTATTTGTTGTCGAGCGCCCTTCAACCATATCGGCTAGAACAACCTGGCCGCCATTCGCCTCCACAACCTCCCGGCCGCTCACATAATGTGCCCAGTCTTTGCCCTTGACAAGGATCTGAGGCAGGATCTCCGCAATAATGTCTTTCGGCTCCGGGGCGTCGAATAGCACGACGAAATCCACGGCTTTCAGGGAGGCAATCACCAATGCGCGGTCTTCCTGGGAATTAATGGGCCGATCCTCTCCTTTGTTGAGCCGGACAGAGGCGTCGGTGTTCACGGCAACAAGCAAGGCATCTGCCTGATTACGCGCAAAGGTCAGATAAGCAACATGGCCTCGATGAAGAATGTCAAAACAGCCGTTTGTAAATGCGAGCTTCTTTCCATCCTCGACCAGCCTGTCACGTTCGGCGCGAGCCTCGTGAACTGTTAGGATTTTTGGCTTCTGAACTTCCATGGCACTCCGATCGATCTCCTGACTCTTGTTTCTTGAAGCCAGTGTCAAAGGTTCATCACTTTAAGAATTGCGGTGAATTGGCTGAAGTCTGAAACGAGAAGCGTCGCACCTGCGCGGATAAGCCGTGAGCGTTTTGAAAAATTCCATCCGAATCTTCGCAGCTCGTCGCTTGCCACACCAATGCACAGGCCTCCCCGCTTGCGAGTCTCTCTGATTTCTACCGGCCCGTCCCCAAAAGTCGCGAATTGATGGCCGGCCAGATCGAAGTCGCGAATGATCCGCTCGAGGACCACCTTCTTTGCCTCCACCGTTATATCGCCGACTGCACCAAATATCCTTCCCTCAAACAACTCGGCATATCCGAGGGCAGTTGCCTCGGCAATCACATCTGCTTCGTCGGTTCCACTTGCCAAATAGAGCTTCACTCCGCGCTCACACAACTCACGCAGCAGCAGCGATGCATTCTTGACTTGAAAATCGCCAGGACTGAGTTCGCCGGAGATCAACCTGTCGATGCGTGCCTGGACCATCTTCATCAAGTCCTGATTAAAGATTTGCTTATAGGCATGTTCATCAAGGATCTCGTTCTCCGCGACGAAGCCGGCCTGACGGACAATGTCCGCCAGACCCTTCATTTGAACGAGGGTTTGGACACCGGTTGTGCTGTCGATGAAGCGACGAACCCTTTGTGAGGTTTCAGCGAATAATGCTGCGGACGCGCGATCATATTCCGGCCCCAGGATCGCGCGAACCATCATGGGTTCCATGATCTTTTCCCAACCTTCGCGCAAGGTGGATAAGGTACCGTCATGGTCGAAGATGCAATGCTCGATCTTCAAGTTCTCAGCGATATTGGCAATCTGCTCGATCTCAGTTCCGGGGAGGTATTGGGCGCGGTGTGGCGATTCTGCGAGTTCGGGCTCAAAAACATAGTCGGGATCTGGCCCGATAGCAAGGATCTCCGACGGTTTTGCCGTTCCTGTCGTTCGCACCTTCCGGACCGTAATTGTTGCGGCAACATTGGCCAACTGCGCCGCAACGTGAGCGGAATTCCCGCTGCCAAGTGCAGCCGCAATCATTGCGACCACCGTGTCGCCTGCGCCCACCGGGTCAGTATCACCAATCACCTGGATGCCTGGCACCTCATGCACTGCTTGTCCTTCAGCAACTACGATGCCCTCTTTGCCCCTTGTCAAGAACACGGGCTTCCCTGTGATATGGGTAATTCTCCGGGCAAGGTCCTGAATCTCAGTTGCCGCATAAGTTGCTTCTGATGGACTGCCGAGGAATTGGGTCGCCTCCCGCACATTTAACTTCAGCACCGCTCCACGGTAGTTGTGCGGTCGATGACGCGCGTCGACGACAAACAGGGTGCTTGGAAACTTCGCGATAGTTGCGTTTATTCGTTCAATCAAATCGGAACTGCTCACGCCAGACGCAATTTGCTGATTGAGGATCACAGCGTCGCAATTGCATGCGGCTTGCTCCAGTGCCTCGATCAAGGCGTTGGCGGTCTTGTCGGAGAGGGAATTGAATGCCCCGAAATCAATACGACTCTCTTCTTTATCCCCTGCGTAAGGTTTGGCATAGACCATGGTCTGCCAAGCCGGATCCAGTACCATGCCATTGCCGGTATCAACACCTTTTGCTTCCAAGAGCCGCAACAGGTCGCCCCCGAAAACATCGGCGCCGACTACACCGATAGCCTGGACTTTCTTCACACTGAGATCGGCTAGATTTGCCACGACATTCCCGGCGCCTCCGAGGCTATAGCGCTGTGTTCGCACCCGCCTGACCTGCAAACCGGTTTCAACCGATAGCTCAGACTCCCCGGTATCAAGATCCCAATAGGCGTCAAGGCAAAAGTCTCCGAAGACCGCGACCTGAACCTGCTTGAGCGAGGCAAGAGCATCTTCCAGCCACGAAGATCCTGTTAACGCAGTTGGCATTGGAACCCTTTCATAAAGAAGAAGCGGATTGGCAGAAGGCCCGCCGGTCCGTCAGAAACATCATCCTCCCATTGAATTGATCGTTAACGTCATCTTGCTGATGCCGGTGTAGCTCACATCGAGAAACTGACCGTGTTGCTCGGCCTTGAAGGTCTTGGAATCAGCCTCTACGTGAATAACGAGGCCGGGCAGATTCCATTCATTAGCCTTGGCAGTCCCGGTAGCGGCTCCCGGCACACTTATGCGAAAGCTCACATCGCCCTTTGCCGAAATAGTAATTCCTTCCTTGTCAGCAGTGGCATCTATCAATGGGCTTCGCGTCAATAGTATCCAACCAATCTTGCGGTCTGGCAGTTGCCACTGCACGCTAAGCGGATGAAATTGGCCTTCACTGTCCACAAATCTTGAATGATCCGTTATCTCTCCGCCATAGATCACGTTCTGTCCGATCCATGCGGTCGCGATTCGCTGGTCGGTGATCTGGCGGCGCACCTGATGATCACCTGGAAATTTGCGAAAGCTCTTCATCGCATCATCGGGAACGCGAGTATCGAGAACGACAAGGGCAGGAACAAACCAAAGATCGGCAACATGATCTACCGGAGGATCGAATTTCGGCAAGGGGGCCTGATCCGCGCTAAGAACAGTCCGCAGCCAGAGCCCGACTACGCTTACGTAACTCTGCATGTCCATACCATAAGAACGGTCGTAGGGTCCGCAGACGTTGCGTAGATTCGCGTTATACAGATCGGCCGTGGTCCGCCACAGGGACGCCTCCATCTCGCTGCCGATGCTGCGCATGCGCGGAGTGAAACCATAATCGCGCCAGAGAGCAAGGCCGAAAAAGTCGGCGCCGGCATAGGTGGGCGAGTTGTATTCCGCAAACGAATCATATTGTTTGAAGAGCTTATAGACGTCTTCTTGCCACTGAATGGACGGTGAAACCCAATCAGGTCGATCGCCTCGCACCGCTGCATAATTCCAGAGAAATCCAAACATCAGCGCGATGTTCGTGTACGAAGGAACGAGGCGCCCTTGTTTGATTTCGCCGGCAACCGCATAGTCAATGGCTTCAATCATGCGTGGCCCAAGATCCGGATCTATTCGGTCAGGATACTCGTTGAGAATGATCGCGAATGTAGTTCCGATAAATTCACGCCAATTCGGATCATAGTCACGCCACATGACCGCATTCGCACCCGGCTCAGACTCGATGGACGTCCGGCGGAACGTTCCATCCCAGGGCTTTCCCGGCTCTCGATATTGTTCTTTCAATACAATTTGAAGAATGCGCGTCGCTCGAGCGCGATCGCCGGGCTGATCACGGAGCAGAAGACCGAGCGCATACCAGGTAGACTCTCTCACAAGGAACGTCGGCTTACCAGACGCTGAACCGGGCGCGCTGCACAGTCCGGCTCCCTCTTGCCAGGAGCGGTCACCCCATTGCATGGAGGTAAGAAACAGCTCGCGACTGTTCTTGCTCAGCGAGTTCAGATCAGGGTGACGCGGCCTCGCGGTTGCCGGGGCCACAGTCAAGACGCAGGCAAGAAAAAAGAGAAAGATCCCCGTCCGATGTGAGGCTCCGGTCATATATTTTCTCAGAGACTCATTGGTTCTGGGTTCAACGCTGCTTGATTTGGTCGACAGCCGCGCTAGCTGACTCGGTGAACATTGACCGTCCCTACGCACTTGCACCCCCAGAGAGAAAGGCTTCAGCTTCTTGCGCCGAGATCGAGAAGTCAGGGTGAGAGCCCGCCCCTTGGAACTCGATGAAGTCTCGTTTTACTTCGACATTCTCGATAGTATCCACACCATCAGGCAATTTGAAAAGAAACATTACGTACCGTGCTGTCTTTGCTCCGTTCCCGGGGATAACGCACCAACTTTGCGTATCGAACAGGCGGCTGCGGCTAAGTGAATCCTCACGCCCTGCAGGAAAGGGTGTGCTGCCGAACTCCATTCCGCGTGCTTGGGTTGTGCCATTCCACGGAGAGTTAGATCGAACGCAATTCTCCTCCCAAACCATCATCCACGGAAAGTCTTCGCGCCGAAAGCAGTAGCCAACGCCTATGCGCAGTCGCCAGTTTACGGCCAATATGAATTCCACCGTACGGTCGGGATCGAGCAGTGTAGCAGTTGTAATGCCTTTGCCTTTCTCAGCGAATGGCCGCCGCAGATCCGTATTCCCCTGCAGTGGAGGTTGAAGAGGCGCATAGGGCCACGAAAATTCAACTCCGTTGAGAAGCAGGGAGTCGGACCCGTATCCAGTGCTCGAAGTGAGGCCGCGGACCGCTGAAACGACAAAGGTCGTGTCTCGCTCGTTCACGAAAGGCGGTCCGAATGTTGCATGTTGCACCCAGTCGCACACATGGTCGACTGCACGCCTGTTTGTAACTGTCTCCTCGATGTATGTGACGCTCTCGTTGTTGCCGAGCAGAATGTTTCTCTCGAAGTCAAGCTGAGCGCGGGGAAGTTGCACGTTCCATTTCCAGGCAGGTCGTGAGACCTCGGCAGGCGGTGTCATCGTCCACTCCCTGGTCGCGGCTTCTCCGTGCAAAGTGAGGCCGGTTGTGGCCTCGGCATTCGAAGGTTCTCCGAAGTAGTCAAGGCATAAGGCATGCCCGGTCAAGCCGGCAGTTTCGGCAAGAAACGCGGGCGACCTCTCAATCCCGGCTTCGAGTGCCCAAGGTGCATCCCAAAGTACATTGATGGAATTGGGCGAGACTGATTCCGTGAACCTGAAATCCGCAAGGTGGCCGCCATTCCTGAGGACCGTCAGCTCGACTACGTCATTTGTGATCCTGGAGCCGGCGTGTGAAGGATGGGCGTCATGGCGAGAAGCATTGGTTCTGCTTGTTTTCTTGATACTTGTATTCACAAGGCCGATCCTCCCACATCCCCGGCGGATTGGCTTTCGGTCGATTGCATTACGCTTGAAACAGGCCAGAGAATGCGATTTTTTGGACCATATGATTGAACTGGCCGCAGCCGTATTTCAAGTGTGAGTGGACCACATCCTCGTGATAGCGGTATTGGCGGAGAAAGCATGAAATGGATACGATTGCTCAGCATCAATACACCCCAGAGGAAGTCGAAAGTGGTCCCCAACTTGGAAAGCTAAACTCGATAAGAAACATGATTGCCCTTTGCTCCGGAGACTCCAGAAACACGCCGGTGTTGGACAAAGCTCGTAGGTTCGTTCTTAGGTTCTGACTGTCCAATCTGCGGTGAGCAGCACGCTTGGACAGCACGCTTGAAGAATGATGGGTTCGGCTCGCCTGAGCATGACATTGCGAGACTCGTTCCGTTAAAACCAAGCCAGAAATCGATTCCTGCGGCCTTCCGCGGAGTGAGATGCAATGTGCCTCGCTTGCTCGAGCGCCTCAACCTGGTTCATGCTTCGCCTGCGATCCAAAGGATTCAGCCCATGTTTCCTCCATTCAATTCTGATAGGTTTCCCTTACAGCCAGGTTCAAAAGAAGCCGTAACGGGGATCCCCCTGATGGATCGTGGCAACGCAACCAATGGTATCGATGCCACAACAGGGGCGATAATACATCAAGAATAGTGAGGCGGCAAGTCGGGATTTTCCCTTTTGCATCTCGCCGTATCAATACCCTAGCTGATTTTGAGGGGTTTTACCTCCTAAAATTTCTAGAAAACTGCGAAATTTGTTGACAGCATTATTTGAATGGTGTTAAACATCCACATGATTAGTGGTAACGATGCCATGCAGAGGTCAAAATTGTTCGTTGTCAACCAAGAGGAGGCTGAAGCAATCCGAACTCTTCATTTCAAGTGAGGCGCTGCACCGTCAGTGGCCGCCGCATTTCAGGCGGAGTACCAATCGCGGCGAAAGGCAGACAGCTAATCCGGCGCGGTGTAATGGGCCGCTTTCCTGACTGAGAGACTTGAAATTCAGGCCAGATTGCTCCAATTGTTCAGTTCGTGGTCCAAAACCCTGTCGTCGAAGTTATCTGAGTCGGGAAGTACAAGCTAACAACAATTTTCATTGGAGGCATTACAAATGCAGACTGCACGTTCCAAGGCAAAGAGAGATTCGTTCCGCGCCGCTCCGCCGCTTACGATAAGGATGCAGGTAGGACTGACCCTGGCCATGGCTCTGACTGTCCTTCTCTTTATGGCACCCCGGCTACCCGCTCAGACCGTATCTGGAACGCTGACAGGCACCATCACTGATCCGAGCGGAGCTAGTATTCCTGACGCTTCAGTTAGGGTTCGAAATACGGACACGGGGCTGGCACGGGAGGGAACTACCAATTCCACGGGATTCTTTTCGATTCCAGCTTTGCCGCCCGGACCCTACACGGTTGACACGACGGTCAAGGGTTTTCAGGACGCGACTTCCACATTGAAGCTGTCGGTGGGTCAGACTCTGAATGTCAACTTCCAACTTAAGGTTGGGCCGACCAACGAGAAAGTTGAAGTTGTAGCAACCGAATCGGCAGGCCTGCAAACCTCCTCCCATGAATTAAATACGGTGATGTCAGCCAAGTCGATGGAAGAACTTCCGCAATATTCCGGAAGTCGCGGCGAAACGTTTGCGTCACAAACCTCGATGGTCGGCGTTCAACTACTCGAACCGCCGGGTGAGCAGATTAGCGGCAGTAACGTAACGAAGTACAACACCTGGAGCAACGCGCTGTTGATCGGCGGACAGGGCTCTTATGTGACTACCTACTTGCAGGACGGCGTTGTCGATATGAACTATTACAACCAGACGGCTACGCTGCAACCGCCGATTGAAGCGACCCAGGAAGTCGAGGTAATCCGTAACAACCCCAACGCCCGCTACGACGGCGCCAACGTGGTGAACGTCATATCCAAGAGTGGATCGGAAAAGTTCCATGGGCGCGCATACGAGTACGTGCAGAACGAGGACCTGAACGCCACAACTTACCAGAATGGCCCGAATTCCGAAAACCGTTACAACTCGTTCGGCGCCAACGGCGGCTGGACTGTTCCATACACGCACAAGAAGGTTTTCTTTTTTGCCGATTACCAGGGCTATCGATTCATTATTAATAAATTCCTAAAACAGCTTTTGCCGACGCAAGCAGAACGCAATGGTGATTTTAGCGCGGATTTGTCCCCCAACGGCTCTTGGAAAGGCGAGTCCGCGACGGTCATTTACGATCCGCTCACTTACTCTTCGAATGGCTATAACGGAACGGGGCAACTCGGATACGGATCAACTGCGGTCCTGACGCCATTCGCCTACAACGGCCAAAATAATGTGATTTCACCAGGCCGGATCAGCTCCTTTGCTACCAAGTACATGGCTCTGGCCTATCCACAGCTACCAAACGGCTATAGCGCAAACGGGAAGAACTACGGTTCGACACACAGCCGTACGAAATTTACGCACGATGACTATTTGTTCCGGGGCGACTATAACATCAGCGAGAAAGATCATCTCTATGGCGCCTATAACACGGGAAATCCTGAGATCACAAGACCTGAATTTGTCGACGATTGTCTGTGCGCCGAGCCCAATCGGCTTTGGGGAACCGATATTTACATGGAAGAAAGCCACGTAATTAGTCCTTCCATGGTCAACACGGCGCGCCTGGGCTACAGCCGCGCGAATACCGGGCAATCGTTCGGCAACGTAGGCAATGGTACGGACTACTTTACCAAGTTGGGATTGACTGGCCTGAGTCCGGTCCCGGACGCCTGGTCCTGGCCTACAGCGAACCCCGGCGGTTTTGGTGGTTCCAGCGGCAACCCCATCGACGCAATTGAAAACTCCTACCAGTTGAACGATGAGGTCAACTGGATCCACGGAAAACACTCTCTCTTCGTCGGCATGGAACTCGACAAGCGATACTACAAGGGCCGCTGGGTCACCGGCAATCCCAATGGCTCCCTGGCAACTAATGGCGAATATACCTATGACAGCGGATCCAATGCTGCGTGGAATCATAGCACCGGGCTGCTGTCGGGCTCATTGGGCACCGCCTACGCGGCTAACCAATTTGCCGACTTCTTGCTTGGATACTACACTTCGACCAATGCCAGTGCGGGGACCCAGGTTGGGTGGTTTAGTCAGTACAACATCATGCCTTACGTTCAGGACGATTGGCGCCTGAGCAAGAAGCTGACAGTTAACCTTGGCCTGCGCTACGACAACTACACGACGCCCACGGAAAAGAACAAGCACGCTGGCATCTATGACATCGCGAACAACTCGTACAAGCCCGGCCTGTATCCGGCGAACAAGTACAACTTCAGCCCGCGTATCGGCTTCGCCTATGCGCTGAACGATAAGACGTCTATCCACGCCGGCTTCGGTACGTACTTCTATCAGTTCGGCTACGTCGATTTGAACTACATAATGAACGATCAAAGCTACATTACCCAGTTGAACAGCACGCAAACCCAGGCGCAGCCTGTGATCTGGCCAATCAGCGCAAGCACGGGCAGCAATCCGGATATTACCTCGGCGACTACGCAGCGGGGATATGCGGAGCAATTTCTACTGAGCGACGCCGAGGCGATATGGGCGAATATGCCGGCACCGTCGGGAACCTTCCCTACGGGCGGGACAACCTTTGCTCGCAAGATGCCGACTTCCTACGTCGAGCAGTGGAACCTGGCTATCCAGCGGGTCTTTGGCAGGGATTGGCTGCTGACCGTGGACTACGCAGGAAGCGAAAACCATCATGGCATCTTCATCAGCAACCCGAATCTGGCGTCGCTGCCCAGTGCTGCTGAGATTGCGAATGGAAGTTATACGACGACGGCGAATATCAACAGCCGCCGCCCGCACACGACGTATGCTGGAGATCTCTCACAGTTCAGTAAGTGGAACAGCGCAAATTACCACGGATTCGAGACTCAACTTCGCAAGAGTTTTGCTAGTGGCTTCGAGTTCACAACCAACTTCAGTTGGCAGAAGGGAATGGACTATCAGTCTTCCGACAATACGCCTGGACAAGCAGGAAGCCGTCCCCAGGACGACTACGGAAGGTCGGACTTTATCCAGAAGATTCTCTACAAGGCAAACGGCATATACGAGCTGCCCTTCGGACACGGGAAGGCCTTCCTGAACGGCGGCAAGTGGTGGGAGAATCAAATCGGTGGATGGAGATTGAGTGGCGATGTCTATACCGCAACCGGTTTTCCGTTCTCAGTGATCGCTACGAACAATGCTTATGTGGGCGGCGGTATCAATGAGCGCGCAAATTGGCTTTGCAACGGCAATAAGTCCTCCCACGGCAGCACCTGGGATCAATACAATCAATACATCAACGCGGCCTGCTACGCACAGCCCACCGGTGGGGCGTTGGGTACCGAACGACGCAACGACTTGACAGGCCCGCGCAATACCAATGAGATCGGAAGAGCGTCGTGT
>OCZT010004598.1_pt1 | contig 13876 bp, 9 predicted proteins | sample 1539031 | NCBI WGS metagenome assembly OCZT01 (sample SAMEA3539308, study PRJEB22396) | soil metagenome | biome: tundra; feature: field; material: soil | place: USA | collected 2010-05 | depth 0.15 m
GCAAATATATTGAATTAATTAACCTCACCCCACGAACTCATCAATTTATGAAGTGCCCTCCACCCCTCTCCACATGGAGAGGGGATGAAATGACTTTAAAATTAAAATAAGGTCGTGGGGTGAGGTCGCTGTGTGAAGTTACTGCGTTACAATATAAATTATTGAGCTGCATCTTTCTTTATTGAACAGTGCTTTCCAATTGGAAACATAACCGTTCCAGCAGGCGTTCAGAAAATTATTTTTACCGGTTTTATATTTCTCACTTAGCATACTTACATAAAAACTATCATACCACATCGGCTTTATTTCTTTCAATTGTAAACCATGCTGCAATAATAATTGTGTGATGGAAGTTGGTGAAAAATGATACAGGTGGCGGGGAACATCATACCCTGCCCAAAATTCTTTATAAATCTTTTCATCATAACAGGCATAATTCGGAATAGCAATAAATAAACAACCTGTTAGTTTCAATAACTTTTTTAACTGATCCATATATTCATGCAGTTCGTGAACATGTTCCAGTACATGCCACAATGTAATAGCATCAAAGGTTTCCGCTTTTAAATTAAACAACTCTTCCGAAGGCTGTAAACTTAATCCATATAATTTTTTAGCGTTTTCTCTTGCGGTTTCATCAGGCTCAAAACCGGTTACATCCCATTCGGATTTTTGCATCACTTGTAAAAAAGCGCCTGTACCTGCGCCAATATCTAATATTTTTCCTATTGATAATTTTGTATATTTTTCTACCAGTTTTCTTTTGCCATTTAATGTTCTCTTTCTAACAAAATGATACAATGAATTGATAAACCCTTGTTTTGTATCACTATGAGAAATATAATTTTCAGATTTATAATACTTTTCTATCTCATTTTTATCAGGCACGTTCTGAGTAAACCTTGCAGTACATACATTACATTGCCATATCTCAAATGTTTCATTAGAAACAGTATGATCAGCTGCAGATAAAACTTTAGAAATATCTACTCCATTACAGCAAGGGCAGGCAGAATAAACTATCATCATCTTGATTTGCTGCAAAGAAAATATAAAATACCCATTGCGGGTATTCTTTGTTTTAGATATTTAATCTTTCTTTATAATAATTTAGAGCAATTTTACACAGATGAATTTTGCCTTAATAAAAAATAAGATCCGGCACAGAAGCTTTTTTGTTCCGTTCCGTTTTCAAATTGTTTTACTAACCATTGTTTTATTTGCAGCTTATTATTGGCTCAAAAAAACGAGCGTACTTCCTGAAACATCTTATACAGCAATTATCGACCTGTTTATTATGGTAACCATGGCATTTATAGCTGCGGTTTTTACTATAAGCTTTATTACCGCTATCCTTCCCTGGCTGTTTTTCTTATTTAATAAAAAAAGAGGAAAAATTTCTATAAAAGTAAAAACAGCGTCTAAACCCCTCACCCTAACCCTCTCCACAAATGGAGAGGGAGGAAATGAAAAGCAGCAGGTAAGTATCAACATCATCCCTATTCTTCGTCCTTTGTTTGGATATATAAGGTTACGCCTTCATTACGATGATGAAAATATTTCGCCCAAATTTTCTTTAATAAATAACCAATCAAAAACGCAGTTCTTTTCTTCTTCTCTAAATGGAATATATAACTGGCCTTTACCGGAAATTAAAGAATATAAAGTAAGCAATGCAATTATTTATTTTGAAGACATGTTCCAGTTTTTTTCTTTTGCCGCTACATTGCCTGCACAGGATAACTTTTTTACACAACCTGACAATAATACTACTGCAGCATTAAAAGTTCAGCCAAAAAAAACAGAAGATACCAATACCCGGATCGAGCAGATACGGAAAGTACAAGGTGAGTTTTTGAATTATAAAAATTTTGAGAACAATGATGATGTAAGAAGAATTGTGTGGAAGATATATGCAAAAAATAAAGAACTGGTTGTAAGGATCCCCGAAACAAATGATCCTTATGCATCGCATGTTTATTTTTATGCATCATACTATAATGCAATGGCCACAGGGCTTTACAGTGATTTTTATCCGGTTTTGCTAAACTATTATAAAACGATGGTGTGGAATGCTTACCGGCAGTTAAGCAAACAAAATGTGTTAATAAAATATATTCCTGACCAGGAAAGCAAAACAACTTTTGCTGATGATCCGCTGGAGAAAATAAAATACATTATCAGCACATCAGAATGGCAAACACAAAAAGATCTTCAGAATTATTTTAAAAAAGAAGAGGCTTCTGTTCTATGCATTTCATCTTTAATAAATGCGCAAGAGGTGGAAAATATTTTAGACAGAACAGGAAAAGACCTCGTAATTATTTTTGTACAGTTGAGCAACGCTTTTAGTAAGATAAAAATTAAAGACTGGCTGCAATGGGTATTTATCAAACCTGAAGAAGATGGACTTGATAAACTAAGACTGATGTGGAATATGTCGCCATTAAAAAGAAAAATAACAGAGAACGAAAATAAGATCAAGGCTATACTCAGTAAAAGCGAAAGCGAAGTATTAGTTGTATAACCACATCAATGAAAATTGAAAAATTACATAGCACTAAAAAGATTGCTGCGCAATTGCTGTTGCTCATTCTGCCTGCATGCGCAATTGGAGCGTATATGCTTTGGCATATCAATCAATATTATTCTGTTTTAAATAATCAATGGGTAAAGCACACTATTTATTTAGCTGCAGGATTGATAACAGGAAGCATCTTTTATAATTTCAGGTTTCGTTTTATTTCCACATTTATCCCGCTTATATTATTACTGCTTATAATCAGTAAGATCATCCGAATCGTTTTTACAGGTGAGTTTTCTGCTTTTTATGCGTCAACCAACTTTTTCATTTTCTTTTTTTTATTCATTGCCGGATGGCTTATTGGATGGGGCTTTGCAAGACTCAGGTATTTTCCAATTATTTTATCCGCTGTATTATTAGCGATACAAATAATTGTAGTAAGCAAGACTACAGACATCACAACACAAAAATTAATTATCGCCTTTGCACCTGTTTTGGTTTTTGCTCTCTACATTATTTATACAGCAGAGCTTGTACGAAATATGAATGATGATGAGCCTGCATTTGCCTGGTTTATCGGGAGAAAACTAATTGGTTTTGCATTGGTAGCATCTCTTCTTTTAATATTGATATTCTCATTTTTTAATAAAGAATTTAAGGCGATAGAAAAAGAATTTGGTGGACAAGGCAAACAACAAAAAGAAGAGAATAAAGAAAGTCTTACCAAAGAAAATAAAGATGGAACAATAAGCAATAAAAAAGATATGGGAATGAGCGGCGGAAGAAAATCTTCCAAGCGGCTTGTATTCATTGCAAAACTTGATAATTATTTCCCCGGTACTGAAACGCCCAACCCACTTTACTTTACCTACGATTATTATACAAAATTTGATACACTTACGCAAACATTAGAAACGGATAGCCTTATGCCTTCTAATGATCTTTTTCAACCTGATCCTTCTAAAATTCCATTGTACTTTACCCAAACTGATTCGTCGGTTCTTGTAAAAGCAAAAGGGAATTTAAAAAGGAAGATCGTTACTACAGAAGTATATAAAGCATTGTTATCACCTAAAGAATTTCTGGCGCCAAGCACTGCCTTTTTTTGTCAGCCCATTGCAGTTGAAAAAGAATACAAGCAACAATTTAAAACCGCCTATCGTGCAAAAATGTATGTGAGTGATTTAAACAGCGCCTATTTTATTTATAATCCTGCTGGCAATGAAACGCTTGAAAACTTTCAGCAGCAAAGGTTTGAAGAACTACGTAAGGTGACGAGCTGGAATAACGAGGATAGGAATTTTATGAATTATTATACTTTCATCCCTAAAGGAGATTCGTATGATTCTATAAGAGCTTTGGCACAGCAGTTAACTAAAGATGCAGCAACACCAATTGATAAAATGATCGCTATAAGAAATTTTTTCTTAAGCAAAGATGAAGATGGGCAACCCCTTTTTAAATATACAGATAACCCCGGCATTCCGGGCTTACCCAGCGCCAATAAGCTCACTTACTTTTTATTTGAGAACCGTAAAGGATATTGTGCTTATTATGCCGGTGCAACATTGTTTTTATTAAGAGCTTTAGGCATTCCTGCAAGAGTGGCAACAGGTTTTTTAACTGTTGACAGAAGTGATAAGAACAAAGGCTGGTATTGGTTTTATGAAGACCAGGCGCATGCATGGGTGCAGGCTTATTTTCCCGGTTATGGCTGGATGGATTTTGATACTACAGTACCCAGCACGGAGCAGCAACAATCTCCTGCTCCCGATGGAACGCCACCAATCACAGTACAATCGGCGCAATTTGTTTCCTTTGGTAAAGTGCTGAATGTAGATACAACTAAGAAGAGAGTTGAGATGCAGGTAAACAAAATGATATTTCATGATAAAGTATTTGAACTGAAAGAACCTGTAAAACTTGACATGGATGTATCCATAGCAACAATAAATAAAGACACAGGTTCAGTTCCACTGAGTGAATTAAAAAAAGGGATGGAAATAACCGCATTGTCTTTTTCAGAGCAAATAAAAAATATCATTCCTGTTGACAGTAATAGCTCACAGGAAATATTTTCAAAAATTCCAAAGCCCGCTCCTATTGATGAAATAACAATTCTGGATACTGAAAAAGAGAAGCAGCAAAAAAAAGAAATAAAAAAAGAAAAAGAACCTTTTAGCCTTCTTGGATTATTATGGATATCATTGGCAATTATTGGCGGTGTGATTTTACTGATATTGAGTACTCCCTGGCTGATCTATCGCTGGTATAGATTTAAGGCATTACAACATTCAAATTCAAAGCGAAAGGCTTACTGGTCATACACTTCAGCAATGTACCTGTTAAATCAATTAGGTTTTTCAAGAGATAATTTATCTCCTTTGCAATTTGCCAAACAGGATATTGATCCACGATTCAAAACAAATCTTTCTTCGTTCATTCAGGTATATTTAAAAAGCAAATATTCATCGGAGCCGCTAACATCATCAGAAGAAAATATTGTTACAGGTTTTTATCCTTCATTTGACAAATCAGTTAAAAGCCAGATTCCGTTTAAACAGCGCTTTAATAAATTTTTAAATTTCTATAGAACAATAAATTATTTTACCAAACCAAAATTATAAATGATGGAACAGCAGGTAAACACTGAAACAGCTTTGCAAAATATCCAGCGGCTGACTGATAATATCGAAACAGTAATTAAAGGAAAGCGCAATCAAATAAAATTTGTGCTGACTGCCTTACTTGCAAAGGGACATATCCTTATGGAAGATAATCCCGGAACCGGCAAAACCGTTATGGCAAAGACTTTAGCTCAAAGTATTTCAGGAAATAATGATAGCCAAAGTGTAAACTTTAAACGTATACAGTTCACTCCAGACCTTTTGCCAATGGACTTAATTGGCACTCATATCTTTGATGATGTAAAAAAAGAATTCATCTTTAAAAAAGGACCACTGTTTTGTAATGTATTGCTTGCTGATGAGATCAACAGGGCTTCACCAAAAGTGCAATCAGCTTTGCTTGAATGCATGGCAGAGAACCAGATCACTATGGGCGAAGTAACCTATAAGCTCGACAATCTTTTTTTTACTATCGCAACACAAAATCCGGTGGAGATGGAAGGCACTTATCCCCTGCCTGCAGCGCAGTTGGACAGATTCTTTATAAAAATAATTTTTGGCTATGTAGATGAGGAAACTGAACTGGACATCTACAAAAATTATCTTGGTATAAATAATAATCTAAATAATATTCACCAGGTGCTGGGTATAAACCAAATACTTTTCCTTCAACAGCAAAGCGAAAATGTTTTTGTTCATGAAGAAATTATTAAAGCTGTAAGAAATATTGTTTGGGCAACAAGAAGGCATCAGGATATTTTATTAGGGGGAAGCACCCGAAGTGGAATAACCTTTCTCAAATGTTTAAAGGCATATGCTTTGGTTAATGGAAGAACCTATGTTATTGAAGATGATGTAAATGATCTGTGTCAACCTGTTTTAGACCATCGTCTTATCTATCGTAACAAAGACGCAAAAGCCAATGCCCTTGCGGGTATTAGAAATGCGGAGATCGACAGGCTCTCAAAATTAAAAATCAGTAATTAATTAAATCGCACTTGTTAAGAACTCTGATATATATTATTTGTTTTTTACTGGCAGCTGGCAACTGGCAACCGGCAATTGCACAAGACGCTGCAAAGCGTTATGAAATTGATGCAAAACGTTTGGGTGTTGCTCCTTATGATAAAGATGCATTGCCAAGAAGCCGCGAATTCATAAGGCTTGACAGCACTTATTATGTTGGATATTATTATGAAGGCATTTATAAATATGAGAGAGCTGCAGATTATTTGGGTTATAAGAATTGCATCCAGCCTTTAAAAAGATCATTGTTACTTTTTGAGAAAGATTACAAACAAAATTTTGCTGCTTTATTTGATGCTAATAATTATAATACCAAACAGGCAGACATAAGAAATATATGCTTAACACTATATGATTGCTATTCAAATATAGAGCAGCCGGATTCTGCCATGTGGATATTAGAAAAAGTTCAGAGCTGGAACCTGCCCTATGATTTTATGGAGTACCACATAAAGGCTGCATGGACCATCCATCGCAACAGGTATTATCTGCATAAATATTCTTTTTTAAAAAATTCTGTAGAAGAAAATGAAAAGCTCGCTTTAAATCATTTATACCAGGCGTTGGCACAAGGCGACACTACTGCAAACTTTTATCTCGCTATTATTTATAACTATTTACAAAACATTGATTCCACAAAACATTATTATGATTACCTGCTGCGAAATGGCGGAATTTCTTATAACAACTATGCACACTTTAAAAATACTTTAGGACAATTTTCAGAAGCCATTGAAAATTTCGAAAAGGATAAATTCGCTTTTGATAAAAGATTAATCGAGTCCTATTATTTTCTCCCTACGTTATATATTAATAGCGGCAATTCACTTGAAGGTATAAAAGAAACAAATGAAATAATTTCCAGAAATGGCTCTACGCCTGGTTTTGGCTGGTATAACATTGCATTGGCAAGAAGTTATTTATATAATGGTCAATTAGACAGTTGCGAAAAAGCAATTGAAAAAGCTGCACAATTTAAAGAGCTTCACCTGGCTACAACATTAGGACAGGCACAATATGACTTTGCAGTAAACGTAGTTAAGTTAATGCTGGTAAATCAAAAAATAGAACGGATAAAATTTTTTAATACAGGCTGGTGGTATTCAATAACCGATCTGTTAAAAATGAGTGAACTGTTTGGTGATAGATTCTTATTACGATTTGCAATTGTAAATGAATTTGCCAATAACCCTGAACGACAAAATGTGATATACACTTTGTTTAGCAGCGAAAATGTTATAGGTTTTGATGAGATATGGAATATGATAAAAGACATAAGTCCTGAATATTTTACAAACTTCTATAAACAAAAAGTGGAGACAGAAAAGCGGGAGAATATACAACGGTATATGCAATTTTTTTATGGAAGTTTTCTTTTAAAAACAGGAGAAAAGACAGATGGCAAAAAGGTGCTGGAGAATATTTTATATAATACATTACTCGACACAGCTCACGAAAAATTATTTTTAGCAAGAGTTACGGAAACACTTGCCAGGCAATACAAAGACGATGGAGATAATGAGAATTATAATAAGCTGATCTCATTTTATTACCGTGAATATCCTCAACTTATTCCTTTCAGCGAATTAAAAGTTAAAATGAAATTAAATATTAGCGGAATAGATGATGAAACCATAAAAAAGGTGAAAAGTGAATTAGAAGATTGTAATATTAATTGGGTTGATGATGATACTTATTCAGCGATAGCTAATATTAATTTTGTCAAAATGACTCCTGGTGGAGAAAAGAAAAAAGACAAGTATGAAATGAATTATTCTGTTCAGAATAGTGTAGGCAAAAGTATTGTGCCTGCTCAAAGAATACTTTTTAAAAATGCAAAAGGGTTAGGAAAGGAATTAGCATTAAGATTATTTGGCGTTAACGGACCATTAGAATACGAGGTGATAAATAACTGATCATTTATTCCCAAGATGATAAGTAGCAGTTGCGGAGTCTATAGCAAAATGATTTTGATTTCCGATTGTTGATCCTGATAGCTTATGATCTTTAAAATGATAAAAAACCATTATAGATCCAATAGCAATAAGGATTATAGCCCAAAGTCCCCAATAAGATCTTTCAACAACAACCTCTTCCTCAACCACGTTTGCTTCTGACAAAACCGGCTCTTCATTAATTGATACATGTTCTTCAGCTTTCCGGTAAGGATCGTTAACAGCAATCGGGTGCAAAAAATTAAAGCTGCCTTCTCTTTCTCCCGAAGGAGTCCTTTGGACAAAAGATATTATACCATCAGCATTTTTTTGTATTGAACCCACAGTTTCAAAATTCAGCTTCCCGCCTGCATTGATCTTTTCCTTCCATTCACTACAAAAGTTGTTGAGAATATCTTCAGCTTCACTTTGCTCAATATGTTTTTTATCAGCAATGTATTTTACTAAGCCCGGAGATTTTGCGTAAGCTTCTTTTCTAAATATAATTTCTTCGGCTGGCGGTAACAACAGGCTTTTAGCAGAGTCGGTTTTTGCAGGTATATTTTTAATTTGTAAAATACCTATGCCGGGCAAAACACATTCTCTGCTTTGCAGTAAATATGATGTGATAAGTGAGTGCATAATTTCAGCCTGCAAAATACATTATGCAATTAACATCACGCAAAGACGCAAGGAAATAAATACATAAGTCGCAAAGAAGAAAACTTTGCTTCTTATATTTCTTTGCGTCTTTGCGTGAAAAATAGAGAATTAAAAATGTGCAATAATTCCGCCGATAACATTTAATCCATATACAGGATAATTATACCAACGTTGGTATTTCTGATCTAAAATATTATTCAGATCTAACCAGGCGCTGAATTTTTTAGTGATCTTAAATTCTGCACCGGCACTCATGTCTGTTCCGTTCGTCTTTGTTTCTGTATTATTTTTTAAGAGAGCAGGAACACCTGAAAATGTAAATACATCTGCCTTTAACAACACCTGTTTAAATGCATTCCATCTAAAAGAACCTGTTAGCTGTACAGGAATAAGACCCCAGGCATTTGCATTATTGGATAACCCGGTATAAGTATTAAGATCCAGACCCGCGGTAAGAGTAAATTTATCCTGACTAACCAAACTCATATCTCCATGTAACTGAAGATCATTCATTTTACTTTCGTTAGTAACTATAAAACTGTTGCCATACAAACCATCATTTACAAACAAAGGCATATTGTTATACGTTATAAAAGCTGCCTTTGCATTAAAGCTGAAATGCTTTCCCAGCGTAGCTTTAACGCCGCCATAATATTGCACTTCTTTAGTGTTAGTCAGGAATGTCGGATCAGCAATATAAGGATTCATTGTACTTAATGAACGGAAACTATTGTTTATAAAACGACCAACCCATCCCGCCTGTACCATTAAAACATTATGCTGAAGCTGCGCTTCTCCATATATATTAGGCAATACACTCAGCACACCATTATTCCAGCTCGGCGTTACACCTCCGTGAAAAGTAAACATATTAGAATAATAAGCCAGCTCAGGAGCTATTTGGAACAGATTGTTTGAAATGCTTGTATTAATAGTTGTTGCCTTGTTTGTAAGATTTGTGAGATTAGCGATGGCAGCTACTTTAAAAGAAATTGATTCACCAAATTTTTTCTCAACAGGGGCATCAATAATTAAAGAGCTTTCATTTATTTTATTTTCTCTTGAAAAAATATGTGCTGTAACATTTGGATTATAATTTACTTTAAAATCATTAACAGCAGTATTTCGTAAACCGGCGCTTACAAAAAAATCCTGGTATTTTCTGCTCACAGAATCTTTGGAGAAATTATGTAATGTATGATCGTAGCCGTATTGATAATATTGATTGGCATTAATACCGGCACTTCCATACACTTCATTCTTAGCAGAAAAAAAACTGCCTGTTCCTTTTAATTTAAGCTCACTAAAATCCTGGTTGATTATCTTTCCTTTGGAAGAAATATAATTTCCATAAAGGTTTACAAGGCTCTTTTTACCATCACCAAAGCTAACAGCAGCGGCAATGTATGGCGTAGTATAATTTCCAAAACCGGCTTTTACATAATTTCTTACACCAAGCTGTAAGCCGGTATCCTGCATTAAAGCAAGTGGCTTTAATGAAATGGGCTGGTATGCAAAAAATAAATTTTGTGCAGGAATATCGTATGCTAATCTTGGTCTTGAAGTATCTGCTGCCAAAGCGGAAGCAGATAAATTTATCTTAACAGCATTCCTTAATACAGGCTTATAAGATGAGGTGATTTCAATGGTTTGGCGCCTGGTGGTATCACGCTGGGCCGTTGCATTAGATGCCAATAAGCAATATGCAATAAGCAATAAGAGAATTTGAAATTTGTTCCGCAAAAGGCGGGATGATATTTGAAATACTTTATACATTTTCCTTAATATTAAATTTTTCGAAAGTCCCGATTCTTCGGGATTTGGAGGGTTATTGAATTTTTGAATTTAATTTTTCTTCAGCAACGGCCCTGTCAAGCTTTTGCTGAGCCTCATTTTTTATTTCTGGAATGGTTGCATTGCCTGCTACGCTTTGATAAGTAGCTTTTGCATTGAAATAATCTTTTTGCTGCATATAAATATCTCCCAATAAAATATATGCTTTAGCAACCCAGTAATCATAAGAGCCGGTAACCTTAATAACTTCCATAGCAGATTTTTCTGCGGTAGCAAGATTATTTAAACTGTAATAACAATTTGCAATTTCATATCGGGCTTCTGCACCCCATGCTGATTTATTAATAGCAGCCACTGATCTGAATGCGGTAATTGCCTGCTCACATTGATTATTAGCCTGTAAAGATTTTCCCAATACAAGGTTAGCAACGGATCTGTCATCAGTACTAAGACCTTTTTTAGTAAGCAATTCGTTTGCTGCAATATTTGCCTGCGCATAATCTTTGGTTTGATAATAACTTCTTACCAAACCACGCAAAGCTTCCAATTGATTTTCCTGTGTGATAGCGATCTCTCTCAACTTAGTAAAATAAGTTTTTGCTGCGGGATAATCCTGTAATTCGAAATAAGAAATTTTTGCTGCATTCAACGCCGAAAGTTCGGCGTACTTACTGTTGCCTTTATTAATAACAGCCACATAACCTGCAACTGCATTTTTATAATCTTTACTCTTTACATAACATTCACTGCGAAAGTAATAAGCCTGCAAAGCAAACGATCCATCAGGATAGCGGCTGAGATAGTTATTAAATCCTGCAATGGCATTTGCGCAATCACCATTATTATATTTTAATTCTGCGGCTGCATAGGTTAATGAATCTGCTTCGGTAACACTGATAGATTTTCCGGAACGCTTTAAAAAATCAACATATTCATTCGGTCTGCCTTCTTCAACATAAATATTTTTCATGTTGTCTAACGCTTCATCAGCCTCTGCAGATTGCGGATATAAACTGATAAGTTTTTGATAATTGCTCAACGCCTCATTGTTGTTGTTTAGGTTATAATAAGACAATCCTAATTTTAAATAAGTCTGTGGTTTTAACCTGCTTGCAGTCGGTAACGACAATATATTATTAAGATAAGGAATAGCGTCTCTAAACTTTTCATCAGCCATATATGTGTTGGCAATTTCCATCGTTGCATCCGGAATAAGATCGCTTGAAGGATACTGTCTGGCAAGCGTATTTAATATTCTTATTTTTTCTGCGGAGCTTTTAATTCCGACGATCATTGCCTGCTGAAATAATGCATAATCACTTTGAGGTAAAGCATTATTGATCACATTATCATACATGCTTTTTGCTTTGCTGAAATCTTTATTCATGAAATAACTGTCAGCAGTTCTTACATAAGCATCCTGTTCCATTGAAGAAGATTGCGTAGAAACATTTGCAGCTACCTGTTGAAAATAATTTAATGCCTGTCTGTAATTTTCTTTTTTAAGATAACTATAGCCCAATAAATATTTTACTGAAACCGGACTTGCTTCTCCCTGCGAAATGGCAGCGCTTTGCAAATATGCTGTTGCATACCGGATGGCTTCATCATAACGTCCCTGCCTGTAAGCGATCTCTCCTTTCCAAAAATTAGCATACGGCAAAACCTTACCGGCATTGGGATCACGCAGTATCTTTGTAAGTAATTCATCTGCCTGATTAAGCTGCTGATCATTTATAAACTCTGTAGCCTTACCATATAAAATTTTAGGATAAATTTTTTGCATGACAGGAGTTGGTCTATCGAACGATTCATACAACTCCAATGCATCATTAAAATTATTTGTATTGGCTAAAATACCTACAAGAATTTCTTTGGCTTCTGTAGCGTAGACAGAAGTAGGATACATATCCAGAAAGGATTTCATGCTGTTCAATGCAATATCCTGGTAGCCTAATTCATAAGATAGTTTTGCATAATTAAATCTTGATATTTCCTGTTGCTTGCGGTTACTGCTGTTGTTGGCACTGTATTGAAAAGCATTTCTTGCATTTGCTTTTTGATTTGTCCTGATATATAGATCACCCAATAAATACATGGAATTCTGGCCCAAAGAATCTTTCTCATTGCTCAATTGTTTAAACCCTTCAATGGCTTTATCTACCTGGTTTGCCTCGTAATAACAATAACTTAACTCATACAAAATTTCTTTTGTAACCTTACCGCTGCTGTTAACATAAGCTTCCAGCAATGGCAATGCCTTCGCAAAATTTCTTTTTTCAAAATATATCTGTCCAATTAATAAATTCAATTCTTTTTGATAAACCAAATTGCCACGCCTCAAAACTTCTTCACCATAACGCAAAGTCTCATCTTTCTTTCCCTGGAAATAATATATCTCGGCAATGTAATACGGTACCAATCCTACATATTGCTCCTGGTTTTCTATCAGCCTAAAAGCCTTTAAAGCTTCAGCATAATTTCTATCCCTGTAACTGATAAATCCATAGTAATAATTAGCAGGATAATAATATTTATTCTTTGGTAACTGGTGAATTTCGTTGAACAAAGGTTTAGCTTCTTCAAATTTTTTTAAATTAAAGTAAGAATATGCCAGTTCAAATTTTGCATCTGCAATTTCTTCATTGCTTAAATTATCATACCCTGCCCTTTCATAATTAGTAACCGCATTTTCAAAATCATTTCTTATAAAATAAAATTTAGCAAGATGATAGCTCATTATCTGCTGACGAGGTTCATTGTTAGCATCGGCAATAAAACTTTTAGCCTGTTCTTCTGCAACTTCCTGATCCAACACTAAACCGCAAACAATAAAATAATATTCTATGTCCTGGTTTAAATAAGTATGGCTGCTGGCAGTATTTTCAGGATATTTTTGTTTCAACTCTTTTAATAAAGGATAAGCAAGTGCATATTGTTCCTGTATAAAAAAATCTTTCGCTTCTTTAAAACTCCGCTCAGGATCAGTAACGTTATAATTGGCTTGAGAGAAACCGGTGAAAGATGTTATAAGCAAAACTAAAAGAGAAAAAAGGCGATTCATTTATTGGAGGTTTTATTTATGTAACAAACTTTTGTTTTTCATTTGATAGATACCCGTACAAAAGTACAAACAGCATTCCATTCTGCTTCTTTATACTGATGATAAAATAAAACTTTAAATTGCATAAGCATTGTTAACACAATTATAAATGTAAAATTATGAGAAAGCTTTTTTCAACAAAATATAACGCAGGCGCATACAGCACAGCCCTGCTGATATTGCGTTTAGGGTTTGGTATTTTAAT
>OCZT010004599.1_pt1 | contig 13876 bp, 12 predicted proteins | sample 1539031 | NCBI WGS metagenome assembly OCZT01 (sample SAMEA3539308, study PRJEB22396) | soil metagenome | biome: tundra; feature: field; material: soil | place: USA | collected 2010-05 | depth 0.15 m
CTTGGCTGGCGGCCACCAGGCGGCGGGCGTGTTCGTCCAGATGCGGCCACATGCCAGCAAAGTACTGGGCGAGTTGGGCATCGGTGTTTATACCCAACGGAATAACACATCAGGATGATAAATGTAAATGTTATTGTTTTACTGCGCCTTAGAGTGGTGCTGGATACCAACGTCTACTTCTCGGCCATTACGCGCCACCAAGGCCCGCCTTTTCGGATTTGGCAAAAGGCTGTCAACCGCAGTTTCATCTTGCTGGTGTCGCCCACCATCCTGCGTGAAATCGCGGGCGTTCTCCGGGAAGATCTGCAATGGCAGGCAACGGACATCGTGGCGCACTTGAAACTCGTGACCAGAATCGCCGAGATCATCAGCGCCAAGGTCAGTTTACAAGTGATTGCGGAGGACCCCACAGACGACCGGATTTTGGAATGCGCCCTGGCCGGCAGGGCTGACCCGATCGTATCCGGCGATCGCCATCTCCGAAAGCTGAAATCCTTCAGGAATATTGGCATTGTTCAGCCCAGCGATTTTCTTCGTACTCTGGGATGATGAGGCCATGGGGCGACATTTCTCGCCTGCAACGTCGACCAAGCGAGATTCTCTTGATCCCTGGCGGGGCAACCGATAGAAATGCCGCAACTATCCGGTAACCGCTGCGCCCGTCCCAGAGTTGTGCGGGCTGCCAGAAGGTGCACACCGACAAATGTGTTGACGTATTGTCCAAAACAAATTTTTGCACTCGCGGACGGATCACAGTCCGCCGGGGCCGCGCGTGTGCGCCACAATAGGAGCATGGCCAACATCAGGGAACTGGATGTCAACGGAACGCGGCGGCGGATCGATGCGGACGCCGGGCGCACCCTTCTCAGCGTCCTGAGAGAAGATCTGGATCTCACCGGCACGAAATATGGCTGCGGCGAAGGCCAATGCGCGGCCTGCACCGTGCTGATCGACGGGCAGCCGGCGCTCGCGTGCATCACCATGGTGGGAGAAGTGGCGGGCAAGCGCATTGTCACCATCGAAGGACTGGCGCCGGAAGGCAAGCTGCACCCGGTGCAGGAGGCCTTTCTGGAAGCCGACGCGATGCAGTGCGGCTACTGCACGGCGGGGATGATTCTGGGGGCGGTGGCGCTGTTGCGAAGCAAACCGAACCCGAGCGACGCGGAGATTGTCAGCGGCATGAATGGGCACATCTGCCGGTGCGGGACGTATCCGAGGATCGTCCGCGCGATTCACGCGGCGGCCGGGAAAGGAGGCCGGGCATGAGGCGGCGCGATTTCTTCGCGGCCATGGGCGGGGGCATTGCCGTGCTGCTGGTGGACGATGCCGGTGCGCAGCAAGGCGGGCGCGGCGGGAGGGGGCAGCCGATGCCCCAGGACGTCGGCGCGTGGCTGCACATTGGCGAGGATGGCGCGGTCACGGCATACACGGGCAAGGTGGAAATTGGGCAGAACGCGCGAACATCGCTGACCGCGGCGGTAGCCGAAGAGTTGCGCGTCCCGGTGGCATCGGTCCGGTTTGTCATGGGCGACACCGCCCTTACGCCCTTCGACGGGGGCACGTCCGGCAGCCAGAGCACGCCCATGATGTGGCCGCAGATCAGGCGGGCGGCGGCGACGGCGCGAGAGATGCTGCTGGACTTGGCGGCGCAGAAATGGAACGCCGACCGCGCGTCCATTTCGATTGCCAACGGCAAGGCGACCTCCGGCAGCCACACGGCCGGATTCGGCGAACTGACGCAGGGACAAAAGCTCGTCAAGACGATCGCGGCGAATGTGCCGCTCACGCCGGCGACGGAATGGAAGGTGGCGGGCACCTCGGTGCCGAAAGTCGCCGCCCGCGAGATCGTGACGGGCGCGCACAAATACCCGTCCGACATCAAGCGGCCCGGCCTGTTGCATGGGAAGATCCTGTACCCGCCGCAATTCGGCGCGAAACTGGCATCGCTCGATCAATCGGCGGCGGCGGCCATCCCGGGGGTGAAGGTGGCGCACGAGGTCCTGGCTTCGCCACGGGCGGGGTTCGGCAGCGATGTGGTGGGGGTGGTGGCGCCCGACGGCGAGACGGCAGAGAAAGCCGTGGCCGCACTGCGCGCGGAATGGACGCCGGCGGCCGCGCAGCCCTCGAGCAGCGACGTCTATGCCTATTTCAAGCAGAACGCGGAGGGCGGGCCGGCTTCCGGCCCCGGACTGATTACCTATACGATTGCCTACATCGCGCACGTCCCGCTGGAGCCGCGCGCGGCAGTGGCCGAATGGAACGAAGGCAAGCTCACGGTCTGGACCGGCACGCAAAGTCCATTCGGGGTGCGCCGCGAGCTGATGGAGCATTTCCAATTGCCCGAGGAGAGCGTGCACGTGATCATGCCGGACACCGGGTCGGCCTACGGCGGCAAGCACCAGGGCGACGCCGCCATCGAGGCGGCCATACTGGCCAAGGCCGCCGGCCGGCCGGTGCAGCGGAATTGGACGCGCGAAGAGGAAATGACGTGGGCCTATTTCCGTCCGGGCGCGGTCATCGAGGTGGCCGGCAAGGCGAATCCGGATGGCGTCATCGCGGCGTGGGAGTTTCACAATTACAACGCCGGGGCGTCGGCGCTGCGGACGCCGTACCATGTGCCCAATGCGCGCGAGCAGTTCCACCAGACGAAATCGCCGCTGCGGCAGGGGTCCTACCGTTGCCTGGCGGCCACGGCCAACAACTTCGTGCGCGAATGCTACATGGATGAGCTGGCGCACTCGATTGACATGGACCCGCTGGCGTTCCGCCTCAAGAACGCATCCAATGACGACCGCCTGGGCGCGGTAATGGAAGCGGCGGCGGAGCGGTTCGGGTGGGCGAAGCGGAAGAAGACGCCCAACCACGGCTTCGGCATGGCCGCGGGTTTCGAAAAGGGCGGGCATGTGGCTACGTGCGTTGAGATCGGCGTGACGAATGGCGCGGTTAAGGTGCTGCGGGTGGTGGAGGCCTTTGAATGCGGCGCGGTGGTCAACCCGGAGCACCTGCGCAACCAGGTGGAGGGCGCCATCGCCATGGGCTTGGGCGGGGCGCTGTTCGAGCGCGTGGAATTCGCCGGCGGGAAGATCTCGAGCAACCGGCTGTCGCACTACCGGGTGCCGCGTTTTGCCGACATGCCGGCGATCGAGAGCGTGCTGCTGGACCGCAAGGATTTGACATCCGCCGGCGCGGGCGAGTGCCCCATCATAGGGATTGCTCCGGCGGTGGGGAACGCCATTTTCGACGCCACGGGGCAGCGGGTGCGCTCGCTGCCCATGGCGCCCCAGGTCGCCGGGTGGGGCATGCTTTAGCTTGCCCTGTCGTTATTCCGCTTGCCGCACTACGCTACGACCCGAGGTCCGGAGTGAACAGTTTCACTTCCACGCGGCGGTTCTGCTTGCGGCCATCGCGCGTCTTGTTGTCGGCGGCCGGGTTGTCCTTTCCGTAACCCATGGTGTTCACGCGGAACAACGGGAGCTTGCGATCTAGGGTCAGATAGCGAACTACGGCGGCGGCGCGGCGGCGGCTGAGCTCGATATTGACGGCGGACGCGCCGGTGGAGTCGGTGAACCCCTGCACCTCGATGACGTAGTGCTTCATGGGCGCGGCTTTGGCGGCGAAGGCTTCTAGTTGCGCCTCGGCATCCTTGCTTAACTCGCTCTTGCCAACGGCGAACAGGACCGTCTCGGTGGAGGCGACTTTGAAGTTGTCCATGTTCTCGACCCTGGTGCCAAGGGTTCCCACGGAGCGCTCAGCCTGGTCGGCCTGGGCGACTCCCTTGTCGGCGGTGGATTGCGCGGCGCCGGCCTGCTTGCTGGCGGTGGCGGCAGAATCGTTGGCGCGGGCGGCCTCGCGAGCCGCATCCGTAGCCTTGCCCTCCGCGCCTTGGGCGCGCTCATCCGCTCGGGACACGCCCTTGCCCAACTCCGCGATGGCGGTGTCCTGGGCGGCGTTCTTCTTGTCGAGGTCCTCGATCTTATTCTGCACCGGGACCATGGTTTCGTGGACGTACTTCTTGGTGGCGCATCCGGCGCCGACGAGAGCGGCGAACAGAGCCGCCAGCGCGAGTGCTGCCAAGCTTAAACGCTTCATTCAAAATCCCCTTTTCCGGCCTTACGGCCACGACGCGTTAAACCACATGGTGGGCGGTCGCGGGCTCGAACCGCGGACCTCCTGCTTGTAAGGCAGGCGCTCTAACCGGCTGAGCTAACCGCCCATCGGAGTGCTCAGTTGATTTTAAGCTATTTCCCTCGCGGATGGGCGTGATTGGTAATGGGAGTTTAGTATCGGAAGATCACTTGAATCGCTTGCAAACGGGGGGCGAACGGGTGTACATGTGGATTGTCCGGCATTCCAGAATGGGAATTCCGGCCTAAAGTAACGGGTTTTTTCGATCGTAACGGAGGATGACATGAAAAGGTACGTATGGACGTCGATGGCCGTGGCGCTTCTGCTTCCGGGGGTTCTTCCGGCGCAGCGCGGCTACCCGCCAAGGGGCGGACGGGGTCCGGATATCTCGCGCGTTGTCGCGGACTGCGAGGAGCGCTCCAACCAGTTCCGGGTTTCGTTGCGGGCGGCGCTGGATCGCAGCGGGTTCAACGGCACCCAACGCGAGGATCAACTGAACGTGGACGCGCAGCGCATGGAACGCTCGATGAACAGGGTGCGCGAAGCGTGGAACCGGGAACACGACCCGGGAAGGACGCGCCAATTCGTGTCGGACGCGATCGCGGCGGGCCAGGACATCAACCGGACGATGGTCAGGCGGCGGCTGAATCCCGACGTGCAGCGTCAATGGGAAGCCGTGCGGATGGAACTGAACCGGCTGGCGGAGGCCTTCGAACTGCCCAGGATACGGTGGTGAAGGACATGCGAGCGATAGCGCTGGTTGCGGCCCTGATGGCGGGGTCCTCGACGGCGTCTCCGCTGGCGGCCCAGCCAGACCAAGGCGGGAAGGTCAATATCGAACGCGGCCTCGAATCGCAATACATTCCGACGAAGCTGTCCGGCTTCGGCGACAGGCTCAGGGTGACGCAACTGGGCACGGTCCTGGTGGTTCAAAGGGACGGAATGGGCGCGAGCCCAGTCACGGAATTCGCCTTCGGCAACAATTACAAGGACGGGCGAATCAAGCGGTCGTTGGCTGGCTCGCTGATCCACAATGCGAATTCGGTCAGGGACCTTCGGGCCGGGGAGAGAGTGTATTTGTTGAAGACCGAGGTCAAGGATACCGGGGTCACTTTCAACGTGCAATCGTGCGACGCGTGCAATGGGTCCCCGACGGATTTCGATCCAATGCCCTACCGGGCGGCGCTGACGTTCCAGTATCCCAAAGGGTATTGGAATAATACCGATTTCGCGCAAATCCAACAGACGATCGGCGAGGTATTCGCCTTTGCCGATGGTCCCAACGCAGGTACGCAGCCGAACCCGGAGCCGGTGGCGCCCAGCGGCGCGCAGGTCGCACAGCAGCCACCGCCGGCGCCGCAGCCGGAACCGGTGAAGATCGGGCTTGGACAAACGGCCGACCAAGTGGTAGCCGGCCTAGGCCAGCCGGACAAGGTGGTCGATCTGGGCCGCAAGAAGATTTACATTTACAAGGACCTGAAAATCACGTTCGTAGACGGTAAAGTCTCGGACGTCCAATGAGGCGGCCGTTGCTGCCCAACAGACGATTGTGACAACACATGGAGAATCCTAATGAATAGTTTTCGAACCTGTAAAGCCGCTCTCCGCGGATCGATTGGGACAGCAATCATGGTGCTGCTGTTCGCATTGTCCGCCGCCGTGTACGCCCAAGACAAGAAAGACGAGAGGAAAGGCGGGGGTGGCTCCGCCCCAGCTCGTCAGGCTCCAACTCAGGCCCCAGCTCGTCAGGCTCCGACTCAGGCCCCAGCTCGTCAGGCTCCAACTCAGGCCCCAGGTCGTCAGGCTCCAACTCAGGCCCCAATTCGTCAGGCCCCGACTCAGGCCCCAGTTCGTCAGGCTCCGAACCAGCCAACTCCTTCGAACACCGGCCAGCAGGGTCGCCAGAACACCGGCCAGTTCGGGCGTCAGAACGGCGGTCAGACTACCACTCCGAACACCGGCCAGCAGGGTCGCCAGAACACCGGCCAACAGTTCGGGCGTCAGAACGGCGGTCAGACCGCTACTCCGAACACTGGCCAGCCCGGCCGCCAGAACACCGGCCAACAGTTCGGCCGTCAGGGCGGCGGACAGACCGGCGGCCGCCAGTCCGGGCAACCGCAAGTCACGCGATTTTCCAACGGCCGGCCGCAGACCATCCGCACATCGAACGGCGGAATGGTCCGCCAAGATCAGAGTGGTCGAGTCCGCGAAGTGCACACGGCGGGAGGGGCGGTGATCACGCATCGGCCGGATGGCGTGCGGCGCGTCGAGATAGCGCGTCCGGGCAACCAGCGCATTGTCACCAGCGCGGGAGGGCGCGGCGGTTATGCGCAACGTCCGCTGATGAGTCACAACCAGGCGTATGTCCAACGGACATACTACTCGCACGGGCAGGCCTATGCCCGCGTCTATCGTCCGTTTACCTTCAGGGGAGTGGCCTTGAACATGTATACTCCCTCGCGTTTCTACCGGCCCGCGTTCTACTCATATGCGTACAGCCCATGGCTCAGGCCGGTGTCTTATAGCTGGGGATGGGGCGGCAGTCCCTGGTACGGCTACTATGGGGGCTACTTTTCGCCCTACCGGGAATACGCGGGTCCGGCGTTCTGGTTGACGGACTACTTGTTTGCCATGACGTTCCAACAAGCGTATCAGGACCGGATGGACGCCAACCTGCAGGGCGGCGGTTACGTCTCCGGCGGCCAGCCCGGCCTGACGCCCGATGTGAAGCAGGCGGTAGCGGATGAAGTACACCGGCAGCTTGATCTGGAAAGGATCGAGGGCCAGTCCATGGCGAACGCAGGCTCCGGCGACATGTCCTCGATATTCTCCGACAATATTCCGCATGTCTTCGTGGTGTCGAGCAGCCTGATGGTGGACGACCGGGGGCCGGGGTGCCCAGTCAGTGAAGGCGATGTGCTCCAACTCCGGCCGGGGTCGTCAAACGGCGACTCCGCCGATGTGGTCGTGCTGGCCAGCAAGGGCCAGGATTGCCGCAGGGGCGGCGTGGTTTCAGTGCAGCTCCAGGACCTGCAGGAGATGCAGAATCACATGCGCGAGACCATCGACCAGGGTCTGGCGGAGATGCAATCCCGCCAGGGCAAGGGTGGACTGCCCCCGCTGCCGGCGGCCGCCGCGGGCGCCGCGGTGGATGCGCCCTTTGCCGCCGACGTAAGGCCGGACGCGAACGTTGCCACCGAACTCAACCAGGCGGCGCAGGAAGCCGACCGGGGGGAGCAGGACGTGGTCAGCCAGAGCGCGCAACCCGATACTGGGAATGCGGCGGGGCCGGTCACCATCTCCCTTGGACAGAGCATGGCCGACGTGGAATCCATCAGTGGGAAACCCGACAAGGTCATCGATCTCGGCGCAAAGAAGATCTACGTGTACAAGGACCTGAAGATCACCTTCACCGACGGGAGGGTGAGCGACGTCCAGTAAGCGGGCGTTCTGAATTGGCAGGCGAAAGCGCCTGCCCCACAATTGTGGGACAGACGCTTTCGTCTGTCAACCCGGTGATCATAAGAAGAGAGCGGCGAGCGCGGCGATCCAGGAGAGCGCGCTCAAAGCGGCCATGAGGCGCGGCTCGGCGGTCGCGCGGTAGTGGAGATCGATGTGCGTGGCCGCGGCGGCGGCCGGGTGCAACACCATGAATCCCAGGTTGTCGATCTCGATGGGGATGGCGCGGCCATCCTGGAAGGCCTGCCAGCCGGGGTCGGCGTTGACCCGCACGGCCACCAAGCGGCCGGGCGGCGCGACGCCGTCAATGACGAGAGTATCGGCGCCCAACCAGCGGGTTTGGAGCGCGGGGCGGGCGGGGTCTTCCAAGGCCACGATGTAAGGCTCCAGCACCCAAGGGTGGGAGGGCGCATCCTTTCCGGGGAGCTCCTCGGGGTTCAATCAGTTCGCCAGGGGGCGCGCAGGCAAGGCAAAGATGGTGTCGTCCTCTTCGCGATAGACGGCGGGGAGCGCCGCGGCGACGCGCTCGGGACGGACGAAGTCGCGGTAATACTCGCGCGATTGGGGGCCATGGATAACGACGTATTCCGTGCCCATGGCTTTCAGTTCCAGCAGGGCGTCCTGGGTTTCACGACCAGGACGCGAGTCTTTAGCCGTCCGGATGTTGTAGGCGAGGTCCCAGGGCACGCGGTTTTCGAGGCCGGTATCGAATCCGCCGCCCACGTGAGGGATGTCGAACCAGGAGTTCATGCGGAAACGCATTCCGCCGGAAGCGAAGACGCGGCCTTGCGGGGGATGCCGGTCCATCCAGCGGGCCAGGCGGTATTCGATGGACTCCTCGCGGGGAGCCGGCGCCCACCGGCTCCAGCCTTGAGTGGCATAGGCCCAGAGCTGCGGCGTGCCCGCCAGCAAAGCGGCGGCGGCGGTTCCGATGGCGCAAAGGCGCACGGTCTGGTTGGGGTGGCGCATAGCAAGGCGGATGGCTTCGACTACCGCCATCGCCAGGAACAGCTCGAACTCGATGGCGTAGCGGCGCGATTCGGGGATGGTATCGAGGCCGTACATGTAGAAGCCGGTGGCGATGAAACCGAAGGTGAAGGCCGCCAGCGTCACGAAGCGGAGATAAAACGAACCGCCCAACCAGCCGAAGAGCAGCCGGATGAGGAGCACACTGAAGGCGAGGCCGGCCACAAGCCACCGCTGGGGCGCGCCGAACTGGTAGGCGAAGGAGTCGGTGGGCCAGTTGAAGACAATGGTCTTGATGAAGGTAGGGGTGAGCCAGAAGCAGGCCAGCAGGTAGGCGAGGCCGGCGGCGGCGACGACGCGCCAGGCGCGGAACCCGGGTTCTCCCAGCGAGGCCACCAGCAGGAGCAGGCAGGCGATGGCCAGGGCGAAGGCGCCCACCCAGTTGACGAGCGGGGTGACAGCCAGCAGCAGCGCGGCTACGAGGATGCGCGGGTATCCGCGGCGCCGGGCGGCCAACCAGAGGGCCAGCAGCACGAGCGGCATTAGCGCCAGAGCGGTGTTGTGCGGGCCTTCGCCATATTTGGCCAGCACCAGGACCCGCCAGGGAAGCTGCACGATGCCGCGGTCCTGCTCCACCGCGGGGAAGAGTCCGTAGGAGGGCGAGAGGAAACCATACACCAGCGCGGCGGCCAGCGACCAGCGGCGGCTGCCGGTGAAGTATAGCGCGAAGAAGAACAGGGTGACCGGACCGAGGCAGGTCATGGCCGAGACGATGACGCGGTAGATGAAGGCGAGCGGGGCGTAGGGCATCAGGTGCGCCAGAAACGCGGTGAGGTAGGGCAGCGCGGGCACATAGAGGAAGCGGGTGGGAAGGCCGCAGTATTGGAACGGGTCCCATCCCCAGGGGTTGGGATGCAAGGAAACGAAACGGGCGATGGCTACGTAACCGCCTTCGATGGAGCCGCGGAAGGGCAGTTCGCCCCGCATGAAGAGCGGTGCGTTGAGGCCCATGTTGAGCAGGAAGATGGCCAGTGCCAGGAAGGGGGTGGCGAGGCGTTTCACGACCGGCGCTTCCGGCCCATAAACCCCGCGGCGAGTATCAGCAGCGTGAGGAGTATCAGCGTGATGACGGTGAGCGCGCGGCCCAAGCGATTTTCGAGTGGCGTGACGAAAGCCAGTCGGACTTCGCGCTCGCCGGGCGGCGCGTCCACCACCATGAACCCCATCAGGTCGGCGCGCAGAGGCAGGCGGCGGCCGTTGGACCAGGCCTGCCACGCGGGGTCGTAGGTCTCCTGCACCAGGATGGATTGGCCGGGGGCCACGCGTGCGCGCACCCGCATGACATCTGTTCCCTCGCGTTCCAACGTCGCCGGAGAATCCGGGCCGTTTTCGATAACGTCGACGTAGCCGCGCAGGGCTTCGACATCCTGGTTGGAGCGCGGCTTGTGCTGCGCGGCGAGACGCGCGGTCTCGATCACGCGCGCGCGCGACGCGAAGCGGCGCGGGATGCGGTACAGCGTGTTGCCTTTCCCATCGTCGAAAAGCGGCGGGATGGCTGCGAACCTCTCGGGATGATTGAAGTCCTTGTAGGGTTCTTCGGAATCGGGGCCGGCGAAATAGATGGTATCCACGCCCAGGGCCTGCAGCCAGAGAAGGGCAGGTGCGGCATCGGCGCCATTGCCGATTTCCCATTGCACGTCCTGAACGATAGGGTTGAGCAGTCCCTGTTCGGAACCACCGCCCAATTGCGCGAGGTCATGCCAAGCGTCGAACCAGAACCGCACCGTGCCGGCGGTGCATACGCGTGCGTCGGGCAGGTGGGTCCACAGCCAATCGGTGACGCGGTATTCGACGCGGGTGCGGTAATCCGGCCAGGGAGCCACTACGTGCCAGGCGAGCCGGATGTAACCGGTAGTGGTGGCCAAAGCGGCGGCGACGATTACGCATACGGCGACGCGCGCGGCGCGGTGGCGGCGGTTCCACAGCCACTCCAGCAGGAGGGCGGCGCCGAGCAAGAGTACCAGATCGAGCTCCGGGACGAGGCGGTGGGGATCGCCAACCACATTGAAATCGAAGTAGTATTTGCCCAGCACGTCGAGCGAAAAGAAAAGCACACAGCCGATCACGAAGACCACCCATGTTCGCTGCGGCCGGTTGAGCGCCCACCGGCCGGCTGCGACCTTGAAGGCGACCGCCACCACGATGGCCACCACGATGGCCACCCAGAGGGACCACATGTTGCCGTGCTCGGGAAGGTACTGCATGTTGTGAGCTGTGATCCGCAAGTAAGAGGGCACCAGCCAGAACGCGGTGAGACCGTAGGCCAGGAGCGGGATGGCAATGGCGGTGGCGGCGAACTTGGAATTGCGGCGGGTGATCCAGAAACTCCAGACCAGGATCGCGTAGAACATCGCCAGCGAAGTGGCGCCATAGAAATTGTTGGACACCACGGCGGCGCAAGAGATAGCGGCGAGGGCGACCCAGGCGGGGCGGCGGCGATCGAGTGCGAGCCACGCGAATGCCAGAGCGAAGGGGATGAGCGAGAGCGCGGCGATGTGCGGCCCCTCGCCATAGCGCAGCATGACGCCCAGCCTCACCGGCACAAGAGGTCCGGAGTCGAGCCGCATATCCTTCATGAAGAGGAACGCCGGCGACATGAGCGCGGTGGCCGCCGCGCCGAGAAATGCGAATCCGCGCGCCCGGCCGGCGGCACGCATCAGGACATACACGCCGGCAATGCCCAGGCAGTAGAAGAACATGGTGTAAAAGTGATACGCCTTGACGGGCCAAAAGCCGGTGATCTTGGAGACGATAGCGGTGCCGTAACGCACGGCCGGCGGATAGATGTAGTCGAAGCGCGTGCCGGCGTACCACAGGGGCTGCCACTGGGGGTGCGGCCAGTGCGCAGCGAGAAAGCGCGCGTCGGAGATGAAGGTGCTCTCGATGGAAGGCCACTGATTGGTGTACTTGTTGGTGAAATAGGGGCGGACGAGGGCGGCGGCGCACAGGAACAGAAGCAGGCAATCGAGCAGGATTTGGCGCCGCAGCTTCACAGCCAGGGCTCCCAGCGGCGGGCGAAGAGCACGAGGCTCAACAGCAAGGCCAAGGTGAGCGCGGTAACGCCGCGGCCCACGCGGTTTTCGAGCGGCGTGACGAACTCCAGGCGGATGTCGCGCTCGCCGGGTGGCGCGTCGACGACCATAAAGCTCATGGCGTCTCTTCGGATCGGCAGTGGCTTGCCGCCCGAGGAAGCTTGCCAGGCTGGATCGTAGCTCTCCTGCACCAGGACCGACTGGCCGGGTCCGAGGTTCGCGCGCACCAGCATCGCGTCCGTTCCTTGGCGAGTCAGGGTGGCGGCCTCATCGGGGCCCTTTTCGATCGCGTCGACGTAAGCGCCGAGGTTCTCCACATCGTCATTGCCGCGCGGCGGCTTAACGGCATTCAGCCGGGCGGTGTCGACCACGCGAACGCGCGCAGGGAAGCGGCGCGGGATCTGGTAGAGGACATTGCCCTGCTGGTCGTCGAATAGGACCGGCACTTTGCCGGCGAGCTTCTCAGGAGCTTCGATGTCCTTGAACATTTCCTGCGAGCGGCTGTCGGAGACGAAGACGGCGTCGCAGGCAAAGGCCTGGAGCCAGAGGATGGCGGGCTCGGGTTGGCGGCCGAGATTGATCTCCCACTGCGCCGGTACGTTCTGCGGATTCAACAGTCCCTGATCGGAGCCGCCGCCAAGTTGGGCCAGATCGTGCCAGGTATCGTACCAAAACCGCACGGAGCCGGTGGGGTAGATGCGCGCATCCGGCATGTTCTTCCAGATCCAGTCTGTGACGCGGTATTCCACCCGATTCTCGAAGTCGGGCGTCTGCGGGAATATATGCCAGGCGTGGCGGACGTAACCGGTGGCGGTCCAGAATGCGGCGAGGACCAGAGCGATGGCGACGCCGCGCATCGCGATGCCGGGGCGATCCCACATCCAGCGCAGGAGCAGGAGGATGCCCATGATGTAGATCATGTCCAGCTCGGGCAGGAGGCGTTTGGGGTCGCCGGCGACGCGGAAATTGAAGTAGAAGTACCCGAGGACGTTGACGGAGAAAAAAAGGACGCTGCCGGCGACGAAGACGCTCCAGGTGTGGCGCGGCTTGGCGCGGGCCAGCCGGTCGGTGGCGATGGCGAAAACGATGGCGATGCCGACGGCCACCCAGATTGACCAGGTGGTGCCGTGCTCGGAGACGTATTTCATGTTTTCGGCGGTAACTTTGAAATAGGAAGGCACCAGCCAGAAAGCCGTCATACCGTAGGCGAGCAATGGTATGAGAACCGCGGGGACTACGATGCGCTTTTCCTGGCGGGTGATCCAGAAAGCCCAGACGAGAACGGGATAGAAGACCGCCAGCGCGGCCGCGCCATAGAAATTCGTGGACGCGACGGCAGCGCAGGAAAGCGCGGCCAACGCCACGGCCCAGGGCCTGCGGCGATCCAGAGCCAGCCAGGTGAAAGCCAGGCCAAGGGGAATGATCGCCAGCGCGCTCATGTGGGGTCCTTCGCCGTATTTGACGAGTACCCCCAGGCGCTGGGGCTGCAACATCCAGGCGTCGCCGCGGAAGCGCGGCATGAAGAGAAAAATGGGCGACATGAGCGATGTCGCCACTGCGCCCAGCCAGGCGCAGGCACGCGAATTCGTGCCCACGCGCACCAGCAGATAGACTCCGGCGATGCCCAGCGCATAGAACAGAGACACGTAGAAGTGGTACGCCTTGACGGGCCACAAGCCAGTGAGCTTGATAATGGCGGCCGTGCCGTAGCGCAGGGCGGGTGGATAAATGTAGTCGAAGCGCGTGCCGGCGTACCAAAGGGGCTGCCACTGGGGATGCGGCCAGTGCTCGGCGAGGAAGCGTGCATCGGAGATGAAGGTACTTTCGATGGAGCCCCATTTATCCTCGTACTGGGCCTTGAAGTATGGACGGATGAGCACCGCGGTATAGAGAAAGACGAGGAAAAGGTCGAGGAGGATTTGACGGGAAAACGCGCTCGCTCCCTTACCTGGCACCCTCTGGGCACGGTTCTGTGAACTTGGGGTCAAGGTCGATGTGATCATTATGACAGGGCCAGCCGATTCGGGCTAGCCGCAATACTGTTCACTTAGGGCCTTGAGTGCCGCCAACGGCAGATGCCGGCCCGCCGATACCGAAAACGGATTCGCCGATGGACCTGTGTTCCTGGACTGGCGCCGGGGGCGTTTCGCAGGGGGCGGGGTGGCCCGGGTCATTTTTACGGAGACTCCCAAGGATTTGTAACTGGGTTTCCGGCGTTTGGGTTACGGGCGAGA
>OCZT010004600.1_pt1 | contig 13875 bp, 14 predicted proteins | sample 1539031 | NCBI WGS metagenome assembly OCZT01 (sample SAMEA3539308, study PRJEB22396) | soil metagenome | biome: tundra; feature: field; material: soil | place: USA | collected 2010-05 | depth 0.15 m
CAGATCAACGGGCAGACCCTCATCCTGACCGGCCCCAACGGGGACATCACTGTCATGTACACGTCCGCCACCACATTCACCAAGACTTCGATCGCCAGCCTCGCCGACATCACGCGCGGAACCTGCATCCTCGCCACCGGCCAGAAGAACGCGGCGGGCGCGGTCACCGCGACCACCGTGCTCATCTCGCCGAAGACGTCGACGGGGTGTGCCGCCCGCAACTTCGGGCCGAGTCCCGGTCCGGGCGCCAGCCCGCGACCCGCCTTCAGCCCGCGACCCGGCGCGACCCCACGTCCCAACGGCCAGGCGAACGCGACATTCGTCACTGGCCAGGTCACCGCCGTGACCGGTCCCTCGGTCACGGTGCTGACCCAGACGAACGGCAGCCAGACCGTGACGGTGGCCTCCGCAGGCACCATCACCCAGAGCGCGACGGTGTTGGCATCCGCTCTTCAGAACGGACAGTGCGTTCGCGCGAACGGGTCGACGGACGCTACCGGCAATGTTCAGGCAACGTCGATCACGATCACGCCGGCCGGGCCCTCAGGCACGTGCACGACGGGACTCGGCGGTGGTCGTCGCTTCCCGGGCAGCGGCGGAGCGGCGCCTGGCGCCAGCAGCGGGGCATGAACCGGAGCTACTAGGGCGAAGTCGGGGCCGGCCCGGCCACCTGGCCGACGTCGGTTTCGAGCACTGCGCTCGAGACCACACCGATGATGATCTGACGCACCGTCCCCTGCCGGTCGAGCAGCACGTTGATCGGCAGCCCGATATCCACTCCGTACGCTGAGGCGATCGTGCCATCAGGGTCGATCACCGCATCCAGGTCGACATGGAGTCCCGCAAGGTACTGGCTCATGCGATCGCTGTTCGTCTCCCGGTAGTTCACGGCCAGCATGCTCAGGCCAGTCGACTGGTAGCGATCTCGGATCCGCTGCAGCTCCGGCAGCTCCGCCTGGCATGCCGTGCACCATGTGGCCCAGAACGTGATCAGGACCGGGTGGCCCTTGAAGTCGGCCAAGCTGACTTTCTTGCCGCTGAGGTCCCATGAGGAGAAGGCAGGCGCGATCCCCCCCACCCTGGCCGGCCCTCCTGATACCGACGCCGTTCTCGGCGACCTGCCGACGGTGATCAATGCCGCGGCCGTCCCGGCGGCGGCAATCACCACAATCAACGGAAGCGCGAGCGCCCACCTGGGCACGGGGCGCGTCCCGGGAAGCACGTCGCGAGCCCGGCCCGGCTCGATCATCCGATCAGATCCGCACCGCCGCCGCGAGCGAGGCCGCAACGAACAGGAGGGCCAGGTACACCAGCGAGTAATGGAACAGTGTCACAGCGGCGTGGCCGGCGTCGGTGCGCGATGCGCGCCAGGCCAGCGCGAGAAATCCAGTCCCGAGGACCACCGCGGCAAGTCCGTAGATGGGCCCCAACCACAGCCAGGGCAGGAGGCTCGCGCCGAGCATCGGAATCGTGTAGGCCACGATCGCGCGGCGAGTCCGATCCCCGCCGACCACGACCGGCAGCATGGGCACCTTGGCAGCCGCGTACTGCCGGCGCAGGACGAGGGCGAGGGCCCAGAAGTGAGGCGGCGTCCACAGGAAGATGATCGCGAAGAGCACCCAGGCCAGCGGGCTGAGGGAACCCGTGACCGCCGCCCAGCCGACCAGCGGCGGAAATGCGCCCGCGGCGCCACCGATCACGATGTTCTGGGAGGTCGTGCGCTTGAGCCACATCGTGTAGACGAACACGTAGACGAGCCCGCCCGCCGCCGCCAGCGCGGCTGCAAGGAGGTTGCTGGAAAGGGCGACCAGGGCCACCCCCGTCAGAGCCACCGTGATTCCGAAAGCGAGACCGGCACCGGGGGCGATCCTGCCCGCCGCGATCGGCCTGCGGCGGGTCCGCGGCATCACCGCGTCGATGTCCCGATCGAACCAGCAGTTGATCGCTCCGGCCCCTCCGGCGGCCAACGCTCCACCCGCCAGCGAACCGAGCGTCACCGCGGCGCCCGGCCATCCTCGGGCGGCGACGATCATCGCCCCAAGCTCGGTGACAAGAAGCAGAAGGATGATCCGCGGCTTGAGCAGACCCAGGTAGTCGGCCGCAACCTGAAGCAGGCCAACGCCTGCGCGGCCCGAAGCGTCAGCCCGAACCTGTGCTTCAACCGCCACGTGTGCCACCCAGATCCATCTCGGCCGGCGCTAGACGCGGGCGCGCGTCCTCGTCCGCCAACCATCGGAACAGCAACGCGATGAAGGCGATCGAGTAGGGAATGGCGCCGGGGACCCACATCATGCCGCCGCCCAGCTGCTGGTCGGTCAGCGCGGAGATACCACCGAGGCGCGAGGGCAGCAGCGAGTAGGCGTAGAAGGGGCTGGTCGCAAAGGAGAGGACGGCGGCCAGCCCCCACGATGCAATCATCGCGAGGAAGACGTACGAGGCGCGGCCGAGGGAGCCGAGCCGCGCGTGAAAAGGGACCTGGTCGATGACCTGCGCCCAGAAGGCGATGCTCAATCCCAGGAACAGGGAGTGCTCGAGGTGGTGCACCAGGTGATTCCTGAGCGTCAGGTCGTAAAGACCGGGAATGTGCCAGATCCAGAGGTTGGCTGCCGCGAGAAACCAGATCACGCCTGGACGTGAGACGATGCGATAGGCCCAGCGGACAGGTTGCAGACGGGGATCGCGAAACAGCGGTTTCGCGATGCTTCGCCGCCAACGCAGGGGCAACGCCCGCCACATTCGCGTCCATGGAGAGGCGAGGGCAAGCAACGGCGCCGCCACGGCCATGAGAAGAAGGTGCTGGACCATGTGCACCCAGAAGAGCTGGCGCGCCAGCATCTCGATGGGACTCTGGAGCGCCAGCAGGATGGTGCCTAGGCCCAACCAGAAAGCAATCGAGCGCCACCGCGCGGTCGCCGAGGAGTGATTTCGTCCACGCCGAGCGCCGCCGACCAGGTATAGGACCGCTGCCAACTCGACGCCGAGCAGCACGGCAGGCTCGAAGGGCCAGTACGAAAGCACGGCCCCTACAGCCGGGGGCATGTCAGATGAAGTACAGGACTAGGTAAGAGATGAGACCGATTCCGGCGAGGAACGCAAGAAAGTAACCGAAGATGAGGGCAGACGCCGGCCGAAGGGTGACGTCACCGCCCGGTCGCCCCTGAGCGATGTTGCTTGTAAGCCAGAGCATGGCGCCCACGAGCTGGATCAGCCAGGCCCCCTTCAGGCCGACGAAGACGCTTGGATAGCCGCCCCCCAGCTGGGGATCGAATCCGAGGTTCTTGAACTCGTAGATCTGAACCACAAAGCAGATGATGCCTGCGACCAGGGCCAGCCATAAGAGGGTGCGGCCGGTCGCGCGCTGCTTGGTGATTGAACTGGCCCCGACCCAGTAGAGCGCGCTCGAGATCACGGCCAGCAGAACGATGGCGGCGCCGATGCCGCGATGCGGGGGAATGACACCCGCTCCCATCCATTCGTGGTTGTTGTTCAGCGCGCGCAGATAGAAGTACGCGAAGAACCATCCGACGAAGAAGAGCAGGTCCGCCCCCATCCACATCCACATCCCAACACGTGCCAGGCGGGCGTCGACCTCCGGCGCCCACTCGGGCGCGCGTGCCAAAAGAGGCGGCATGCCAGTTGATATGAACCCATGCTGAGCGGGCTCGGCAATCTGGTGATCCGGGACGGCTCGCTGGCTCATGCAGGAACCGGCTCCGGGCCCAGGTCAACGATCGGCCCCGCTTGGGGATCGCCGTAGTCGTAAGGACCACTCGTGAAGGTCGGGATGCGCTCGAAGTTACGTTTGGGAAGCGGCGTCGGAAGCTGCCATTCGATGGAACGCGCGTGCCACGGGTCGGCCGGTGCCACCTTGGAGTTGAAGAACCATGACCAGATTACGTTGACGGCGAAAAAGAGCATCGAGCTGAACAGCACATAGGCCCAGATCGATACCCAGTCGTTCAGTCCCTGCAGCGAGGGCAGGTATGTCGAAACGCGACGCGGCATGTCGAGCAGGCCCACCGCGAATAGCGGCATGAACGCCAGGTTGAAGCTGATCATCATCCACCAGAAGTGGATCTTCCCAAGCGTGTTGTTGAGCATCCTGCCGGTCATCTTTGGGAACCAGTAGTAGATCGCGGCCACGATGGCGAAGATTTCACCGCCCACGATGGTGTAGTGAAAGTGCGCCATCGAGAAATAGCTCCCATGCAGCGTGACATCGCTCGGTACGTCTGAGAGGAACACTCCTGACAGGCCGCCAATCAGGAAGTTGAACAGGAAGCCCAGGCAGAAGAGCATGGGCACGGTCATCGAGATGCGCGCCCTCCACAGCGTCCCGAACGCGACCAGGAACACGATCCCGGTCGGGATGGAGATCATCTCCGTCGAGAACATGTAGAACGGCCGGAGCGCGGGCGCGATGCCGCTCACGAACAGGTGGTGCTGCCATACGAACCAGCTGAGGAGGGTGACGCCCAGCAGACCCACGACGGCGGTGCGGTATCCCCACAGCGGCTTTCGCGCGAAATGCGGGATGAGCTCCATCACGATGCCGAACGCAGGCAGGATGAAGATGTAAACCTCCGGGTGGCCGAAAAACCAGAAGAGGTTCTCCCACAGATATGGGCTGCCACCGTTCGACGAGACGAAGAACGAGGTGTTGAGAGTGCGGTCCAGGGCCTGCATGCTGAGCGCCGCAGCGAGGATGGGCGCGGCGAAGGTGCCGAGGATGGAAGCCGAGAAGACGCCCCAGACGAAGATCGGCAGCCGGGTCCACGTCATACCCGGAGCCCGGAGGGTGATGACCGTTGTGAGCATGTTGACGCCGGACACGCACAGCGCGAGCCCAATCAACGTGAAGCCGACGATGTAACTGTCGAATCCGTTGCCCGCCTGCTCCGAGAGGGGCGCGTAGCCGGTCCACCCAGTTGGGAAACCCCCAAAGATCGGAGAAACCAACAGGATGATGATGGCGGGCGGCACCAACCAGAACGAGAGGGCCTCGAGGCGCGGGAAGGCCATGCGGTTGCTTCCGATCATGTACGGGACGAAGAAGTTGCCGAATGGCCCGACGATCGCCGCACTGGCGACGAAGATCATCATCGTGCTGTGCATGCTGACCAGGGTCAGGTATGTGTCGGGCGCAATGACTGATTGGTCAGGCGATAACAGGTTCGTGCGAATCAACATCGCCCCGATGCCGCCGAAAAGCATCGCCATCAGCATTGCGACCAGGTATTGGATACCGATCACCTTGTGATCGAGACTGAGGTTGAAGTAGCGCCACGCGCCGCGGTGCTCGTCGCCCGCTGTCTGTGGCGTCACCGGCCAGCCGAAGAGTCGTGCCAGCGGGTAGTTGGCGAACCCGATCCCGACGAGGAACAGGACGGAGGCGAAGACGTATCCAAGTAGAACCCCGGTGTTGAAGCCGTCGTTCAGCGCGAAGCTGTTGCCCAGGTTGACACCGGCCCAGTAGCCGGCGACCCCCAGCAGCAGGCCAGTCACCAGGTTGGTTGGGATTACGATGCGGCGCTCACTGGTCTGGATCAGCGAGCCGCCGCCTCCGGTCGACATTGTGGCCATGACTAGCTCCCCTTCACGCGCGGGCTCGGGAAGTAGCCCGGCGCATACGGTGGCAGCGTGAGGCCTGACTCCGACTTCTGCAGATCGTAGATCCAGGTCGCAAACGCATCCTGGGTGACGACCGCGCCGCTCTCGTCAGACATGTTGCCATGCCATATCCCGCAAAGCTCGGCGCACCGGACAGAGAAGGCGCCAGTGTGTTCGGTGGTGACGTACGTGATGTTGTCCACCCCGGGATTCGCGTCCGCTTTGACCCCGAGCTGGTAAGCCCAGAAAGAGTGGAGGACGTCGGTCGAGGTCACGTGCAGCACGACGTTGGCGTCCACGGGCAGCATCAGATGGAGGGACTCGACACCTCCGTAGTCCGCATACCGGTACGTGAAGTACCACTGTTGGGCGATCACCTGGACCTGCAGCGCGTGGCCTGCCGAGCTTCCCACCGTCCCAGATGAGCCGAGAGACGGGCCCGATGTCGCAAAGTCTGTCCCGGCGGCCGACGTGCCAAGCCCGTTGATGCCCAGGCCGGCGAGGATGAGCACGATGACGGCGGTGATTGCAACCCATGCCACCTGGACCCGGAAGTTGCCGTGGCTGGGCGGGCCGTCCTCGAGAGCTCCTCGTTTCTGGCGAAACGCGAAAGCCGAGTAGACGATGAACAGGACGACCCCGACGAAGACCGGTGTCGACACGATGGTCATGAGCTGCAGGAGCCAGGTCTGGTCCGTCGACTGATTACTCTGGTCGCCCGGCGGAAGATGGACCTGCATCGCGATGACGATGCCGATCACGCTCAGCACGGCCCATGCGATCAGCAGCCGGAGTGTGTGCGTGCGGTTCGGTCGGTTCAAAGTGCTACTGGACTACGAGAAATCCGGTCATGTAACCGAGCGTCTGCATCGGACCGCCGTTCCCATAGATGGTGCCCGCACCGCAGGGTACGAAGCACTGCCAGTGGTAGATCCCAGCCTTCCCGGTCTTGAAGGAGAACGTGATCACATTCATGCTGCCAGCCGGCGCAGCGACACTGAGGCCCTGCAGGGGCACGAAGACGCCAAGGTCCGGGATCGCGAAGCTGTGAGCGAGCGTTGACGCATCGGCGAGAGCGCTGAAGTCCCCAACCAGGGGAGCACCCGTGTCGTCGAAGTAGGTCATGTGGAACTTGCCGCCGATGATCCCGCTTGCCGCTGCCCAGAACGGGTTCCGCAGCCCGGAAGCACCGTCCTCCTGGTCGATGGTCATCGTCACCACGGAGTTGGCGGGCACCTTGAGGATGGTGGTCGGCAGGTAGCTGACCCAGCTGGGGTGAGGATCAGCCGGGCGCGGGAATGTGATCGCGGAATCCACCGATGCGACGGTCTCGAGGTGAATCGACACCCCCAGCCCACCCGGATTGTTGACCGCGCTCAAGGTGGGAGGCCGTTGCAGAACGAAACCGCCGACGAATGCGGCCAAGAGGGCAGCCAGGATGCCGACTGTCACCACGAGAACCACAAGACGCGTTGTGAAGCTCGTTGGCCGTACCGCTACCACTTCACGGCGACCCTATCAGGCAATCGTTTGTTTGTAAATAAGCGAAATTCTGTTCAAGTGAGCCGAAATCAACCCCGACGCGCCCGTTCGGGGATGAGGGCGCGTTGAGCTAAAGCGTCAGGTTTTCGCGAGGATCCGCACGTCGCTCTCGACCGACGCGACGTCCGGCACGTCCGCAAAGCCGACCCGCTCATAGCCGCTGCGGTCGATCAAATAGATGACGGAGCTGTGGGCCAGGGCGCCGTTGGCCACCTGCACGCCAACGCCATAGCTGTTCCAGACCGCCGACAGCTGTGGCCGCGGACCGTTGAGCCAGAAGAGGTTGTCGCCCAGGCCGTGGGCGCTGGCGAACTTGGCGATGTTGGAAGGCGTGTCGACCTCAGGCCGGACGCTCACCACCACCACCGAGAAGTTCGCGTTGGAGCCGAGATCGGTCTGCACGCTGCCCAGGAGACGGGCCTGGAGGGGGCAGAGATCGAGGCACTGCGTGTCCAGGAACGTGAGGGCGATCACCCTGCCGCGAAGGTCCGCCAGGGAAATGATGGCGCCGCGCTGATCGTGCAACGTGGTGAAGTCAGGCGCCGGGACCGTGTGGGCCTTCATGACTAGACCACCGGCCAAGCTGGCCGGAGAGGGGCTGATCAGCAGCCTCGGCACCAGAACCCCGATCAGCGTGCCCGTCAGGACCGCCAATGCCACCAGCCAAACCGTCAGGTAGATCCTCCACTGGCGTTGGGTCAGTCGGAGGCTTGCCATCGTCGCGTAGCCGGAAGGATACTCCGGCCACCCTTCGTGTAACCATCCGGCGTAAAGGGAATGGAATCCTATGACCACGCGCATGCACCCTTCTCGTCTCGAACGCGAGCTCGCTCGGCGTGGCTGGAATGCCACCGACCTGGCGAGGGCGTCCGGCATCAGTGTTGCGACCATCTCCGCGGCGCGCCACGGCCGGCCGTTGGCCCACGCGACGCTGTGCAAGATTGCCGATGCGCTGCAGAAAGCGCCGGTGATTCCCGGAGTCGACGATCTGCTGGAACCCGCGGACGAACCCCCGATGGATTGAGTCCGAACCCACTCTCCCTCCCCACTAAGGGGGGAGGGCTCGGGGTGAGTATCTCGTCAGGCCCCGATTAACTTCCTGGCCTTGGCCGAAACGGCGGCGTCGAGACGTTTGGCGATCGCCTCGGCCAGTTCCTTGACGGTGGCATTCGCCACCCCCTGCATCAGCGTCTCGTTCAGCTGCTTGCCGAGCTTTCCCAGGGGTGGTTCGTACATACCGCTCACGGTGAGCCGGCTGACGGTTGCGTCCACTGGCGCAAGCTCGATCCGCCCCGTCATTTTGGGGAACAGCTGTTCAGGAAAGGTGGCCTTCCAGTCGAGGGGTATGACCGTCCAGGTCGCGGTCTTGACCGGCTCCCCGAGGGTGACCACCACCCGCTTGCGCACGGGCACGCCCCCGATGTGGACGCTGACAGAGCCCACGTCCTTTCCACTGAGGCGAGGGAACCACTTCCGCGGCCCGCTCATGAGCACCTCGGTGCAGGCGGCGATGGGGTGGTCGACGTGGACGGAATGGCGCACGAACATGGCGCCAGATTAGCCCGATGCCGGATCTTTTTGGCGGGGCTTCCTGCGGTCGATGAGCCAGCGGATCGGATCGAAGTACACGTCGTCCATGCGCTCCTTGAGCGGGATGATCGCGTTGTCGGTGATGTGGATGTGCTCCGGGCACACCTCCTGGCAGCACTTCGTGATGTTGCAGTAGCCGATTCCAGCGTGTCCTTTCAGGAGCGGGCGGCGGTCCAGGACGTCCTTCGGGTGCATCTCCAGGCTCGCGATCCGAACCATGTAGCGAGGACCGTAGTACACGCTCTTCAAATCGTGGTTGCGGAGGACATGGCAGACGTCCTGGCACAGGAAGCATTCGATGCATTTGCGAAATTCCATCACCCGCTCGACGTCCTTCTGCTGCATCCGCCAGGGCTCGCTGGTTGAAAGATCCTTCTCGGAAGGAGTGAATGGCGGGATCTGCTTGTTGACCTCGTAGTTCCAGCTCACGTCCGTGACAAGGTCCTTGATCAGCGGGAACGCTTTCATCGGCCGGACGGTCACCTGGTCGCCGTAATCGGCGATCGGCGTCTTGCACATCAGGCGCGGGAAGCCCTGGATCTCGGCCGAGCACGAGCCGCACTTGGCCGCCTTGCAGTTCCAGCGCACCGCGAGGTCCGAGGCCATGTTGGCCTGGACCCACAGCACCGCATCGAGGACCACCATGCCTTCCCTCACCGGCACGCGGTAGGAAACGAGCTCGCCGCTTTTCGCATCGCCCCGCCAGATCTTGAGCTCGAGGTTGGTCAGCTCCATCACTCGATTTCCTCCGGCGTGAAGGTCGCGTATGACCGATGCAGAGCGTCCGCCAGGTGTTCGGGCATCGGAGGGATGGGGTGAGCCGTGACGCGCATCCCGTCCGCCGTTCTTTCCACCACGAAATTGACGCGACCCAGCTCGTCGTCCGTCTTCGGAAAGTCGGAGCGCGCGTGCGCGCCGCGGCTCTCTTTCCTGGCCATCGCCGACCGCAAGAGGGCCTCTGCGTTAACCAGCATCGATTGGAGGTCGTGCGCAGTGTGCCAGCCCGGATTGAACGCCCTGGTCGCCGAGCCCCCGGCGCCACAAGTCAGCGCCCTGCTCTGAAGCTCCTTGAGCTTCTCGAGACCGGCCTCGAGCGTGGGCTCGTCGCGAACGATCGGGGCGTACGTTGACATGAGGTCTTGGAGCTCACCGTGAAGTTTGAAGGGGTTCTCTCCTCCTGGCCTCGCGAGCGGCGCCATCAACCCCGCGATCGCGGCGTCAACCTGGGCCGGGTCGACCCTCGCCTTTGCCTGCTTGGCGTTGCGCAGAGCGTCGGCGGCCGCAGCCTCACCCGCCCTCTTGCCGAAGACCAGCAGGTCACTCAGCGAGTTGCCCCCCAGACGATTGGCACCGTGCAGGCCTGACGCAAGCTCGCCCGCGGCATAGAGGCCGGCGACGTTGGTCGCGCCGGTCTCGGGTTCAACCCGCACCCCGGCCATCATGTAATGAAGGGTGGGCGCCACCTCCATCGGCTCCTTTGTGATGTCGACCTTGGCAAGCTTCAAGAACTGCTCGTACATCGATGGGAGCTTGCTTTTGATGAACTCAGGCTTCCTGTGGGTGATGTCCAGGAAGACGCCTCCGTGAGGTGTGCCGCGGCCGGCGTTGACCTCGGAGTTGATGGCGCGGGCGACGACGTCTCGTGATGAGAGCTCCATCCGCTCGTGGTCATATCTCTCCATGAAGCGCTCGCCTTCCTTGTTCCGCAGAACTCCGCCTTCACCTCGGACCCCCTCTGTGACCAGGATGCCGCGGACACCTGCCGGCCAGACCATCCCGGTGGGGTGAAACTGGACCATCTCCATGTCGCGGAGCTGTGCCCCCACTTCGTAGGCGAGAGCGGTACCGTCGCCCGTGCTCTCCCAGGAGTTGGACGTGACCCGATACATCTTGCCGGCGCCGCCGCTGGCCAGCACCAGCGCCCCGCAGCGGTACATGAGCAGCGACCCGTCCGAGCGCCGGTAGGCGAGCGCACCGACGACGCGGCCGCCCTCCGTCAGCAACTTGAACACCGTCGTTTCCATGTGCACGTCCACGCCGGCAGTGTGCACAGCCCGATCCTGGAGGGTCCGGACGAGCTCGAGGCCCGTGCGATCCCCGATATGGGCGAGTCGTGGATAGGTATGAGCCCCAAACGGACGCTGGTGGATGCGGCCCTGCCAGGTGCGGTCGAAAATCGCACCCCAGCGCTCGAGCTCCAGCACACGATCTGGGGATTCTTTGGCGTGAAGCTCGGCCATGCGCCAGTCGTTGATGAGCTTGCCGCCCTTCATGGTGTCTGCGAAGTGAACCTCCCATGAGTCCTGGTAGGCGACGTTGTGCATGGCCGCCGCGACGCCGCCCTCGGCCATCACGGTGTGGGCCTTACCGAGCAGCGACTTGCAGACGACCAGCACGCGGGCGCCGCCTTCCGCCGCCGCGATGGCGCCGCGCAAACCGGCGCCTCCTGCACCGAGCACGAGCACGTCGGTCTCGACCGTCTCATGAGCGACGACGCTCACAGGACCCACCTTGGGTCGTGCAGCACGCCCGCCAGCAGCAGGCGGATGTAGATGTCGGTCGCCGCCACTGAGAACAGACTCGCCCATGCCCACCGATCGTGTTTGATGTTCAGGACGGTGACTCCCCTCCAGAGCTGGTGGCGGGCGCGGGCGGCAAGCGAGCACGAGAAGCAGTCCAGCTCTCCGCCCGCGAGGTGGCGGAAAGCATGGCAGCCGAAGGTGTAGCCCGAGAGGAGGATGACGTTGGCAAGCAGGAGCAGGCTGCCGAGGCCGACGCCCAACCGCCCTCCAAAGTCGAAGGCCAGGATGGCGTCGAACCAGAGGAAGGCGACCTGCACCACCGTCGCGTAGAAGGCGAAACGGTGAAAGTTGTTGAAGACCCAGGGGAAGGCAGTCTCGCCTCGATAGCGGCGGTTGGGTTCAGGCACCGCGCAGGAGCTCGGGTGCCTGAAGAACGACCGGAAGTACGCCTTGCGGTAGTAGTAGCAGGTGAGGCGAAAGACCAACGGCGCCCACGCCACCCAGACTCCCGGCGGGATCGGGCCCACCTTGATCAGGGGCGAGTAGAACGGGCTGAGGTACGGGGCGTAGTAACCCTCGTGCTGGAAGAAGACGACCCAAACGGCAAAGATGCCGAAGAGAGTGAGAGCGACGACCACAAAAGTCGGGTATAGCCAGTTGGGCAGGACGCTGTACGGGTTTTTGACGCCCCCACGATCTGCCGTGTTGGGCCTGGTGACCGGTTCGGAAAGCGCCACGTTGCCCCTTATCTAACAACGTCTCAGGTATCGGCGTGAGGACATAGGTCCTGGCTTCAAGGGGACTTCCGGCCCTGCCGCCAGCTTGAAACCAGATTCATAGTGGCGCCTGACATCCACTTTATTGGAGACTTGTGCCCATGGATTCGCCAGCGACTTACCTTCATTGGGGTTTCATTCTCATTTCTTGGCCGAACCTTCTTGTCATCATCGGAATGATCGTGCTGTTCGCCTTGGCGCTTGTCGTTCCCTTCCCACACGGAGGTGAAGGCGACGATGTCCGCAACGACTGAGCCGGCACAAACAACCGCCGACGAATCGCGGAGTTGGACGCTGAGGGTCCGGCAGGCGGTCGAGGGCAACCTGCCCATGGACCACCTGCTCCCCGATCGCCAGCCCTATTACATCGGGTCATGGGTCTACGTGTTCGGCGTGATCACGATCGCCGCCCTGGTCTGGGTGATCGTCAGCGGCGTGGTCTTGTCGTTTTTCGGCCCGCAGTGGTGGCATGACTCCAGCGTGGGCCTATTCTTCAACAGCCTCCACTTCTGGTCGGTGCAGCTGTTCTTCGTCTTCATGGTCCTGCACCTGTGGGGCCAGTACTTCATGGCGGGCTGGCGTGACGGCCGCGCCGCCACCTGGATGATCGGGGTGATCATCTTCGGCATCAGCATCCTCACGGCATTCACGGGCTACCTGTCGCAGCAGAACTTCGCTGCCCAGTTCGTCGCGCTTAACGCCAAGGACGCGATGAACGGGGCGGGAGTCGGGGTCTTCTTCAACGTCCTCAACTTCGGCCAGATGTACGGGCTGCACGTGATGCTGCTGCCCATCGGGGTCACTTTCCTGGTGGTCGCGCACATTGTGATGGTGCGTGCACGCGGGGTCGTGAAACCGATCGATGCGGAGGGGGGTGCGCGGCCATGAGACCGATGGGCGCGACCCAGGAGGCTTATTACCGCGGCGTGCGGATGGTGCCGTACGACCTCGTCAAGGAGCTCATGCTGGCAATGGCCGGGGTGGGAATCGTGGCTCTTCTCTTCGCGGCCTTTCTTGCCTCGCCGGACGTGGCCCCGGTGACCATCGCGACGTGGTCGCAATCGGATCCGGTCGACTTCGTCACCACCGCGACCGGCGAGCTTGCCGGCTCGACCAAGAGCGCAGGATACGGACAGCCTTACAACTCGACTGCCGACGTGGCCCAGAACTGGGGACCGATTTCGCCGCAGGCGTGGTTCGGCGTCCGAATCCCCGTCGACTCGGCGAATGCGTTCGTGATGGAGCCCCTGCAACGTGCGAGCTTCAGCAACACCGACCTCGGCACCGCCGTCATCACCTGGCAGAGTGCGAGCGCGGACCAGCAGGGCAAATGGCTCGACGCCTACACGACGGCGCTGGCCGACGCTACCGTCGCCGACAGCAAGGTGACGGTCGCCGCTGGCACCTACGGCCCCCTGCCGGTGATGATGTCGAACCTGCTCGACGTCGCACAATCCGGCGGCCTGGACGGCCTCCTGGTCATCAACGGCCGCTTCTACCAGACTGACTACACGCAGCCCCTGCTCTTCATGGGCGACGGAGCCTATCTCGACAACCTGGCCTCAAACGCGAACCTGACCGGCGACCTGTGGGGCATGATGAACGAGACTGGCCAGTACCCGGGGCAGACGTGGCTCTGGCTTTACACCATGTGGTATCAGGTGCCACCGTTCACCAGCGACACCGGTTTCCTTGGCGTAAACGCCGGCAACGCCGATCTCGTGGTCATCATCCTGATGACTGTCCTCACCATCCTGCTCGCGCTGGTGCCGTTCATCCCGATCCTGCGTGACAGATCGGAAGAGCACACGTCTGAACTCCAGTCACGCCAATAT
>OCZT010004601.1_pt1 | contig 13873 bp, 15 predicted proteins | sample 1539031 | NCBI WGS metagenome assembly OCZT01 (sample SAMEA3539308, study PRJEB22396) | soil metagenome | biome: tundra; feature: field; material: soil | place: USA | collected 2010-05 | depth 0.15 m
GCGACGAGCTGCACGTCTCGTTCAACTCGATGCAGAACGGCTCACAAGAGCACGCGGGACAGAAGCTGCTGCAGACGCCGCGGCGGTGGACGGAGCTCTTCTTCGAGTACTCCGCGCTCCTCGTGCTGCGCGCCCTGGCCACGTAAATCGCCCTCACTCCTCGTTCCCCGGGCAGAGTCCCGTCCAACCCGTCCGGCATTCGGTGTCAGCCGGCGCCCGCAGTCGCGAGTGAGACGCGTCCACTACCGCCGCCACATCACGTGCGCGAGCGAAAGCGACTCGCGCGACCGAACGGACACCAGGTCCCCGGCCACATCTGGGAAGGGCCGCAGAAGACCGCGACCACTCCTGCTCCGATCGAGAGGGAAGCGGCCGAAGCGGGCTGGCCGACTCCGCAGTCCGCTCAGGCGGCTCGGTTGACTGCTGGAAAGCACCAAAACGAGGCACCCGCTTCGGGCGGAGCGGATGGCCGCATTCAGCGGGAAGCAGAAGCCCGGCAACCTCTATTCCGGGCGCCTCGTTTTCGTCCTTGGCGGGAGCGCGCTCGGGGATCGCGCGGACTCTCGCTCGGCAAGAAACTCGGAGCTGACGCTGACTAGCCAGGTTGGACACGCGCTTGATGATTTCGAGCAAGCACTGGATCGTTCAGAGCGCCGCTCCTCGCGGAAGGGCACTCTTGCGGCAACGATCTCCAATACGCTCAGATGTCGTCGGCAAGACCTTTCTAGCGAGCGTCGGTGGCGGCGAGGCCTGCCAGCAGTGTTGTGGCGGTGGTTTGGAATCGCCTGACGTCGCCGTAGGGTCGGGCGACGAGCATCGCGCCTTCCAGGCCGCTGATGATCATCCGGGCAGTGTCTCTGGCGGACCCATCGAACTTCAGGGTGTCGTCGGTGCGACCCTGCTCGAGCACGCGCTCTAGCCATATCTCGTTGTCGTCGAAGAAAGCTACGACGGCTTTTCTGATCTGTTCGGGGAGTGTCTGGTACTCGGCCGCAAGCATGCCGCAAAGGCACATGCGCTGACCCCGGAGCGCATCGGCGTAGAGGCCTGCGTAAGCGGCAAGCTTCGCCGGAGCGGGCGTGGCTTTGCTGTCGATCTCCTCGAGCGCGAGCGCGAACCGCTGCGCGTAGCGGGCGATCAGCGCTTGCCCCAGCTCTGCTTTGCCGGAGAAGTGATAGTGCAGGCTGGCCTTGGTGATCCCCAGTTCGGCGGCGATGTGGGCGTAGCTGAACGCGTTGTACCCCCGCATCTGCACGAGCCGCTCGGCTATGTCGAGGATGCGCTGCGCCGTATCCCCGTTCGCCGGGGGCGCCTTCGATCTCGCGGTCGTCGTGGTACCCACCGTGCGATTGTCGCAGATTTGGCCTTGACTACTTACCTACTAGTAGGTAAGAATCGCATAACATCCTCGATGCGGGAAGGGACCCTGATGCAGAAGACCGCACACAAGAGCTTCGAGCAGCCTGAAGAGACGCGGGAGTTTCCCAACGGTGAGGCGCAGATTGTCTCGATCGGCGGCGCGCAGGTCGGCCGGATGATCTTCCAACCTGGGTGGCGCTGGTCGAACGACGTCAAGCCGATCGCCGGGACCGATAGCTGCGAGGCGCCGCACTTCCAGTACCACGTGTCGGGCCGGCTGGCGATTCGGATGGATGACGGCACGGAGATGGTCGCGGGACCCGGCGATGTCACCTCGCTGCCCAGCGGACACGACGCGTGGGTCGTGGGCGACGAGCCCGCAGTTGTCGTCGACTGGTACGGGGCGAGCAACTACGCCAAGGCGAACTGAAGCCGAGTCGGGGTTGGGACAAGGAGGGAGCGATGAAGCGGGGAGACGGTTACACGATCGCGCAGCGCGACGAGCTCGAGCGGACGGGCAACTGGCGCCTCGTGCGCCGTTCGCTGGGCTGCCAGGCGTTCGGCGCCAACCTGGTTGAGATCCCGCCGGGCGAGTCGGTCCCGGAGCACGATGAGACAGAGCGCGACCAAGAAGAGCTGTTCTACGTGATCTCCGGCTCGCCTACGCTGGTGATCGACGGACATGAGCACCGGGCCCCGGCGGGAACGTTCGCGCGCCTCGACCCTGCGCACCTTCGCACCGTGCGCAACGACGGCTCGCAGTCCTGCTCGGTGCTGATCGTCTCGGCGCCCACAACCAGCGGGTTCAAACCAATGGAGTGGGCATGACCACCAAAGCCGGCGAGAGCGTTAGCCCCCTCCGCAGCCTGATCGACCGCCACCACCCAGCCCGGCAATTGGACGCGTCGGAATGGACTTTAGGCCTGTGGCTCTGACGGTGCCGGTGTTCCCAACCGTACGTGTTGCAGCGATCCAGGCGACGCCGGTGATTCTCGACGCCGAGCGATGCGCGCAGAAGGCCGAGCGGCTGCTGCACGCGGCGGCAGATCGCGGCGCACAGCTCGCCGTGCTGCCCGAATGCTTCATCCCGCTGTACCCATCCAACGCGTGGGCACGGGGGGCGGCCGGTTTCGGGGGCTGGGATGAGCTGTGGGAGCGCTTATGGGCGAACTCGGTCGATGTACCGGGGCCGCTCCTGGATCGGCTGGTCGGCGTGTGCCGCGAGCGCGAGCTGTTCTGCGTTCTCGGTGTCAACGAGCGGGAGTCCGAGCGACCCGGAACGCTCTACAACACGGTCCTCTACCTGGGACCGTCGGGCTTGCTCGCTCGCCACCGCAAGCTGATGCCGACCCAACACGAGCGGCTCTTTCACGGGATCGGCGCCGGTGACGATCTGGCGGTCATCGATGCCGCTGGCGCGCGGGTCGGTGGGCTGATCTGCTGGGAGAACCGGATGCCGCTCGCCCGCTACGCGGTGTATCGCGGCGGGCCGCAGATCTGGGTCGCGCCGACCGCCGACGACAGCGACGGGTGGCTGGCGTCGATGCGTCACATCGCGATCGAGTCAGGGGCCTTCGTCGTGTCGGTCCCGCAATTCATCCCGTCCACCGCTTTCCCCGACGACTTCCCGGTGGCACTTCCCCCCGACAACGAAGTGTTCGGCCGCGGGGGCGCGGCGTTGATCGAGCCAGCATCTGGCGAGGTGATCGGCGGACCTCTATATGACGAGGAGGGAATCGTCGTCGCCGACTGCGACTTGCGCCGCGGCCTCCACGCAAAACGGTGGTTTGACTCGGTCGGGCACTACAGCCGCGAGGATGTCCTCGCGCACGAGATGGCCGACCTGCGGAGGCCCACGGAATGAGCTCTCCCTACCACGATGGCTCCCGCAGCCTGCAGGACCGCTTCGACACGCGCCGGCTCGCCGACCGCCTGGACGAGAAGTTCCTCTCACGCCCCATAATCGACGCCGAGGACAGCGCCTTCATCGAACGGATGGACATGTTCTTCCTCGCCACGGCCGACGCCGAGGGACGCCCCCAATGCTCCTACAAGGGCGGCGATCCCGGCTTCGTCCGCGTGCTCGACGAACGCACAGTCGCATTCCCAAACTACGACGGCAACGGGATGTACTTCTCGATGGGCAACCTGCTCGAGAACCCCCACGTGGGAATGCTGTTCATTGACTTCGTCTCCGAGCGGCCGTCACGACTACGACTCAACGGCATCGCGAGCATCGACGAACGCGACCCACTGATCGACCAATACCCCGGCGCGCAGTTCATCGTCCGGGTGCGCGCGACTCAGGTGTTCCCGAACTGCCCGCGATACATCCACCGGATGGCGCCCGTCGAACGATCGCGATTCGTGCCACGCGCCGACCGAGAAACACCCGTCCCGGACTGGAAACGGTCCGACTGGGCACGCGACGTGCTGCCAAACGGCGACCCGACCCGGAGGCATTAGGGTTCGCTCTCTTTGAGCACTTCGGCGTCGGCAAGCGCCTCTCGGCGCTGCCCCAAGACACGTGCCGCCGCGTCGGCTGCGAGAGCCGGCGCTAGCTCAAGGTCGGCGAGCACCGACCCGACCCGCTTCGCAGTCTCAGTTGCGCGTTCGTCGCAGAGCAGCAGCCGGACCAGCGCCAACAGTCACTGCTGCCTGGGACGACACCAGACCTTCGATCTAATGGGCGGCCCGCTTCCGCTATGAGCGCAAAGCTGCCACGATCCGTGGACCCGCCGCCCGACTGCCTTTGGTGCCGCGCGATCATCTCGTCGGCTTCGTCCACGCGGCCGCTTTGGGGTCAGCTGGGCACGTCGAGAGGTATGCCGTGGTGGCCGCACCCGCGCTTGAGCTGCTCGTCATGCGTAAGAACGGATGCGATCGTCGCGGTGCGATGAAGCTCGATCACGGCGTCGAGATGGATTGCGTCCAGGGTCCGCACGTCAACCGGCTCGAGTCGTGAGGTGCGTTCAATCGTCGCGTCGGTTATCGGTGTGAATCGAACGGACGCGAGGATCTGGTCGGCGGCGGCTTCGAGATCTTCTCGTCGCGCGAGGCGGCGGAGCTCGATGATGAGGATCGCGCTTGACCACCACGCGTCGTACCGTCCGAGGACGTCGCGGATCTGCGTGGCGTCGGGTTCGACGAGAAGCACCCGCCCGAGCGAGGAGGTGTCGAGGTACAGCCCGGCCATCAGTACGGGCGCAGCCGGTCGGCCTCGAGCAGCCGATCGGTCGACCCGGCGGGGTGAGGCGCGGCGGTCGCGAGATGCTGGTCGATCACGGCCAGCAGCCCGTTGGGCTCAACCGCGTCGTTGCTGGTGCGGCGCAGGAGGATCTCGTCGCTATTGAGATCGTCCCGGTCGACCTCGACGCCGAGCTCTTCGCCGTTGGCCAATCTCAGTGTTGCGCGTTCTCGCATGAGCAAAGTGTCCCACGTTCGGTCAATGTCAACCGGCCGTCTGACCGTGGGAGTGTTGGCCTCCATGCAAGCGTCCGGGCCGCTGGCGCCGTCGCGGCCAGGGACAGACCAATGTTGGAGGGACGATATGTCCGAGTCACGGCTGTTGGACACCACAGGCCGCAAGCGATCGCCTGCCGCGACGCCCGGCCATCGTGCGGGGTGCTCGCCGGCTAACAAGGGGATGCGATACCCGGCAGACCCGCCGAGGATTGAGGAGATCGTCGCGGTGATGCGCCAAGCCGGGAGCGACACGCACGCCGACCGGGTCCGCGGTCTGATCGCGATCCTGTGGCGAGCGGGGCTGCGGATCAGCGAAGCGCTCGCGCTGACCGAGTCCGATCTCGATCCCAAGAACGGGTCCGTGCTCATCCGTGCTGGAAAAGGAGGCAAGCGCCGGATGGTCGGAATGGACGACTGGGCATGGGAGCACGTCAACACATGGACCAGTCGACGCGTCCAGCTGCGCGTCGGGCCGCTGTTCTGCATTCTCGACGGCCCGACCCGCGGGGGCGCGTGGTCAGCGACGGGCGCCCGAGCCGAGCTGCGGCAACTCGCCGCCCAAGCCGGCGTTCGCCGACGGTTCGCGCCACATCAGCTCAGGCACGCCCACGCCGTTGAGATGGCCCACGAAGGGATCCCGCTGCCAGTAATCCAGCGGCAACTCGGACATGCCCATCTCGGGATCACCTCGATCTACCTCCAAGGCATAGACACCAGCGAAATCATCAACACCGTTCACGACCGACGCCCACCAGTCATCCCAGCTAGCGCCGGCCTGAACCTCTAACCGGCGACCGGCGCTGCCCCGGCGTCGGCGCATGCCGGGCCCGCGCCCTGTTACCCACACCGGCTTGAGCTGCCAGGCACCACACCAGCGCAGGCCGCCCGGATCACGACCAGCGCTTCCGCAATATCGCTGCGCACCAGGAGCGACGGTGTCGTCTTTTCGGCGACCGTGGTTGCTCTGCGCTGGAAGCAGTAGCGAGGCGCCCGTCGGATTGGTCGGCTCGCGTGCCCGCAGAAGAAGGACGCGCGTGTCGCGGACTCGCTCGAACCCGGCTCGTTTCATGGGCTCCAGCTGACGGGCACCGCGCGCGCCCGCGGCTCCTGGGGAGTTACCCCCTGTCGCCACCGGTATTTTGCGCGGATGTCGCGCGCCTGATCGCGCTGGATGATCATCGGGTCCGTTTGAGTTGAGGATCGCGATGATTGGTTTCTTGCCGGCGACCCGCGATGGCCGTCAGTCGCGTGAGGAGCTGTACCTGCAGATGGCGCGTATGCGCCGCATGGAGGTGGAGCTCGGCGAGCTCTGGCAGCGAGGCTTGATCTCTGGGGAGCTGCATTTGGGGATCGGTGAGGAAGCGGTGGTCGCGGGGGTTCTGGCGCACGTGCACGATGGTGATGCGCTGGCTGTTGATCACCGGTCCACACCGCCGTTCGTCGCGCGGGGCTCGAGCCTCGCGGCGATCGTGGCTGAGATGCTCGGTTGCGAGGCTGGCCTGTGCCGCGGGCGTGGCGGTCACATGCACCTGTTCGACAAGGAGCGTCTCGCCGCCTCGTCGGGCATCGTCGGCTCGGCCGGCCCGTTGGGTTGTGGCTTTGCCCTCGCTGCCCAGGGCCTGCGCCCCGGCGGCGTGGCGGTCGCATTCTTCGGTGAGGGAGCGATCAACCAGGGAATGTTGCTTGAGTCGCTGAACCTCGCGGCCGTCTGGAGGCTTCCGGTCCTGTTCGTGTGCAAGGACAGCGGCTTTGCGATCACGACACGTTCAAAGGCTGTCACCGCCGGCTCGGTCACGAACCGTGCTCGCTCATTCGGGATGCCCGTCTCGCGTGTGGATGGCAGCGATGTGGAGGCAATTCGGAGGGCGGCCGGTGCCGGAATTGGACGGGCACGCGCGGGCGGCGGCCCGAGCTTCATCCTCGCGCGCTGCCATCGTGCCGGGGGCCACTTCCTCGGAGATCCGCTGCTGCGTCTCCTGCAGCACCCGATGGACGAAGGCAGGAGCATCGTGCCAGCACTGACCGCTGCCGCCGTGCGACGGTCTGGAGCGCGCGGCAGTCAGCGGATGGCGGGCCTCGCCCGAATCACGAGCGTGCTCGCGAGTTTCGCCGGTGAGCATTGGTTGCTGGCGCGTGATCCGCTGCAACGTCAGCGGCGCAGGCTCGCGCCGGACACGGCTCGTGCGCTCGAGAGGCGTGCGCACGACGAAGTCGAGCACGCCGTGCGTGATGCGCTCGCTGCTGCGGGGGTCTCGCCGTGACTTCGTTCTCGGAGGCGATCGAGCTTGCGCTCGCCGAGGCGATGGCGGCAGACGACCGCGTCGTGGTATTCGGTGAGGACGTGCCGCTGCTGCGCCGAAACCTGCTGGTGCGCTTCGGTCCGCAACGTGTACGGGGTGCTCCGATCAGTGAGGCGGCATTCATGGGCGCCGCGGTCGGCGCCGCAATGGCCGGCCTGCGCCCCGTCGTCGAGCTGATGCTGGTCGACTTCGTCGGCGTGGCGCTCGACTCGCTGCTCAACCACGCAGCGAAGCTCCACGACTTCTCAGGCGGCCGCTGGAACGCCCCGCTCGTGGTGCGCACGGCGTGCGGCGGTGGCTACGGCGACGGGGGCCAGCACGAGCAATGCCTTTGGGGGCTGCTCGGCGGCATTCCGGGCCTGGCGGTGGTGGTGCCCTCCTGTCCGGCGGACGCAGCGGGGCTGATGCTCTCCGCGATCGCGTACGAGGGACCCGTTGTCTATCTCGAGCACAAGCTCCTCAGCGATTACTGGCTCGACTATCTCGGTGGCGCAAGCCGCCAGACCGTGAGCTTCGACGTACCGCCGGCTGGCGTTCACGGAGCCATCACCGATCCGATCGCTCGGGTGCCGTTGGGCTCCGCAGCGGTCAGAACAGAAGGCCGCGACCTCGCAATGCTCAGCCTCGGCGTCAGCGTCCACCGCTGCCTTCAGGCGGCCGACGCGCTCGAAGCCGATGGCATCCACGCGACCGTCGTCGACCTCCGCAGCGTCACGCCCATCGATCGACAGGCGATCACGCAGGTCGCGCACGCCACGGGCCGCGTACTTGTGGTCGACGAGGACTACGTCGCCTTCGGCCTGTCAGGCGAGATCGCCGCCGTGCTTGCCGACGAAGCCCCGCACGTGCGCTTCGCGCGCGTCGCCACCGAGGGAACGATCCCCTTCGCGCGTTCCCTCGAGGACCAGGCGCTTCCCAACGTCCAGCGCATCCGCGCCGCCGCCCGCCAACTCGCAGCTCAGGCAGTCCTCGCTCCCGCGCCCGGCCACGGCCCGGTTTCGGCCGAGCTCATCGGTAGACCCTAGGTTCGAATCCCACGCGCCCTCCACGGCCGCGGTGCCGCGGGGCGCTCAGCGCGGCTCGCTGAGGGCGCTTGCCGGCTCGGAAGCATGGGCGCCGCGTGCGCGGCGAGCCACGCCGCTGGTCACGGCGGCGTCGGCGACCGCTTCGGCGACTGCTTGAGCGACATGGCGGTTGAAGACGCTGGGGATGATGTAGTCGGTGTCTAACTCATCCTCGGGGATCACCCGCGCGATCGCGTGTGCGGCGGCGAGCTTCATTTCCTCGTTGATCGCGCGGGCGCGCACCTCGAGCGCGCCCTTGAAGACGCCGGGGAACGCAAGCACGTTGTTGATCTGGTTGGGATAGTCAGAGCGCCCGGTGGCGATGATCGCGACGTCGTCGCGGACCTCTTCGGGCGGGACCTCGGGCACCGGGTTGGCCATCGCGAACACGATCGCGCCAGGAGCCATCCGGCGCACCGCGTCGGCTGACACCGCGCCTGGCCCGGAAACGCCGACCAGCACATCGGCGCCCCGAAGCACGTCGTCGGCCATGCCCCGGAGCCCGCGCTTGTTCGTGCGCCGTGCCAAGGCCGCCCGGTCGGCGTCAAGCTGCTCAGCGCCGGCGTACAGCGCGCCGCGGCGGTTGCACACGATCACCTCGCCGACGCCGTGGGCGAGCATCATGTCGGCGCACGCCAGCCCGGCCGCGCCCGCGCCGACGACCACCACGGTGATGTCCTCGGCGCGCTTATCGACGACCTTCAGCGCGTTCAGCAGCGCCGCGAGCACGACGATCGCCGTGCCGTGCTGGTCGTCGTGCAAGACCGGGATGTCGAGCTCGGAGCGCAGGCGCCGCTCGATCTCAAAACAGCGCGGCGCGGAGATGTCCTCGAGGTTGACCCCGCCGAAGGTGGGTGCTGCCGCCTTCACGAACGCCACGATCTCCTCAACGTCCTTGGTGTCAATGCACAGCGGGAAGGCGTCGACGCCGGCGAACTCCTTGAACAGCATCGCCTTGCCCTCCATCACCGGCATCGCCGCCTCGGGACCGATATCACCCAGACCGAGGACAGCGGTGCCGTCGGAGACGATCGCGACCGTGTTGCCCTTGATCGTCAGCGCCCACGCCTTGGCCCGATCTCGTGGATCGCCATCGAGACGCGCGCCACCCCGGGCGTGTAGGCCATCGAAAGATCGTCGCGGGTCTTGATCGAGACTTTTGGGTTGACCTCGATCTTGCCCCCCTTGTGCATCAGGAACGTGCGGTCAGAGACACTGTCGACACGGACGCCGTCCAAGTCGCGCACCGCCTGCACGACTGCCTCAGCGTGAGCGGAGTCAACGCACGCGACCGTGACATCGCGGACGACCTCCTGGAATTGCACCCGCACGAGATCGATCGCTCCCAGCATCGCCTCGGCATCCGCGATCGCGCGGGCGATCCGGGCGAACGCGCCGCCGTGTTGCGGCATGTGCAAGCGCATCGTGAAGCTGTAGGAGGCTGAGGGCTGCAGCCGCGGGACAGGTAGGTTCGACAGTTCCTCAGACATCGCAGCTCCTTCGCTCGTCGTGCCGTCCGCCGCTCGCCGAGCCGGGAGGGAAATGATCGGGGCGTGCGCTCGTCAGGTCGATCCGGAGTTCAACTATCCCGCCGTCGGACGGCCCGATCTTCGTTGGTCCCAGCCGGCTCAGCAGCCGGATCACAGTGTGGTTGCTAGTGTAGTGTCTCTGAAATAGCTTGACAGTGGGTGAGGGTTGATGTAGCGTCCAGGGCATGGTCGTGGCTGTCCGTGCTGAGGTCTCTGAAGGGCAGCGAGCGCTGCTGGAGCGGTGGGCAAGAGCGCACGGCACCCCGCAGAGCGTCGCCACGCGCGCGCGGATTGTGTTGATGGCTGCTGATGGTCAGTCCAACAGTGCGATCGCGAGGACACTGGATGTGAGTCGTCCGACGGTGATCTTGTGGCGGGAGCGGTTTGCTGCGGGTGGCCCGCAGGCGCTGTGTGAGGTGAAGGAGGGTCGCGGGCGTAAGCGGTCGATCTCAGCGGCGAAGGTGACGGAGATCGTGGTCGCGACCACGCAGACCACGCCGCCTGGTGAGACGCATTGGAGCTGCCGGTCGATGGCCAAGGCCCAGGGCGTCAGTCCGGCGACGGTGCAGCGGATCTGGGATGCGCACGGGCTCAAGGCCCACCGGGTAAGGGCGTTCAAGATCTCCAACGATCCGCGGTTCACCGAGAAGCTGACCGACGTCGTCGGCCTGTACTTGAACCCGCCGGAGAAGGCGCTGGTGCTGTGCGTGGATGAGAAGAGTCAGATCCAAGCCCTGGATCCCACTCAGCCGAGCCTGCCGATGAAGCCCGGGCGCGCCGGCACGATGACCCACGACTACAAGCGCAACGGCACGACCACCCTGTTCGCCGCGTTGAACACGCTTGACGGCAGCGTGATCGGCCAATGCCTGCCCCGCCACCGCCACCAGGAGTTCTTGAAGTTCCTGCGCACGCTCGACCGCGAGTTCCCCAGCGATATGGAGCTGCACCTGATCGTTGATAACTACCGCACCCACAAGCACGCCAACGTCAACGCCTGGCTGCAGAAACACCCTCGCTTTCACCTGCACTTCACTCCGACTTCGAGCTCGTGGCTGAACCTCGTCGAGCGATGGCTCCGCGAGCTCACCGACAAGGCGCTGCGCCGCGGGGTGTTCCACAGCGTCTCTGACCTAACCAACGCGATCGAGGAATACCTCAACGCTCACAACAACGACGCCAAACCATTCGTCTGGACCGCCTCGATCGACTCGATCCTCGAAAAGGTCGGACGCTGTAAAGCCGTTTTAGAGACGGTGCACTAGCAAGACAGATCGCGATGAATTGCTCGATGCCGGCGGACCGCGCCCTGACGGTGACCCGTTCGAGCAGCATGCTCGCGATGCCCCGTCCCCGCCACTCATCGGCCACCGCAACCGCGACCTCGGCCCCGCTCGGCTTGATGCGGATGTAGCGAGCGATTCCGACTGTCGTTCCGTCAGGCGCGATCGCCGCGATCGCCTCGCGGTCGACGTGGTCCACACGCGCCAGCTCGGACAGCATCCGGCGATCGAGCCGGTCGAGCGACCCGAGGAAGCGCGCGTGGCGGGTCTCGACGCCGAGCCCAGCGAACCAGCTCGCGATCGCAGCTTCATCACCCGAAGCCAGCGGCCGGATCACAACGCTCGAGCCGTCTCGCACGGCCACCTGCTGGATGTCCGGCCGCGATCCGGCACCGCCGACACCGGAGATCGACCCGAACTCGGTCTTAAGACGCGTCAACAGCAACTAGCACTCATCTCAGCAACGCGAAGGTACGCGCCACCGCACCGACGAGCATCCGTACACACCCGCGATATCGGTCGGCGGTTTACTCGTTTTAGCGGGCGCTCGAACTCGAGCGCCCCGGGGCACTTGGCCATGGTCATCGTCAGGCGGCTCCCGGTGGCGCCGGGAAACTCGTAGCGGCCGTCCTGAGCAGAAACCCCGGTCTTGATCACGGGAAATCACCGATGAGCCGCAGTCAACGCCGTGCGACGCTTTGTCGGTGGAGGACGGAGGGTCTACCTCGCGGAAGCGTGCTGGGTCGTGACCGAGCGCTCGATCACCCGTCGGCAGTTGATCGGCGGCGCGACGGCGGTCGGCGTGGCTGGCACGCTCCCCGCTGCGCGAGCTGCCGCGGCTGGGCGCGGCTCCGTGCGGACCGACGTGGCGATCGTCGGCGCGGGACTGGCCGGCCTCACCGCGGCTCATGCGCTGACGCGCGCCGGCCGTTCCGTCGTCGTGATGGAGTCCGACGATCGGGTGGGCGGCAGAACCGAGAACCATTCCCTCGGCGGCGGCAAGATCAGCGAGTTGATGGGCGAGTACGTCGGCCCGACCCAGGACCGGGTCGTGCGGCTCGGTCGGGAACTGCGAATCGGGACCTTCAGGACGTACAACCGCGGCGAGAACGTCCTGTTCCTCGACGGGAAGCGGACCACGTACCCAGCTTCGGTGGGCCTGCCCACCCAGCATCCGCTGTTCGACGAGACCCTTGCGGTGCTGAGCGCCATCGACAGCCTCGTGTCACAGGTTCCCGTTGACGCACCGTGGAAGGCGTCCCGCGCACTTGAATGGGACCAGCAGACGCTCGAGACCTGGATGCAGGCCAACATCTCCTCCACCGAGGTCTACATGCTGTTCAAAGCCGCCATCAACGCGATCTGGGGCGGCGAGCCGCGCGACCTGTCGCTGCTGTACGCGCTCTGGTACGCGCGCGTGGCCGGCAACGAGCGCACTCCCGGCAGCTTCGTGCGCCTGATCAGCACCGGCGGCGGCGCCCAAGAGAGCCGCTTTGTCGGCGGGTCACAGCTGCTCTCGATCCGCATGGCGGCGAAGCTCGGCAAGCGCGTGCTGGTCGGCTCGCCGGTCCGGACGATCGCGCAGGACCAGCACGGCGTGACGGTGGAGTCCGAGCGCATGACTGTGCGAGCGAGCAGAGCGATCGTCACGATCCTCCCGGCGCTGACCGCGGCGATCGACTTCGCCCCACCCTTGCCAGGTCTGCGCGCACAACTCATTCAGCGGATGCCGCACGGCACGCTGGCCAAGGCTGAGGCCGTCTACGAACGGCCGTTCTGGCGCGACGCCGGGCTAAGCGGACAGGCCGTCTCTGACAGCGGCCCGGCGCGGACGACCTTTGACAACTCCCCGCCCGATGGACGACCCGGCGTTCTGTTCGGCTTCATCGGCGGCCATGACGCACGCCAATGGATGCAAAGATCTCCAGCCGCGCGCCGGGCCGCGGTGCTTGAGAATTTCGTCACTTACTTCGGCGACCGGGCGCGGCACCCGCACTCATACATCGAAGACAACTCCGCCGCCGACGAGCGGTGGATCCGCGGCTGCCCGACCGTGACGCTGCCGCCCGGCGTCCTCTCTGATTTCGGACCGGCGATCCGCGCGCCGATCGGGCGCGTGCACTGGGCAGGCAGCGAGACCTCGACCTTCTGGGCGGGCTACATGGACGGCGCGGTCCGCTCGGGCGAACGCGTCGCCACAGAGGTCCTGGCACGGCTCTGACCAGACCCAGCATTGCCCAAAGTGCGAAGTCACCTGAGCTAGACGTGGGCTAGACGCGGGCTAGACGAGAACCAGCGGCCCGCAGGCCTCGTCCCCAGGCGCTGCCCCTTCGCCGTCATTGCGATCACGTCTGAGTCGAGGGTCGCTGTCGCATCTGGTGCGCACGGGCTACACTGGCGTATTGGCGCCGGCGATTGCGGTGAGGCGCTCGCTCGGCACCAGATGCATGCACGTGGCCGGCGCGGATCGCGTGGCTGCATTCCGCGAGAAGGGGTCGTCTGACGCGAGCGCGCGAGACGACCGCCTGAGCGGCGGAGCAGCAGCGCTGGGCGACGGCGCCGATCATCGCCCGCGTGACCGACATGCACCAGATCCGGCTACGCCGCCGATCCGGCCGCGCTTCTGCAAATCGCGCGAGGCGACAGCGCGCGTGAACGGGCGACGGGGCTTTGGGGAATCCGCGGAACGACCCGAGCCCGCCGAGGGGCGGCGGGTATCGGGCGTCCGTCAATCGCGTGCTAGCGCGAAAGGTGTTCGTGCACGGGGAACTCGTGGATGTTCGGCGGTGCCGTGATCCCGACGGCGGCAGCCGCGGGTCCGACGCGATCCGCCACGAAGCTGTCGAACTGTGCGCGCGACTCCCAGAAGTCAA
>OCZT010004602.1_pt1 | contig 13873 bp, 9 predicted proteins | sample 1539031 | NCBI WGS metagenome assembly OCZT01 (sample SAMEA3539308, study PRJEB22396) | soil metagenome | biome: tundra; feature: field; material: soil | place: USA | collected 2010-05 | depth 0.15 m
ATGCGCCACGCTGAGCTGCAGTGCGCTCACAGACCGAAAAACAGCAACTGTAATACAGGCGGTCCCGGGTCTGCGGAAGGACATGATGGACCGGGACTTGGCTCCGCGTCATGTTTCCGGAGGAGGCAGCATGAGATCCCGCCTGATGCCCATCGTGGCCGTCGTGTTCGCCGTTGCCGCGGTTACCTTCATGGGAGTTCGCCTCGCTTCTTCCCACGCCCGGCACGCGGCAGCGGTGCACGCATCGCTGCCGGCCGGCCCGGCCTCGTACCTCGGCGTCTACGAGGAGGGGTCGCCGTCTGGCTACCAGCCGATCGCACATTTCGCGAAGGCGGCAGGCGCGCAGCCGAACCTGATCGGCTACTTCAGCGGCTGGCCGGAGCCCTTCGCGGCATCGTTCGCGCAGCAGATCCGCAGTCACGACGGTGTCACCCTCGTGCAGATCGACCCCACCTACGCCTCCCTCCAGCAGGTCGCGGCCGGCGCCTATGACCGTTACCTGCGCTCGTATGCTGACAGCGTCCGGGACTTCGGGCATCCAGTCGTCATAGGCTTCGCTCACGAGATGAACGCGCCCTGGTACCCGTGGGGCTACGGGCACGTCCCGCCGGCCACTTTCGTGAAGGCGTGGCGGCACATCGTGACACTGTTCCGCAGCCAGGGCGCGGACAATGTCACCTGGCTCTGGACAATCAACGCGGACCGCTCCGACACTGGCCCGGTCGTCGCATGGTGGCCCGGCGCTGGGTACGTGAACTGGGTTGGCATCGACGGTTACTACTACCGTCCCTCCGATACGTTCGCCAGCGTCTTCGGCCGGACCATTGATCAGGTGCGGGCATTCACCCATGAGCCGGTGCTGCTGTCCGAGACCGCCGTGGGGCCCGTCACCGGCCAGTTCGCCAAGATCCGTGATCTGTTCGCCGGGATGCACCGGTACCGGACGCTCGGGCTGGTGTGGTTCGACATCGCCCAGCATCAGGGGATCTACCACCAGGACTGGCGCCTGGAAGGTAACCGGCTGGCCGAAGCGGCGTTCCGGCTAGGCGTGCACGACGAGCTGAGCCGGGAAAGTCCCTGACAACCCCGGCCCGGTCAGTTAGGACGGGGGGTGGGGCGGGTCGACGCCAGCAGACCTCGCAAGCGACAACAGGACTGCGATTCCCTCCCATTGGCGCTCCTGTTCGCTGGCGGCATTCCGATCCTGCCCAGGCCCGGCCGGGGCAGGGGCCGGCCCGGGCAGGGACTGACGTGGACTGTGCCCTGCCGGGTGGCTTTCCGCATGGCCGGGCGGCCGGCCATGCGGCCTTGCCGCCATGGCGGGGTTGCCGCTGGCTACGTGTAGCGGGCCACGCCGATGACGGCCGTGGCCCATCGCCGCGCGGAACACCGAGGGAGCAGTTACCAGTCCCTCGACGATGAACACGGTCAGCAGCGCGAGCGTCAGGCCCTTCATCCCGCCTGAGACCCCGCCCGCCGCTGCGGCGGCCACCTCCAGGGTGGCGGCCGCCGTCAGGACGGCGGCCGCGCGGGCTATCCGGCCGGTTGCCCGGCAGACCGCGATGTAGTGGACCTTCGGGATGGTCGGCACGTAACCAATGACCAGCAGCCACAGCGGCACGGTAGCTGCGCGCGCGTAACTGGCACCGAACATGCTCAGCGCAAGGTGGGCGCCCAGGCCCAGGGCAGCCATGCCCGGCACCCCGATCAGCACCGACAGCCGCAACGTGAACCGCAGCTTCCTGGCGATTTTCTCCGGGTCAGCAGACGCGATCGCGAAGAGAACCGTGGCGAGGTGCATCGGCACGATGTACAGGAAGCCGCTCAAGGTCCAGGCGGCGTAGAATGCCGCGTTCGCCGACGGCGACACAATCACCGTGACCAGCACCGGCATCAGCGACCGCGGTACCGTGATGGCGAGGTTCAGCCAGCTGTGGGCGACGGCGGTCCTGCCGAGGCCGCGCAGGACGCGCCAGTCGGGACGGGGCAGGACGGCCGTGCCGGCGAACCGCAGGCGGAGCGCCACCAGCAGCAGCGACAGCGCCGTGCCCGCGACCCACGTCAGGGTGATGCCGACACCGAACTGGTCGTGCAGGATGACTGCGGCGGCGGGCAGCGCCACCAGCTTGGCAACCGCGAATGCCAGGTTGCGCGACAGCTGCAATCCTCCGCGCAACAGGCCGATGGTGGCCTGGTCGAACACCAGTGAGACTCCGGTCAGCACTACCCCGGCCGTGAAGAGCGCCATCTGGCCCAGCGGGTGGCTCATGTCCCGGAACTGCGCGCCGATACGGGGGGCCACGACGGCGAACATCAGCCCGAGCACCAGCGACCCCAGACCGGACGTGAGCAGCGCTGCTGAGACCAGGCCGGCGCGGGGCCTGCGCCGGGGGAGCTCGCCGATGAGCACGGTGCCGAGGCCGAGCATGCCGACCGTCCCAAGCAGCGTCATGGCTGACACTGAAGCTGAGCCATATCCGACCGCACGCTGGCTGAATAGCCGGGCGGCGACCGCCCAGTAGGCGAACCCCAGCACAGAGGTCACGCCGGTAGTGGCGGCTAGGCTGCTTGCGCTGTCCAGCAGGTCCCTGTTGCTCTGCCACGCGGCCTTAACGACCGACCTCGGCGAGCGGTACGCCGGGCCGGCCGGCAGGCCTGCTCCGGCAGTCCGGCGGACGTCAGGCCTGACCCTCGAGTCGGTCACTATCCTGGCCGATCGTCAGTAGTGACGTACCGGTAAGCCTGGGTGAGGTCCGGCAACCGGTACAGTTTCGCTACGATGGGGTACCCGCCGGTGACCGGGATCATCTGCCGCCACGTCTGGCCATCGGTGAGCGTCAGGTTCCAGGTGGCACTCACATGGCTCTTGCGCAGCAGCACCAGGCGGTAACGTGTCGTGCTGCCCTGGTGATTGCTGACGCCGAGACTGACGGATGGCGCGCCCGGCTGCCGCGCCGACAGCCACAGCTGCGTGAAGCCGGGATCGTCCTGCCTCGACGCGCCCGCGAGGGCAAGCCCCACCGCGCCGACCGCGATCACCACGGCAGCGCCGAACGCCACAGCATGCCGGGTGACCCGGCCAGGTGCCCCCGCGTGCCGAGTCGGCGGCGCACGCCGGCCGGTCCTGCGCAAGGCGAGCAGCAACGCGTCACCGACCAGGGCAGCGCTGGCGAGCAGACCGGCCCAGGCGGCGCGGTGCAGCGGAATCCCGGCCCCGTAGAGTGTTAGTCCCCCGAGAACAGGCAGCGCGAGTGACAGGCCGGCGGCCACCGCGACCCGTTCCAGGCCCACTACGCGTGAGTTCAGGAAAACCTCGGCCCACACGTAGCCGGGGGCAACGACCAGCGCGATGCCGAGTATGGCCAGCACGGCGGCAGGCGCGCTAAGCACGATGGCGGCGCCGTAGCAGACCGGCACCGCTGCCGTGACCGCAACGTCTGCCTGGTTACGGCGCATGCCCCGCGCCCTGCCGGTAGTAGATGACGATGTTCCCGCCGTCGTAGACGCGGGCAAACCCGGGTAGCTGGCTGAACTTGGTGAGGTCGGCCACTGGCAGCGGATGCCTGTACTTGCCAGCATTCGGGTCGATGGGGAAATACTTGCCGTCGGCAGGCAGCGACTGGCTCAGCCGCAGGTCGACGAGTACGTAGCGCACCGCCTGAGCCTGGGCCCGTAGCGCGTCCGACTGCGTATACACGGGCGAGGTGTACAGGTAAGCGACATTGCGTAGCGGATTCTGATCGCCGTAGCTGCCGAGGACCGGGTAGTTGCCGAGATCAGTCGCGAAGCGATTGCCCGGCCCGAGCGCCTTCAGCGCCCACACGCCCGCGGCGATCTCCTCGGGGCCCACCGATCGTTCAAACCCCGCGACCTGGTGGGCTCCTGGCAGCCGCTCCCAGTACGGCGGCCAGCCATTGACCAGCCCGTCGAGCAGGAGCGCAAGCACGCTTACGAGGGCGACTGCGGACGCCCACCAGCGCCGAGACTGGGTGCCGGCAAGCCGCGCCCCGGCAAGGGCGGCGATGAGGCTGGCTGGTATGAAGACGAACGTCGCCGCCCGGCCCGCCAGTTCGCTGCCGTCTACGGTCACCAGGCGCACTACCACGATGACGTACCAGCTGAGCGATCCGGCCGCCATGGCGACAATCCATGGCTGGCGGCGATAGTGCCGCCAGACCTGCCACCAGCCAGCCGGCAGCAGCGCCGACATGGTCAAGACAGCGACTGCGCCCAGTGCCTGGTCGCCCAGCGGTCCTGCCGACGTAGACGGCGCTGACAGCGACCCGCCAGTGAGCAGCGCGCGGAAGCCCTGCAGGACCCCCTCGGCCGTCGGCTTGAAGTAGCCGACCGTGTCGGGGGCGACGAACGCCACCCAGCCCGCAATCGCGACAACCGAGACCAGGGCTAGCGGTGCCAGCCAGGCCGCCGAACGGCGGTCACCGACGAGCAGGCTTGCAACGCTGACGAGAACGAGCGCCGCCGCAAGCATGTAACTGGTGACGTGATGTGTCACCACCGTTGCGATGATGGCCAGTACCGCGATGATGAGCCAGCCGGCCCGGTCCCCGGCCGTCTGCCGTGCGGCCACCCGCCAGGCGGCGAGCAAGGCGAGCCCAAGGAACGCCACGGCGAGCGTCTGGTAGACGAACATCGAGTCGAAGGACGAGAAGTCCGGGTTGCTTGAGTAGAAGAGCACGGCGATGCCAGCGATCCGGTGGGAGCGACTGACCTGGCGGAAGAGCATATACAGCAGGCAGACGAACAGCAGGTGAGCGGTTCCCGCGACGATCAGCCCGGCCGTGAAGACAGGCAGCCCGGTGACAGAGACCAGGGCCGAGGTGACCTCTTCCAGCCCCGGATAGCCCGGGCTAATGGGCAGCAGGTAGTTGACGGTGTAGAGCTTGCCCGTGTGCAGGAGATTGACGGTGCTCCGCCAGTGTTCAAGCTCATCGACAAAGGTAAATGACGTAGGGCTGTAACAGAGTTTCAGGAGGTACTCCGCCACCGTCAGCACCACGACGAGGGCTACCGCCTCGGTTGCCGCAAGAAACCGCCGGCTAAACAGGCGGGCCGCGACCGGGATCACGATGAGCGCCTGGCCGAGCCAGTAGGCGCGGTCCGCCCACGGCGAGCTGGCATGGCCGAGGCGCCCGGCCGTATAGGCGGCGGCTGCCACCAGGACACCAGTTGCGGCGATGAGGGTCACGGCGCTTACCGGCAAGCGCGACTTCGTGCCTGCCGCGTCGGCCGGGCGCTGGCGCCGGTGCCTGCCACGACCCGCGAGCTGCCAGCCGGCCGGCCTGCGGGTCACCGTCCCGCTCGCCATTCTTCTGGCGGATCGCTGCCCAGGGCGGGCATCCCGTTCCTCAAGTCCCGCCAGGCGCCCTCCCGCCAGGTGAGGCGCCTCGCCCGTCAGGTAGGCGCTCATTTCCGTGCCTTCGGTGGCACGGCCCGCACGGCGGCAACCCGGGCCTGCGTGCGCATGCTCCTGACATATTCCAGGGGCCCCATGAGCATCCCACGGCGATGCCGCCTGTTGAGCGCCGCCAGCAAGTCCGGCGGTGCCGCAACGGGCGCGACCATCGTGCCCCGAAGATAGCCAGTGGCGATGGGCGCCAGTTTCAGCAGGTCAGCGAATACCCCTGGCCGATGCCGCAGGAGGGCAGCGTAGTAGGCGGTCAGGCCGACGCTGTACCCGTGCAGCTGCCGGCGCAGGCCGTCCAGGTCGCGGCGGTGATGATGCCACATCAGGGCTGCGGGCTGGTAGGTGATGCGGTACCCGGCCAGCAGCGTCAGCGTGAGGGCAAGGGTGTCCGCCCCGGCCAGGGCGGGCGTGCCCGCTCCGAGCGCCACATCGAAGCCGCCGATGCTCGCCAGCGCCTCCCGCCGGAAGGCCATGTTCGCGCCGGCCCCGAACGGCGGAAGCGGGTAAAGCGGACTCTGCGGGCCATGCCGGGAGAAGGTAGCCAGCTCAAATCCCCGGCCCTTCGAGTGCCCGCCGAGGTGCTCGAACAACTGCTCCGCCGGGGTGTCCAGCCGGGCGGGCACGACCAGCCCCGTGACACAGCCGATGTCGTCGCCCCGGGCGAAGCCGCACGCAAGGCCCGCAAGCCAGTGGCTGTCCGGTTCGTCATCATCGTCAAGAAAGGCGATGATCTCGCCGGACGCTGCCGTTATGCCCGTGTTGCGTGCCCAGGACAGCCCCGACCGTGGCTCCGTGAGGTAATGGTACGGCACACCGCCCCGCCGAGCCTCAACGAGGGTCCGGACGGCATCCCCGTCGGGAACATTCTCCACCACCACGACCTCGAAGCGCGGGTAGGCCTGCCGATCGAGGTGGCGCAGGCAAGTAGCCAGCTGATCCGGCCGGTCGCGGGTGCAGATGATGACGCTGATGAAAGGGGCCGCGGCCAGCACCTCCGATCGACGGCGCAGGAAAGGCCACGCGCATGGGCCGGCGGCCAGTCCGTCCCCGGGAAGTGCCCGGGGCCTGGAGAACCCGGCTGCGGCGAAACGCTCGTTAACCGGCGTGCGAAGTTCGCGCCAGAGCAACTCGCTGAGCTGGCCGGGGTTAAGTCCCTCCGGACCCAGCTGGATCAGGCACGCGCCGATCGGTTCCGTGTGCAGCCGCCCGAGCACCCACACCTGCCGGTGGCGGCCGTCGTAACACACCGTCCGCAGCGGTTCGGTGAGCTCGACCTCCATCACCCGGACTGGGGAAATCCCCCCGTTTACAGCCGGGAAGGGCACGGCATCAGGATGCGATATGGCTACTGGCATGGCCATACGATCAGCCCCCTCTGTCGGCTCTGGCCACCGCCGTCGCCGCCAGCGAACCGCACGTTGACGTCACTCCCGCCGCTCATGCCGTGCGTCCGCATCCGTCGCGGCATCCCCGCGCAAGCCGGCAAGATTGCGGTGCGCAAGCAGTCGGCACGATCAGGCATCTCAAGCGCGAGGACGAAGCGGGCGGCCAGGAATACCAGCAGCAGTCCGCCCCGGCAGCCCACTTAATGTACTGGCGGCGTAACATTCTGTATCGATACCCTCCCAAACAGAAACACCGCATACGAAAAGGTACTGTTCGGTTCCTCTAGGGGCGGGGCGTTTACTGATTTTCCGGGTCATCGAGTCCCTGCTACTGCGCCGGGACTGCGTCTCCCGCGCCCCCGGCGGGAACCGCGAGACAAGCGTGCTGGCCAGGTGGCCAGTCCCGGCTGCCCGAGCGGCCGCGCGGACCCCTCCAGGCCTGCCTCACTCCGTCCCATGGCCTCACCGGTGGCGGCATCGAGGGCCTGGAGCAGCCGCAAAGCAGCCCGGGCGTTGCACATTCGTTACGCGGTTACTTCATGACAATGAGTTATTTAGGTTGAATAACGGTACATCGTGTGCTGCGCTGTCCTTCGGGACCGCGTCACCCCGCATGCGGGCTCCAGGGGGTTTGGGCGCATGGGAGAAGACAGCCGTGTTCCGCCGCTGTCCCGGCGCGTGCCAGGTGCGACGGACCGGGACCGACCGGGGTCCGTGCCGCGGGTCAGGCCACGGAGACTGCCGGAGTCTTTGCTGCAGCGCATGCAGGCTGCCATTGATGCCGCGCCGGAGCGGACAGCAGCGCGGGAACAGGCCGCGTGTCCGGAGCGGCCAGCGCCCTCGCCTGGGCGATCGCCGGGTGCGGGTGACAGCCCAGGGCAGTCGGCCCGGGAAGAGCGGCCGGTGCGGCCGGCCGCCTGGCTGGCGCCCATCTCGGGCCCGGAGGCCGTGACGCAGCCGATCCCGATCATCTCAGGATCTGCGATCAGCGACATTCCGGGCAGCGACTTTCCCGGCCCTGCGGTCGAAGAGCCCGGTGCTCAGCCTGAGCCCGTCCCGGGGCCGGAACTCGCTCTGCAGCCCGAACTCGTCCTTGAGCCCGAACTCGTCCTTGAGCCCGAACTCGTCCTTGAGCCCGAGCCCGTCCTTGAGCCCGAGCCCGTCCTTGAGCCCGAGCCCGTCCTTGAGCCCGAACTCGTCCTTGAGCCCGAGCCCGTTCTTGAGCCCGAGCCCGTCCTATGGCCGGAACCCCTCCTTGAGCCCGAGCCCGTCCTTGAGCCCGAGCCCGTCCTATGGCCGGAACCCCTCCTTGAGCCAGGACCCGTCCCTGAGCCAGAGCCCGCCCTATGGCGGGACCTCGTCCCGGAGCGGCCGGCGGACTACGAGCCGGCCAAGCAGCATGTCAGCGGACGGAAGGCCGGCCGGCGCTACCGCGTGGCCGGCGTGTTTGTCGCGGTGATTGTCCTTGTCGCGACCGGATCGCTGGCATTCGCGCTGTCCCGGCATGCTGGCGATGGCCGCGGAGCGGGCGCTGTCGCGTCTGCTGACGAGGCGGGGACTCGCACTAGCGCGGCGGAATGGGTCGCCGCCCAGGTTAGCCGGACCGTCACCGTGTCCTGTGATCCCGTGATGTGCCGAGCGCTCAAGGCGCACGGGTTTCCTGCTGGCGACCTGCTTCAGCTGAGGCCGGGGGCGGCCGCTCCGCTCCGCTCCAAGGTCATTGTCGCGACGCCAGTCATCCGCCGCCAGTTCGGCAATCGCCTCCAGTCCGTTTATGCGTCGGCGGTCCTCGCGCGCTTCGGTTCAGGGAACCTGCGGATCGACATCCGGGTGATCGCTTCGCACGGGGCCGCCGCATACGAGTCCGCGCTCAGGGCGGACCTGCGAGCCCGGATGATGTCCGGAGCTAGCCTGCTGAGCTCCAACCGGATCGTGGTCTCGGGCACGGCCAGGAGGCAGCTTTCCGCTGGGCAGGTCGACGTCCGGCTGCTGCTAACGATCTTCGGTATGGCCACGAAGTATCCGGTGCATATTGTGGCGTTCACCGACTCCGGTCCAGGCGCGAGCGCAGGCAGCCCGCTTCGTTCCGCCGAACTGGGGCAGACCGAGGAGGTGCCTCGCACAAGCAGCTCCGTCTTCATGCGGGCGATGTTTGCCGTCCTGAAGACGCAACGGCGCCCCTACGTGCCCGCGCACGCCGAGATGACGCGGCTCGCCGGAGGCCAGACCGTCCTTCGCATCGAATTCGCCGCGCCGAGCCCGCTGGGGCTGCTCAGCCCTCTCCCACGGTGATCTCAGTGCCGGGCTCGCGTACCCACTGACCTGGCGGTTCCTGGCCACCGGCGAATCAGCCATGATCTGACCGTCCCCTTGCATGCTGGCCGGGTGACCGTAGGACTGCCTACCAGGTCTCGATCACGGACGGCAGCTCGGACAGCCGGCGGATGACCGCGTCGGGCTCGGCGCCGGCATAGGGCGGCACGTCGCTGTTCGGGATCAGGATCGCCCGCAGGCCGGCGCTCTTGGCTCCGTACACGTCATCGAAGGGCCGGTCGCCGACAAAGACGCAAACTGCCGGGTCGCTGACGCCGACGGCCGCCATCGCGGCGCGGAACGCCTCCGGGTGCGGCTTCGTCCAGTCAATCTCGCTGCTGTAGACCGCGCCGTCGATGAGGTCGAGCACCCCGTCGCGGCGGAAGATCTCCTCGTGCCAGCTCCGCGGCCACATCGTGTTCGACAGCACGCCGATCCTGATGCCCCGCTCGCGGAGGCCGGCCAGCACGGCTGCCGCCTCCGGGTCGGTGAAGGTGTGCGGCTCCCAAGCGCGCGAGTAGGTCGCCAGGAACTCTGCCGCCGGCGCGATCCCGGCAAGCTCGAAGACCATGTCCATGGTCGAGCTCCGGTGCTCGCGCTCGGCAGCCAGCCACATCTCCCGCTCGGCCGCGAGGATGGCCACCGCTGCCGCGGTGGCCTGCCCGGCCGGGAGGTGGCTCGCGCAGACTGCCTGCCAGAGCGCGTCATGATCGACGGTGTGCCAGGGCGTGAGCGTCCCGCCCCAGTCGAAGATGACCGCCTCAACCGCCACGGTCCGATCCTACGCGGCCGGGCGTCGGGTGGCAGGCACCGATCGCGCGCGGTGCACCGGCCCGCGCGGGCGATTCCCGCGGCGCGGCTGATGCTCGCGACGAGCCAGCGAGATGCCGTGCGGCAGCGGCAGGCGGCCAATCACCGCGGCCGACAAATGGGGCATTGCGATCTGGATGGCCGGAGGCCAGGCTAGGGGCGCGATGGCGATAGCAATGGTTGGCTCTGGCGCTGCCTCGCTGTCGCCTGGAGTTCAGTCCAGTCCCTTAGCGTGACTGGCTGGGATGCCCGGCAGAGTGGCCGGGAAGCCGGCAGGAAGAGGAGGATCGGATGCACCAGCAGCTACCTAATCGGCTGCGGCGGCCAATGGCCAGGGCCGCGGCCGTCACCGGGTGCGGGGCGCTCGTCAGCGCGCTCTGCCTGATCGGGGTCACCGCGCCAGCCATGGCGTCGGCCGGCCACTCAGCAGCCGCCCAGCGGCATGGTCAGCCCAGCGCATGCCATCTGGGCAACGGCATCAAGCACGTGGTCCAGATCGGCTTCGACAACGTGCACTTCTTCCGTGACAACCCCAACGTCCCGTCCGACCTGCAGATGATGCCGAACCTGCTGAACTTTTTCACCAGCAACGGCACGTTCATGTCGAACAACCACACGCCGCTCATCGCGCACACGGCCGACGACCTGCTGACTACCGCCACCGGCCTGTACGGCGACCGGCAGGGCATGCCGGTCAGCAACGACTACCAGGCCTACAACTCCGACGGCACGACCGACCCGGCCGGCTCCTTTGCTTACTGGACGGACCCGGTCTTCGACACGGCGGCGCACCCGAATGCCGGCCACGACACCAACCCGTCCATGGTCTACTCGCCAACGCCGCCGGCCACGACGATTCCCGCCCCGGCCCCGGACACCGTCACCCCGGCCCCGTGGGTGCCCTACACCAGGGCCGGGTGCAACGTCGGCGAGGTAGCCACGGCGAACCAGGAACTCGAGAACACCGCGGTGGACATCCCCAAGGTGTTCGGCCCGAACTCGCCGGAGGCGAAGCAGCTCGCACAGGACCCGGACTCCTTCAAGGATCCCGAGACCGCTGACTATGTCGGCATCGGCGTGCACTGCACCAAGGGCAGCGCATTCTGCGCGGACGCCCGCGGCGTCAAGTTCGGCGAGACCACCCCGACGCCCACCGCGTCCCGCGATCTGCTGCCGCAGGAGCCGGGCGGCTACGACGGCTTCAAGGCGCTGTTCGGCCACCGGTACGTGGCACCGCAGCTCGGGGCGGGCACGCCTGGCCTGTCCAGGAACGGCTTCCAGGTAACCAACGCGGCCGGCAACCTTGTCGACCTCGACGGGAACCAGCTAGACGGCGCGTTCCTTACCAATCACCCCGGGTTCCCCGGCTTCAGCAGCATCAACGCCCCGCAGACACTGGCCTACATGGCCGACATGCTGGAATCCGGCGTCCCGGTCGTCAACGGCTACATCTCCGACATCCACGGCAACGACTTCATCCCCGGCCTGTCCAGGTGCGCGCACGCGCCAGACGCGCTCGGCAGCGGCAGCGCGTGCTACATCGCGCAGGCCCAGTACTACAACCGGGCCTTCGGCGTCTTCTTCAAGCGCCTCGCCGCGGACGGGATCACCGCGAAGAACACGCTGTTCGTGCTCAGCTCCGACGAGGGCGATCATGAGGCCGGCGCGAACGTGGGCAGGGCAATCCAGCCCACGCCGGCCAACTGCGATGGCGCGACCGTCAGCGGCACCACAGTGACCCCGGGCACGCTATGCACCTACCCGGCCGGGTCATTCGGCGAGCTGGACGCCAACGTGACCGGCCTACTGGCCACCCAGGCGCACAACACGACGCCGTTCAGCATGGAGCAGGACACCGCGCCGGAGTTCTATCTCACCGGCCAGCCCGGCCCGGACGGGGCAACGGTCCGGGGCTTCGAGCATGCCATTGCCGGGCTCACGGCGAGCAATCCCTATACCGGCACCACTCAGCGGATCACCAACTACCTCGCGGACCCCGCCGAGGAAGCCATCCTGCACATGGTGAACGCCGACCCGGCCCGGACCCCGACGCTGGCCATGTTCGCCAAGCCGGACTACTTCCTGACCACCGGCAGCGCGACCTGCGGCGGCGGGCCCTGCGTTACCCAGAACACCGGATTCGCCTGGGATCACGGCGACTACGCTGCCGAGATCGACACCAACTACGCGGCGTTCGCCGGGCCTGGCGTCCGGCATCGCGGCCTGGACGGCTCGGCGCCCGCCGATGGCCCGAACTCGGCCGGCCAGGACAGCGGCCAGGTCACCGTCCCCAACGCGCACACGAAGGGCACCTGGGCCGACGAGACCGACATCCGGCCGACGATCATGTACCTGACCGGGCTCAGGGACGACTACGAGCATGACGGAAGGGTTATCACGCAGATTCTCGCCAACCCGAATACGGCACTGCGATCACCCGGGATCGCGGCACTCGGAGCGTGCTACAAGCAGCTCAACTCGAGCGTCGGCATCTTCGGCACGGACACGCTGATGGCCGCGACCAGCGCGATCGAGGGCTCAAGCCCGGGTGACGCGACGTACCTGCAGACCGATCAGGCGCTGCGGAAGCTCGATGTGGCCAGGGATGCGCTGGCCGGCCAGATCAAGGGCGAGCTTGAGGCGGCCGCGTTCAGTGATGTCCCACTGCACCATGCCGCCGGCCAGATCCTTGGCTGCGAGCTCCTCCTGCACCTGGCGCACCACCTGGCCAGCTCTGGCTGACCACCGGCGCCTGAGCCAGTCCGCGGCGGTCCCCGGCGCAACCGCGCCGGGGACCGCCGCGGACTGGCCGCGGGCCGGATGCCGCGGGCTACGCCACTCGCCCGTGGTGGTCTCCGATCGCAGTCAGTGCCGTGCTCGGTGATCCCGGCAGCGGGTCCGCTGCGGCGACCTGGGACACTGGCGACCTGGGACGCTGGGGACCTGAAAGACTAAGCGGACGCCGTGGCGGCAGGGAGGCCATGGCACAGAAGGGACGCGGGCGATGGCTGATCCGGACGGCGCGGCGGTGGTGCAGGGCACCGTCGCGAAGCGCGGCGCGGTGGCGCCACGCAGCGATCCCGACGCGCTGGTGGCCGAGATCGAGCGCACCCGCGAGAACCTGGCGCGCACCATCGACTCCCTGGCGGACCGGGTCAGTCCCGCGAACAACGCCCGGCGGCTGCGTGCCCGCCTCGAAGAGCAGGCGGCCCGCCCCGAGGTGCGGCTGGCGGCCGCGGCGGCCGGGTTCGCGCTGACCAGCCTGATCGTCTACCGGATGTTCGTCCGCCGCCGCAAGTAGCCGCCCGGGGCAGCCGCCGGAGTCAGCGGTGCGCGGCAGCCAGGTCCCCGCAGTAACGTCCGCCGCCGCAGGTAGCCGTCAGGCGAATGTCTTCCCCTCGCCCCGGTATGTCGGCACGGTCGCGGTGATCACGTCGCCCTCGATAAGGTGCAGTTGCGCGAACCGCTCGCACAGCTCGCCTGCCTTGGCGTGCCTGAGCCAGACGCGATCGCCGATCCTGAGCCCGTCGGCGGCCGGGCCGAGCAGCGGGGTCTGCACCTCGCCTGCGCCCTCGTCCTTGTCCAGCCGGAGCCCGGCGGGCAGGAACGGCATCGGCAGCCGGGTGGCGTTCGCGGCGCCGGACGCGAGATAGCCGCCGCCGAGCGCCGTGACCACGCCGGGCCCCGGCCTGCGCACCACGGGCAGCGCGAAGAGCGCGGCGGGCCGGCCGGTGAAACCGCGGTAGCTGTCGAAGAGCCCGGGCTGGTAGAGCCCCGATCCGGCGCCGATCTCGGTGACCGCCGCCTCGGCCGTCGTCTTCTCGACCGAGCCGGTGCCGCCGCCGTAGACGTACTCCAGCGGCGCCACCGCCCGGACCGCCGCACTGATCGCCGCGCGCCGGATGGCCAGTTCCGCGCCGGACCTGCGCTGCATGTACCG
>OCZT010004603.1_pt1 | contig 13871 bp, 11 predicted proteins | sample 1539031 | NCBI WGS metagenome assembly OCZT01 (sample SAMEA3539308, study PRJEB22396) | soil metagenome | biome: tundra; feature: field; material: soil | place: USA | collected 2010-05 | depth 0.15 m
CAAGAAGAAGAAAGTCAACTACGCGAACGCGTGGGCCGAAGCGAAGGTGCTGATGTACCGGCACCGCACTTCGCTCGCGATGGGATTCGTGCTGATGCTCGTCAGCCGCCTCGCGGGGTTCGTGCTGCCCCGAAGCACGCAGTACCTGATCGACGAGGTCATCGGGAAGAACCGCCCCGAGCTGCTGGTCCCGATCGCGCTCGCGTGCGCGGGGGCGACGCTCGTGCAGGCCATCACCTCGTTCGCGAACTCGCAGGTGATCAGCGTGGCCGGCCAGCGTGCGATCACGGAGCTGCGGCGGCGCGTGGAAGAACACGTGATGCGCCTGCCCGTGAGCTTCTTCGACTCCACGCAGAGCGGCGTGCTCGTCCAGCGCGTGATGAGCGACGCCGAGGGCGTCCGCAATCTCGTCGGCACGGGGATCATCCAGCTCTTCGGCGGGATGCTCACGGCGATCGTCGCGCTCGCGTGGCTGTTCTACGTCAACTGGAAGCTGACCTCGGCGACGCTGGCCCTGCTCGCGGTGTTCGGCGGCGTGATGTCCTACGCGTTCAACAAGCTGCGGCCGATCTTCCGCGACCGAAGCAAGATCTACGCCGAGGTATCGGGCAGGCTGGTGCAGGCGCTCGGCGGCGCGCGGGTGGTCAAGGTGTACACCGCCGAAAAGCGCGAGGAGATCGTGTTCACCAAGGGCGCGAACCGGCTCTTCAGGAACATCGCGAGCACGATCACGGGCACCTCGGCGGTGACCGCGTTCTCGACGGTGATCGTCGGCGCCATCGGGGTGCTCATGACGATCGTCGGCGGACACGAGATCCTCGCCGGCCGGATGACGGTGGGCCAGCTCTTCTTCTACATCATCCTCGTCGGGCTCGTGACGCTTCCCGTCATCCAGATGGCGTCCATCGGCACGCAGATCACCGAGGCGTTCGCGGGGCTCGACCGCATCCGCGACATCATGCAGACGCCGACGGAGGATGCGGACGACGCCAATCGCGCGCCGCTGAAGTCGGCGGACGGCGACATCGAGTTTCAGGACGTCTGGTTCGAGTACCGGGAGAACATCCCCGTCATCAAGGGCGTCAGCTTCGTGGCGAAGGAGGGAACGACCACGGCGCTGGTGGGCTCGAGCGGGTCCGGCAAGAGTACGCTCATCTCGCTCATCATGGCGTTCGCGCGCCCGCAGAAGGGGCGCATCCTCGTCGCCGGCCGCGACCTCGGCAGCATGCGGCTGCGCGACTACCGCGCGCATATGGGCGTGGTGCTGCAGGACAACTTCCTCTTCGACGGCACGATCACGGAGAACATCGCGTTCTCCAAGCCGGGCGCGACGATGGAGGAGATTCGCGCGGTGGCGCACGTGGCGCACTGCGACGAGTTCATCGCCGAGTTCCCCGACAAGTTCGACACGATCGTCGGCGAGCGGGGCGTGAAGCTTTCTGGTGGACAACGGCAGCGTATCGCCATCGCACGGGCGATCCTCGCGGATCCCAAGATCCTGATCCTCGACGAGGCCACGTCGAGCCTGGATTCGGAGAGCGAGCAGGAGATCCGCGACGGCCTGCGCGCGCTGCGCACGGGACGCACGACGTTCGTGATCGCGCACCGTCTCTCCACGATCCAGAGCGCCGACCAGATTCTCGTGCTGGAGCACGGCGAAATTGTGGAGCGCGGCCGCCACGCGGCGCTTCTCGCGCGCAACGGCCGCTACAAGCAGCTATACGACAAGCAGTATCAGGTCGAGCGCGACCAGTTCATCAATCCCGGCGAGGATTACACCGAGCCGAAGCCGCTGTAACGACCGCTGGCGTTACGGGCTCTTCTTGCCGGTCAGGTTCGAGCCATCATTGGCCATCGACCACCGGCCGGTGATGTCGTCGCCCTTCACCCACATCTCGATGATCGCCTCGCCGCCGTCCGGCGCGGTGATGGAGAGCCTCACCTTGTTGCCGGTGACCGTCACCGAGGTGACGGGAAGCGGCGGAATCCCGTCGCCGTTCACCGAGCCGGTGTAGGTTCCGTCGGCCTTCTTGTCGATCCGCGTGGTCGTCGTCATCGCGTTGCCCTGCGCGGTGAGGTAGACGGTGTAGGTGCCGACCGGATCGATGTCCTTCGTGGTGTCCGTCGCAACGGCAGGTGCCGCCGGCGGGACCGGCTTGTCCGGAATGGCCTGCGATGAAACGAGTCGCGGCGCCGCGCTGGCAATTGTCGCGGCGGCGGCTAGGACGAACAGTCGTGATGTCATGGTCGCCGGATCTCGGGTGGATGTGGTTTGACGCTGGTCGATAAGTTGGCGACGGAACGCGTCGGGCGCCATCGTTCTGGCGGCTCGGATCGCCCCTTCGCCGATGGATGACCGTTAGACACTGCTGGTGAGCTGAAGGATTCACATGCCCTGGCCGCAACGCTACGACCCGTTCGGATCGCAGATCCTTTCCACGCTCGTCGCGCTCGCGCCGGTGGTGCTGCTGCTGGGGCTGTTGGCGTCGCGCCGCGTGCGGGCGGAGTGGGCGGCGGTCGCGGGACTCGCCGCGTCGATCGCGGTGGCGGTCGTCGCGATCGGGATGCCCGCCGGGATGGCCGTGCGTGCCGCGCTGATGGGCGCCGCGTACGGCCTGTTTCCGATCGGCTGGATCCTGCTCAACGTGCTCTTCCTTTACCGGCTTACGGTGGAGCAGGGCGCGTTCGACGTGCTGCAGCGCAGCATCGCGCAGCTGACGGCCGACAAGCGTCTCCAGCTCGTGCTGATCGCGTTCTCGTTCGGCGCATTCTTCGAGGGCGCCGCCGGTTTCGGCACGCCCGTCGCGGTGACCGCGGCGCTGCTCATCGGCCTGGGATTCGCTCCGATCGAGGCGTCGGGACTCTCGCTCATCGCCAACACCGCGCCGGTGGCGTTCGGCGCGCTCGGCACGCCGCTCATCGCGCTGCAGGGCGTGACCGGACTCGACCTGCACGAGCTCTCCGCGCAGGTCGGGCGCCAGCTTCCGGTTTTCAGCGTGATGATTCCGTTCTGGCTCGTGGCGGTCTTCGCCGGATTCAAGAAGACGAAGGAGGTGTGGCCGGCGCTCGCGGTCGCGGGCATTTCGTTCGCCGTGCCGCAGTACCTGATCTCCAACTTCCACGGGCCGTGGCTCGTGGACGTGGTGTCGGCGGTCTGTTCGATGGGAGCCCTCGCGCTGTTCCTGCGCGTGTGGCGTCCGAAGGGGGCGCCCGAGCGGTCTCCCGCGCACACGGACATTCCCCGTTCCGACATGCTTCGCGCATGGATGCCGTGGGCCCTGCTCTGCCTCATCGTGTTCGCGTGGGGCACGCCGCAGGTGAAGAGTCGGCTCAACGCGATCTCCGACCCGAAGATCGTCGTGCACGGACTTCACGAGCAGGTCCTGCGCCAGCCTCCGGTGGTGGCGGCGCCGAAAGCGGAGCCCGCCGTATTCGACTTCAACTGGCTCAGCGCGAGCGGCACGGGCATCGCGCTCACCGCGCTCATCGGCGGACTGCTGATGGGCTGCAGGCCGGCGCAGATGGCCCGCGCCTACGCGGGCACGCTGCGCCGCATCGGTCCTTCGCTCCTCACGATCTCCGCGATGATGGCGCTCGGCTACGTCACGCGCTTCTCCGGCACCGACAGCATCCTGGGCCTCGCGTTCGCGCACGCCGGATTCATGTATCCGTTTTTCGGCACGTTCCTCGGCTGGCTCGGCGTCGCCCTCACCGGATCGGACACCTCGTCGAACGTGCTCTTCGGCGGCCTGCAGGTGGTGACCGCGCACCAAGTGGGCGTGAGTCCCGTGCTGATGGCCGCCGCGAACAGCTCCGGCGGCGTCATGGGAAAGATGATCGACGCGCAGAGCATCGTCGTCGCGGGCACCGCGACGCACGCACACGGACAGGAAGGCGCGATCCTGCGCTACGTGTTCCGGCACAGCCTCGCGCTCGCCACGCTGGTGGGACTGTGGGTGATGCTGCAGGCGTATGTATTTTGAACTGATATGAGCTTCACCGTCTTCGGCGCCCTGCGCAGCCTCGACGAGCCCCGGCACCGCGCGGAACTCTATCGCGCGTGGAACGCCGGGCTCGTCGCCGGCCTGACATCGCATGTCGTGCTCGACCAGATGGGGCCGAACGCGTTTCCGTCGGTCGAGGAGGCGCGCCGCTACCTGGTGGTGGGCGCGGGCCAGGGAAAATCGATCACCGCGCTCGTGAAGGCGCGCCCGAAATTGTTCGCGCCGTTCGAGGGAGCCGTGCTCACCGCGGGAGACGAAGGCGGAACGCTGAACCAGTCGCTCCGTCTGCTCACGGACTATTTCACCGGCGACTTCAAGCGATGCCTGGAGGTGCGCAACGCGCTCGGGTATCCCGTCTTTCTCGGCCTTCTGGCCGCCTTCGGCCTGCCGTTCGTGCTGCTGCCGAAAAGTCCGGTCAAGACATACATGTCGACGATCGTGATCCTGCTCGCCGGATTTCTGCTGCTCGGCGGCGTGTTCATTTCCATCCTCGCGTCGATCTTCCTGAACACGAACGCGCTCACGCGAGCACGATTCGCGCGCGTTCTCGCATCGACACTCGAGGCGGGTCTCCCGCTCGGCCGCGCCGTGCGCCTCTCGGTGGACGCGTCGGGAAACCGGGGACTGAAAGAGCACGTGAAGAAGCGAACGGAGCGGGAGTTCGCCACGACGCCGCTGGCGAAGCTGTTCGCGGGGTGCGAAGAGGTGCCGGCGGGGTTGATGGGACAGATGATGGTGGCGGACGCGACGGGGGACTACAAAGGGACGCTTTCCGTGTATGCTCGGGAGCTTGAAGAAAGGCAGAAGTGAGAAGAGAGTCGGCGATGTGCGCCAGATCGCCCCTCACCCGTCGCTCGTTGCCGTTTCGACCCCTCACCCGTCGCGCGTCCCGGAGTTCAGGGCTTTCCGCCAGCCTTCCACTCCGGCTTGGGTCCATCCGTGAGCAGTCTCACGGCTCGAGCACCGGCGTTGATAACCCCCGCCATGTGCACGAAATCCACCTTCGTGATGTCGTCCGACGGCTGGTGATAATCCGTGTGCAGGTTGAACGACGAGAGCGTGTGCGCCGGAATCCCGCGACGGGCGAACGCGATGTTGTCGCTGCGCTCGAAGAAATGCTGTTCGAGGCGCTTGTCCGGAACGATCGGGATGCCGTTCGCGGCGAGCGCGTCGCCCATCGTCGAGCGCTCGTAACCCGTGAGCCATGCACGCCCGACGCCGCCGGCGAGCGAGTCGGGGCGGCCGATCATCTCGATCTCGAGATTCGCCGCCATGTGCTCGAGCGGAATGGCCGGATGCGCGATGTACCAGTTGGTGCCGAGGAGGCCGACTTCCTCGCCCATCATCGCGGCGAACACCACCGTGCGCTTCGGCTTCGGTCCCTTCATCATCTGCCGCGCGATCTCGAGCACGGCCGTCACGCCGGAGGCGTCGTCGTCCGCGCCGTTGTAGATCGAATCGCCGTTCACCGGCCGGCCGATGCCGAGGTGATCGTAGTGGCCGTCAACCAGTACGTACTCGCTCTTCAACGATGGGTCTGATCCGCGGATCACGCCGACGACGTTCACGGCGGGCGGGCGTCGCACTGCGGGAAGCGAGTCCAGGTCGGCGAAACTCGCGCGAACGCGCGGGCGCACCGAGATGCGCGGTGGTCCGTCGATCGGCACGACGATGATCTTCGTCGAATCTTTCGGATCGCGCATCCGCCGCGTGGTCGTCTTCACCGTATCCATCGAGAGCGGAACCCGCTGGAAGTAGCCGGAGTCGCCGAGCGGTTCGAGCCCGATCTTCTTCATCTCGCCACCGATGTATCGCGCCGCCCGCTGCGCGCCGGGCGTGCCGCTCGCGCGCCCTTCCATGGAATCGTCGGCGAGCGCCGAGAGTATGCGCCGCACGTCGGCCGGCGTCGTGGTGGAGCCACCCTGAACGGGAGCGAATGTGCCCGCCGTGAGACCCGCCACTGCGGCGAACGCAAGGAGAACTGCCGGGAATCGTTTCGTCATACCCCCGAATTACGCGGGAGACCTTGCCGGACGCCAGCCGGAAACGCACAATGCGGCGATGCCAACGGCACCGGTGACCATACCTCCGCTCGGCGACGCCATTGCGAGGCGAGGCAACGCGCTCTCGCGCGAGCTCGCTGTCCTGGCGTTGCGGCTCACCGGCTGGCGCATCGAAGGCGAGTTTCCAAATCTTCCGCAGTACGTCGTCATCGTGGCGCCCCACACGTCGAACTGGGATTTCTTCCTGGGCGTCACGGTGATGTTCGCCATCGGATTCCGCGGCACGTTCCTCAGCAAGGACTCCCTCTTTCGGTGGCCGACCGGCCCGGTCATGCGCTGGCTCGGCGGCGTGCCGGTGGATCGCGTGAACCCGCACAACGTGGTCGAACAGACGATCGACTACTTCCGGTCGCGGCCGCACATGCTCCTCGCGCTTTCGCCCGAGGGCACGCGCAGGAAGCTCGCTGCGTGGCGCACCGGATTCTGGTACGTCGCGAAGGGTGCGGGCGTCCCGATCGTTCCGGTTGCGTTCGACTATCCGGCGAAGGTCGTCAGGATCTTCGCTCCGATGGCACCGGGTGAGGATATAGACGCCGACATCGCGCTCCTGCGCGCGCACTTCGACGCGCGCATGGCCAAGCATCCGGCCCTGTACTGATCGAGTTCCCCGCCCCGCCCGCGCGTTCGCGATCATGGCGTATCGCGTGAGCCGCCGCCATGTTGTTGTGACCAGATTCAAACCTTCGCCACACGAGAAAGCGGAGTCATCGGCCACATGACCACGGACCGCCGCACCTTTCTCTCACAGACCGCCGCGTCCATGGCGGCCTTCACCGTCGCGGGTGACCTCTCGCGCGCCCCGCAGCAGGGGCCGGCCGCGGCGCCCCGTTCGCTCGACGCGCACCTGCTCGCCGCGCTCGGCGAGGCACTCCTTCCCGAGTCGCTCGGCGCCGCAGGCCGGGCGCACGCGGTGCGCGCCTTTCGCGAGTGGATCGCCGCATACGTGCCCGTGAGCGAGGAGATGCACGGGTACGGCCACGCGGAAATCACGTACACCGTCGCCGATCCGGCACCCGGATGGAATGCACAGCTGCAGGGCATGGACCTGCTCGCGAAGAAACAGTTCGGCGCCGGCCTGGCCTCGCTCAAGCCGGACAAGCGCGACACGCTCGTGCGCGCCCAGCTCGCGAGCGTGCGGAACGGCCGGCTTCCGGCCAATCCGCTCACGGCACCGCACGTCGCGGTCGCGCTGCTCGCGCACTGGGCGGCGTCGAGCGAGGCCGTCGATTTCGCGTACGGCGTGCGCATTGGGAGGGACAACTGCAAGTCGCTCGCCGATTCGCCGCACAAGCCGCTTCCACTCGCGTCGGGCGGCAAGAGCTGATGGCGCCGCGCGTGATCGAAACCGACATCTGCATCATCGGGTCCGGCATCACCGCCGCCATGATGGCGCTCAAGCTCTCCACCTCGCATCGCGCCAGGATCACGATCGTCGAAGCGGGCGGCCCGACCGTTCCGCTCGCCGAACGCTTCGGGCACCGCGCTCGCTGGCTGGCGTACGGCGAGACGCCGTGGCCCGGCGATCACCTCAACGACCAGAACGCACTCGGCACCGCGTACGGATTCTCGCCGTCGATGAACCTCGGCGGCCTCGCGATGCACTGGGGCGGCGTCACGCCGCGGTACTCGCCGGAGGATTTTCAGCTCAAGACCCTGTTCGGCATCGGCTCCGATTGGCCGATCACCTACGACGACCTCGATCCGTTCTACCAGGAGGCCGAGGAGCGCATGGGGATTTCAGGCGAGCAAGGCCCGCCCGAACTCGATCCACGATCGAAGCCGTTCCCCATGCCCGCGCTGCCGCTCACCTACAATCTCGAGAAACTGCGCGCGTGGACGTCGAAGGCCGGCATCCCGATGTGGAGCCAGCCGAGCGCGAAGAACTCCGTGCCGTACGACGGACGCGGGGTGTGCCAGCGCTGCGACACCTGCTATCCCGTCTGCCCCACGGGCGCGAAGTACTCGCCGGACTTCACCATCGACGCACTGGTGAAGCAGGGCCGCATTCAGCTCATGCTCAAGACGCTCGTGCGACGCCTGCACGTGGACGATCGCACGGGCCGCATCACGCACGCCTCCGCGAATTCCACCGAGCGCCCGGCCGAGGAGACCGAGCTGCGCGCAAAGGTGTTCGTGCTCGCTGCGGGCTTCACCTGGAGCCCGCACCTGCTGCTGCTCTCGACGAGCACGAAGTACCCGAACGGCGTCGCCAATCGATCGGGAATGGTCGGCAAGTATCTGTGCGGCCATCGCAACGTCGCCGCGCAGATCAGGCTGCCGCTCGAGCTGTATCCGGGAATGAACACGCAGCATTCGCTCGTCACGAAGAAGTTCATGCGGCCCGGCCCGCTGACGAAGTACGTGCGCCACGACCTGCGCGTCTGGGAGTCGTCCGCCGGGCGAGAGCCGCGCCTGCGCGACGACAAGGGCGAGCTGCTCCTCCGCGATGCGATGCTCGACGACTGGCGCACGCGCGCCAGGACGGGCGCCGCGCGGGTCCGCGCCTATTACGACGTGATCCCGGCGAAGGAGAGCGAGCTCACGCTTGACGCCGGCACGAGGAACCGCTGGGGCGACCCGATGCCGCGGCTGCAATTCCGCGACGCGCCGGAGTCCGCCGCCCTGCGCGGGTACACGGAGGAGACCATTCACGCACTGTTCCGCGAGATGGCGAAGGCCGGCGACGGTGCGGTGATCTCCACCACGCCGGACGCCGGCGACATCGGACAGGAGCATCCGGGCGGCGGCTGCCGTATGGGCTCGGACCCGGTGACGAGCGTCGTGGACAAGTGGGGACGCGCGCACGACCACGAAAACCTGTTCGTGGCCGGCGCCCCGACGCACGTGACCGCGAGCTGCTGCAACGGGACGCTCACGTTCGTCGCGATGGGGCTGCGCACCGCGTCCAAGGTGGGAGAGGCGTTTCCCCCTGCGGCGCCGCGCTGACACCCTGGCGATGGGACGGTTCTTTTTTCGGCCTGGGGAGTACCATGTAGCTATGCCGAACCGCGCCGCTCGCCCGTTGGTCCTGATGCTGGTGCTCGTTGCGTCCGCTCCGGCGGCTGCGCGCGCGCAGGTTCTCCGCGATCCCGATGCGGTCGCCTCGCCGTCGTCGGACCCGAGTTCACCGGTCGGCGTGCGGACCGTGCGGCGCGCGCAGTCCGAGTTCGAGCTCCTGCATCTCGACAGCCTGCCCAGGGCGAGGAGCGGCCGTCCGGCACAATGCGACGAGCAGGTCGGCAACGTCTGCTACTGGTACGACGAGAAGGGACCGCCGCCGCCGCCGGAACCGCTGTCGATCAAGCGGGCGCGCGACGCGCTCATCTCCATGCTCGACTCGGCCGCGATCCGCGCGCCGTCCGACCGATGGGCGGTCGAGCAGCGCGTCCGGTATCTCGCCGACGCCGGCCGCCTGGACAGCGCGCTCGCCGCCGCGAAAGAATGCAGGGTCGGCGGCTGGTGGTGCGACATTCTCGGCGGCTTCGCGCTGCACCTGCTCGGCAGGTACGACGCGGCCGACAGTGCGTACTCGCACGCGCTCGCGCAGATGCTGCCGAAGGATCGTTGCGACTGGCGCAGCATCGACATGCTCATCGACGACGACACGCGTCAGCAATACCGGCGATTCCCGTGCGGCAATCCGGAGCGCGACGCATTCGAGAACCGCGCCTGGTTCTTCGCGCGGACGCTCTATTCGCTCGACGGCAACGACTCGCGCACCGAGCACTACGCCCGCAAGACGATGGAGATGATGCTCCGCGACGCGCCGGGCGTCACCGTGACCGATTCGCAGGAGGACGACCTGGAGATGATGCTGCGGTTCGGCTGGCCGCGCGCCTGGGGCGTGAGCACCACGAGCAGCTCGACCCGGAGCGGCTTCTCGATGGGCATGCCGCGCCGGGGGCCGGAGCGGGGCCAGGTACTGCGCGACGTCACCAGCTACGAACCGGTTCCGGCCTACCGGTACGTGCCGCCGGGATTCGTGCTGAACAATCCGGCGCTCTCCGATTCCTCGAACTGGCGCCTGCAGCTTCCGCCGGTGATCGGACGTTACGCGCCGGCCTATGCGGTGTCGCTCACGCCGCTCGAGCACCAGAAGGCGATGTTCAAGCGCGGCGATACCGCGCTCGTGGTGATGGCGTACGACGCGCGCGTCACGAAGCAGCTCGCCGGCGGGAAGCTCACGGCGGCGCTCGTCGTCGCCCCGAACGAGAAGCCGGCCGACTACGGCAAGATCGTGCACAGTGCGCCGGAGACCGGCGTGCTGATCGCGAGGGCGCCGTGGGGTCCGCTCCTCATGAGTGCGGAAGTCTACGCGCCCGAGAAGCGGGCGGTGGCCCGCGCCCGGTACGGCGTGAACCCGCCGTTCGCCGTCGGCACGCGGGTCACGCTTTCCGACCTGCTCTTCTACAAGCCGTACGGCACCTTCCCGGGGTCGGTCGAACAGGCCGCTCCTCACGCCGTTCCCACCGAACGTCTCCGCGCCGACGAAAAACTCGGCGTGTACTGGGAATCGTACGGCACCGATCCGAACGGCGAGAAGATGAAGGTCTCGCTGACCGTGGTGCGCGAAGTCGAGGAGAGCGGATTCCTCAAACGGCAGGCGAAGGCGCTCAAGCTCGTACACGAGGCGACGCCGGTGATCGTCTCGGTCGAGGATCTTTCGGCGCGGGGATCGGGCACCTCGCCTCGCGCGCTCGAACTGGACATCCATACACTGACGAAGGGATCCTACATCGTCCAGCTGGAGATCGAGGTGGCGGGACAGTATGTTGTGAGGGCGGAACATCGGATAGAAATCATCGCCCCATGAAACCGTTCGCCAAACCCGGATTCACGCTCGTCGAGCTGCTGATCGTCGTCGTGATCATCGGAATTCTCGCGATGATCGCGATTCCGACGTTCCAGGACACGAAGGGAAAGGCGATCATGTCCGCGATGAAGTCCGACCTTCGCAATCTCTCGACGGCCGAAGAGGGATATCTGTTCGACCACGACAGCTACACGGCGTCGCTGAGCGCGATCAACTACAACGCGTCGCCGGGCGTGACCGTGACGGTGAGCGCCGCGACCGCTTCAGGATGGTCCGCGAGCGCAACGAATCCGCAGTCGGCTCCGGTGACGTGCGCGATTTTCCACGGCAATGTGCCTGCGCTCGCGCCCGCGACGATCGAGGGTGTCATCGACTGCAGATGATCCAGCGATGACCGGACCTCGAGAAGATTGGGATACGGACCAATGTTTGGCCGTTAGTGAGTCAATGCGTACACGATGAAGTTGACCCCCATCTTGTACGCCTCGTTCGACGCCTCGACCGGCTGAAATCCCGTCGCCGAGAACTCCCAGAAATTCGACACATCGGTGTTGAAGTTGATCATCACCATCAGCCGCTTCTTGGGATCGTTGTCCTGATATATCCCGCGAAAGATCGGACGCGTGCGATCGTAGTACTGCGGCACGATGTCGAACGAGTTGATGTCGAAGAACGAGTGGAAGATGGGATTGGCCGGCGTGAGGTCCACCACGCGCCCCTCGGGGAGCACCCGCTTCATCTGTTGCGTGAACGTCGCCCATCCCTGGAAGCCGTCGCGCCCGTCGTCGCGGAAGTCGTCGAAGATGATGAAGCCGCCCTTCCTCAGGTACGCGCGCAGACACTCGGCTTCCTTGTCGCTCATCCCCCAGTAGTCGGCCTCGGCCATGTAGGCGACCGGATACTTGAACAATTGCGGGTCGTCCGGCGCGATCACGGTGCTCTTGTAGAGCAGCGGATGCAGCGCGCTGATTTCAGCCAGGATCCGCATGAGGTTCAGCTCGGAGTTCGGATATCCGTGCGCCCACGCGGGCAGGCCGCGATAGTAGAAGCCGGAGGGGCTGTTCGTGGTGAAGCTGAGCCGCACGAGCGTGAAGCGGCCATCGTACGGGATCTTCTCGACGACCGGGTCGACCCGGAAGCCGGGATTGAATCCGCGCCCCCGCTGCGCGAGGAGCGGCGCGCCGAAGAGCATGAGCGCGAGCAGGATCCGGCTAGCTTTCATTCCCGAATCATACCTCCGCCCGGAGCGATCGTGCCAACTCCCCTGCGCCGTGTCATCCCGCTCGCGTCTCTCGCAACCGCTGCCGCGCTCTCGATAGGTGCCGCCCGCACGGAATACCGCCACGACAACGGCCTCGCGCGCACCCCGCCCATGGGGTGGAACAGCTGGAACCACTTCGGCTGCAATGTGAGCGCGAAACTCATTCGCGACGTGGCCGACGCCATGGCGGCGAGCGGCATGCGCGACGCGGGATACCAGTACGTCACGATCGACGACTGCTGGCAGGTCTCACGGGATGCGAGAGGCGTGATCGTCGCGGATTCGGCGCGATTCCCGGGCGGCATCAAGCCCGTCGCGGATTACGTGCACTCCAAGGGACTCAAGTTCGGCATCTACACCGACGCCGGCCGCCGCACCTGCGAGGGCCGGCCCGGCAGCTACGGCTATGAGGATCTCGACGCGAAGAGCTACGCACAGTGGGGCGTGGACTTCGTGAAGATCGACTGGTGCAACGCCGAGGGACTCGACGCGCCTTCGCAGTACGCGAAACTGCGCGATGCCCTGCTCAAGAGCGGACGCCCGATCGTCTTCAGCATTTGCGAGTGGGGGAGCAACCGGCCCTGGGAATGGGCGCCCGCGGTCGGAAATCTCTGGCGCACGACCGGCGACATCCAGGATCGATGGAACAGCGTGCTGACCATCGTGAATCTCTCATCGCAGTACTGGCACGTGGCGAAACCCGGCGCGTGGAACGATCCGGACATGCTCGAGGTGGGGAACGGCGGCATGACGCGCGACGAGTACCGCGCACACTTCAGTCTCTGGGCGATGATGGCGGCGCCGCTGACGGCGGGAAACGACGTGCGCACGATGGTGGATTCCACACGGGAGGCCGCGGCGACGCGCGACATCCTGCTCAACAAGGACGTGATCGCGGTCGACCAGGATTCGCTCGGCGTGCAGGGGATGATCGTCGGGAGCAACCCGCCGGACCTTCAGGTGTGGGTGAAGCCGCTCGCCGACGGATCGCGCGCGGTGCTCCTCTTCAACAGGGCCTCCGTGCCGTCGCCGATGACTGCCGACTGGGGACGCGTCGGGCTGAAGACGAAGCAGGCGCGCGTCCGCGATCTGTGGATGCACACCGATTCGAGCGGCGTCACCGATCGTTACACCGCGACCGTGCCGTCGCACGGCGTGGTGATGCTGCGGGTGTGGCCGACCGGCAACTGACCAAGGGAACAATCGGAAGACGCGGCCACTCTTAACGTTCGTCCGTTGTCTCCGTCTAGACGCAGCACGTTCCCGTGCGTGCGCTGACCTTCTCGAGGATGCCCTTGATGAACCGGTACCGCGCGCCCATCGTCCGTTTCGTTCTCGCTGCGACGCTGGCCGGCGCGGCTGCGTGCGACAGCAGCAAGGTGACCTCCTCCGCCACCGGCACGAAACTCGTTCTCAATCCGTGCAGCACGTCCGGCACGCTGACGCTCGCCCCGGCGACCGCGGCACGCATCGACTGCAGTGCGGGCGGAACGACGCTGACCCTCGCGGGAAACGGCGCAAGTTACCTGATCGTTCCGCAATTTCCGACGGACCAGGCGGCAAACCAGTTCGTGGACTATCAGCTGTTCACGGGCAACGTTGCGGCCGCGTCGGCGTCGATGAGCCGGCTCGCCTCGGCGCGCCTGAGCATGCGCGCGGCGGGGCTCGCCGGCGGCATCGCTCCGAAGGGCCGCAACCTGACGGCGCAGCGCGCGGCCGAGAAGGCGCTG
>OCZT010004605.1_pt1 | contig 13869 bp, 13 predicted proteins | sample 1539031 | NCBI WGS metagenome assembly OCZT01 (sample SAMEA3539308, study PRJEB22396) | soil metagenome | biome: tundra; feature: field; material: soil | place: USA | collected 2010-05 | depth 0.15 m
CTATAAATAGAATGGCCGGAGACGCAGCCCTCGCCTTAGCGAAAATATCGCGCACATTGCCGGCCGCGTGGCCAACGTACAGACCTTTGAGGTCTGCAACGGTTGCCTTGACGAAACCCAGTGAGCCCTCATTTGCCATGGTGCGCGCAATCTGGGTCTTGCCCGAACCGGCCGGACCCTCAAGAAGGATTCCAGTGGGGATGGATACGCCCCGGGCTCCCCATCCTTCTGCGTCTTTCAATATGGCGCAGGTTGTTTCGAGTCGCGATCGCGTGTCAGCGCTCACGATGAGACTGGCCCACGTAGCGCGTACATCAACGGTTGGGTTGGCAGCGCCTCTGATCTGACGAACAACCGAAGCAAAATCTGCCGATCCGCCTTCTTTGCCTGCCAACCGTTGTGCCAGCATCGAAATATCGCGGCCGGACATCCCCTGCATAAGGTTGGAGGCGTTGGCGGGGAGCGTCCCCTTGTAGCCCGCCTCTGCGAGCTCCTGGTTGAGGATAGCCAGTCGATTCTTCTCATCGGGCGGAGTCAGTTCGATTTCCATTCCGAACCGTGACAGTATTGCGTCGTCGACGACGTCGCGACGGTTTGTGGCGCCGATGACCCAAACACCCTCTTCTTTCCCCGAGAACTCGGCAAGGAACGCATTAGTGATCTCCTGAGAGATGGTGTCGGTATTTCCAGACCCCCTCTGGCCGAAGATAGCGTCAAGCTCATCGATGAAGAGAACGCACGGCTTATTACGTCTAGCATTCTCCCAGAGTTCTCGAACCGCGGCAGCGCTCTCGCCGAGATTGGCCTTCTTTAGCGTATTCACGCCAGCCTTTGTAAAGGGAATGCCAGCGGCGACAGATACTTTCTGAGCTAATAGCGTCTTCCCAGTACCTGAAGAACCTTTCAATAGAAGGGCTGTTGCCATCTGCGTCGGACCCAATAACCGCTCCAATTGCTCGACTACTTCGACCAATTGCTCGGTCGGGAGGTAAACGGTTTGGAAGGCAGTTTGCATCGACGCGAGGCTCCGGAGTTTACCCTTCAATAACTGTCGGGCCTGTACCAAACGATCGCGCCGCGCCTGTGCATTAGCAACTCGCTCGAACTCAGCCAGGAGCAATTGGATCTTTCTTTCTTGCGCTAGCAGAGCCCGGTCAACCATTGGGGCAATGACAACTTGCCGATTCGTTTTGGGCTTCAAGGCCTGCAGTTTGCGGCGCGACTCGACCCGTGTTCCATAGGAGATAGACACAGCCGAAACGCCGTCGATATCAAACGAGAGATAAGCCTGAACCTTTCGGTCCCGGTTAGGCGTAAGTGCAATGTTCGCATAGTCATATAGGCCATTCTGCGAAGGGCGCATGCGAAGCAAATTTGCGGGATCATCTTTGCTTGGTACAACGGCCAACAGACTGAAGTTGCCGTTGAGTTTGAAGTGTCTCTCCGATGCCGCGGCCATCTCAAATGAGCGCAGACCACCGCACGCGCCCCGAACGATTCCCCAGTAGATCGATGAGCAGAAGGCCGCATACGCTTTATCCAACTTCTTGCTCGCGCGTGCAGAGAACTCGGTCCAGTCGGCCGGCTGAATACATTCGGCGAGATCGCGCTCAACGTCAGCCAGCTCACTGCCTACCTTCGCCATCCTGCTATCGAGATAAGTTTGAATCGTCATTGCTGTGTACCTCAGTTCCCACACAACCATAACGCGAGATACTCCGCTAACCTAAAAATCTCACATCGACCCAATCTGCAAAACACGCAGCTTAGTGTTGTTCCCACGAAGAAACCGTTAGTCTGTCAACAGTGGCAGTGGTATAGTCAAAGGGTATCAATTGACGGCCAGTCGCGCCCGGAGGAATCATCTGTGTACTTCAAGAAAATCATTACCGCAATAGCGCTTGGCGTATTTCCATCGCTCCTTATGTCGCAAGCGATGCCCACCGCATCTCGCCGGCTCAATGTGCAGGTAGGCGGTTTGTTCTCTGCTGCAAATCCTGGTATCGCCAGCGACGCAACGATTGTCTATGGCCAGATGAACTTTAAGGGCGGAGGCGTCTACGCAATAATCGACCCCGCCAACCATTTGGGCCTAGAGCTGAGCGCTCGCCAGGTATTCGGAACCGAGGGCGTTCATGAGCGCACCTATACCATTGGTCCGCGGTTCTACCTGACTCGTGGACGATTCATGCCCTATGGGAAAGTTCTCTTCGGGCGCGCAGTGTTCAATTTTCCGAACAATTTTGCAAACCAGGCATTCACAGAGGGAGCTTTTGGGGGAGGTGTCGACTACCGCCTCACTTCGCTGCTCTACGTTCGCGCCGACTACGAGTACCAGAGGTGGTTTTCGTTTGGAACGCAAGTGAGTGGTTTCCCGGGATCGTTGAGCCCGAGTGTTGCGTCATTCGGGGTTGCCTATCACTTCGGTGGAAACGCCGATTGCGAATGCGGCCGCTACTAGAAACGCGGTCGCTTGCAAAAGAGGAGTGTTGAGTAAACATGGCAACCAATGATGTGCCCGAATTGCAGCAGCTTGCGTTACGCAGCCACAACGACCTGGTACTGCCGGCGAACGTAAAGGCGACGCCAGAAGAGCTTTCTCTACTAAGCGAGGTTCTGGACCCTAACGAGACAATCTTTGATTCGCCCGAACACACTCATCAAGCGTTGTGCGATGTGGGCTATCTAACCACGGAAATTGTTTCGACAAATATCTTCTTTGCGGCCCGCATGAATAAGCCTCTAATTCTAGAAGGCCCGGCGGGTGCGGGTAAGACCGAGTTGGCGCTGAGCGTGGCAAAAGCAGAGAAGATGCGGCTCATCCGCTTCCAGTGCTACGAGGGAATCTCGGACAAGCAAGCGATGGGCGACTACAACCGGGCACTGCAAGAGATGTTTGTACTGCTCCAATCCAAAAACCAAACATGTAGCTGGGACCAAATGCGGGCTGAGATTGTCGGGAGGTCCTACTTTATGCCCGGCCCTTTGCTTGAAGCGCTCGAATCGACCGAACGCGTTGTCCTCTTGATCGACGAGCTTGACAAGGTCGACCACGCCTTTGAAGCGACTCTTCTCGAGATTCTTTCAGTCTGGCAAATGTCGGTCCCCCAAATGGGCACGATCAGCTCGGCAAATCCTCCGTTCACTGTGATCACTTCTAACCATGAACGACATCTCGGCTACCCAATCCTCCGGAGAGCAATCTACCTGCCGATCGAACATCCCACTGCCCAGGTCGAGGCGGCAATCGTTGCACGCAAGACACCTGAGCTATCTCACGAACTACATTGCTTCATTGCCGGTTTTGGTAAAGCGTTGCGCGCCTATCCGATGGAGAAGTCTCCATCAATCTCAGAGATTGTCGATCTTGCAAAAGCTTTGTCGCTCCTCGGTAGAACGACCATAAGTCCGACCGACAAGGATGTTTTATTGCCGCTAATCGCGAAGACGGACGGAGATCGTAAGAAGCTCTTGATGAAGAGTACGTTCGAAAACATGATTGATCTGGCAGGCAGTCACTACAAAGAGTTGATGGCGCCTAACCCTGCGCCCACGGACATTGTCATACCCAAGGCTAAAGCTAAGTCCGTGCCGATGATCGCATGTGAGGTTATTACACCCCCTAAAGTTACAAAAAAAGGGTGGGACGCGTGGGACATGCGCAACGCTTTACGGCTCTCAGTATGGGTCATCGTAGCGTTCTTCGCGATGAGCGTTGGCGCTCAGCAATCGCAGTCTGTAAAGTCTGAGCGGCCCCCCGAGATGGTCTATTATGCCAACGCTTACGCCGACTACTACCACGTCCCGAGGGAGATTGTGTATGCGGTGATCACTCACGAGTCGGGGTGGAAGGCAAAGGCGGTATCGAATATGGGCGCGATGGGACTGATGCAGTTGATGCCCGCGACTGCGGCATATTACAGCGTTTCGGATCCATTTGATGTATCCCAGAACATCGGCGCCGGCGTTCATTATCTGGCGGATCTGATTGCCAAATTGAACGACTGGAGACTGGCGATCGCCGGCTACTATTGTGGCCCCACCTACCCATTAATGCGGGGACTCGAATACGCGAACAAAGACGTCGTCCAGTACGTGAATGCAATACAGCGTCTCTATACCCACGAGTTGTCCATTTCACCGACGCCAGAGGTATCACCCACAGCATCTCCGACAGAGCCCATTCAGCAAGACACGCAAGAGGTAACCCCATGATCCGTCGCGCCCTCGCAACATTTACCGTATCGCTAGCCGTCGTGTCCACGTTCGCGCAGTCGACAGACAAGGCCTGCCAGTCTTCGACTGCAAAGAAACCCTCGGCCGCAGTTACGAGTTCTAAGGTCAAGCCCGCAGTTCATATTGCGAAACCTTCCGCGGCGACGTCTACACCGCCCAAAGCGAGTGCAGTATTGCCCGTTGCGGCCAAGGCACCATCGGTTCCCAAGCCATTGCTTGTGAGACCATACGTGGCGACTGTAGGCGCTCCCTTGAGCGCGCCGCCATTGATTGCTCCGGTCATCACGCCACACCCCAGAGACTTATCAGTCCATCCAAATTTGGAATTTGTCCCGACGTCCAACGTGGTCGTGCGCGATATGCATCTGCGTCCACTATTCACGTCCACTATTCATGTTGGAGAACTTGTAACCTCGCTTGTGGTGGGAGCGCCAACCCTCTTCGAAGTTGAGCACAAAGACACCGAGCCAAACCTTATCTTTGTGAAGCCGTCGACCCACTTAGCGGCTGAAAGCAACCTGCTTATTGCCCTGGCATCCGGTGAGACGATCAGTATCCGTCTCATCTCTCCAGGGGATGCCGGTTCGACCGACCCGACTGATTTTGTAGTGGATTACAGGGGACGGAAAAGCATGTTTGAGAGCCGTGCGGTCGTACTGGGGACTCCCGGTAGGGACCTTACTGAACCGTCGCAAGAGAATGCTCGTGCGGTTGACCCTAGCGAGCCCCTCCGTTCTCATCCGGAGATCACCGTTGCTAGACACTCAACTAGCCCGACCACTTCGGCGCACTCGACCTCTGACCTCAACACGGACACCGCTCTCAATCATCAATTCGTAGTTGGAGCACCGCATTGGGTGACAGTTCCCGAATTAGCCAAACTGATCAAGGCCAACGCCAAGGCTCCGAACTGCATTGCAATCGCGATCGGCGACATCAGGCAAGAGGGCGACAGTATGATTGTCAGCTTCTCGATCCTCAATATCAGTAACCACTGGGTCAGTATCATGCCGCCGCAAATTGAGCTAACGAACCCACTACTCAGCAAGAAAGACGCAAAGAAGCAGGGATCCTTTGCGCAGCCAATAGCGGCGACGGATTACAAGTTGGACGACCCAAAGCTAACTCCGGGAGCTCGAGCAGATGGCTCGATTACATTCCCGAAGCCAGACGCCAAAATTTCCAAGGAAAGCCTTTTACTTCATATCGCAACATCCGCGTCCATCGACACGCCGGTTTACTATCCACTGCCATTCGTGGCCCCATCGTCTGAAGAAATCATTGCGCAACAGGGAGGTACAGATGCCCGTACTAATTGAGAAGCAGCACCCGTTACCAGCCGAGGAGACGGCAACCCCGGTCGTGGGCACGGTCGAAACCCCGGAAGCCAGTCAGGATAGAGGCTTCTTCGTGTCGCGGCGGAAGGTGGACTTCGGGCAAAATAGCAGCAAGTCGATGACGATTGCGGGCATCGCGGCCGTAGTCGCTATTGGTGGAGTATTCGCTTTATCTCACAAGGAAGGCGCAGGCACAAAGAAGCCGCAAGCGTCTACGGTCGCCGCGCCAGTGAAGCCGGTCGCTCAACAGAGCGCAGCATATCAGCCAGGCGACCGCGCTGTGGAGACTGCGGAAGGGAAGCGTGATCAAGCCGTCTCGGCCTCTGATATCGAAAACACGAAGAACTCCAATCCCGACGCAGACTCGTCTATCGCTAACCCAAAGCGTCAAATTGGCCCAGCGCCGCCTAAGTATGCCGCGACTCAGAGCGTGCGACCGAACCTCGGCGCAGTCCCTCCATTTCAGGCGCCGACTTATACATACGGAGCCACCGCGGTTCCGCCAATACCCACCACCATCGGCACGGCTGGAGTGACGGAGCAGGCGCGGCAGTACCAGGACGCGGTTACGAAGCCGTCGTATGTCTTCGCGGCGCAGCCTGGATCTAGTGGCGCAGGAAGTGATCTTGGCGCAGAGCCCGTCACCAATTTTGGGCTTGAGCCCGGCTTTCATCTCCCGGCCCACCTCGAGTCGAGCGTGAGTACGCTGGGTGGCGTTCCGGCCGTCGCAATCATTGAGTACAACTATGTCCGGGGCGGAAGGGTAATCATCCCAGCCGGGAGTCGCGTAATCGGCAAGATCGGCGGGGCCAGTTCTACAGGCCTCGTACAAATAACGTTCACGGAGATTTATCTGCCGAACGGAACAACTATACCAATCAGCGCTGTAGCCCTAGATTCCTCATTACACCTCATTAAAGGCGTCGTTACCGGGAAGAACACAGGTAAGCAGATCCTCCTCGGCGCATTGAGTAGCGCGGGATCGTTGGGGGCTGGCTTTCTAACTTCCAACAACAGCGGCGCCATCACACAGGCGGACTTGGCGCGGAATCAGATTGCAGCGAACATCGGCCGCTCTGGTGATCAAGCTATTCAGCAACTCCAAGTAGGACAATCGATCGTCGTAACGGTGCCATCGGGTGTGCTTGTCTACGTCACGTTCACCGCCCCTATTCGCGGAGGCACGGCATCAGGAGCCGTTCACACGGCTGCGGCGAAGAATTAGCCATTTCCACATAGGCAAGAGTTGGTCCGCAGCCAGCGAGTGAGCTTGCGAATTTCACGCGATAGGAGGAAGAAAATGCGCTTCGCACTCGAATTTGCTGTAGCCGTAATCGTTATATCCCCGCTGGCGGGCATGTTGGCAGGGCACGTATGGGCGCGAGCCAATCGCCAGACCCCTCTCGGTAGTCCATGCAAATAGAACTTTGACGTAATCCTGGCTCGTATCTTGACCTTCAGAGATCGGGACAAGGGGGAAATATACCAGCGCAATTAGTGGCAGTGGTATATAGTTGGGTTGTAGGAAATAAGGAGCAACTTCATATGAAATGCAATCTCAATTTCACAAGGACATCAGCGACCCCGGACTCGTTGAATGGTTCTTCGAATCGGGGCCGGTCCATGACCAAACCCGATGCAGACAAGTCCCGCCGTCTCACTTGCTGGCTCGCGCTGATCTTCATGTTTGGCGCCGTCGCGATTGGTCCGGCAATGGCTATCGCACAAAGCACCGGTGCGCAACCAACGTTCAACGCTACTGTCCAGGGCCAATCCGCAAGCACTGTGGAAGGCACTTTCGGCAACGTCGTCAACTATATCGGGAACGTAATCTGCCCGGTTGGGGCGGCATTGATGGTTGCGGCGACACTTGTGCAGGTGAAGAGCGGCAAGGGCTGGGTAGGTTCGGCAATTACAGCCGGCGGCTTGCTCGCGGTTAGCGGCATCACGAGGCTCATCGAGTCCTTGGTTATCAACGGCCAGTCGGCCCTGAAGTAGGTTCAGCCCCTCCTACGGGACGTTGCGGCGTAGGCCTCAACGTCCCCTTTCTTTGCACTCATTGGAATAAAAAGATGCCGACGCCCACGTTATTCAATGCGCTCTACTCGCTTCTCCTCACATGCGCGACACCCCTGGCACTGTTTTGCTTCGTAATGGCAGGGTTTCAGCTAAGGGAGGAAGGGGGCACTAATTTCTCATCGAATGGCGGCTTTTTCCGGTGGATACTCTGGGGCGCTGTATTCCTGACCTTGACCGGGATCTTTGCATGGTTGAGTGCAGAAGGATTTGGTGGAGCCTTCGGGGCGAGTGGAACAACGGCCGCATATACTGCGCCGATCGCATCAGCAGTAAAGGATTTCGTATACAACATACTGCGCGATCGTATTGTTCCAGTGATCGCCGGTGCCTTGGTTCTAAAGTCTCTTTTGGACACAGGGGAAGGGCGGAGTCCATTTCCGTCCATCATTGCAGCCCTATTCTTGCTCGGAGTTGGCGGGTTCTTCACTCAGGCTCAAGGGTGGAATGACGGATCTCAGTACGCAACCTCGAACATGCTCAAGAGCATGCTGAATTGGGCCATGACCTCTGTCGCCCCCGTTCTTGGCGCGATGTCAATTTATGGCGCAATCGTTCAGTTCGTTCGCAGACAGAACTGGTCAATCTATGTCATCGTCGGCGGCGGACTGTTGATGGTTCCTGTGCTGTGGACGCTTATTCAGAAATGGGCAGGAGTGACAGTATCATGACTTCAACCACCTCAAACTCTGCAATTCGTACCCGCCTCTTATCGTGGGCGTGCGCCTTACTCGCTTTGATCTTCGTGTTCGGTTTGGCGCGTCTTGCGATGAACCGCCTGCCCTTCATCGCCCTCCTTGCCGTTGCTGGATTCAAGTACGCCTCAATGTTCTACGTGGCCGGTCGCTTGATCGAGCAGATGTGGCGCTACGCCAGCAAAGCAGCGACAGGCTTCCTCGTGGGCACGCGGTCCGGCCAACTTGCGGCACAACGGCCAGAGCGGCAGCCGCGCAAGAGTTCGCTCCGCAAACAGATGCGGCAGCTAAGGCACGCACACGCTGTCAACGGGACGGACAGTGAGGTATCGCATGGGTAGCGGGAGCTTCTTGACCGGTCTAGAGGGCCTTACTGAGTGGTTGGGATATTTGATTCTCCCAACCCTGGCTGGCTTCTGCATTGTGATGGCGATCTACAACTACAGGGAAGGTCAGAACGGCGAACGAAGTATGGTTGCAGCCATCCTCTGCCTTATGGGTCCAGCCTGCGCCCTATTGGTGAGCGCGTGGGTAACGAAAGGACCGCCCTCCACAGCCCCTGGCGCAGATGGTTACACTGGCGCGCTTATGAACGCTCTCAACTGGGTGGGTAATGTACTTCTGCCTCTCCTTGCGGCTTACAACGTTGCGCGAGGCGTCCTCCAGTCACAGATGAAGCATTTCAATAGTCTGCAAGATCGATTCCACTATTTCATCGTGGCGTTCGGCTGCCTATCTGTTTCGGGAATACTGCGGCTGCTCGAGCACTTTGTCTTGACCGCGAAGGCGGTCTCATTCCTCCACTTCTATATCAATGTTTCGGGAGGTATCCACTCATGCCTTTACGTGTGAGTCCTGTCTCGCGCAACCTCAATGCGCAAATTATGCTCTTCGGTCTTGAGTTTGAGGATCTGATGGTCATAACTGTCCTGGGCGTGGCTGCGATGCTCGTCGGGCAGTTCCTCTTTTCGGATCGGTACTTATTCTTTCTGCCGATGAACTGGGCACTGCTGCTGATTGTTGTCTGCTCAAGCGTTCCCACGCTGATGCTGCTGAAGTATGGCAAGCCACGAGGGTATACCGCGGCGCTCTTCAATTGGTACACAAAGCCGCGCGCCTATTCAGGTCTTGAGCCAGACACCGAACTGGTCGGCCCATTCATTGAAGATTCCGAAGGAGACGAAATTGCCTAAGACGACAGAAGAAAGACTCAAAGAAATCACGCGGCCCGCTGTCTGTGACCTACTTCCCGTTCGCGACTTTCTCGATGATGTGATGATTCGGGCAGACGGCTCGTATGTCGCAGGCTTCCATCTGGGAGGCGCGCTTTCGTACTTTATGGATGACGAGGGACGCAACCAGACAAAGCGGACGCTCGAATCACTTTTTCTTACAATCCCCGAAGAGAGCATGCGTGTCCAGTTCCGTTACGAGGTGATCGAAAACGTTGGATCGCTGCTGGAACGATATGAGGCCGCGCGGACAACGACATTGCCGCACGTTATTGCTATGGACCAGCAACGCGTGGAGGACTGGCGCGGGGCCGATCGTGCTGGAGAGTTTCTGACGCGAGTTGCGGCCGTCTATTTCATTTGGAACCCAGAGGTTCACGCGAGAGGGATGGCGGAGTCGGGTGGTCCACTGAAGAAGAAAGACGATGCGAAGAACTCGGGCGGCGGCATCATAGGTTGGTTCAAGTCCCTATTTTCGTCCGTCTCGGTCTCCAAGAACATCACCGCATCCAGGGCAAAGCATTTCGAGAATCTCAATCGATTCGAATCGCTCATCATGGGCATGGAAACATCTCTCACTACTGCCGAGATGCGGCCTAAGCGCATGACTCACGAGGAACTATTCCTTGAGATCAAGCGATCGCTATTTCCTACCGAGCCCGACACCTGCCCACTGAGAACCTTTCCTTTGGCAGATCGTTACGTGTCCGCGCGTGAGCAACTCGCAGCGGTCTCGATACTTGGGCAGGATGAAAGCCACCTCAATATCAATGGTCTGCTCTGGTCGTGCGTGACGTTCAAGATGCCACCAGATTCGACCTTCCCGGGCGTAATGCGAGAACTGCTGACCCTCGGCTTCCCAGTCGTTATCAATTCGCACGTCACGATTCCGGACCAGCGCAAAGTCCTCGAGATGTACAAGAAGCGTTACAAAAAAATGCAGGCAGCGCTGAATGACGGAAAAGGAGGGCAGCGAACAGATATCAGCGCGTCGGTAGCTGCGCGAGAGATTCTTGACGTTCAGCAGCAGATCATCGCGAGTTCTGTGAAGACGGCGAAAATGAGCATTTCTGTGGTGATTAGAACATCCCAGCCAGCCTTCACGGACGGACAGCACGAAGCCGCTTTGCAGGAGATGGCCGCACGGACGCAGAAAGTAATGCACGTCATCGGGCGCATGAACGGGGCTCGCGGGTTCTCGGAGAACCTTGCAGTGCGCGACCTCTTTATAGATTCTCTACCCGGCATGGCGGGCGAGAATAAGCGCGACCTCGACCTCCTATCGGAGCACGCCGCAGACCTGATCCCGGTTGAAGTGCCATGGGAAGGCACGATGGATGAGCCGGCGATGCTGTTCAAGACACCCTATCGGCAACTCATTCCTCTGTCGCACTTCTCTCCAAGCATCGAGAACGCAAATATGATCCTTGCCGCTACCTCCGGCACTGGCAAAGGCGTCCTCGTTGGAAAGATGCTGTTGACCTACGCGCGCCAGGGAGCCAAGATTTCCATTTTGGAACGTGGAGATTCTTATGCGCACGCGATCGAGTATATGGGCGGGCGGATGCTCACAATGTCACTCGATAGTGAGCATGTAATCAACCCTTTCGATCTCGAAATAGGGCAAACAGAGCCGTCAAACGATCATGTGAGCTTTTTGAAGACTCTGATCCGCTTCATGATCGGCGAGAGCGGAGGCAGCGATTCGGACATTCTTGACAGCGCCATCCTCTTGTCCATCAAGGCAGCCTATAAGCGGGCTGCGATGCGGCTCATGCCTATTCCGACACTGAGTGACGTTCGCGACGAACTCCGATACTTCATCGATGAGGATAAGAGCGAACGGGTCAATGCGGAGGCAAAGCTCGCGTCAACGAAGCTGCGGCCATGGGTTGACGACGGGATGTATGCAAAGCTATTCGATCGGCAGACGACTGTCGACATGGACAGTCCGTGGCTCTACTTCAATATCGAGCAGTTGAAGGATGACGCCAAGTTAGAAGTGGCGATGAGCTTATTGATCGCCTACGCGACAACGAAACGCGCCCAGGGCAACGGGAAGCAGCGTTCAATCACGGTCCTCGACGAGTGCTGGTCCCTGCTGGAGACCAAGAGCCTTGGAGGCGTTGTAGTCCAACTCTTCCGAACGGCTCGTAAGCGCAATGCGTGTGTGTGGGGAATTTCCCAAGCGATCGCAGACTTCACGGGAACGCTGGATAAGCCAAATGAGTTTGGTGAGGCCATTCTCACGACCACGGCCATGAAGATGATCGGCAGACAAAAGGGGAACCTCAACGTTCTGCGGGATTTCGTTCATCTCAACGAGACCACCATCAACTACATCAAGAACCTGCCAATGACGGAGAAGGGAAAGAAGAGCGAGTTTTTGGGGGTCATCGGCGAGAAGGCCGAGACTACCTTCTCTTTCGAAGTGATTACGACGCCGCTGGAATACTGGCTCATGACGACATACTCGCGGGACAAGGATCTCAGAAACTATTGGCTACGAGGAGATCTTTCAGTCGAAGAGCGCCAAGTGCGCTACGAGCTTCTCTCTGCCAAATATCCCCACGGTACGGCAGGGCTCGAAACCTTACCAGAGGAGAATGAGCCCGACTTCTGGGGAGAAGCGGGAGCAAGTCTGAACTTACCTGATCCCTCAACGCTGGAAGTAGAAGAAGTTGTGGCTGTATAAACCGGAGGTCAACTGTGGCACGCATTTCCGAAATTACGAAGAGGATAGCGCTAGGCTGTATACCCCTCGCGGCGCTCGTCATCCTAACCCCAAAGCCGCAAGCGAGTGCACAGTTTGACATTTTTTCCGCCGTGCTAGGGACCCTGACGGGCATGGGGGACACGATCAAGCAGATCAACGCTGAAACCGCGGAGGTGCAGAATCTGCAGAAGCAGATACTGTACCCCATTCAAGAATTCAATAACATTCAATCGAACGCGACCAGCGTCGTGAACTCTTATCGCGGATGGATGAATAGTGTCTTTGGACTAAATCTTGCGAGCGCACAAACCACGTCCGGTCAAGCGCTAGAACGCCAGATGTTGAGTGGACTCAGCAACACCAATCCCTCAGCGCAGATGGGAAGTCTCTTGACCAACGTGTACGGGTCTCTTCCGAACCCTTTGCAAGCTACCCAAACCCACGTCCAAGCTATCGACGCCGGGGACGCCAGCGCGCAGGCTGGCATGCAGATGTCGGTGATGGCGGATTCGGCGGCTGCGTCGACGGTCCAACTCGCGAACGCGCTTGAATCCCAAGCTTTAACCACATCACCAGGGAGTGCTCCGCAGTTGGAGGCGGAAGGGCTAGCGAGTGAACTCAACAGCATGGCCATTGAGCACAAGTTGCTTGCAAACCAGCTCCGCGCTGAGGCGACACGCCTGGGATACAGGGGTGCTGAATTCAAGCAGGGCGCGACGAGCAGCAGCAAGGCAGTTCAGGGGATATTCGGAGGTGCAAAGTGAATAAGTTCTTAACAAAATTGGCAAGTAGTGACGCGGTCAAGCGCACGGGAATCATCGCGGTTGGGTGTATTGGATTTGGACTACTGACAACTTCACCCGCAAAGGGTCAGTTCGACACAGCCGCCATCATGGGATTTCTCACGACCATGAATGCCACTATGCAATCGGCCATGGCGGTGCCGATGCAAATCATGCAACAGGTCAACTCCGACATGTCGACCTTCACTAAGACGACCCTCTATCCTCTGCAGCAGATCCAGGCAGCGCAGGGCATTGCAACGCAGGGTTTGCACCAGGCTGAAAATATGCAGGGGATGATGAATATCTCCACAGCCAGCGCAAAGCTGCCCTCGCCGCAGCAGCTCGAGGCAGCGATGCTATCGAAGGACCCCAATCAGGGCGCCAATATCTCAATGCTGTATCAGCAGACGTATGGGACTCTCCCAACCGCTCAGACGGCGCCCAGCAGCGTGACGCTGGCGGTGGATATGGGCGATGCAGTGGCTATGGCATCCATCAAGAAGGCGATTGCTCTTGATGCCCTGGCGGACAGCGAAATGACTGTCTCGCAACAGTTGATGAACGAACTTCAAACGACCGCGCCTGGAAACGTGCCAATGATTTCCGCTCAGGCTGAGGCGTGGATATTGCAGGCGCACGCCTACACTCAATCCGGCACGGCTCAGTTGTTACGGGCACAGAGCGCGGAACTGGGATATACAGGCGCGACGATGAAGTTACACTCAACCCTCGCCGGCAATGCAGCCGGCGGAATGTTTGCGTTGCCAGTGGCGGGGCATTGATATATGGGCA
>OCZT010004606.1_pt1 | contig 13868 bp, 15 predicted proteins | sample 1539031 | NCBI WGS metagenome assembly OCZT01 (sample SAMEA3539308, study PRJEB22396) | soil metagenome | biome: tundra; feature: field; material: soil | place: USA | collected 2010-05 | depth 0.15 m
AGGCGGCGCCGCGCGCGCCGGGGGTGGCGGTCGAGCTACTTCGCCGCGCGCAGGAGCTGCTTCCGGCGGGTCACGCCGAGACCGACGCGACCGCGGCGGAGCTGTTCGACTGCCTCTTGCGCAGCGGACGGGTGAGCGAAGCGGTCGCGATCGCCGAGGAGGTCCTGGCGCGACCACACGACCGCGAGCTCGACAAGCCACTGCGCTTCGGCCTGATCGATGCGCTCTCAATCCAGAATCGCGGCCCCGAGCTGATCGAACAGACCGAGGCCGCGCTGAGCGATTCACCGGATATGCCGTTGGCCGATCAGGCGTTTCTGCTGGCGCAGAGCAGCTTCGGCCGGACGTTCTCGGGCGACCTCGTCGGGGGCGAATCGGCCGCGCGGCGGGCGCTCGAGATCGCCGAGCAGGCCGACGATACGGCCATGATCTGCTGGAGCCTGACCACCTTGGCCGTGGCCGTGAAGACGCAGGGTCGCTTCCAGGAGGCGATCGATTGCACGACCCGGGTGGTGTCCGAGGCATTCGGGGCTCCGGACGAGCAGGCACGTATGCGCGGCCCGTTCTTCATGCACGGGATGATCCTGTGCGACGCCGATCGGCTGGACGAAGCTGCGGCAGCGTTCCGCCGGGCGGCGGAGGAGTCCGAGCGGCTCGAGTCGTGGTGGCTGCTGCCTGACATCCAGCTGATGGCTACCGAGGTTCGGCTGCTTCAGGGAGACTGGGGCGAGGCGACGGCGGCGCTTGAAGGCGGAATCGAGTTCGCCCGCGAGTGCCCCAGCTTCGGGGCAGAGTATGTGTTCCATGCCGCGGCGGTGCTGGAGGAGGTCGCGGGACGGCCCGAAGCGGCCCTCCGCTTCCTCCGGCGGTTCTGGACGCTGGACTCCGAACGCGAGAACCGGTACGGGCACCGCTTCCTGGCTCCGGCGACGGTGCGTCTGGCGCTTGAGCTGAACCAGCCGAACACCGCGCGCGAGACTGCCGAGGCTGCGGAGCAGGCTGCTGCGCTGGCCGGCGGCGTGCCGAGCGTCGAGGCCGCCGCGCTGCGTTGTCGCGGGCTCATCGACAACAACGCCGAGAAGCTGCTCGCAGCTGTCGAGTTGGCACTGAAGAGCGGGCGCGTCCTGGACCACGCCGGCACCTGCGAGGACGCTGCGGCCGTGCTCGGCGCGGTTGGAGCCCGCGCGCAAGGACGCGGGCTGCTGGAAGAAGCGCTCGAACGCTACGAGGCGATCGGCGCCGACTGGTACGCATCGCGCGCCCGCGGGCGGCTCCGTGTCCTCGGGGGTCGCCGAGGAGCCCGCGGCAGCCGGCGGCGGGGCCTCACCGGGTGGGAGAGCCTGACCAAGAGCGAGCGCGCCGTGGTCGAACTCGTGGCCGAGGGGCTGACCAACCGGGAGGTGGGAAAGCGGCTGTTCATATCACCACATACGGTCAACAGTCACCTGCGCCGCTCGTTCCAGAAGCTTGGCGTGTCCACGCGGGCCGCGCTGGCCGCCAAGGTGAGCCAGGCAGCCAAAGATCACGCATTCGAGTGATGTCTCGGCGGGAGCGCCGCTGCAAGCTGCGACTGCGACTGCGACTGCGACTGCGACTGCGCCGAGCCATCCAACCAAAGGAGATCGCATGCCTAGCGTGGCCTTTGCTGCACCGCTGCTTCCCGGAAAAAGCGAGCAGGATCGCAATGACATCGGGTCGTGTACACCCGGCGGCGAGCGTCAGGCCGCCTACGAGGCCTCGCGGGCGCGACACGGCATCACCCGAGAGGCCGTCTGGATCCAGCCGACTCCAGCCGGCGACCTTGCCGTCGTGTACATCGAAGCCGATGACCTCCAGGCGGCATTCGCGGGACTGGGCTCCTCGCAGGATCCCTTCGACGTCTGGTTCCGCGAGCAGGTGCGCGACGTTCACGGGATCAACCTCGAGGACGGCTTCCCGCCCCCCGAGCAGATCCTCGACTTCCGCGCCGCAGTCGAGGCTCTGAGTTAGTGTCAGCCGAGCGGCGTCGCGCAAGCGGCGCCACTCGGCTAACGGCCTCGGCCGGCCTCCGGGCCGCATGGAGGCGGCGGTGCCCCCATCCTGCCTTACCGCGAACACGCGGGGGCACGGAAGCGGGTCTCTGCCCGCGCGGGGCGGTAGTCACGGAATTCGCCAACAGCAGGGCCGCGCGAACGCAAGCAGCGAGCGGCTCTGCTGCAAGCACGACCCCTCACAAAGCCGTCACCATCTGCTCCCGCGCGTCATCGGCCCACGATACGACCGACCGCCGGCGTCGACATTGCGGCGCGACCGGCGCGGTCAGCCCCGGCGCGCGATCCGCAGGTAGCCGTAGCTGTCGACGACGAAGCACACCCGGCTCGTCGGGCACGAGACGCCGGTGAACACCGCCTCGGGGTCGATCACCGCCGTCGACCAGTGCGGATGCGCGGCGGCCGGGTGGAGGCTCGTCGCCGCGCGCCCGTCGACGTCGACCGCCAGGCACAGCGTGCGGGCGTGGCATGAGACCGCGAGCTCGTCGTCTTTGTCGTGGAGCGCGCGGCGCCAGTGCGGGTGGGCGGTGGCGGGGTCGGTGCTGCTCCAGATGCCTCCCCCGGGGCCGCCCGCGGGGCTGTTGAAGTTGATGCCGCCGGCCGCGGCGACGCACAGCCCCGAGGATGGGCACGAGATCGCGTCGAGGCCGACGGGAACCGCCGTGCTGACGTAATGGGCACTGCCGCCTGGGGTGAAGGCGCCGATCTGCCCGTTGGCGTCGATCACGCCGCAGAAGGCGATGGTTGGGCACGAGGCGTCGATCAGGCCGGCGCCCGGCCCGTCGGGGCCGTGGTGCAACCAGGCTTGGAACCCGCCGAAGGGGTTGGTCGCGGTGAGGACGTCGCCGGGGTTCTCGTCGCCGGTAATGCAGAAGTGGGCCGAGACGCAGGACACGCCCATCAGGCCAGTCGGCGGCCCGTTGCCCCCGGCCTCGCCGTACTCGATCTGATGCGCGCGCCACGCGGGGACGCGCCCCGTCGGGTTGGTGGAGATGATCACGTCGCCGTAGCTGTCGGTGACCAGGCAGAACGACCGCGACGGGCAGCTGATCGCCTGCGGTGTGCCGACGTGGTCGACGGCCGCTCTGCGCCACGAGTCGGGGATCTCGGGCGTGTGGGTGCTGAGCACGTTCCCGTCGGCGTCGATCGCGACGCACAGCCGCAGCGACGGGCAGGACAGGCCGCTCAGTCCGGTGCCGATGTCGCTCGGCGGCGGGGAGATCTGCCAGCTCCCGGGCACGGTAGGGGCGGTGGAGCGCGGGAGGTTCGGGGAGCCGTCGACGGCGAGGCAGAGCGTGTCGGTCGCGCAGGCGACGCCGAAGGTGGAGGCCCCTCCCTCGTACGACACCGCGGTGGCATCGCTTCCGACCTCGGTCCACGCCGGCGATGGCGCGCTCGCTGCGGCGGTGGCGAACAGAACCCCCCGGGCATCGATCGCCGTGCACACGCCCGAGACACGGCAGGCGATCGCGGCGAGCGAGGAGCCGCGATCGATCCGCTCGGCGCTCCACGTGGCCGCCGGGTTGCTCGGATCGGTGCTGGTGAGCACGTCGCCGTTGGCGTCGCCGGCCACGCACAGCGTCGTCGTCGGACAGGCGATGGCCGTGATGTCGGGCGGTCCGCTGCCGGTGGCGGCGACGACGTGCTGGGCTACGTAGGTGGCGCCGCCGCCCGTCGGATCGGTGCTCGTAAACACCAGCCCGCCGCCGGCGACGATGGCGCAGAACGTCGCGCTCGCGCACGCCACGCCCGACTGGGAGCTGTTGCTTCCGGGCACCGCCGAGCTCGTCCAGGCATGGCTGCCGCCGGCGGGATCAGACGTCGTGTACACGTCGGCGGAATCGTAGGAGGGCACCACGCACAGGCCGGCGGTCGGGCACGCGATGCCCGAGCCGGTGCCGTCGGCCGGCAGAACCCCGGACTGCCACGCGCCGGGGCCCCCTGTCGGGTCGCTGGTGCTGTAGATGTCGCCGGTGCCGTCAATGCCGACGCACAACGTCACCGCGGGGCAGGACAGGCTCTGGATGCTGTTAGCGGTGGTGAACGATCGCCAGGCCGTGAGGCAGGTCACCGTCCACGGCGCCGAGCCGCCGGGGTCGGTCGTCGTGGCCAGCCCACCGCCCACGTCCGCGGCGATGCACAGGGTCGCCGACGGGCACGACACCGCGCCGAACCGCTCACCGCCTGGCCCGGCACCCAGACCGCCGTGCGCCCTGTCGCTCGGACCCGTTGGATCACCCGCCGATTATCCCCTGGGCGCAGGGGCCGCGACGGTCCGAGGGGCAGCTATCGACCGACTTGACGGCCCGAAGCAGAACCGGCCCGAAGCCCGCGTCTCATCAGGTGTGCGTCTGGCACGGGCATTAGCCGCGACCAGCGCAGTGCAAACACCCGCCCGCAAAGGGGGTAGCCTCGGCGCCCGTCCGGGGCCTGCTCCGCTCTGTCGCGACCCCGCGGCCACGGGACGCCGCCCTAGGCGCCACGCCGGGCGGATTCCTTTCGCATTACGGGCGTCAGCGGCGGCGCGACCGCATCGCCACGAATCCGATCCTCCGCGAGCGTCCCGCGGCCGGCCAGCGCGGTACCCGCGGAATCATGGAAGCACGACGGCGCTGTGGCCGCGGGCGCGGTCCTGCTGGTCGCCAAACTCGGGTCTAGCGCGGACCTCGGACCGGGGCTAATACGAGCTCGGTAGCCGGGGACCAACCGCCTCGCAGCGCCGCCGCCTGCACGCGGAAGCAGAAGCGCGGGTCGAGACGGATCTCGGGGCCGGCCGAGCGAGTCGTGCCCATGCACAGCTCGGGCACGATCGGATTCCGGCGTAGTTCCGCTCGCGGTCCAATGCAGTCGTCGCGCGATGCGCGGATTGGCGTCTCGGCACTGCTGCTTCGGAGTGAGAGGGCAGTCCCTTGACCGCCGCGCAGGAGGCCTCGCGTCTCGTCCAAGGAGGAACGGGCCTAGGCGCCGTCAGGACTGCCGCTCCCAGCGGGGAATGCGAGAGTGAGGCCGCGCCGGGCGCGCGGACGCGCGGGTTTCGTTCGTTTTCACGTTCGGAGTATCACGGACACAGCACCAACCAACGCTGATGTCGCCGTCGACCACGGCCGTGCGACACGTCGCTGTCAGCCACGCCTCTCATGCGTTGGCCCTGCGGCCGAAACCGGCTGGCGGACGCGTCGATCACCCCGCGCTCAAGGGCCCAGCGTCGAGCCGGCACACGCGGGCCTTCGGGTCGCGGTGTCAGCGACGCCGGAACCAGCGGCGTTCCCGACGGCGTCGAGGTGGTTCGAGCACTGGGTCTGCCCGTCGAGGTGATTCAAGCCCTGGGACTATCCGGCGTCGAGGCAGCGGCTGGAGCACGAACGGGTTGATCCGCAGGCGGGTGCCGCAGGCGAGCCGGGGGCAGGCCGTGTCGGTGCCCAGGCGATCGTGGTCGACCGCAAAGGCCTCGCCGCAGGCGGGGCAGCGCACCGTCAGCTCGTGGCCGTCGCCGGCGGCGGTGACCACGAGCGGCCCGAGGGCGACGCCGACGACGTGAGCAAGATGCATACCCCCACCAGAGTCGCCGCAGACCACCATGGATGCGAAGGGGTGGACGGACACCGCCATCGCCGCCTCGGGCAACACCAGCGTCACCAGCTCGCTGCCGGTGGCTGGACCGCAACCGCCGACGACATCCTGACCAAGGTACGCCGCGGACGCGTCGCCCTCAACCAACTAGCAACACAAAACTGAGACACCGCACTAGTTGGCTATCTGCTTCGCTCCCCGACGCGTGCTTGGCGGGCGTGTGGCCCCCAAAGCTCAGCACCCGCCGCCGCTGCCCGGAGAACGAGTGGCTGGCCTCTGCGCCGCCCGTAGAGCGCGGCGGAGGCTCGTCGCTCGCGCTGACGGTCTCAATGAGCGCCTTGGGGGGACCGAAGTGGATACCCAGCTGCCGCTAAAGCGTCACGGCGCTCGTCGGCCTGACGCTGCTCCGTCTCGCCGAATGCGGCCACGAGATCGGCGCGGGTTGCGTGGCTGGACCTGGTGCAAACAGCCGCGACGGCTGCCGATCAAGCGACTCGCTTTTGACGCCGGTCAAGGGCCTCAGCATCCCTCACGGCGCGGCTCCGCAGCCGACCACAAGCGAGGTCTCGCAGTGCCAGAGGTGCGCGGCGCTAGAGGCGCAATCGGCGGGCAGCACCGCTGCTCGAGGTGGGGATCGACACCTCTGCGGCACTCACCCTTAAGCAACCGGGGAAGGCGATCCTCGATCTTGCGGTCACACGAGACGTACCGGACCAAGGAACCCATGTCTTACCGGATATCTGGCCGTGCAGCACCGAAAGAAAGTGTGATTTTTGCATGAAGTTCTTGAATGGCGAGACCGGGACTTGAACCCGGGACACCACGATTTTCAGTAGTGTGGTCCTTGGTGCCGAAAACCGCCGATTTGCTGGGGGAATCCGATTAGTCTTTTGCTGGTCACTGGCCCACGGAAGTCCAGACTTTGCGGATCTTTCAGGTCTTTTCGGGCCCGTAAATCGACTCTCTGGCCCAATTGATCCGTCAACAACTCCTCCCGTGCTCACCGGCATGAAGCGATCCGCGGTGACTCGGTTGCCGCGGTGCCGTCGTTGTGAACGTGTGGGCTGCACGGTACGAAGAAGGTAGACGGGCTAGAGGACGGTTTCGCGGTCGGCTGCGCTGCCGGTCGACTGCTGGGTCGGCTCTCCAAGGAACTCCTCGAGCAAGCTTCGGATGCTCGGGTCGATACTCCGGCCGCTCTGCTGGGTGTAGATCTCGAGGGTCGTCTGCCATTTGAGGTGCCCGACCTGGCTCTGGACGAAGGGCAGGTCTTTGCCCGCCTGGAAGGACAACGTGATGAAGGTCCTGCGGAAGGTGTGCGGCGTGATATCTGCAGGCATAGGCGCGAGTCCTTCGGCGTCGCGGGTTTCGTTCGCGACGTCGGCGAGATGCTTGAGCCTGCGGCCGAGGTTGAAACGGTCGCCGCCGCCGCCGCCTCGGACGGTGAATACGAGCTCGCTAGGCGGCGGCGGGTGTGGGAGGGACGCGCGGTATAGGGCGAGTTCTTCGCGCACGAACGGCGAGAGGTAGATCTCGCGGATGCCGGCCTCGGTTTTTGAATCGGCGATGACCAGCCGACCGTGGGTGTGGTCGACTCGCCCCCACACGAGGGTCGTCAGTTCCGACGCGCGTACTCCGGTCAGCGCGAGCACGACGATCATCGCTCGGCGTCTCCGTGGCGCCCTGCGGTTTGGCCTAACGCGGGATAGGTAGATCGCGGTCGCCTCTGCGCAGCCAAGGTCGTCGGCGACCTGCGACCAGGTCAGTCCTTGGGCGCGCAGCTCTCGTGCCCTGTCCGCACGCACCAGGCTTCGTGGCGTCACTCCTGCGTCGACGGTGTCGGCCGCCTGGATCAGGCTCAGTACCTCGTCTGCTTCCAGATGTCGCCGCGGCGAGCCGCCGCGCTTCTTCATGCGCAACCCAGTGCGACCTTTGACTGGATTGCGCTGGACCGCGTAGTGCTCGCTCTCGACTGCTCGTTCGAGAATCTGCCCGAGTAGACGCAAGGCCTCGTTGATCGTCGACGCTCCAAAGGGTCTGATCGCCTCGCCGCGGCGATCAAGCAATGTGACGCCGTTCTCCTTGGCGACCTGAAGCCGGTCAGCCTCCTGCCGGAGGCGGTCGCGCCAGCGCCGCACGGCCTCATGTGTGATCTCGGTCAACCGCTGATCTTTGAACTCGGGAAGCAGGTAGCGGCTGAGAATGTGCGAGTAGTTGCGTACCGTGCTCGGTGCCGCGCCGACTGTCTGACGGTCGATCCAGAAGGTCGCGAACTCGTGAAATACCGGGTCGGCCTCCTCGGGATCGGGGTCCTCCACTGGAGGTCGCCAGACACCCGCTTTGATCTCTCTGAGCGTCTGTTGAAGGCTCCGCTCGGCGAGCGGCCGGTTCCATCCTTCGAGCTCGCTGCCCAGGCGAATGTTGACTCTGCGCCCACTAAGGCGTACGCGGAGCGTGTAGGTCAACACGCCCGTTGGACTGCGGTACTCCCTGATCTGTCCGCGCGGCTTTTGCCCTTGCCCGGCCATCCGTCATCGCCCTCCTTCCGACGTGCGACGTGGGTCGCACGGTGGTTCAGCCATCGTAGACCGGGTGAAGATTTCTCGGGCGCTTTCGCCGCGGTCCGTCCGCCCTGCCGGACGCCTCTTTGTCATCGTCCCGATCGGGCGCCGCGAGGGGTCTCAGCATTGAGGCCACGCGCTCGGAGTCGAACCTTAGGGGTGCCCGTTGACCGGTCCCAAGCTTGCACCCTCCGAGCCGTCCCGCGTTCTCGTACACCCAGGCGCGGCTGACCTGAAACGTGGCACAGATGTCTTCTACTGTCAGCATTGGCTTGGCCGGAGGCTTCACGGCGGCAAGCCGAATCGCCACGCGGTCAGCAAGGCGCTCCAGCTGTTCCTCGGTCAAGCTGAGGTGGTTATCGGCCTCCACTGGACCTCGCGATCCGCACGGCGAGAGCATGGTGAGCGCGTGCCGGTAGCCCGTCCATCTCTAGTGCAAGCGTCATCGGAGACGTGCCGCCTGTGGTGCGTTTGCCGTGTGGACGGCCACGAGCTGCGCGTGCAGGTCCTCGTGGGCGAGGCTTGCGTGCTCGAGCAGCCAGTCGGTGAGGTCGTATCCGTCGTCGCGCAGCGGCGCGAGCTCAACGATGCGCGGATGGGCATGGTTGGCGAGGTTGGCGCTGATTCGGCGGGCGGCCGCGCGGCCTTGGGTGTCGGCGTCCATGACGATCGTGACGTGGCGGCCGGCGAGGAGGTCCCCCCAGGTTGACCGCCACGCGTGGTCGCCGGGCACCGCGATAGCTGGTAGTCCGCGGGACCGGGCGGCGATCATGTCCGGGGGCCCTTCAACGAGCAGGATCTGCTCGGAGGTCTCGGCCGTTGGGTGGGGGATCAGCCCGACCCGGCTGCCGAGCTCGGCGAGCATCTTGGGACGGCCGGCGGGCTTGTAACGCAGCAGTCCTCGCAGTTCGCCTTGGGCGTCGCGGATCGGGATTGTGATCCGGCCGCGGTCGAGCCCTAGCTCGAGGGCGCGGATCGTCTCGTAGCGCCATCCGCGTTCGCGGGCGAGTTTCGCGAGCAGAGACGGGCGGCGGGACAGAGCAGTCTGCCAGCGAGCGATGTCCTGCTCGGTCACGTCCAGCGCGGGACGTTCGTCGAGGCCTTCACGCGCTCGCGTGCGCGCGCTCGAGCGCGCGCTGGCCTGCGACGGGCGGGCGGATGCGTTGAGCAGTTCGCGGGCGGTTTGTAGTCGGGTGCGGCGTTCGGTGAGTCCGTAGGCGATCATCAGGTCGATCGCGGCCCGTGGGGTATAGCCTTGCGCCATGCGGCGTCGTACGCCCCGCCCTCGGCCCCGCATGCGTGGCACTTCCACGCACCGCTCACCAGGTTGACCGAGCACGAGGGGTCGCGGTCTTCGCGGCGATGCGCGCCTGGATCGGCGAAGCACCGCACGGACGCCTCGAAGCACGGGCGTTCGGGGAGATGGATACCGAGCCTCTGATAGAAGCCGCGGATGTCGGCTCCGGGAAGGGTGAGCGTGGCCATCACATCGCCCTTCCGGTCTCAGCGAGTCGCGCTGTGATGTCGGCTGCGATCGCCCGGGCTTCGTCGCGGGTAAGCGTCAGAACGAGCGGGCCGTCGTAGAGCGTCAGCTCGACCGCGACCCCGTCGGGCGCTTCCCGTAGCGCTGAGGGTCCTACCGTGACGGTGACGCCCCGGCTGCCGATCGTTGTGAGCGCGATCGTCATGGTTCGACCTCGTGGCAGTCGGCGGGGACCTTGTCGGCGCCGAGCTTGTCGCTCGCTTCGGCCCAGTCGGGCGTGCGCATCACAATCCACGCAAACTCGCCGCCGAGCAGCGGGATCTCGTGTTGTGCGCGCGAGGAACATTGGCAGAGCTGGCGCAGGCTGAGCTCTCCTCGCCACATCGCGGCGATTCGCTCGTCGCGGGTCATTGCCCACAGCGCGCTGAACGCGTCGCACACGTCGGGGCGCTGGTGGCCGCCTGACGGCATTTGAGTCGACGCGCCGACTGTGTTGGTGAGGGTCGTGGTACTCATGCGCCGAGCCTCCGGCGGACCGCGTCGAGGGTCGGGCAGACCCATCGGCCAGCGCTGCATCCGGACCCCAGCGCGCGTAGCTCCTCGACCGTGCTGGCGGGCGTGATCGGGCAACGGCAGTCCTCGGCGCGCGGGCGGGCGAGCTCGTCGCGGATCACGTCGCCTCGCCGGCGCGCGGTCGCCTTGGCGTTGGCGGCGCGGGCTCGTTCGATCGCCTTGAGGCGTTCGCGGGCGGAGCGCTCCTCGTTCTTGGGGGTGGTGGACGTGGTCATGGCGTCACCCGCCGGTAGTCGAGTCCCGCGAGGTGGTCGGTGGTCTCGAGGTAGCTGGGCGGCTTGAGGCGCGCGTCTCGGACGGGTTGCATCAGCACGCGGTCGTTGTCGAGGACGCGGATGACTTCGACGAGGCGGTGGTGGTGGGCCTGGTCGATCCAGAGGCTGCCGCGCAGCCCGGGGTTGGTGGTAGAAGTGTGGGGTTGCATGTCGCTCTCCTGTGGAGGGCGGCTCGGTGGCGGGACGCCCCTTGCCCGGGCGTCCCGCCTAGCCGCCTTTGTTTACGCGGCCGCCTCGACGGCCTCGGGCTCTTGGTCCTCGCTGGGCTTGCGGTCGAGGAACTCGACGCTGTTGGCGATGACCTCGAGCTTCTGGCGGCGTGAGCCGTCTTCGGCCTGCCATTCGGAGTGCTGCAGGCGACCCTCGATCGCGACGCGGCGGCCCTTGGCGAGGTACTGGTTGCAGACCTGCGCCTGGTTGTTGAAGACGGTGACGTCGACGAAGTCGGCGCCGCGGTCCTCGCCGTCCTTGCTGCGCGGGCGCTGTACGGCGAGCCGCAGTCGTCCGACTTGGGTTCCCGAGCGGTCGTGGAGCTCGGGGGCTGCTGTGAGGCGGCCGATGAGGATTACGCGGTTGAGCATTTGGTGGTCCCTCCTTGTGGGGATCGGGTGGTTGACGTAGTCCGGTAGCGCCGGCCGGGCGGCCGAGCGGAACCGAACGCTCTGCTGAGGGGAAGGGAGCGTGCGACCTTGAAGCGAGCAGGCTGCCAGCCGGTGCAAAATCCGGCGAAGACAACCGGCACCCGCTCTCCGCAAGGAGCGAGGGGCCATTGGCCTGCGTCAGCCCGTTCCGGTCAGCTCGTTGGCCTGTGTGCGCGTGCGGCGTGAAGTCCACTTCGACGGCTGCAGCCAAGATCGTCAGCGCGAGCGCGGCTAGTGCGTAGACGGCGAGGACGCGGTGATTGCCGCCGTCACGGGCGGTGAGCCAGGCCGCGCCGGCTATGCCAAGGGCGGTCCATTCGAGGGGGAGCTGCGGCACGTATGGCAGCAGCCGGTCGCCCCAGCGGCCGAGAGCGAGCCCCACCGCGAGCGTGTTCTCGGCGATCAGCGCGGCGATCAGCAGGTCGCCGAGGCGGCGGGTCATCCGCCCGCCTGGCCAGCGGAACACGGTCAGCAGGAACGGGGCGGCGAGCACCCGCAGGTTGTTCGCGATCACGCTCGCGAGCTCGCCGAGCGTTCCGTGCAGCGTCGGGTGCGGATGGGTGCTCGGCGCGAGCGCGGGCGCGAGCCGTGCCAGCAGGACACCGAACGCGGTGAGCAGCCACACGCACGCGGCGGCGGCGGCGAGGCGACGGGCGTGCTCGCGGGCTGGCATCCGCGCCAAGCGGACGCGCTCTCCTGGCGCAACCGTGCCGGTGAACGCGAGTGAGCTTAGACCTGGGGGAGCCATTCCGAGACCGTCCAGCCGCCGTTCTTGAGCTGCGCGAGCTCGGCGAGGGTGACGTGGTAGGAGGCTTGGAGGCCGTCGTATTGGCTGTCGCCGCCGGTCTGCTCGCGCGTGACCACAACCCACTGCGTGCGGTTGGTGCGGCTGGGGGCGATGCTGATGATCTGCCCGCTGTTGTAGACGCGGCTCTGCGCGATCGTGCTGTCGCCGACGGCGGCCGCGGCTGCCTGCTGCTCTGAGAGGCGAGCGGGCCCGACGCTCAGCGCCGCGAGCTCGCGCTCATGAGCCGCGAGCGTCCGCCACGTCCAGTTCATGTACAGCGTCGCGAACTGCGTGATCGCGCCCGCGGGTGTGCTCCGCACGCTCGCGGGCGCCTGGCTTGCCGGAGCTGGCGGCGGGGGAGCGGGTGGCTCGCCGGGGTTCTGCGCCGAGTTGGCGGCAGGCGAGCTCGCCGTGCTGGTCGACGTCGCTGTCGATGTCGACGTCGACGTGGCGGCGGTGGTGGTGTGCTGGTAGGGGTTTGAGATTCCGCAGCCGGCGATCGCCGCGGCGGCGGCGGTCATGGTGAGCGTGTGCGCGAGCTTGTGCATGAGATCAATCGGTTCTTCAGAGGCCGGGTGGGTGCCGGACGCTCCACGTCGCCCACGAAGGGACGGTCGGGAAGACCCGCCAGCGCGGACCTGCCTGGCCGGCGTTCGGTCCGGTATCGGTGCCGTTGTAGGAGGTGTCGAACCTCAGCCCGGCGACGTACATGAACGCGTGGCCGTTGTCGGCGTAGACGGTCACGTACCGCCCGGGGCCGGGCAGCCCCCAGTTCGCCAGCTCGCCTGACACGAGCGCGTTCGGGCCGAGCACGCCGCCGGCGTGCAGGACGTAGGAGACGGAGCTCGAGCAGTCGTAGGCGGGCTGGAGGGTGTCGAGCGAGCAGCAGTGAGCGCCGCCGTAGATGTACGGCTTGCCGTACAGGCGGTTGCCGGCGCCGACCATCGCCCTGACCGCGGCGGGCGCGGATTGGCCGGCAGCGGCGAGCCCGGATGGCAGGATCTTCGTCTGCGTGCCGGGGACGAGCGGTAGCGGGATCCCGCTACCGCTGATGGCGGCCGCGCACCCGGGATCGATGCTGCTCGCCCCTGGCGCTTGAGTGCTGGAGGGGAGCTGTCCGAGTGTCGCGCCGGCGCCGGTCGGCGGGGCGAGCTCGATGTCGACCGGGTTCTTTGAGACGCCGAGCGGGCCGGCTGACTGCCACCAGACGTCGAGGCGGTACGGCTGGCCGTTGGCGATCAGTTGGCCGGGGCCTTGGCCGTAGCCGACGTCGCGCTTGTAGAGGATCTTCTGCACGCCGTTGTTCGCGACGCGCAGCCCGGTCAGATACGGGAGGTTTGAGAGCGCGTTCGCGTCGGCGAACGTGAAGCTGGCGCCGTTCGCAGGGTTGTGGTCGAGGACTGACAGTTCGGCGAAGCTGTCGGGGTGCGCGGGGAGGTAGGACTGGCCGGGGACGCCGATCGACCCGTAGTCCCCGCTCGTGGGATCGGTTGGGCCGCCGTACATCGTCGCGCCGACCCGGTACCACCGGGCTGGCTGGAGGCGCAGCGGCTGGGCGTACATGCCGGCCGCGACGGGCCCGCCGCCCGCTGGGGTGTCAACCGTTCCGGGCGTTGCTGCGGTGACGCACGGCGGGTTGCCGGCACCGGCGAGCAGCACCACCGGGAGCGCGCACAGCATCAAGCCGCCCAGACCGGCGAGCCACGGGACCTTTGAGCGCCTCCGTTGCGGTGGTCCGCCGAGCGCGACCAGCGGGAGCGGAACGGTCGATGGTCGAGTGATGACGAGCTGTTGCATCACGCCGTGGAAAAACGGTCGCGGTGGGTGTCGTGCCATTCGGGGGTGCAGAGCAGCCGCTGTGCCTTCCACGGGTCCCCGTCGGCGTCTTTGAGTGCTTGGGCGCGGCGTGGCTGGTCGTGCTCGGGGTCGCTCGAGCAGACCCAGTACT
>OCZT010004607.1_pt1 | contig 13868 bp, 16 predicted proteins | sample 1539031 | NCBI WGS metagenome assembly OCZT01 (sample SAMEA3539308, study PRJEB22396) | soil metagenome | biome: tundra; feature: field; material: soil | place: USA | collected 2010-05 | depth 0.15 m
ACACGCGCTCAAACCGCTCTCAATAAAAGATGATCTGCTTGAGACACTACACTAGTTCCTTAGTCCCTATTCCCTGTTTTAAGCTACTCCGCTTTCGGAGCATTCCGAGCCCGCACCTTGAACCAGATCGGTGTCCCTTTGAATCCGAACGCCTCGCGAATCTGATTTTCCAAGAATCGCTCGAAGGCAAAGTGCAGTTTGATATCGCGATCGGTAAACAGCACAAAAGTAGGCGGCGCAACAGCAGCCTGCGTCATATAAAAAATCCGCACCCGCTTGGCCATCGGCACCGGCGCGCGCTGGAAGTCGATGCGTTCCAGAAAGCGATTCATCTGCCCGGTAGTCACGCGCTTGCGCCGCTCCTCGGCTATCGCCTTTACTTCGTGCAGTACCCAGTCCATCCCTTTGCCTCCGGGGCCCTTGCCCTCAAGCGCGGAGAGAAAAATGACCGGCGCATAACTCAAATACTTCAGAACATTTCTCAGTTGCTTCTCGAAAACCTCGCGGTCGGCTGGCGGTTTGCCGTCGGTGCGTCCTGTTGTGACCGCGTCCCACTTGTTCACCACGATAATGACACTGCGCCCGCTTTCATGCGCATACCCGCCGATGGTTGCGTCGGCCCCCGTCACTCCTTCTGTTGCGTCGAGCACCAGCAGTGCCACGTCCGCGGCTTCCAGGTGCCGCCGCGCCATCACCACGCTCATCTTCTCCGCCATCAGATGCGTCTTGCCCTTGCGCCGAATCCCCGCCGTGTCAACAAACCGGAACTGGGTGCCTTCAAACTCGATCAACTCGTCCACTGCATCCCGTGTGGTGCCTGCGACAGGCGAGACGATCGCTCGCGACGTCCCCGTCAGCGCATTCAACAACGTAGACTTGCCAACGTTGGGCCGGCCGATAATGGCGACGGATGTCTCATACTGCTCAAACTCGCCGTGGGTACGGTGCAGGGAATGCGCGTCCGTCGAATCTCCCGGAAGCGCTTCCGCTTGAGTGGCCACGCGGTCCGCTTCCGCCTCAGCTTCCTCCGCGACCAGAACCTCTGCCTCGGTCAGCGCAGCCTCCGGCGGCGCTGGAATCGCCTCCGCAATGGCCTCCAACAAGTCGCCGATGCCCAGGCCATGTTCGGAGCTAATGGCATACACGTTACGAATGCCCAACTGGCGGAAGTTCTCCGCCGCATAGGCCATGGCATCGCCTTCAACTTTGTTCACGGCCAGAAACAGCGGCTTGCCGCCGCGCATCAGCATGCGCACCAGGTCGTAGTCCGGGCTGGCCAGTTCTGTACGCGCGTCCACCACCAGGATCAGCACGTCCGCCTCTTCCAGCGCCACCTTTGCCTGGTTATAGATCTCGGTAGGAATCAGCTCCGGATCGTCGGGAACAATGCCGCCTGTGTCCACCAGGCGAAACTGCCGGCCCAGCCAATCAAATTCTCCGTAAATGCGGTCGCGGGTAATGCCCGGCTCGTCGCCCACAATCGAGCGCCGGCTCTTGGTCAGCCGGTTGAACAGCGTGGATTTGCCCACGTTGGGGCGGCCCACAATGGCCACCAGCGGCAACACCGCCGCGCCGGGCTCTCTGGGCACTGCCGTCTTACGGTACTTTGCCAAAACAATCTCCAGTTGCGGGTTAAGGGGAACGGCAAACATTCATGCGCGATCAAAGTCGATCCGGCCCGGGCCAAACCGCAGAACGCATAATCTTCATCCTAAGCGCTTTCCAATCTTTCTGCCCGCATCGCGGCCGCGAGATTGTCCTCTCGATCTTCAGGAGGGAACGATGCACATTCACGGGAACTCCATCAGCGTCAACGCGGCAAGTCTCTACTCTCCGGCGCAAGGCGAAACGTCAGCCGCCGCGCAACGTGCCGCCGAGGTTCGCAAGAAACTCCAGAAGTCCGCTGCCGGCCTGGAGATTGGGGCAACTCCCGAGGAGACCCTACTCATCGGCCAATGGCTCGACGGACGCCACAGCCAGGTCCTCAGTGAGGATCAGTGCTACACCACCGCCGCAGGAAAGAACCCGGACTTAGGTTGAGGACTCGGTTCCCTATTCACTGCTTGAATCCCGGGTCCGGTTCAAGGGAGCCAAACTGAGAGGCTCGCTCACTATGATGGAGAGAGCACCCGGTCCCGATGCCCCCAAGCGACAACCCAACCCGCGCCCTGCCCAGCCTGCATGAGTTCTTCGCGCCCGGCGGCATCCTGGCGCGCTCGCCGCTTCCTTACGAATATCGCCCCGGCCAGTTTGAAATGGCCAAAGCCGTGGAGCGTGCGCTCCAGGAACATCGCCACCTGATCGTCGAAGCCGGAACCGGCACCGGCAAAACCCTGGCCTATCTGCTGCCCGCCCTGCGCACCGGCCAGCGCATCATCATCTCGACGGGCACCAAGGCCCTGCAGGACCAGCTTTACTTCCGCGATGTTCCCTTCCTCGAAACGTTATTAGGCGATCTGCGCGTCTGTTACATGAAAGGCCGCGCCAACTACCTCTGCCGCCACAAGCTCACCGCGCTCCGCAACCAGCCCATTTTGTCCGGCCTTGAAGAAATCGACCAGTACCGTCAAATCTCAGAATGGGAACAGCAGACCCAGACCGGCGACCGTGCGGAACTCTCCGGCATGCCTGAATCGAGTGCGCTGTGGCAAAAACTCGATGCACGCACTGAGGCCTGCCTCGGATCGACCTGTCCCGACTACCGCCGCTGCTTCATCACCGAAATGCGGCGCAAGGCGCTCGAGTCAGACATCATCATCGTCAACCACCACCTGTTCTTCGCCGACCTGTCCGTGCGTCAGGAAGCCGCAGGCGCGCCCGACGCCGGCATTCTTCCCGAGTCCGCGGCCGTAATCTTCGACGAAGCGCACGAACTCGAAGAAGTGGCGTCAAGCTACTTCGGACTCTCGGTCAGCAACATCCGCTTTGAAGAGTTGGCGCGTGACACCGACGTGCTTCTGCGCGGCAAAGAGGGCGCCGCTGGAATCCCGGCAGTCACCCAGCAACTGCGCGATAGGGCGCGTATGTTCTTTGCCGGCCTGCCCATGAACGGCGATGGACGCCAGCCCTTCACCGGCCGCGAGGAGTTTCTTGAGACGTCAGGGGAACTCTACACCGCTGTACGCACTACGCTTGGCCGTCTTGAAGCCGAAATGGACGAGCTGAAAGAAATCGACGAAGCACCGGGCCTCAAGAAGCGCGTCGCCCGCCTGCGCACCGAACTCGAATTCCTGCTCGAATCAAACGCCAACAACATGGTGTATTGGATGGAGCGGCGCATTCATGTTGGCACGGACCGGGCCGCAATCGGAGCCCGCCCCACAGGTCCACGCAGTGCATCGCGGACCACTTTCCTTCAAGCCACGCCCATCGATGTCTCTGAGCTGTTACATGAACTGGTCTTCGAGCAGATCCCGACAGTAATCCTTACCTCCGCCACGCTCACCGTGCAGGGTGGCTTTGAGCACATGCGCCGGCGCCTTGGTCTCACTGAAGCGCGCGAACTCGTCGTTCCGTCGCACTTCAACTACGGCGAGCAGGCGCTGCTTTACCTGCCGCCCAACATGCCCGACCCGCGCGAGCCGGATTTCCCCGCGGCCGCCGCGAACTGCATCCGCCGCGTGCTTGAAATCACCCGCGGCCGCGCCTTCTGCCTCTTCACCAGTTACGCCCAGATGCGCGACCTCTACGAGCGCCTGATGCCGGTGCTCGACTTCCCCATCCTGCTCCACGGCACCGCTCCGCGCAAAGCCCTCCTGGAGGAATTCCGTGCCACCCCCAACGCCGTCCTCTTCGGCACATCGAGCTTCTGGCAAGGCGTGGACGTACAGGGCGAGGCGCTCAGTTGCGTCATCATCGACCGCCTTCCCTTCGCCGTCCCCAGCGACCCGGTGGTGCAGGCGCGCATGAAAGCCATTGAAGAAGCAGGCGGCAAACCATTCAACGACTACCAGGTACCCGCGGCGGTGCTTACGCTCAAACAAGGTTTCGGCCGGCTGATCCGCTCGCTGGAAGATCGCGGCGTACTCGTCCTCCTCGACCCCCGCATCCGCAAGCAACGATACGGCCAGACCTTCCTCGCCAGCCTGCCGCCTTACCGCATGACCGCGACTATTACTGATGTCGAGAGCTTTTTCGAAGCTGAGGATACGAAGCAACTGTAGAATCGATTCTGTTCCACTCCGCCGCCCATGTCCCGAAACTTCTACATCCTAGCCGCCGCTCTGCTCTTCTTCGCGCTGATTTCAGGGGGAATGGCGCTGGTGCCTTCGAGCTTTCAGCCCGGACTGCCGGCCAATGCGTCGTTGTGGCGTACGGTAGCGTTGATTCTTCTGCTTTGCGGCCTCGCAGCTGCGCTCATCGGTGTGCTCAGCCACCTCTTCGAGCAGCTGGACCGCCGCAGTGAAGAGGCACGGCTCGCCGCCTGCCGGAAGCGTCGCGGCGAGAGGGAATAGAATGGAACCAGGGACTCTTCCCCGTACAGGACAGCCAAAAAGCCGATGTTTGAAGTCAACGTGGAGGCTGGTTTTTCTTCCGGCCATTATCTTCGCAACTACAAGGGCAAGTGCGAGAACCCGCACGGGCACAACTACAAGGTCAGTGTCACCCTGGCCGGAGCTGAACTCGACTCGACGGGCCTGTTGCTCGACTTCAAGCTGCTTAAGCAGGTGCTGCGTCCGGTCATCGAACGCATCGACCACCAGATGCTCAACGAGTTGGAACCCTTCACGGTGCTGAATCCCTCCGCCGAAAATCTGGCTAAGTTTTTCTACGACCAGACTAATGAACAGCTTTCCGGCATGACCCAGGGCCGAGTCCGCGTGAAAGACTGCACCATCTGGGAGACCGACACCACCACCGCAACATACTACGAGTAGCCGCTCTAGTTCATCTGGCCGGACTTCGGATTCAAATACTTGTCGAACGGAATCTCGAAGTAGAACAACTCGTTCCCATCCGCATCGCGCAGCTTGTGCAGGTGCAGCTTGCCGCCCTTCAGCGGGTGGTCCAGCTCCGACACATCGTAAAACAGAAACCCCGCGCGCGTAGTGTGCGGCTCAACCACCAGCGCACCGTACTCAAACGTATTAAAGTCTTCCTCAATATCCTTGTCGCTGGCCTTGGGCTTGAGCTTGATTTTGGGAAGCGGCCCAGGCAGGGGAATCTTTGTTCCCTCTCGCTCCTTGCGCGTCATCAGCCGCTCCACGTCCTCGGGCTCGGCGGCTTGAATCTTGTCGCCCGCGGCGGTCATGAAAAGAATGCGCGCGTCGCGCAGGCTTATGGGCCGGTTGCCGTTGTTGGTCACAATCAGCCGCACCGGCATCACCCCGTGCCCCAGGTAATCCACGCGGAAGATGCTGGTCTTTTCCTTGGTGTCGAACGGCTCGGCCGCAATGGCTACCTTTTCGTCGTCGTGCACTTCCACCGCCGGATAGGAGGTCGCAGGCTTTACAGGGGGCGCAGTGTGGTCGCTGGCCGCGGCCGGCAACGCCAGCCAAAGCAGAATTGGAGAAATTGCCCGCAAGTTCCTCATCGTGCTCGACTGTATCATCGAAGGTCCGCCCGTATCATTTGCCCGCCTATATCATGTGTAGGTTAGACCGTTGAAAGGCAAGTTCCGTCACGCATGACTTTGCTCTTCTACAACCTGGCGTTGCTGGCGGCCCTGGTTCTGGGGGCGCCCTGGTGGTTGTGGAAGATGGCTACCACCCACAAGTATCGTGTCGGGCTTTTTGAGCGCCTTGGCCGGGTCCCCGCCCGGCTGCGTGCGACGACGAATTCCGGTCAAAATCCACCAGTCATTTGGCTTCATGCCGTCTCGGTTGGCGAGGTACTCGCCGTCAGCCGCCTGGTCGGCGAACTGGACCGTGCATTTCCCGGCTACAGGCTAGTCATCTCCACCACCACCCAAACCGGCCAGGAGTTAGCGAGCCAGCGCTTCGGACCGGACCGCGTCTTCTATTGCCCCCTCGACCTGCCCTGGGCGGTTCGGGCCTATCTCAAGGCCCTTCAACCCCGCCTCCTGATTCTCGCCGAAACCGAATTCTGGCCCAACCTGCTCAGCGGATGCTTCCGCCGCGGAATCCCCGTTGCGGTGGTTAACGCCCGCATCTCTGACCGCTCCTGGCCGCGTTACCGGCGCATGCGCCTATTGTGGTGGCCGTTCCTGAGCCGCCTCACCCGTGTTCTGGCACAGAGCCAAACCGACGCCGATCGCCTCCAAGCCATTGGCTGTCCCGCGGATCGAGTCACAGTCGCCGGCAACCTGAAATTCGACGTCCGCGCCGCCAGGGAAGCCGAAGCCACCCATGAGCTAAGACAGCGCGCCCACGGACTGCGGTTCATTGTCGCCGGCAGCACCGTCGAAGGCGAAGAGGCCGCGCTCCTCGAGGCTTGGCCCCGCGTTCTCTCTGCCGGGCCAAATCTTGTCCTCGTGCTCGCTCCTCGCCATCCTGAGCGATTCGGCGCAGTGGCTTCACTGTTGGAAAGATCCGGGATAGGGTGGGCCAAAAGATCCGGTTGGCACTCGGATCCAGAGGCTTCAAGCGATCCGTTACGTCCCGGGAACATCGTCCTACTCGACACCATTGGCGAACTGGCCTCCGTCTACTCGCTTGCCGCTGTGGCCTTTGTCGGCGGCAGCGTGGTTCCAGCCGGCGGTCACAACCCGCTCGAGCCGGCCCAATTCGGCGTTCCCATCGTCATGGGCCCCCACTATGCCAACTTCCGCTCCATCACAGAAGACCTCCTGGCGCATGACGCGCTACGCATCGCCCCCAAAGACGGCCTCGCCGCCGCTATCATCGACTTGCTGAAAAATTCAACTGCGGCCGACGCCATGGGCCAACGAGCAAGGCAAGTCTTCAACCAGCAAGCCGGTGCGACGGCGCGATGCGTCGATGCATTGAAGGAGCTACTATCGACGGTCGGCACAAACTGAAGGGTACGGGCTTCAGCCCGTACATCGGTGCAGCACAATCAGGGAGGGCTTTAGCCCCTGAGGGATGCATTTCAAGTTCTTCGTTCGAAGCTCAGCCCTGTTCCGCAACCCGCGAGGCTCGCACTCTACCCGTTTTTGTCATCCCTCGGAATTACGCTCGAAGAGGAGGACTTCCGGTATGACAAAGCCCTTCTCCTCTCGCGGTCTGTTGCTCCCGCTGGTCCCCATATACCGCTTGGCGCTGGGCGCACGAGAACTGTCCCTGCATCTCAGACTTGAACCGGTCCGCCGCCTTCGTTTTCCAGTCATCAGCATCGGCAACCTCTCAACCGGCGGCTCCGGCAAAACGCCGCTCACTATCGCCCTGGCCAAAGCGCTTCTCCAACGCGGATTCCAAGTCGACGTACTCTCCCGAGGCTATGGCCGCAAAAGCAGCCTCCCAGCCCGCGTCGCCCCCAACGGAACCGCCGCGGACTTCGGCGACGAGCCGCTCCTTATCGCCCGCGAGACAGGCACGCTGGTCTACGTAGCCCTGCAGCGTTACGATGCCGGAATTCTTGCGGAGGCCGGCGACCCCGCTGAATCGAGCTTTCGAGTTCATCTCCTCGACGACGGCTTCCAACACCGCCAGCTCTTCCGCGACGCAGACATCGTGCTGCTCAATCGTCACGACTGGCAGGACAACCTGCTCCCCGCCGGCAATCTGCGTGAGCCATTCAACTCCCTCCGCCGCGCCACAGTTCTCGCCATCCCCGCCGATGATTCGGAGTTGGAGTCCGAGTTAAGCGCCTGGGGCTGGCAAGGTCCCATCTGGCGCCTCAAGCGCACCGTGCAGGTTCCCGCCATCGACGGCCCCGTGATCGCATTCTGCGGCATAGCCCGGCCCGCCCAATTCTTTAGCGGCCTCGAATCCGCGGGACTCACCCTCGCCTCCCGCAAAGCCTTCCCCGACCACCACCGCTACACAATCGCCGACCTTGAACAATTGAAGGCCAACGCCGCCTCTGCAAGCGCCACCGCCTTTATCACCACCGAAAAGGATTTCGTGCGGTTGGGAAACCTCGACTCCGCCTTCTCAGAATCGCTACCCCTCAAGACCGTACGCCTGCGAATCGAAATTGAGAATGAATCTTCCGCAATCGACTGGCTCGCCGGCAGAATTGCACCTGCGCTTCCCCACCCGCCGCTGTGAGAAAATCGGAGTTTGCACACCCAATCCCAGTTCCGTCTGCTTGTGGTCCGGTTAGGCGCCATGGGCGATATTCTGCACGCCCTGCCGGCGGTCACCGCGCTGCGCCAGGCCCATCCCGCCTGGATCATCGACTGGGTAGTCGAGCCGCACTGGCAGCCGCTTCTGGCCGCTGATACCAGCACCGGACCCCGAACCGGCCGCGATTCGGCCCAGCCCCTGGTCGACCAAATCCACCTCGCTCCCACCAAGGCCTGGCGCAAGTCCCCCCTGAACGGCAACACCCTCCACGAAATCAAACTCCTCCGCCGCGCCCTCCAGGCCGCCAGTTACGACGCAGTAATCGACCTGCAGGGCGCCATCCGCTCCGCAGTAGTCGCCCGTCTTCCAGGTTGCCCCCGCGTGATCGGCGAAGCTGAGCCCCGCGAACGCGCCGCCCGCTATCTCTTCACGGAAATCGTAGCCACCCGCGGCGCGCACGTAATCGAACAGGACCTGGAACTGGCTTCCGCCATAGCTGGCGACGACCTGAAGCCAGTCCGCCCCTGGCTCCCCGTGGACCCGACCGCGGAGGCTTGGGCCGAGGCATTACTGCCTCCCAACTCCCCGCCAGCCGTCCTCATCAACCCCGGCGCCGGTTGGGGCGCCAAGCGCTGGCCCGCGGAGCGTTACGGCGAAGTCGCCGCCGAACTCATCCGGCGTGGCTATCAGGTCTTCGCGAACGCCGGCCCCGGCGAGGAGCCTCTCATCACCGCCATCCAGCAGGCAACCAACGGCGCAGCTACCCCGGTTACCTGTACACTGGCCCAGTTGATCGCCCTCACCCGCCGCATTGCCCTTGCCATCGCTGGCGACACCGGCCCGCTGCACCTGGCCTGCGCAATCGGACGGCCGGTGGTAGGCATCTACGGCCCAACCGATCCCAGCCGCAATGGCCCATTCGGCACCCTCTTCAAGGTCCTTCGCAGCCCCGAAAGCCGCCGCGACCACACCCGACACGCTGCTCCAGAGGCCGGCCTGCTCACCATCCAACCAGCCGATGTGCTCCGCGCCGCCGATCAATTGCTCACCCCGGAGAAGGCCCAATGACCTCCCACTCTTCTACTCCAAAATCCCGCCCCACGGAGTGGCCTGGGAAACCTCAACTCTCACTTGTCCCGATTCATCAGGAGATTGATCGTTGACGCAATCAAGCCAACCGCCGCCCCCCGGCCTGCCCCGACAAGAATGGATCGCCCGTTGGCGGACGATAGCACGGCGCATTCGCGTCCCGTTAGGCTTTCTCACCGCCGCGCTTTATTTGTTCGAGTTGTGGCGTCGCCCGTCCGTCCCGGCCGCCGTAGCCTGGAGTCTGGCTCTCGTTCTCCCAGGCCTGTGGCTCCGCGCCTACGCCTCCGGCTACGTTAAAAAGAACAGCGAACTTACCCAGACCGGCCCCTATGCCCACACCCGTAACCCGCTTTACCTCGGTTCCTCGCTCATGGCCGCAGGTTTTGCCCTGGCGCTGCTCAGTTGGCCGGTGGCCGTGGTTCTGGCCGCGGGCTTCGCCATCATCTACATCCCGGTCATCGCCGGGGAAGAACAGTTTCTGCGCGCCACCTTTCCCGGCTTCGACGACTACTGCCGCCGCGTCCCGCGACTCTTTCCGCGTCTGACCACTGAACCCCATCCAAAAGAAAAAAGCAGCGAAGCTGCCGCATTCTCCTTTTCGCTCTATCTCAAGCACCGCGAGTACAATGCTGCTATGGGGGCCGCACTCCTGTATCTCTGCCTGCTCTGGCTGCGGCCTGTTCTCACCACACTCTTCCATGGGCTGCGTTGAACGTTTCCTGATCCGCAGCAGTCCAATCACAAGGAGCCACGCCCGACAGTGAAGACGCGTACGATTGCATCGACGATTCTCTGCGCCCTCACCTTGGCCGCCACGGCTCATGCCCAGAAGGTGCCACTACTAGCGCCTCCCCGCGCAGGCTTCAGTTTCCCTCAGAAGCAGACCCTTACCTACTCCGTGGACTGGCGTGTCTTTCCCGCCGGCACCGCCACGCTGCACTTTGAGGCGGCGGGCGACAACGAGCGCCTTTCTGCCACCGCCGACACCATCGGCGCCATCAATCTGATCTTCCACGTGGGCGACCGGTTCCAGTCCACTTTTGACCGGGAAAAGGGCTGCACCTACGAGTTTGATAAGCAGACCGTCGAGGGCCGCCGCCAAGTCAACTCCGCCCTCAAGCTGGACTATCAGCAGGGCAAGTCAATTCTCGATGAAAAAAACCTCGTCACCGGGCAAAGCAAGCACGTTGAGTCCGGTATACCAGGCTGCCTCACCGACCTGCTGACCGGCGTCTTTTACGCCTCGTCGCAACCTATGGAAGTGGGATACACCTTCGTCATCTCCGTAGTGGACGCCATGCGCAACGTACCCGTCACCATGAAGGTCGAGGCCCGCGAAACGGTCAAGACGCCGCTCGGAACATTCAAAACCATTCGGGTACAGCCCACCGCCGATGCCGGTGTGGTAAAAAATCGCGGCGCCATCTGGATCTGGTACACCGACGATGACCGCCACCTCCCAGTGCAGATGCGGGCCCGCCTCTTCTGGGGCACCATCACCTTTCGCCTCACCGCCAACGAGAACAAGTAGCGCCGCCTCACTGCATCCGGTAGCGTTCCTGCATCAGCCTCTGCAGCCGCGGCCAATAGATTAGGTTGAAGGCCAGTTCCTTGTCAGGAAAGAGCCCGAGCGCCACGCGCCGAGTGTCCGCAACCATCTCCGACGCCTGCTCCACAGCCAGCGTCGGATCCTGCGCAATCACCTGCATCACCATATCTACAACAATCCGCAAACGGCGAATCTTGCGCTCCTCTTCTTTTAGTTCTTCAGGCGTTTGTCGGGGTGTGTGGCGAACCGTGCCATCGGCGAGAGCGAACCCGCTCACAGGCCGCGCCTCTGAAGTCACATTAACCCTCGGGGAATCGGCTGGGTTCATGCGGCGTTTCCTCCTGACAACGGACGAAATCGCGTGCTCTGAAGGCATCCTAACATCGCCCGCAAAATACTTCCCAATTCCACAAGTGGGGTAGCTGCCTGAGTACAGTAGACTCTACAGGTAGTGGTTCCTGATCCGTCATCTCCGGAAGTTTATCCACCGTATCCGGGAACGTGGCAGGAGTTTCGGTAGTGTCCTATTCGTGCGTTGCTGCCCACAGGTCATCCGCCTTGTCTTATCTAGCTTTTTAGCCAGAGATCAAAAACATTCTTTTCTACTTGCTTTAGACTTGCCGCAATCGTTGACACGTCCGCAGTATCAACGCTGATTTCTTCCAATCTCTCCGCAATCTTCTTAAGCAATCGAATGATTTCATCCCCTTGGTTTTCTGTCATTGGGTCAGAATTCATGGACTTCGCACCTCCCCAGCAGTATACTGGCCTCAAATAGAAAACCCGCCTGCCAGGGCGGGTCTCCGGTGTGGCGAATCTCTGTAGCGACATCATCGCACGGAGTGTGCTACAAATGCAATCGCTAGAACTATCGAAACAGATTATTGAGATGCTTGACGGTGTTGCGCCACGCATCGCGCTCGCTACGCTTGATATTTGCCGCGTAGTCATGAAGGAAAAGATTATTACCGCTGCCGGGTTACAATCCCCTGATTTGTTTTGGCAATCGTTTCAAGGGCTACGGTTATCCGAGCCAGAAGCGGAATTAACGCCCGTTGAAACTGCATTTGCTCGGTGATAAGGTTTTCCGCCGTTGGCACAGGTAACGGAGATGAGGGATTACTACTCATGGGTTCCTCCCTTTGGGACTGTGTTCTTGAGACCCGATAATCATACCCCCACCAGCTCCCCTACCGTCCACTGATGGTCAGTCAGCCCATGCTCCATCGCGGGAGTGATTCGCAAGGTCTGATGCCTACGGCAGAAGTTGTAATAGGCGAACCAGAGCGAGTACGCCGCTTCGAGGTTTTCCCATTTTTTGCTAAAGCCATTCGTCAAGCGTGTCATTCTCCTCATGCCCATGCGGATGCTGAGATTAGCGCGTTCTATATGGCTGGTGCAAATTCGGTCTGAGTCGGGTTTCCCGAATATCTTGACTGGGACTGAATCCACTACTTCGGCAGGGCTGTAACGCTGTTCGCCATCGCGATTGACGCCATAAACCTTTATTAACTGGGCAAAATCTACGTGGCTTTTGAGATACATTTGGACGGCTTTGATGTACGGCTTGAAACCGTCCGTAGTCAGTTGAAAATGGCTGTCCCCTGTTGCGTAGCGGAGTTTGCCTATAAACGTATCTGCGGATGGTGTATCCCGTTTGCCCAGGTGCCAAGCGAGTATCAGCTTTGTGTTGCGCTCCATGCCGACAAAGCAATAGCTGTCTCCGATTTCGTCCGTGTTCTTTTCGTGGTCAAACTTGTGACCCTCTTTTTTGAAGACGTAGCCCCATATTTCATCCGCTTCCACATCCTTGACCGGCAGGTTTACGATCTTCTGAACCATGAGGGTTTGGCAGCGTTCCCCAGACAGGACGAGCAAGCTGAGAATGGTGTCACGGTGAACGCCGGTAACCCGCTCGACGCTGCGAACGCTCATTCCTTCCAAGAGTAGCTGGAGGATGCTCACGGCACGGTCTAGAGGGAGCCGCATATTGTCTAGCGGACGGGAGTGTTCTTCGGTGAGGGTTTTACCGCATTTAGTGCAGCGGAAGCGCTGTAGGCCGTTTCTGTGCCGTCCGAAGCGCTTGCACGCGATTCTGCAATTGTGGCAAGTCATGACGATTTTCTCCCTTGCGTTGAGCGGAGAAAAGCGCCACACTATTTATGGGTCTAGGGCGTGGGTCACTCCGCGCTTTGGATTGGCCCCGCAACCTGTTAGCGCAGGAAGCGGGGCAATTGATTTGAAAAGGCGTTACCTAAAGGAAGGTGGCTCAACGGTGATTTCTACCGTATGACCTTCCGCAGTGCTGACGATCTTGATGGTGATTCGCATTGTCGGTTCCGCCTTTCCCTTGCCGCCCAAACGTCTGAGACACGTTTGGGCGGTTCGTATTTAACTTAAAATCTGTGTCAATCTTTCCGAATCTTTGATCCACTGGTAGCTTTTCCGTCTTTCGCCGTCAGTGATTTCTTGTACGCTGCCTTTGGCCACAAGACGCTTCAGCACTGAGTGGATAGATGCCACAATATCCGTCTCATATTTCTCGGTGTTGTATCCCCACTCTGCCAATTTGTCCCTGATCTCAGGGGGAGACATATTCGTTCCCAGTGCTTTCAGCACGTACTCAATCGCTGCTGTGAATCCTTTGATAGAAGCTAATGGTTTTGTTTCGCCCATCTCTTTGCCGCGAGACGGTGTACGGTTCCAAACGACGGTGAGCGCCTGTATATCGGCTCTCATGGCGTTCATTTCCTCTTGAAGCCGACCCGCTTCGACAATGTGCGCTACACGTTGTTTGTTTACGGCCTCAAGTCGATCTTCCATCGCTTTGATGGTTTCGCCTAGAAGCTCCGCATAGCGTTGGTTGGACATATCAAAGCTATTATGTCCAACTGTGTCCAAAATGTCAAGGAAATGTCTAAAAATCTTTGATGGGTTTGTGGAAATCTCAGGGGCGCTATTCACAGCTCACCCCCGGCCTGCGCATTGTCTGTAGAAATCGGCAACGCAGTGTTAGGACAGTACCGGAGTTTCGTTTCTGGTTTTCCGATGAGCAGGCTTGTGCCACGTTTCTTGAACAG